>Ga0208958_1000014_pt1 | contig 336356 bp, 377 predicted proteins | sample RifOxyB1_FD_184032 | JGI IMG/M metagenome (GOLD analysis project Ga0208958, IMG submission 184032) | Soil microbial communities from Rifle, Colorado - Rifle Oxygen_injection B1 (SPAdes) | ecosystem: Environmental > Terrestrial > Deep subsurface > Rock core/Sediment | place: Rifle, Colorado...
ATATCTCTTACAGCCATAAAGTATAAAAATGAAAACATCAAAGCAATGGAGTAGCTATAAAACATCAAAGCAATGGAGTATAAAAATGAAAACATCAAAGCAATGGAGTAGCTATAAAACATCAAAGATATCTCTTACAGCCATAAAACATCAAAGCAGATTTATAATCTATCTCTCATAACAGTTAAATTAAAAAGTTTAAAATGAAGATCTTTATATAAACCAATCTCTGATAACTTATAAATATAATCTACTTCTCATATCTTTTCTATCTTCTCAATCTTGATTCCCTATATTTTTTAATATAGACCAATTTTCTATAAACTCTTTCTTCTCCGATGAAGACAAAGAATTTAGAACCTTATCTATAGGTACTTGCCTTAATACCGATTCTCCTTTATATGCTGTCCACTCTGTCCATAGTCTTTTCTTAGGAGATTCTTCAAAGACTATAAAATAGAATCTTCTTATTTGATAACACTTTACGAGTACTTTCTTATTTGTTAAGAACTCTAGATCTATCTCTGGTATATGTTTTAAAAATGTTATATTATGGTATGGAGATGTCATCAATCTATATCCTATATTCTATCAGACAATAATACATAGCCGGGCGATTGTTGTTTCTTTGGGAGATCAGACAATTTTTCAAATATTCAGATTTCATAATGCGGTTAATCCTTTATCTTAATATATCCATGAGATACAGAGCGGCTTGTTTCTGTTTTGGGCTTAGATGCTCGAACACATCATCGAAGGATACCTCCGTCTCTTTATATTCTTCTTTAATTCTCCAGGAATATAAGAATTTTGAAGAAGTCTTTTTTCCCCATTCCCATGGAGAAGAGGATCTCCCAAACGCCTTTGTGTATTGAGGAGATCCTTTGATGCAAAAGATTGAATTGCATGGTCTTTTTCCGGCGCATAAATCTCTTAACAAATTCACATCTTCTTCGTTGCAAAGATCCAAATGCACCAACATATTATCATCCACCTGCATGTTTCTTCTCCTGCATATCGTTCATATTCTTATCTCATTCAAAAAGAAAAGCATATTCTTTTGTTCTTCGATGGATAACATTGGAATCACTTCTTCTATGGGTATCCATCGATAAAAATCCAAATCTATTGAGTCTTGGATTACAAAATGCCTGCCATTTAAATTGGATTCAAGGAGCATCAATTTAAAATTGGGGAGATTTTTTGATTTTATTCGAACATAGCTTATTATAGACTTATATTCGGTCGGGATCTCTTTGCTCATCATATTTGATAATTGATGAAAGTCGCCAACATCGACGCATGGCAACGACTTGTTTCTTGAAATGTAATATGGGCTTGAAAGATTTATCATTGTTGAGGCGCCAATCGCTCTAGACTTTAGAACAATTGTGTATGGCATTGGATTCATTGTACACTCCTGTTAGAATAAATAATACCGCTGAGAAATTTTGGGATCTTGGAAATCTTCAAAATTTCTTTCTTGGGGTCTCTATCTTTTCTTTCTGTCTTCTTCATAAGAGGCAAATTATGATTTATAATATTTTTCTTATGATTATCATGAATATTCCAACAGAAAGTTTCCGCCGGCGCTTTATTTGTTTGATTATATATAAAAAGCATTAATTTATTTATTCATGATTATCATATATTTATATCTTTTGATTATATGCTGAATATATAAAACATAACCTTTTCTTATATGGTTATATCTTGTCCATATTTATATGGGCGCATCATATCCGATTTCAATTACAGAACTTCCCGAGCCTATGGAAATGTTTCCGATCAAATCCGGGCAAACGGCCGTCATTTATAATCCTTCCATTTTTTATAGAGATACGGCGCGAATGAATTTGGCTCATGTATTTGTATATCATAGACACCCGATGATTATAGATGAGATCACGAATCATTGTTATATGCATATAGCCACAGCCAACTTTATTGAGGGACAGTTTTCTATTTTGATATTAATTGGAAATGGTTTATGTTTTCCTTTTGGAGCCAGCGATATTGTGTCTATGAATTTGAGAAATGATTTCAAAGATGATTATGTATTTGCTGAGACTGCATCATTCAATGATGATTATCATCATTGAAAAGCCCCTAAATATTTAGGGGCTTTAGAAGTCATAAGTTTATATTTTTATATATTTTTACTTAGATCTTTTGGCTCGTTTAGCTAAATCTCGTAATGTTAACTTAGAGGCTTCTGCTACGGGTAACACACCGGGTTCTAATCCTGGTTCTCCAATCGCCATGTTGCCGCCCCAAGCAGGCGATGGTAATGGTGGCCTTCCGATTTTTGGACTTATAATATCGCCGCCCATAAATAAAGCCATTAAAGCATCTACTTGATCTTGAGCTTCTTGGAGTTGAGCTGGATCAATATTTTCGCCTTCGGATATCATATCTTTCAATGCTTCTAATTTTCCAACTAATTGTTCGGCCTCTCCGGTTTCTCCAATATCTTCATTTTCTATGCCGATATCAGAATCATAAAGCACTTCACCAGGCTTAACATCTGCGCCTTCCAGGCTGTCATATTGTTGTGTGTCATCGAATTCGTCCATAGCCATTCTAACTATTTCGTCTGCTAGATCCGCTTCTTTATAAAATCCTGCTTTATCTAATTTATCAGCTAAACGAATTAAACTCTTTTGCATCGTCAATGAAGCCATAGACATATCCTCCCAATCTTCTGGTGTTTCTTCTTCTGTAAATCTCTCAATATCTTTCCCCATAGGAATTTCTTTAGTTCTATATTCTTCGGTCATCTCATCTGATAACTTGGTGCGCTCATTATATTTTTCTAATGTATCTTTAGAAATAACTTTAGATAATGCTTCATTTAATGCCGTCATATCTTCATTATCGTATATTTGAAATCTAACACCTTCATCTAAAGAATCATAATGACTGATGAACTCTAAAGTTTCGTAAGGATCCGCGGTATAAAATTCTAAAACAGGAATACTTTTGTGACCCTTTTTCATATCAATGAAGTTTATAACTCCATTGACATCTGTTGGTTCTTCTATTTCTAAATATTTACGTAAGAAATTAGCGCAATCTTTAATAGTATTTAAACTACCTTTTGGCATTCCAATATGTTCCGAAGCCTCAGATAATTCAGATCTAATTGGTCCATAAATTTGGACTTCAAAAGATTTCATGTCTGCATAATCTACATATTCACTATATATATCGGGTCTATCTGTTTTTTTGTAATCTCTTGTATCATAAGGTACACTTTCGGCAGGATATAAAGCATCTTCTTCTGGATATTCAAGATTGCTGTCATCTGTAAGTTCTAAACCACTAGAAAAACCCTCATAACCCGACGCTTTTTTTGAAATAAATTGAATTGGAATACTAGACATTGCAGCTCCTATTTTATTCTGCTAAGGTTTTTAATTCTTGTTTCGATACCGCGCCAATCCAATTTGGAAAGCCACCATTCGACGTAAGCATTTTTATCGGAGCCAAAATCCATAAAATAGGCGTGCTCCCACATATCTAATGCAGCAACCGGAACCCTACATAAAGTGCCTCCGATTTCATGCAAATCGATTATTTCTAATTCTAAATTTTTATTTTTTGTACAATAAGTTAATAACACCCAACCACTGCGTGTTAGATTAGCCATTCGTACTAAGTCTTTTGGAAAATCTTTTGCACTTCTAATATATAAACCATTAAGATTATCATTTAAGAAGCGAGTTTTTTCTAATGGAAATGGTTTGGAATCAATAACATCAGCAAAATACATTTCATGCAAAAATATACTATTTCTTGCATTAGTTAAATTTCTAGAAATGTCTCTAAGCTTACTATCATTTGAGTTATCCTTTTCATTAGAAGATAATAATATTTTTTGGCGCTCTCTTTTTAAATTTTCTTTGGCATCTGTATAATCTTCTAATAACTTTTTATGAGACTCAATGGTTGCTTCTTCTAATCCGCACCTATGAAGAACCTTTTTAGCATGCTTACGCAAATAAGAGTCTAGAATATCAACTTCTGTTGTCAACCCTTTGGCATCTAAATGTGCCAATGTTTCTAAAACTGTTTTCACATTATTACTCATTCTAAACCTCTGTTAACTTTAAAATTATTAGTATGTATCATTATGAATCAAAGAAGATTGGTCTATTAATCGGTTCTAACTCTTCTTCTTTTCTATTTCCAGGCGGAGAAAGATCTCTATTTGGTTGACGCTTACCCCATTCTTTTCTAAATCCAAAATTACCAGAATGGATATCTCCATATCCTTCTAACATTCTACGCATGCCAGATAAAACTACATCTATTAACCAATTGTTTTTACCGGTACTATCTATAATGGTTTCATCATTATATTCTTTAGCAACAGTATTTATTCCCAAAACTCTTTCCACCAAATCTAATGCGGCAACTCCTCCAATAACATCCTCTGAATTCAGTTGTTGTTCTACTTCTCTTTCTACGAATCGACGCAAAACTTTCGGATCTTTTAAATCTAATTGACTTTCTATCCAATCTTCTTCTGAATCATATTCATCTTTATCATCCGCATATTGATAAGTTGTTTCTGTTAGAATATAATATTCTAATGCTACGTTACTAATAATACTAGTTATAACGGCATGTATTAATGTTTTTAATAAAGTTGACACTGGCGCCTGAGACCAGTCTCCGCCATAATCTTGTTCTACGGAATTTTGCAAATCAGGTGTTTTTTCATAAATATCATATATTTCTGCTAATTTAAAATCTGGATTATCTTCAGTTACCCAACCAGCTTCTTCTTCATCATCAATAGATTTTTCTGGTTCAAGTGTATTTTCTGAATCTTTAATGTATCTAGATAACATTTCATCTGGTGTGATAAGCTTTTCCATAACTACCCAAGCTAGCTTTGTTCCACCATGAGAAAAATTAGAAAAACTCATCTTAGAAATTGAAAATGGTGTATTAAATAATCCAACTCCATATATCATTGGTATATTTTCTAAACCTTTATCTGTGGTGAAAGTTTTGATGTCTTGATTTAAAGGTATATGCATAGATTCATAAAATTTTAAATATTGCAAATAAGGTGGATTAGATGCATTTGAAAAAGCATTGGCATCAAATATTTTTAACACTCCTCCTGAATGTCCTTCTTTCCATGCGTCACCTGTAGCTCCAGAACCAATATATTGTGGATTTCCAAAATTTTTAAGTATATTAATATTTGAATGTATAAAATCTTTAAACCCGATTGGAGCGCGTTTATGAATAGAATTCATCATTATGCCTTCTATTAACCATGATTCGATAGCTTCTATATTAGGTTTATTTTCCTGTTTATCTAATTCATCAAATTCTTCTTCAGAAACTAACTGCCCATGTAAGGTTGGATCATCTGGAATCGGTTGATATTTTGGGGCATCAGATGGTTCATCTTCATCATCTAACCCCATCCAGGCAGCATCTTCGTCCAACTCCTTCATCATTTGACGTAATTTTTCAGCCTCTTCATTATTTCCAAGGCTTTTTAATGAAGCGATAAGCCTATTCAGTTTTGGTTTCCATGCCGTTAGAGAGCCCGTAGGCAAATCTTTATAGGGATGCTTATGCCCTACGCCTTTATTATTATGTGATTTATTTAAATGCATTTTCGTGGTCATTATCGATACTCATAATCAAAAGTTTCATTACTAAAGTCTGCTCGTGATTCTTCATTTAAAGATTCATCAGGCTCATCTGGTTCTATAATATTAGTGTTTTCTTCTGGAGTAAGCCACTCTATATTTGTTTCGGGAGATTTTTGAGAAGAAGTATACTTAGGCTCTTTAGTTATGCTACCAGCAGGCTTCATATTAGAAGGATCGAAATATACTAATTGTTGTCCTCTAAATCCTACATTTCCGCTGTGTGTATCTGTATTTTGATTATACACTTGGAAAACTAACGATTGAGTCATATTATATAGCCAATTACTAGGTAAATCTACTTTTTTTGTTACTTGATCAAAAACAGGTTTAATATTTTGAATATATATTGGTGAATTTAAAAGCTCTTGATATACAATATTTCCAATTTTAGAAATTGCTGTATTTTGATTTTTAAACTTTGATACAGCAAACAAACTTTGTGCTCTCTCTTCTACGACCATTCTAAATTTAGTAAAACTATCTTTAAAGCTACCTAATAATTTATTTTGATCTATTACATCCATAGACTCTGTAGAATCCTTTAAATGAGAAGCTAAAAATCTTAATTGATTATCATAAGTGGAAATTAAATCTCTAAGCGGAACCAGCTTTTCCATTACCACCCAAGACATCATTTGCAGCGGTTGTGTATTGTATGGATATTCAGCCCAAGGAACGTCAAAGGTGCCATAATCATAAATCATGATATGATGCTTAGTCCCTTTTTTTGGATCATGTATTTCTTCTTTTTGTTTAGCATAAAATGATAAATCTTTATTATCACGAATAAATTTAATAACTCGACCATCATCCGTTAACCAAGCATCACCATAGACACCTGAGCCTAATAATTTTACGGGATCATAAGATGCTAAAATATCAGAATTTTGATCTAAAAAATCATCTACCCAACTTTGTTTGGCTTTTGCATCTTCTTGAGGAGAATGATGATAAAATATTCGATCAACATATTCTCTAATTTTAGTTCCGGTTTCAAAAATCTTTCCATACTTACCTAATTCTATTTTAGGAGCCGGAAGATATCTTTCTAAACCATGTTCTCTTGCATAATCTTCTGTTAAAACTATGTCTTCTGACATATTTTCAAATTTATAATCTAAATTTCTTCTAATTGGAGAAAGAATATCTTCAGCATTATTTTCATTCCAATTATTCCAGAAATCTGCCTCTTCTTGAGAATACGATGCACTATCTGGAGTATTATGTGTTTCTGCTAAAAATTCATCAATATCTTGATCACTATATCCTAAATTTTTCCCTAAATTATAATGAAAATCTCTTGTTGTCGCCGGTCTTCCATGTTGATTATAGCGCTTAGCCTGTTCAAATTCTTTTTGAATCGCCGCTACATTTTGTTTTTTACCAATAATATAAGCAGAATTTTCTGATAATCCAGTTGATATTATCATTGTATAATTTGGATTAGCAATGATTTTTTTAATTAAAACGTTAAAAAGATCGGAATATTTATCATAAATTTTTGCATTTAAAATTGCCGCAGGCTTGTCTCGAAACGCCACTTCGGCTACGTCTTCCACACTCTTATATATACTGATAAATCTATCGGATTGGGTTTCTTGTGTTACTCCATAATAATGTTTAATGGCGTCTACTACTTCTGGAATTTTTTCTTTCTGTCTAAATCTATAGTGTATATCTTGATATGAGCCAGCTGTTTTAATGCTTAATATTTTTTCTAATTTCATTAAAGAAGAATATGAATCTAAATCTGACTCTCTTTCTTCATCGGTGCCTTGACTTTTAGAAGTTGGATGATATGGATCAAAGAAAACAGGCTGTTCTATATTTCTATAACCCATATTTTTTGATCCATATGTATCTCTTCTTTTTAATATTATTTGATATATTAAAGACATTACATATTTAATGGCCCAAGTTGAATTTTTATCTAAAGTAAATTCAGATATTTTTTCAAATTCCGGATCTATATGTTCTTGAAACTCTTGGTATATTTGTGTAGCTATATTTTTAAGATTTAATATGTCAATATTATTAAGTTGTTCTCTATCAAAAGCAAAATATACAAAATCTGCTAAATCTTTTATTAAAGGACTATTTTCTATCTTTTCCGGATTGGGCAAATATTCAACCAAAGCCCATCCCAAAAATCCATTATTATAAACTTTATAATGTCTGGATGTTTTTGGTAATGTGAATTCACCAAATCCATAGACCATTAATGTTTGTTGCGTAGCTTTTTGTTCATGTAATAAATCAAATTCTTGTTTATAAAATTTATTTAATGCCTTTTCATGGAAAATTTTTAATACCATTCCATTATCTAATAAAAATGCTTCTCCAACATAACCTTCTCCAAGTCTTTTTATTGGTGTATTTTCTATAAAAAAATCTATATTAAGATCTAGAAAATCTCTTAACCAAAATTCCCTAACTTTAGGATCATCAAAATTATTAACATAGTTACTTAAATAAGTTTTGATTTCAGTAGATGCTTCAATTAATTCTAAACCCGGCATTTCTCCAGAACTTTCTTTTGCAATTTTAACTAAAGATAAAAGTTCTTGATTCATAGCTTGATCGAATAAATAAATTCCGAGTTTATACAATCTTTTAGCAGAATTTAGTTTCACTTTTTAAGTCTCCAATGTGTAGCATACCACTTTAAAATAACTAAATATGCTTCTGAAATATCTAAATCTATTTTATTTTCTCTTTTTAATTTATCTAACTCTTTTTTAAGTTCATTTAATATAAATTGTACTTCTTTAATTATATGTAGCGTTTCTTTGCAACGTTTTCTTTTATCAGGTATTGAAAGACTCTTCAGCCAATGTATATTTGTTATATGTATAAAATGAATTGCTTCTGAATTATTGATTGGGTATCGTATGTTGTGTGGGGTTTTCATTCAACAATTCACCCATAGATTGTTGTGGATTCATGAAATATTTCTGTGATTATACTGTCTATCTTGCTATAAAATATTAATAGCAAATTCAGAGGCAAATTTATATGCTAAAAGAGCAAAAAATTAAAAATCTAAATCAAGTTGAATATTCATATGAAGAATTTATTAAAATATTAAAACAATATGATTCAGAAGGATATGATGCCTATATAGGCACTGATTCTCAAGTAATTAAAAATAAAATCTATATCGCCACCTGCATAGCTTTTGTTAGAAGAAACTCTAGGTATGGATCAGATTGTTCTGGTCGGGTTTTTTATGTTAAAGAAAAAATACTTAAAAAGGATTATCCTAATCTTAGGATGAGAATGATGCTAGAAGCTTATCGCTCTTTAGAAGCAGCTATGGAGATTGAACCAGATTTTAAAAAGACAATTCATATTCACTTAGATATTGGACCAAATCCAAAGCTGTCTAAAACATCTGCTTTTAAAGTAGAGTTAATTGGCCTTGTTGCTAGTCAAGGTTATGAATGCTCTATTAAACCAGAAGCTTGGTGCGCATCAGGAGTAGCAGATAAAGTATGCCGTTAATCAATTAAAAAAGGCAGCTCTTGAGAACTGCCTTTTTGCTAATCTTGATAACTATTAATATAAAATTAAATATTTAAGGTGAACAATGAAAAATAGGTTATTAAAATTATCTAGTATTTTAAGTCGATTGCATCTTAAATCTTATGCTAATGAAGTTGATTCATTAGCTTCAGAATATGATGAACCTAATGAACCCGATGAACCCGATGAATATGATGAGCCTTGGCATGAAGAAGCGGTAAAAGAATTTCCTGAAAAATATGAATCTGAAGAAGAGTTATTAAAAAATGTAACTATTCCTCCAGAGTCTATGAAGGATGAAGAACTTACCGCTCTACATCAACATGGAATTACTCCGGTTACCAGAGGAGATAATTCTGGATTTTTAGGAGTTGGAAAATATGCTACAGTATATTCCGCTGTATATGAAGGAAAACCCGTATCTGCAAAAATAGGGTTTTATGGCAAACAATTAGAGTGGGGAGAAGCTCAAGATGTAGAAGTATGGAGGGCGATTCAACAAGCTTCACAAAACATTGCTCCAGAATTACAAAAACATATTCCAAATATATATGGTACATTTACCGGTTCTGTAGAATCTAAAAAATATAATACCACTATTCGATATTATATTATCTTAATGGAAGAATTAGATCCCGTTCCAAGTTCTATAAAAAAGGCTTTTAGCTTTGGGGAGCTTAAAGGAAATTTAACAGATATGGTTAATCTTATATATCATCCAGAAGAATTTAAGCGCCAAATTCAGAAAATCTTAATAGATTCAAAAGATGAACAATTAATAAGTTTATCTAAACAAATCGTTGTTCCCACCAGACGAGAAGTTTTAAAACGTTTAACTGATGCTAAAAATACATTTGAAATGACATATTCTTTGCTTCGTTCTTTTCTTAAAAATTACTTAAGCTATTCTGGAATATATCAAGGAAATATTCCAGATAAAATATATAGAGAAATAATTATATATATAGATGATAATTTTGACCTTTATGATTTATATTCTTCTCCTTTTCCAATACATTATAATGAACCGGAAGATAATCCGAGTTCAGAGTTTCAATCTTTTCTGGATTTTTTGCGAATTTTAGAAGATTATGGTATTAAATGGAAAGATGTACACGAAGAAAATATTATGATTGGAAAAAAAGATCGAGAGATAAAACTGGTAGATGTTGGAGTGTTTAAAATTTAATAATTTATAGGACAATTTAATATGAGGAAAATTAACAAAATCAACCCATTTATAAAATCAGAACCATTTACCATTATTAAATCTTTACATAAAATCAACCAAGAAAATATAAATCAAGAAGTAGAACTTGAAATTCCCGAAGTATTAATTCCAGAAGTATTAATTCCAGAAGTATTAATTCCAGAAGTATTAATTCCAGAAGTATTAACTCCCGAGGTATTAACATCAGAAGTTTTACCAAGCCCCTCCAATATTCGTTGTCTTATTAATTTACATAAAACTCCAATTCAAAAAGGTGCTCACTTTCAGGTTAGTATCTATTGGTATATACCTAAAGAGAATCTTTCGGGCACAATGATTCTCCTTGTAGAAGGAAATCTCGCTTCAGATTCTATGCAAAATATAATCTTGTCATTAAGAACAGAAATTTTAAAGTATTTTTCGGAAAAACTGACAAGACTTCCGAATGAGAAAATAGAAATCCTTCCTTGGGGTTCATATAGCTTTTTATCTTAAATTATATTATTTTTTTTTAGAGCAAGTTCCTTCGCCGCATTGACAACCATGTATGCCCGGAATACTTAACACAAATCCTTCATTTTCTATATCATCAGAATAATCAATTTCTAAATTTTTAATATATTCTTTTGCTAATGGACAAAGTAAAACGCATTCTTCGTGTTTTTCTGAAATAACTATCAATTCATCATCTAAGATATCTTCTTCAAAAGATAGTTTATATATGAATCCTTGACAGCTACTTCCTCCACTTATCCCTATTCGCAAATAACCATCAGGCATTTGTAGCTCTTTACGCAAAGAAACCATTTCTTGAATTGCCCTTTCTGTAGCTACTATCATGCGTAAAATCCAGTTTGATTAATTCGTAAGTCTATCAAAACCGAATCTTCTAAATAAACATCTACTTTGATGCCCATTAAATGTATGGGATTAGTATAAAAATAAATATTATCATATTTAACTTCAGTTTCCATAGCACAGTTAATGTTTTTAGTTATAAATTCCATTACATGATTTAAATATAATGCTTGTTTAAAAGTTTCTGTTTTAATTGCTACACTTTTACCAATTGAAGCTAAAAAAATAGCTGAAGCAATTAAAAATGTAGAACGACCTGTGCGTCTAAAAACTTCTCGAACAGGGACTTCTCCTTGTTTGATTTTACGTAAATTTTCCAATTCTCTATTTTCAGCGAAATAAATAGGTTCTTCATAATTCATAATATCATAAATTTCTTCAATAGTAATCATTTTTAATCTCCATATAATTGTTTGGCCACTCTTAATAAAATTAAATAACCTATCATATCTTGTTCTGTATCTTCTTGGTTTCTACGATAAGCTGGATCTTCTGTTAAATCACTGTTTGATGATTTTAAGTTTTCCAATCTCGAAAGTTTATCATCAATTCTGACTTTAATTTGTTCTATTGGTGAAGCTTTAGAAAAGATTCGTTTAGGACTAATTACAGAATTACCATATGATTTATTTTTTTCTAATAATAGAAATTTTATATTGTCGCATTCCTTGGCAATTAAAATTTGTACTTCTTCTAATGTAAACTCTTTAGACACTATCTCCTCCATTAAATCATATTTTTATTTATTTTATTAACTCATTATCTCATTTAAATCCAAAAGCCCCAGAGCATGTAATTTATTTTTAAGCATCGGACTATGAGTTTCTATATATTTCTGATATATTAACCCAATTTGCTCTACACCCGATAATCTACTTGCCATTGAAACATGATTTAATGCATTAACATAATGTAAATATTCAAAAGCTAATCGCCTATATAGCTCTGATTGATTCTTTAACATTGATACCTCATAATATGCAGCAGATCCCATATCTATATAATAAGAAGGGTTTGATATACTTTCTGGAAAAAAACCAGACATAACTAAAGAATAATCGCCAAGAGTACGAAATTTTTGTATTCGAATAAATTTGTTATTTGTTTTGTTTGCCTCAAGATATAAATCAACTAAATATATTTTACCCTTAGGCCATAGGTCTTCTGATTTTAAATAACAAACCAATACTTTAACAATATAATCTACATCTTCTTTATTGGCATGTCTTTTTTGACTAATAATATGAATCAATTCATTTTTAAATTCTGAAGCTAATTCATACATTTTTACTCCAATAAAATATTAACTTAAGTGTTTAAAAGATGCCAAAATTGGATGATGCAAACAACATCTTGGTTCATACATTTCTGCTCCACCTATTTCAATTTCTCCAGAATCCTTTTTGCCAACTCCCTCTATTTTATACGTTAAAAAAGCATTTTGATAACAATTTTTTACACCACAAACAGCATTACATTTACAAATTTCTGTAGCATAAGGCATCATTCGAGATATTTCAGGAAATGGCAACAAAGAAGAAGACAAATCCAGTGAAGATATTAAAACAATCTTACCTTGCGAATATAAGCTAATAGCCATTTGATCGATATTTGGAATCATAAAAGCTTCATCAATAGCAATCACATCATAATCAAAAGGATTTAAAGAAGCAATTTCTGTTATATTATTTACTCCTACGCCATCCGCTACAGAACCTGAATGTGTGCAAATTTTTGAGTGAAAATAACGTCTATCCATATCTGGTTTTAAAAGGAGGATTCTTTTATTTTTATATTTATATCTATCTAATTCTGCTAACAATCTGGTAGTCTTACCAGAAAACATTGGACCTACATACAAAACGAACCGCGCCATATATACTCCGTTTAAATTCTATTTCTTATATCTGCACTTTGGGAAACCATCACAACTTAACCAAGTTCCGGCACCAAATTTAGATTTTCTTTCAATTAATTTTCCAGTTTTACAAAGTGGGCATGATTCGTTTGTTGTTTTCCCACTAGAAGTTTTTGTCTGTGTCTTTTTAACTACAATACTACCAGAATCATCAATAGAACCTGTAAATTTACAACCATTTTTAAACTCGCTACATCCAACCCAAGGGCCTTTCGCACTTTCTCTTTTAAGCAAAGTTCCTTTTTTACATTTAGGACAGGGAACGCCCAGATCTACAGAAGCAGACTTTCCGGAAGCAACTACGGATCCATCTTTTTCTTTTCCTGTAAAACTACAAGCAGAGCCCTTACAGCGATAGTATTCTCCATATGGTCCCTTTCTTTTTTCTAATATATTTCCACAAATTGGACATTCATAGCCTGTATCCACCTCTTCATTTACCATATTTCCATCAGTATCAAAATTAACTGTGTGTCCACACTTAGGCCAATTATCGCATCCTAAGAATACACCTAAATCAGAAATCTTTTTAATCATTTTAGTTCCATCATTGCAACTACTACAATCTATATCTGTTTTAAATATTTGAACTTTAGATGTTTTGGCTGCGTCTACTTCTAATGTTAATTGATTAAAAAATGTATCCATAGATGTTTTAAATTGTCTTTTGCCTTCAGCGATTTCATCAAGCTCTGTTTCCATTGTAGCTGTAAAGGCAGAACTAGTAACATTTTTAAAGAAATGCGTTAAATAATCAGAAACCATGATACCTACTTCTGTAGCTTTAATTTTCTGTTTTTCTCTCTCAACATAGTTGCGATCAATTAAAGTATCCATTGTAGAAGCATAAGTAGCTGGTCGTCCGATACCCTCCTTTTCCATCTTATCTGTAAATGTTCCGGGATCCGTATATCTGGCGGGGGCTTCTGTGTGATGCTGACTTGATTCATACTTATCAACCCCAATCTTTTGTCCATTCTTTAATGCTGGTAGAACGTTGTCTTTTGATGCTGCTCCATATACCTTTAAAAAACCATCAAATCTTTGGACTGATCCATTGGCGCGAAACTCGTATGTGTGATCTTTTCCCGTTGTTTCCAATCTAACAGCAGCCTGGTCAAATATGGCATCTGCCATTTGCGAGGACATAAATCTATTAGTAATTAATTCTAATAATTTTCGTTCATCTGTTCCTAATGATACAGAAACCGTATCAAAAGTAGGTCTAATACTTTCATGCGCATCTTGAGAATTTCCGCCTGAAGCATATTTTCTGGTTTGTGGAGATAAATATTGTTTTCCATGTAATTTTTCAATTCTATCTCTAATATCAATTATTTTTGCTGGATCTGACCGAATACTATCAGTATTGTGAGCAATAAATCCTTCTGCAATATAATGATGCTGCTCTTCAACAGTAAGATCCCAGGTATCCTCTTTATGTGAATAGGAGCTATCAATAACTTTATCCCAAATAACATTATCGGTTGTTAACTTATTATTTGACCAATGCTGTCCATTTGGTGTTCTTTCTAGTAATTTCTCTTTTTGCTCCATTCTGTGCTTAGAAATCGGCTCTCCGATTAAATTAAAAAACTTTTGAATATAAAATCCAGAAAGCTGAACCTTATATGATGAATTTCCAATCGAAAAACCAGTGTACTCCCTATTAATATGGCATCCAGTAGGTATTCCGATAGAAAGAAGTAATAATTTTAGATCATTTTTAAGTTTTTCGGAATTAGTAATGATTGAATCATAACTTCCGTCTCCTTCCCAAAATGCTTTAATAAAGGCAGTTTTAGATTCTAAATCAGATTTAAATATTATATGTGGAATCTCTTTTTCTATTGAAAGTTTACTATTCATTCCCAAATAACTCAAAAAGCAAACTATTCTTTTTGAGTTAACTTCGAATTTATTAGAATTATACATTGGACTGTATTGTGTACCAAATATTTTATTAAAAGAGACCGCAAAATCATTCAAAACCTCTCTGGAATTATTATAAAATAAAATATTTCTTCCGTTCTTAGATATACACCCTTCGGATAATATATATCCTAATATTTTTGCCAAATCCGGAGTCATTATTTTAGGAATATTAAATTTTTCTACAGAGTTTGTGTGTAAGTTTGTTTTTCCGAATTTTTTAACATATTCTTTGCCCGTTAACTTATGATATCTTTTGATATGTGGTGACAAAGACTTGAATTTTTTATTGCAAATATTACATGTTAATAGGTTATTTGAATCCATTTCTGATTCAAATGGACAAGTGTATTCAAAGATATTATTTTTAACCTCAGAAAAGCCTTCTTGCCCACTAAGAGCTATTAGATCACCGGCTCTCAATTTATCTAATCTTTTCCAAACCGGCACTCTATTCTCACAATCATAAATCATAAATGGTTCATTATTAGATCCGAAAATTTGATATCCGTGTTTGGTGTTTAGTTTAAATATATCTCGATTCTTATTTTTAACTATATCGGTTACGTTTTTAATTCCATTGATAGTATGAACTCCTTCACCTATCTTAATATCTCTAATAGGAATTAGACCTTTAGATGTAGATATTCTTACATACCCAGGGAAACAACGGTGATACGTAATCAACCCACTTGAAAATAAATTCTGTGCTATATCCATAACTTTTTTACCAGTCCATCCAAATTTATTACCAGCATCTTTTTGCATAGATGCTGTAATAAAAGGCGGCTCTGGAGATCTCTCTCTTTGTTTTGTTACATAAGAAGCAACAGTTATATCTTTTGATAAATCTTTTAAAATTTCATCTACTTTCTTTTTTGTTTTTGGAATATATTTCTTAGAATCTATTCCATAAAAACTAGCATCAAATTTTAAATCAGTTTTGGCTTTAATAGTCCAATATTCTTCTGGTTTAAAACCTCTAATCTCTCGTTCTCTATCTACAATAAACTTAAGAGCGGCAGATTGCACCCTTCCTGCGCTTGTTTTTCTTAAACCTTTTGTCCACATGATTGGACTAACTTTAAATCCTACCAATCTATCTGTGATTCGTCTAGCTTGTTGAGCTGCATATAGATTATCATTAAATGGAATAGGATTTTTAATACCATCTAAAATATCCTTTTGTGTAATAGTCTTAAATATAACTCGATGTATTTTGATACCTTTTTTAGGAAGAATATCTAATATATTAAAAGCTATAGCTTCTCCTTCGCGATCATCATCTGTTGCGATATAGATTTCTTCACATTTTTTTGCAGCGTCTTTTAAATTACTTACTACATCTTTTTTTCCAGGACTAACACTATAATTCACATCCCAAGTACTCAAATCTATTCCGTTCCAAAATCTTGAAGTTTTATCTTTCTTTTCTTTTGATAAATCCATGATATGACCAACAGAGGCCATGACAAGATAATTACTTCCCAAGATTTTTTTTATCTTGGAACATTTGTTGGGAGACTCTACAATTACTAATTTCATTGGGCACCAAAATATATTATATTTTTATAAAGCATGTACATTATCGCTCCAATAATATTGTACTGAGCAAATATTTGCACGACTTGAAAATATATTTTTCTCTTTACAGTTAAATGTAATAATGGTTTATAAGGCTAATTAAGCCAAACATTTGACCCAGACTGCTTCACCCGGAGTGCCGCCGGATAAACAGAAATAAGTATGACCATCAGATGATCGCGTTTCCCCCATCCCACCCATGGGACCACGGAAGAATCCGCGCAATACACCAATGCCATTACCAGCGGTTATATAGTTTCCAGTTCGCATCGTAATTGGAATCCAATTATATAGGCCAGAGCGCTGTTTATGTGTAGTCGCAGCAGAATGCACATATTCTCGTGGTTCCGCAGAAATCCACGTAGGAGCTGTAGCCCCAATTGTCACATGCCAAGCGGATTCATCAGATAAACTGTTTCCATCCTTTGCCCATCCACGATCAGAACTCCAAGTAACAGTTCGAAACGCAGAACGTCCAGTTGTAAAAACAGAATAAAGTCGCCCATCAGCTTCTGCATCAAGTGCTTCATCGGTCTGTGGGTCAATACAAGCGCCTAATGCTACAGCAAATTTTTGATTATTTAATGTTCCACAGAAAATCATATCCTCTGCACTTTCCAGCATCCAACAAATGCCGGGAGGACCTCCTAGAGCAACAGAAGTACAACCATACCCTCCAAATCGAGAACCTGCACCCAAAGGAAGCGTTGCATGATTCCAAGTGTCAAGCGTACCAGTAATTGTAGCCGCTACTCCAGCAAGAAGTGTATTACTTTGATAAGCACCCGGTGCCATTAGAGGGGTAGCAGCCCCATTTTTTCCGGCAATCAACACGTCGCAATTTGCAGGACTTCCACTTGGCCTGCGCATATGAGCACACTCAGAAGTACCTGCGATTAATGACCACGCAACATCAGCCCCCGGTGTACGCGCATCGGCAGCAAGATAAGTAGTTAGTGCAGCCAAAACTTTTAATGTAGCAATTGCATCTTCAACATTGTTTCCTGTTGGGGTAGCAAATCCAACTATACGACGAGTTTCTCCGAGATCAGGTAAAAAATAAGACATTAACAACTCCTATATTGCGATTGCGACAGTAGATGTATCAACAGTAACAGAAGAAGGACGAGGTGAAATAATTATCGCAGTACTGGCAACATCTGTGTTTCCCCACATATCTGTAATAGTACATATCGCAATATAAGTAGCCTCACGACGCCTTGGATAAAAAGTTGGAGATACATCTGATAATGATGACAAACGCGAGGATACATCCACAACTCCATCCTCTCTGCTGTTTTCATAAAGAGTCCAAACCTGTGTGATGCTTATTCCGGTAGATGTCGAACTATTAAGTGTAATCTGTGCTAAAGTATATTGAGCTGTTATAGGATCCACTGTCGCTATTGGTTTGACAATTGCAACAACTATTTTACGTCTAAAATACGTGGTTCCGGAATTATTAGAAGCTGCGCAAGTAACAATCCAAATCCCTGGACCATCCGGAGTTATTGTAGTTTGTTCCGCCGTATTGTTACTGAAGGTAGCTGTAGAAGCATATGTACCATCTTCATCTACTGATATAGTCCACAGCCAAGATATAGCATCTGAAAGGGGGGCTGCATTACATGTTATTGGTGATAAATCATTTTGTGTACTATCAATGCCAATTGAGCCAGATGGACTAGCTCTACCAACTTCAGTAGTAGCCACAGTTGTTGATGTTCTACCATATACATCTGTTATAGTTAAACTGGATGAATATAAACCAATTCTATCAGGAATAACAGTTGGAGAAGCAACATCATTGGCACTTAGTACAGAAGATGATGCTAATGGTTTGATCAATGTATGATTATAAGTAATTCCAGTACCAGTTGAACCACTTCCATTAAATGTTATTGGAGAAAAATCAACTTGAGATACAGACACAGATAATGAGGCAACTGGTTTGGTTATTGTGACAATAATTCTGCGTGTGAAATATATAGTTTCAGAATCATTAGTGGCTGCACATGTAATAGTATAAACTCCTGGACCATCCGGAGTAATTGTTGTTTGTTCAGCAGTATTATTACTAAAAGTAGCAACAGAAGTATATGTACCATCTTCATCTACTACTATAGTCCACGACCAAGATGTTGCATCTGAAAGCAAGCTAGCATCACAATCTATTGCTGTTAAATTATTTTGTGTACTATCTTCTCCAATAGAACCAGATGGAATTGGTGCAGATGTAGTACTTGATGGTGAAGGTATAGTTCTAGATGTCGCAGTGATAGAAGGAATTGTTCTTGGCATTATTTAACATCCTTATTTAGACTTTTACCTAAAGAAGAAAATACATCCATTAAAAGATCGTATTCATCATCTGGAATTTCTAAACTTTCAGGTATGTAATCTGATTCTATATTAATACCATCTATACCGGATTGCGCCTTTTTATAAGCTATGAGAAGTCCAGTCATAAAATCCGCATCTTCTTGGCGCCCAGAACGGTCTAAAAAATCTGCAATTTTAATTAATCTATTAATCATATGACACCTTATCCAAGCAATCTAAAATCGATTCTAATTACAACTGTACCATTAACGGCAGGATCCATCCAAATACTCAAATCTTTATCTTCTGCTCGTGCGGTATCAAATGGTGCATTAATAGCCGAATCTGTCATTGGAAATGGTTCAGCTGCCGTACTATAAATTAAATCTTCTATATTAGAAGAGGTATCATCTCGTCGTATTTGCATATCAAAATTAGCACCACCACCAGCACTAGCTCTTACAATAATTTGATCAATATATCCATTAAACGAAAATTGCGTACCAAATATATTTTCAACTACAATTGAGCCACCATTAACAGCTGAAACTGTCCATTCTTTAGTTAAAATTGATTCTCGCATAGATAAATCTCCACATTCTATAAATTAATATTACCAGTATAATATTTTATTTTTAAAACTAATTATAATGAAACTTATACCACATTTACTTTTGTAAAAGATAAAGAGCGCCCATAAACATTGATATTAGATGAGGTTATAGCCATACGTAAGGAAATAATCTCTGTACCAGTAACTGTTACTTGTACAAAATTTTCAGAATATCCATATGTATTATTACTACGATTTCTGCGTCTAATTGAGCCAATAGCAACAGCATCTTTATAAAATTGGCAAGAAGATATGGCATTGCCATTGGAATATACTTCTCCTTCCCATCTTATATCCCATGTTCCAACCGTTGGAGTCCAAAACATACCAAATACCGTTGTGGGTGTTACACTATTAATATTAAATGATGCTGATAACGAGATAACATGAGAATTTACTAAACCAGCAATAGATGATAATTTAGATGCAAGTTTTAATGGTGTTATTGCCTTAGTATCATCTGTTCCTGTTGTTACCTCAATTTGGGTGGCTATTTCAATCTTTCCAGCTAGAATTTCAGAAGCTATTGGTGGTGCAATATTTTTCCATAAGGATGTTGCATTTTCATAAGTAAGCACATCTCCATCGAGTACTGCTGAAATTTTAACATCACAAAGTTCAGTTAAATGTGGATATACATCTATATCTACAAAAATAACTCCCAATGTTGCATTGATTAATAAAGCATATCCGATTCTAATTACATGATTTGGAGATATTGGACGCACATTTGTTAATCCACCAGATGTTGTACTGAGCCAAAGAACATCTCCCGCTATCCAAGATTCAAGCCCACCAGTAGTATCGATATTACGTACCAAACCATGTGATGTTACAAAACCTTGAAGCGTATCTCCAATATTTTGTGTAGCCAAACCAATTACAGAATCTGATGTTAAACTTGAAGAAGCATTTGCTAAAGAAATTTCTGGACGGCTTGATGATGATCCAGAAATATAAACAGCCTGACCATCATTAATTTGTACTCCAGAATTATTAAGGCATCTAATTATTTCTTCTTGATTAACTTGAATGGTTGACCCATCACTTGTTCCATAAGCTAAGCAATGATCTGAAGAATCATAATATGTTCGCCCCTCAGATGAAGTAATTGGTGCTATAGGTATAAAATCTATATAAGATGATATTACTGGAGTTGTAAGTGTTTTTCCCGCCAAATTCTGATTAGAGTTTGTATCGACCATAATTTTGCGAGAAACGCCCGTTCCAATTGTCAATAAATCATCATTATTATCCCAAACCACAGATCCTTCAGTTGTTTGAGATGGGGTTGCGTTAGCTGGTAATATAATAGAACCATTTGATGCATCTAAGGTTCCTGTAAATGAATTTCTTCCTGCATTACCAGAAAGATCCACATATCTATTATGATCATCATCACCAAGACCCGCAAGACTTCCATGATCTGTGGCTGGAGATCCAGAACCCACTCCAGATACTCCCAACGTTCTTAATTCATCAGTAAATGTGGCAATAGTTCCGGCATTTAAATTTACTACAGACCCAGATAATAAAAAAGCTAAAGATCCTGTTTGAAATTGATTAGGTGGAATCGGAAGAGACGCTGCCTCTGCTGTTACTTGATCTATATAAGTACTTTGAGAATAAAAATAATGAAATATTTCAGAACCATTTTTTGTTACATAGATTGCATCTTTCTTCCAAGGAGTACCTCCCGGTATTGCAGCTAATGTACCACTTCCATCATCATAAAATCCATCATCAACATCGCCGATTGTGTGTTTCCAACCAACTATTGGATCTCTATACCATCTAAGCATTGTTATTGGACTTCCGCCAACTATTGTTACTGTTTCATCAGGACGAGAAAAAGATCCGCTACTTACCGCAACTTGTAATCCTGCAAAAACAGTTGTTTCCAAACCAGATAACCATAATAATCCAACATTTATTGAAATCCAATTATGTATATTAAGATGTGAATGACTAAGAATAATAACATCTTTAGAAATATATAAAACTCCAGAAGCCCCAGAACGACCAGATGCAAGAGTAATATTTGTATTTGTAGATGCTGGTGTAGATGAGTTAGAAACAACTCCACTTGAATTAACGTAAATATAAAAATCAGTATTTATTGATGTTGGAATTGTTGTCAAATCCCAAATTATTTTTTTAACACCTGTACCTGTATTTATAAATCCACTTCCCGTATTTATATCTAAATCTAATGGTCCACCAAGTGCTGAAAACTCAACTTCTCCTCCACTAATAAGTCCGGTTAAAAACGTACCTCTTGAATAACTACTTAAAGGTACTCTTTCTGTGGAATCTGCTCCAAGCCATAATTCTCCCAGAATCATTGGTCCTGGACTTAACGAATTAATATCTTGTCCATATCCAGATATTTGAGCTGATGCGCCAATACTAAATTTTCCAGAATCTAATACACATCCAAAAAGTTCACATATAACATTAGCCGTATCAGCCAAAGTTAAATCTAATGTATCAGAATAAATTGCACAAGCCTGCATAGAAACAACCCCACCAGATGCAGGAATAATGATGCCATTTTGAGAATAATTTATTGTTACACTAGTTGCCTCTATTGTTCCAAGATTTTCCGATCTTATAGCATAAACAGCTCCTGTACCATTAAGCCTGGAAGAAAGTACTCGCATTGTAGAATTTAATCCATCAACATGCCACGCATTATTACAACTTACAGAGGCGAGTACTCGGGCATTTTCAATATTCATTTGCCCACCATTTATAGTTTTAAAAATACTTGTACAAGTACCCTCATTAACATATGGTTCTCGAATAATAATTCCCGGAGAAAAAACTGTTGATTCAGATAACCATCCAATATAACAATCTTTAATTTTTGTATCATGTAGCATACAATTATAAATAGTTGGACCAATATAAAATCCTGAGGCATTACTTCCGGAAGCATTTTGAACTTTCAATCCAATTATTTCTGAATCAATAGCGCAAATAATTCCATGTACACCTGCACCAGTATTCAAACAAAACATTTGAGTAGTTTCGTGTCGACCATGACAATTAATTGAGCATGTATTTGGGACTATTAATGGATTATTTTCATAATAATCTCCTGGATAAATCTCAATTAGACATCTATTACCACCAGCTATTATAAGTGCAGCTTCAGCAAGTCCATCTTCAATAGTGGTATAATCTCCTCCGCTTTTTGCAACTGTAATTACTTGAGCCAATGGAACGCATTTGTTATCTATTCCTTTTAAATGGGCTGTTAATTGAGATGTGGAGGTGACCTCTGTAGGAGTTGTATCCGGTGTATAATTTGTTGGAACAAAAGATATTCCCAAGATATCACCATCTATTGTATCAGAAGAACCTGCTTCATGGCTTGTATGATGAGATAATGGCGTTCTTGAATCAGTAGAATTATCTAATGTAGCATCAGTAATTAAGCTGTTTAAACTTCCTAAAGTTCCACCGATTAAATTATTAAATCCAATTTGATGTGGGTTTTCTTCATTAATAATATGTTCATCTACTTTTAATGTTAGTTCTCCAAGGTTTGATGTTAAATCTTGAACATCAGATTGTATATCTGATTGTGATGAAGATATATTATCCATACGCGCAGAAACACTATAAAAACTACCAGATGGTGCAATTCCCAATTCTGTTTCAATATTTATTATAGCAGAACGCAAAGTATTTACACTTCTGGCATTAACTTGAGTAATTCCATCAACTATTGTTGGTAGCTGAGAATAACCATCAATTGCGTTTGGATAAATACTATAATCAGACATATATAACCTCTAAAAAAGAGAACGATAATTAGTATTTTATTTAGGTTTAATGTAAACTTATTTATTCAACTCAAATATATAAATATTAAGATAGCTCGGTAGAACCAAAGCCTCCATCACCTCTATGTGTCTCAGATAAATTTTCTACTATCTCAAATTTAGAACTATATCTCTTTCTTAAAATAATTTGTGTTAATACAGGTTTTTGTTCAATTATAGCTTCTGCTAAGGAAGATAAAGTTCTAAACCTATTACCTTCAAAATCTATAATTCCACTTGCAAATTGCTGACTTTTGCTAATTCCATCACCAGCATAAGAATGATGAACTCTTAGAGCCACCAGTAATTCTCCACGATAATCTTCGTCTATAATAGCAATAGAGTTTGCCAAAGATAATCCCTGCTTTACAATTCTGCTACAAGGAACAATCTCCCAATAATAACCACTTGGTGGAGATAAAGCTATGCCTGTTTTAAATATAATAACATCTCCTATAATTTTATCAAATCCTATAAAAGTTAAATCATAGCCAGAATCTGTTTCGTGCGCTCTCTTTGGAATTACAGCTTTTTCATTTAACAGTTTTATTTCAGTAGACATTTTAATCATTATTAATACTCCTTAAGAACCCACTTCATATATTTATTTAAAGCCACAGCCTGTTCTGTTTCCCATTTTATTAAATTAATAGGAATTTTTAATCTAATACCCAATTTATATCCTCTTTTCCAAGCTTCTGTTTCTTCTAAAATAACACTTACTTTTTCTTCTACTGTAAGCTCCTTTTCTTCTCTTTTTTTTGGAGATAAAAGCTTCAATAATCCAGGTGACTGTCTGACTAGTATATGTCCTGCTTCATGTAGAGCAATATAAGTCTTTACTTCTAAATCATTAATGTTTGCATTTAATTCAATAATTTTAGATTCTAAACATATACAATTATCTATTCCATCTAAATCTACAATGTAATCATGTTCCTCTGCCCACAAAACTATAACCTGTAAGTATGATTTCCATGGCATCCACAGAGCCCTCCCAAATATTTTTACCGGTTCGTAACAAATGAAACATTAAAGAATTTTAAAATCTATTTATTTTGACTTCTTTTTTTTAAATCTTACTATACTACTTATTATAACTTTTGGTTTTTTATTACCAACCATAGGCTTATGAACAGTGCTACCAAGTGGTACAGCTTCTTTGTTTTTTTTCTTTTTTTTATTACAACCACATCCCATATAAATTCTTCCTCATAAAGTTATTTGTAATATTAGCATTCTCTTTCAAATCGTATTAATATATTAAGTTAAAATTGAGAGCTTTTTACTCTCAAAACCAAGGAGAATAATTTGAAAAAAATTAATTCACAAAAACTAGTTTATTTATCTATTTTAATTTTTCTTTCAATATTTTTCTTTACAAATTTACTAAAACCTACTCCAATATATGAAACTTATTTAACTCCAATAATTTCATTAAATTTATTTAAAGATATTGGATTTGGACCCATACGACACTCTAACGCTACCGGATTTGTAGTAGCAAGTTATAAAGAAGATAATATTAGTTATATTTTAGCTAATGATCATTTTTGTTCTAAAGAATTGGAAATTAATTTAAATCCATTAATACCCACTATAATTACTTATAATAGCGGTATAGACCAAATAAGTTATTCATATAAACCCACTGGTATGGCTTCTGTAATATACACTGATCCGGAAGCGGACTTATGTTTATTAGAAACTGAACAATATCTTTCAGCTGTTGTATTCGATACATCAGACCTTATTTTACCCATTCCAGTAACTACTGTCGGTGCCCCAGAGGGCGCGTTTCCAATTGTAACAGATACATATGTTTCTAGTGTCATTTCACGCTCAGATGCTCTATTTCCTATTATGGAAAATAGTGGAACTGATTATTTATTTCTTAGCGGAATAATACTTCCTGGAAGCTCAGGCAGTCCTTTGTTTAATAAAAAAGGAAATGTGGTTGGAATTATATTTGCCACCACAGCAACAACTTTTGGTGGCTTAGCTATTCAATCAAAAGATATAACTAAATGGCTTGATAATTTGGGTGTGGATTATCATACAAATTAATCTTCATTTTCTATTCTTGTTTTAATAACTCTTTTTATACCATTACGTTTATCTATTCGACGTATATTTGTAATAGCATTTCTAGTATAAGCTTTATAAAAGGCTAAATCTATATGTCTACCCGATAGAATTGAATCCATTAATGCGCTAGCAAATTCTATAGTTTTAAGTGCCTCTTTAGTGTATTCATCTATTTCTTCTCCAGATGCTTCTTTTTTCTTAATATCATCTAGAATATTAAAAGCCGAAGTATCTATTTTAATTTCGTCATTCTTGTTCGACATAACTTATCCTTGCGCGCATAGATACTAGTTGTGTAATTAATAAATCAAGATGATCTTTTTGTAAAGTTGCAGTTATAGTATAACTTTCCTTTCCTTGCTTAGTTTTAATACCAAGGATAACAACATCCTCATCTTTTTCTACTATCATATAACTATCAGAATTGAGTATTATTTTCATATAAGTTCCGTTCTAAATAACTCTGCTTCAAACTTTCTTCTTTCTTTATGAGTTTCAGATAAAATAAAACTTGTAGGAATTAGTTTAGCAGCTGTGTTTAATTTTCCCGCATTAATAGTATCTAATAAAGAAGACTGAGCAAAAGTTCCACAACCTGTATTATAAATAATACTAATTAATGCATCCACTTGATTTTGGTTAAGCTTATGTTTTATGTTTCGCTTGATGCATCCCAATGCTATATTTATATCTTGAAGCAATAGTTTATTTGCCGTTCCAGAGTCTATTTGTTTAAAATTCTTTCCAAAAATAAACTTACATTCCCGAGCAGTCAAAAATCCAGAAGTACCTATTTTATTTCGTTTAGTTAAAGTTTGTTTGTACCTAGTTATTTCTCCAGCATCCATTTTACCATATCTGTGACCATATCCATAAGCTCTATATCCAAAGTCTGGATAAGTATACAAAACTTCTGTTTCTACTTTTTTAATTAAAGCTATTGCTTTAATAGTATATACTACATCATTATTTGGATTTTCTGATTTAGCAATCGGAGGCAATTCAATTACTTGATCTATTTGAATTTTTGACCAATCTTTAATCTGTTTATTAGCATTTTCTATTGCTTTTTGATATTGATAATTTCCCTTGGATAAAGTGTAAGGTGTGTCTCCACTTTTAATCTGATATTTTTTTGCTTCTTTAATAATATCAAAAGATAAACCTGCTTTCTTAATATATTTTAATAAGAATTCTGCTTCTTCATAATATTTATGTTCTTTTAAATATTCACATAAGTCAGCAAGTTTATCCATTATTACCTCTCACTGAGATATAATAAATTAGTAAGTTACATTATCTTTGCAGCATATGTAGCGAGCTTACTTCTTTCACCTTTTAAGAGTGTAATATGTCCAGAAGCTTCAAAATCTTTAAACTTTTCTACTACAATTCCGAGACCAGACGTTTTTTGAGTCACCCTACAGGAATCTATCTGTTCTAAGTCTCCTATTAAAACAATCTTGGATTTATTGCCCATTCTTGTAATCAAAGCTTTGGCTTCACTTGCACTGATATTTTGCGCTTCATCTATAATAAGATATGTATCTTGAAAGCTTCTTCCTCGAATATATGATAAAGATTCTACCTCAATTTCTCCATGTTCAAACATCATAGATATATAGTTGGAACCATTTTTTCCTAATAATATTTTTAAATTATCCATAATCGGCTGCATCCATGGCATCATCTTATCTTCTAAAGATCCTGGTAAAAATCCTATTTCTTTTGAAGTGCTTTCCGCAGGTCGAGAAATTACAATTTTACTATAATTCTTTGCTTGTAATTCTTGAAGAGCCGCTGAAATCGCCATAATAGTCTTACCACTGCCAGCCATACCTGTAAGCGTAACCATTGCAACAGCTGGATCCAAAAGCAATTCCAAGGCTAATGTTTGTTCTTTGTTTCTTGGAGAAATATTGCTTACTTTAATTTTCTTAGCATTTCCAACAAAGTCTAATTTCCTCCATAGTCCATCATGTCGTACTCTAGCTAGAGCGCTACTTTGTCCAGATTTTAAAATTAAGAACTCATTTGGATAATAAGACTCAGTAATACCGAATTCTTTTGGTACAATTTCTCCTTCTTGGTAAAACATATCCATGATTTCTTGAGAAATATCAAGATGTTGAAACCCTAAATATGAATCATCTTTTACAGATTTGGCAAATACTTTCGCGCCATGACATGCAATATTTAAAGAATCACATTTAACTCTTAGAGCAATATCTTCACTAATCAGGGTGACATCGTCAAAAATACTTTTGGCTTGTTTGGCTATAGAAATTATTTTATTATCAACTGTGTCTGCCAAACTACTTGGCAGACACGCCATTGAAGAATTAGAAACTACGTAAACCTTAGAATTGGCTTGATTATCTATACCATTGAATAAACATCCAAACTGTCTCATTGAGTCAAGTTTGCGATTTACCTGTCGTGCCATCATTCCTGCTTGATCTTTATAAGTCTTTATATTATCAAGCTCTTCTAAAACTTCCAAAGGAATTAAAACAGTAGAATCCATAATGGTGTCTAATATTTCAGGGAACGCAATTAATGATGATGTATCTAAAACTAAAATTTTTCTTTCAAGTAATGAGTTAATGCTCATAAGTGAATCTCCTGGAATGTTCCGTTGCTTTATGTTTTGTGTACTTTGACTAAACTAATTCATTGCAATTTCTTCATCCATTAAAGTCCAGGTCTCTACTGTGATTTCATAATATTTATAGCCTGCTTCTAGATTTGTTTTCAACAAAAAACTTGGGCTTCCCCACGTACCAATTACCTCTCCCTCCATTATAATACGTAAAGCTCCAATGCCCGGTTTGGTTATAATTTCTATTTTATATTGCTCCAACAAAGCCTCTACTTGTCGAGGTAAATCATATGAATGTAATACATCTAAATCAACACCAACATAATCTAACAATAGATTAATCCAATCTATTTTGGCCTTTTCTATTTTTTCTAAATAATTAGTTTTGTTTGAGCGTATTGTAATCATTAAAATGTTAGTTCACATGCACCACCAGCACATGCTGCTTCTCCGGTAAGATTTGTATCGTCTGCCATTTCCAATATCTTTGTTAAATCAATCCTGTGTATATTAGTACTCATTTTGTAGTAGCATTCTTCAGTAATTTCTTCAAATGGAAGTTGTTTATATGAACCACCAAAATGTGGAAAAACAGAAATGCAGTTATAACTATCTTTATTAGTCCACATCCAATTTTCTACTTCATCCCATTCATTATCTTTAACATTAACGGTGCAGCTAATTGCATGAGTATTGCTACCAGTAATATGTCCAGGAAATATCCAACGCTTATAAACATCTTTAACTCTTTCCAAAAGAGCGATTGGTGTTGTATCTTCTCTTAAAATGGCGCCTTCTGGTGCTTTCATAGGAATAGATAATATGGCTTGTATGTGTGGCTTCTCCCAATCATCTTCCATTAGTTCCGGTAATTCTCTAGCAAGATAATGATATATCTCTTCATTTTTTAATAACTTAATACGACGTATATAATATTTTGCATACCAATCATGTATACCAGAACTTGTTCCAAGTAAAAGAGCTGTCGTCCCACTAGGCTTAACTAAAGTTGTTCGAGCAGCTTGTTTAATTCCTATTGTTTCTGATATCTTTTTATTTTCATTTACTACAATTTTAGCAGCATTAGTTAAATCTAATTTTAAGAAATTTTCATTTGCTAAACCAGTAATACCTACTCCAATTAAAGAATCTTTTTTAAATCCTCGTTCCCAAATTGGACGTAAATAATGAAATCTCGTATAAGAAGCTTGAAGAGTTCCTATAAATGAAGCCGCTTTTGCCGCAGCATTTAATTCCTCTTGAGAGTTAATTAAAGAAGCATTTATCTCTGTTAAATTACAACCAGAAAATGCTCTAAGCGAAGCCTCTCCACATGGATTAAGACCCATGTCTTTATCATTTGTTAAAAATATAGCAGGCTCTCCAGTTTTGTTTTCTTTCATGAATTCAAATAGTTTTCCAAAAGATTCTTTTGTAACTCTAGAACGTAAAACTACAGCAGAGTTGTTTGCTCTTCCACGATGAGGATGCTTTTCAAACCAATTTCCGGATTTACAAGTTAACATTTCTATATCATCGATAGAGAATAACGCAATCATTGCAGATCGCCTAATCCCTCCGGCGAGCACAGCGTCAGCTATATAACACATTATATCATGAGCATCTATTGGCTTAAGCTTATCGCCATCTGTTTTGGAATTTAATAATTGCTCAATTAAAAATAAACACTTTTGCAATGGAGCTGGACCTGGAGCCTTACCACCTGATGTAATCAACCTTGCACCCTTTGATCTAATATCAGAAAAATCAAAATCAGGTTTAGAGCTATTAAGAAAATATGATTTAATGAGAAGTTTAACCGACTCAGCCCACCCCTCAATGGAGTCACCTACTAAATATCTTCTGGTTTTAATAGGCTTTCTAATTTCAGGAAGATTATCTATATGATGATTTTGAACACTATAACCGACTCCACTTCCTCCAAGAAGCAAAAACATAACCTCACCAAAAATACGATAATCATCAACTGGAGCAAAAACGCAATTTCCAGTAACTATTCCACCAGACAATATAAAACTATGATCTTCTTCAACCTCTAAACACCATACTTCTTCTTTTCTATCAGTTTTTTTAATATTTTTTACAGAATAAGCTGTCGATATACTGCTTCCAATATTATTTGTTAAAGTATAACGATAAGTTATAATTTTATTCTTAATGATTTTTTTCTTAGATAATATAAAATATCCAGAAATTTCTGCACACTTTTCTATAAACTGCGCATGCTCCAAATCAGTGGTTGAAATTTGTTTATATTTAGACACAGAATCATTGTTATTAAAATCTGTATTTCTAATTCCAGATGAATTTAAATATCCGGTAAAAAATGCTTTTATTAAGTCTTTAGAATTGGCATCTATATTTGATATAAGCTTATGATAATTTCCAATGCAAGCTAAAAAATCATTATGTGACTTAAGATTACTTGTTTCAAATCCCATTTCTTGAAATCGAGAGGCGTATTTCTTAGAATTTACACTATGCAAATTAACAATATAATGTTGAGAAGTTTCATTTTCTATAATGGTGCCATTCCCATAGGCATAGCCATAACACCAATATAACTTTTCTAATGGTTCTGAAGTAGCATAATTAAATAACTCAAGCTTTGGAGTTGGATATAAAACATCCTTTTTTTGTAATCTAGTTGTTTGCTCTCCATCATATTTAATCCATCTATGATCTTTTGTAGCATATACCGTTTGAGAATTACGACCTCTGATTAAAATTGTTTCAAACAGTTCTTGTTCTCCATAAGATCTAACAACTGCTTGTTTAAATGTACCTGTATGCGTTACAACTTCTACATGATCACCATCAGAAAATTCTTCAAAAGATTTAGTCCCTTTAGATGTAACAAATTTTGTCTCTTTCGCAAAACAATTAAACATACGATTTGGGGCTATCTTAATAGGCTTACCAGCAAATTGCATGCTTCTCATAGATGGCAACACAACTTTATCATACACAAAGGTATACGCCGCCTCTATTTCATCTTTAAGCTCTGGAAATTTTTCTAAATGCATCAGTTTATTTCTATCAACACATTCTGAGTAAGTCTCTCTTCTGAGTAAATTCTCATTCCATCTAGCATATTTATTATGCATAATAATATCACTCAGAATACTTCCATTAACATTCATTATAATCATACTCCATATTTTTCATTTTTTTAATTGCTTTATTTTTAAGTATCCATACTCTCTCTATTGAGAGATTTAATTCTTTACTAATTACTTCTAATGATTGGTCTTCAAAAAATATTTTTTGGATGATATACTTTTCTCTTAACGAAAGCTGTTGACAATTCAACATCTCTTCTGCGAATAATAAATCATCTGGCATTTTTATATCATTACCATCAAGATTAATAGAGTTAATCTTATTATAATTTTTTTGAAAATTTCTACTGGAATTGGCAAAGTACCAATTCACCCAACGGTAAAAGTCAAAATGTTTATGGTGGTCAAAACTTTTAATTGCAGACCATAAAGCTAATTTGAACTCTTGCTCTAGATCTTGAACATAAGAAAAAGTTTTAAATTTTTTTATTCTACTAATAACCAAAGGACAGAGATTTATAAATAAATCTTGCCTCCAATGATTATTAAAAGAGTCTTGATTATCTAAGAAAATCTTATGAATTTCTTCATTACTAAGCAAGGACATCAGACTGCATCTTCTTCTGGCCCATATTGTTCCGTAAAGGCTCCATCTTTCCATAATCGAACAGTCAGGGTCTCTTCTGAGAGAGTAAATGTAGATATTACATCATCTCTAGTAGAAAAAGAAGCAGCAGAAATATGTCTTGTTCCGGCGCCCTCTGGTATCTCCAAAGAGGGGTGATCTACTGTAAGATAAATTCCGGTGCCCAAAATCTGACCATTATGATTTATAATAATAGCTCCGTCTTCTTTTGATTCGAATATTTTCTCTATATCTGTTTCGAATTGACCAAAAGCAACATTTATATACTTCTGAATAGTATTCTTTCCCAATTGACGCATACCAGGAACAGAATAATCCGAATACCTATCGAATGTCCCTAAAACAACTAAGAGCCCTAATTTTCTTTTGGTTTCTAATAACTTCTTAGCAAGATCGCACATATAACTAAAAATTTTCTTTTCCGTTCTTTCTCTTGCTAAATTAAATTGAAAAGAATAATCGATGTACGGCTCTTTTTTAACAGATACTTGTCCTTCTGTAACTTCAGTATTCATCGCAACTCCCTTATTTCTTTTTAAAAGTTATACGATGTTTTCCCGTTTTTTCATCGTCTTGGAAACTCATTCCAAATTCATCAAAAGTAAAATTAATTATTTCACCATGATTATCTATCGTTTCCAAATCTACAATTCCTGGCCATATTTCATATATGTATCCCATTACCTTTTCTAAATGCTTTGGGTCTAGTGTTCCAACTTCTCTACTTTGATGTACTAATTCAATTCCAGTTGGAGTGGCTGCATTAATAGAAATAATTGGGGCCCTATAGTTGTAAATATCCTTCGCTATATATTCTACTACGTCCTCTACTCGGGTACTTTTAATTTCGATAAATTTATTTTTTGCGTGATCAAATTCTTCAATATAGACGAACATTTTAAGTTTATCAACAATTTCCTGTGTCAGATAATTTCTTAAAAATGAAATATCATCCTCTAATTCTACTACTTTTAGAATTTTTTGTATTCCGGTAAGTTCCGATTCTCCATCTTTATGCTTCTTATCCCATTTTGCTCTAATATCATTTAAAATCGTAAATCCCAAAAAATATGGATTGATATTTAACTTATTATTTCCTGGTTGAATAACGCGCTCATGAATCTTAACAAATTCTAAATATTCAGTTGAACTAAGTTCTTTTTCCGAAAGCAAATACATTAATTCTGCGTGAAAAAATGAGTTGTGATTAATTAATCCATTTGCCACATATCTATTAGACTCTTCAACAGAAATATCATAAACTATTTCAGTAAGCGATTCTATATGTTTAATCTCATCATATGATTTTTCTTTCTTAAACCATTTTTTATTCTGTATAAAAGCATTTAAAATATTTTGTTTTCTGTTTAATCCGAATCCAATTTGTTCAGAAAATTTCTTTGCTGATAATCCAAATATATTAATAGCATATGTCTCATCTTGTCTGTAATATTTACTAGAAAGAATATTATAATTAACTAAAATAGTTTGAATTAATTTCGCCATCTGCTTACTAGCAGTTACGAATGTAATTCCATTTTTATGAGCACATCCATCTGCATCGAATAATCCACTAATAAACGATGACATAACGGACTTTGGAGATTGTAAAATTATCGATGGCACATCTTTTTTTCTCGCAGAAACTCCTTGCTTGCATCCTATATAATTTATTAAAAAATCAGATATTCCCTCTGAATGACAGATGATTCTATATCGATTTTCATCCTTCTTGAGCACAGACTTTGTTGCAAATAAATCACAAATTAAGGTCCTAAATTCTTCAGCTAATTCTAAATCACCAGATGTAAATCCAAAAGATCTGCTTGCTCTGGATATATGTCCATCACCAATCAATAAGCCCAAAAACCTTCCAAATTTCTCATCAATATGATCTGGAATTAAAAATATTTTTCGCCTATCAAAGCTATATGAGCTGCATAAAGTTAAATCATTTTGTTCAGCCTCATAAATCTTAATTAAAGAATCTATATGATTTAGATTTTTAACATTTAAACCCATCCTCCTTCTAGCAATAGTGACTGGAGCAACTCCTGCGAGTCTTGATATATCTAGTAAAGTTTTCTTCGCTCTTTTGGGTTTATAATCAACTTGTACGTAATTATTTGACCAAATCTCGTTATTTAAAGATATATCTATTCTTTGCCCTACTTCTAACTCATCTAGCTGCCTCCACTTATTATCACATAATACACGATGATTATTTGCACCACATAACTCATAGCCTCGTTTAGTTATAATCTTTTTGCACTCTTTCTCTCCAATTATCTTTTTTCCAACAATCTGCCTCCTCTTTTCATTATCATCAACATATAATGCATCACCTAAAACTATATCCTTAATCTGTAGAATACCTTGTTCAGTTGGAACAAGCGTATCTCCGGAAACACAGGCAAAACCTTCGTTTATTATTTGTGTATTATATTGCGGATAGAAGTAAAATGACTCTTCTCTAATAATTTCAAAAATATCTTTTTGCCAGGGCTCTAAACGCGCATAATTAGCGAAGAACCACAGCAAATCCTCCTCTGGACTTGGTGGAAATATATCATTTTCAATGACTCGCTCTAATTCGGGTTTTTTATTTAGTCCAAACATATCATCAAACTCTTGTACCTTTCTCTTTTGCCAGACACTTTTCCTATCACCATATTGTGTTCTATTTATTCCTCTTTTCCAATTAATATTCTTATCCATAGCTAAAGCAATATTCATGGTTTTTTCTACTTCTTCTAATCCGAATTGAGTAATATACTCCTCTACTCTTGATGCTCGCTCAGCAGCATGATAAACCATTTTACGGTCGGTTTGTTTAAATAAATAATTATTCTTAAAGAAATGCACATGACCCAAAACATGTGCCGCGACCATTGAATTTGCAATATTACTGTTAGAATCTAACAAAAAGGCGAATGCGGGATCATTATTTAAAACCAATTCATAAACTTTAGATGCTCCCATTTCTCCCTGCGTCTTTTGATACTCATAACTTTGCCCATAAGACCAATGCCTAATTCTTGAAGGTAGTCCATAGCACATCACTTCTAACATTACCTCTTCAGGAACTATTTCCCACATAATTGGAAAGAAGTCTAATCCTAATTCTTTAGTTGCTAACTCTTCTAACATTTTAATTCTTCTTTCCAGAACATCATTCATATTATTTTCTCCAAATATATTCTAACATTTTGAATCTACGTATTTTAATATCCGATAGATGAATTTGTGGATTTGATTGTATTTCAAAAACAGGTGTTTCTAAATAATTGTTCTTTTTATTATCATTAAAAATATCAAAATGATAAATCAATTCTTTTTTAATTCGATCTGAACAATTATCAAATACTTCTTCAAAGGAAACTGAGACATATCGAATTTTAACCCTTGATGCATTACTATCTGCTCTGGCGAAGCTTCCATGTGAGATTTCGGGCCGAACATGAATAACTTTCTTCACAATCCAATTAACATGATCTCCTCTTGCAACTGCAATATAATCAGTTCCATTAAGCGAAAACTCTCCTTTGTCTAATGATATTGGGGTGAATAATCCAGTGGTATATATCTTATCAATCATCGAAGATTGTTTTGTTTGATCCATAATCTTTGTCCTGCATCGTAAATTTTGACCCATCCCAACTCACAAGCGTGTTCTGATTGTGATAAACCTCTATCATCCATATTGGCTCTACATTGTAAACGATTATATGTTTTAACATAGTCAGTCCACTCCCATCCAAGAACATCTTTGTTCTTAGAGAACCCCATAGAACTTAAAAAATCTCCTTTTCCGTATCGTAAATCAACCCAATAATGAATCATATCAAATTTTAAATTACGTTCAAGGAATTTAAACAATTTAGATGCTCCTCCAACAACTAAATGATCAAGTAATGTTGCAAGTCTTTCAATTTTCAAAATTTTATTTATAATCTTATAAGAACAAATCATGACCAAAATATTTTCAAAATATAATCCAATATGTTTTGCAGCTTTATATCCTTTTATGTGACTCTCATTTAGAAAAATCATAGCATTTTCATGAGACACTTTTTTAATGATGGTTTTTCTAGCGGAGATCTTTTGCGACTTTCCTGCCTTATTATTTATAATAGATTTAATGATTTTTGGCTTTGCATGTATCTCGTCTGCCCTAAATTGTACGATTTGCAAGCCTGCGGATTCAAACTCTTCTCTCATTTTATAATGATAATTTTTATCTTTAAATTTATCAGAGTGCCAATATAACCCATCAACATTTAAATAAATAGAATTACTTAATCTAAAATCTGGTCTATATGATAATTTAACATTTTCAGGCGCAATATTCCAATGTGGAAGATCTATTAAATCTTCTAAATACTTTTCTAAATTATTAGGTCCAATCTTGTAATCTGATAAGAATGCTTCTAAAGATTCTTCAGTTTCTATATGAAATGTTCTAAAAATATAATTCAAAGAAGAATATGGTACATTATGCTTCTCAGCTAATTCTTTGGTTGTAAGACCATTAATAACTCTACAGAGTCCCGTCTGTTCTGTTGCCGGATTAAATCCATGCAAACAGATAAGCGTCTGTCTTTTCTTTTTTGCGATCTCAGGCACCATAGAAACATTACAAACACCGTACTTATTCATTACTGTTTCTTTGATTTTTAATTTTACTTCTGGTGTTTGAGTTATATAATCACAACCATATTTTTGTTTAATAGATTCTTTTAGTTTCTCTCTGCCTGTATTTGTTTTTAAAAAATGTTCTTCACCATATTTATCTTTAGAAGTTATCTTTACTCTTTGTTTGATATTTGCCAACTTCATAGGATTATCTACTTGATATCTATCGATACAAGTTCTTTTTGTTGAAAGAATCTTAGCCTGTATTGCTGCGTCATAAGATTTTTTAATATTAAACTTACAGAGGTATTTATTTATTGTGATTGAAGAACAATGTTGTTCTCTTGAAATCTCTAAAGCTGTTTTATTAAGATCTAAAAACTGATGTTGGAGCCATTTGTGATTCTTATATTCTTCTATAATTCCAAAATGCCTTTGCCATTTTAAAACCGTAGAAGCAGACCATCCGTTTTCTTTTGCTATTTTTGTAGCAGTTTTTTTAGATATTAAAATCTCAGTTTTAAGCCAAATTTCATCTTGATATTTTGGTTTTTCATTTTCCATTCTCATCTCTTAGATTTTTATCTGATGCTCCATCAATATTAAAGAATTTCTTTAGTGCATCAAAAACATCATCTCGTTTTTGCAATCTTAATGTTACATATCTTGTTCGTTTAATATTTTTTTCTAATACAGTAGATAATAAATTAGATTTATTAAACCAAGCATTTTCCTTATCTGAATCTGGAATAATTTCTCCATAACCGATGGCCCGGCATAATGGCAATAGTTTCTTAACATAATCTAGACACAATAGATTATCGTTACCCCAGTTATCTCCATCGCTGAATTCAATAACATAATTATTCCATCGGTCCGCAGGATGGTGTGTGATTATATGGTCGTGCGCCAACGCAAATGCTGAACTGCATTGAGTGCCGCCTCCGGAATTTATAGCAAAGAAGTTTTCCTCTGTTTCAATCCAAGCCTTAGTGTCGTGCGCTATAAAAATGATATCTATTTTTTTATATCGCTTCTTTAAAAATTGAACCATCCAAAAGAAAAAACTTTTAGCAATATGAGTCTTTTCGAGAGTCATAGAACCAGAGCGATCCATTAAGAGGTAAATGGCTGCATTAGAATGATACTCTTTTACATTTTCCCATTCTTTAAAACGAAGATCATTTTTATGAAATTGACCAACTTTTGGGTCACCTTTTGCAGCGTGTCGAATAATATTTTGAATCAAAGATCGTTTAATATCTAAGTTGGGCATAATGCCTTTCTTTTCAATAGAGTCAAACTGCTCTTCTTCTGATTCTATCTGTGCTGTACCTTTTGGTTCAAGCCAAGGAAGATTAAGTTCTTGCATCAGAATATCGACAATTTCATCAATTGAAACCTCTGCGTCATAATAACGTTCTCCATCTCCATTGCCTGCTTGTCCAGAGCCTCCGGCGGGTGCTGGGCTTCCAACTTTATATTTATCTCCAGGCTTACCATCTAATCCTTGTCCAACTCCTTTATCATCTTTTAATTTTCCATATTTAAAATGATATTTATCTAAAAAGCGAATTGGGACTTTTACTTTTTTACTTCCATCAGAACGTATGATATTGTATTCTGTGATCAGGTCCCTTCCATTTTCTCGAATGGCACGTTTAACCAATTCTTTGTGTCGCTCAGAATCGCGTTTCCCACGACCCTTAAGCTTCCAAATATCAGATAAGCTATCATACTGTTGTGACATAATTACTCCATTTATATTCTCTTTAAATTAAAATCACCTACTGCAAAAACTCCATACATATTATTTTGCACAGAAATTGCTATTTGATATGGCAGATGATTATAATACTTAACATATTCTTCGATTAAAAATATAATTTTTTCTGAAACCTCTCTAATGAGAATCTTGGGGTTATCCGATAATAAAAATGGAGTTTTAACATCTAATTTTGTGTCACCAGTGTTAAATATAATATTTTCTTCATCTTCTATTTTAGCAAACTTATCTGTTTCTAAGTAATGAAATGGAATACTATATTCATCGGGTACTTCATCTTTAATAATGTGGAAAGTATCAGCAAATTCTGGATACTTTTTCCCAACTAATGTACATATCTTTATTATTTTAAAAAAATTATTTGCCATTTTAATCTTCACATAATTCAGGATATAAAATATGCAAGATATTTTCACCGGTACTAAAGTCTTCGATTTGAGATGTAAAGATATTTTTTTCTTTACCAGACATAGAGGCCATTATAGGAGAAATAGCTCTAATGCTTGCCATAACCAGTTCTCCCAATTCTTCATCTTCAAATCCAAATGAAAGTCGCATTGGAAAATCTTGAAAATCCAAACTATGTTTTAATGCTCGCCTATTTTTAATTTCTGATATAAATTCTTCCCAAGAAGCACATTGTACGGTGTTATTATAATTCATTTAGTCTCTAACCGTTAAAGAGCTAACGTATCCTAGAAGTTGATTGACCGATTTAGATTGATATCTAATAATATTAGTTAACCTAGAGTTTTCAAAATCAACTTTGATTGTTTTACTCATTTTAAACCTCTACTTTATATTTATTGTTTAGCATTATTAATCAAAAATATATATATATATAATCGTTGACCAGCATCATGCTGTTGTGACATTATTTCTTCGTCAGTCAGAAAACAATGTTTCGTTTTTTCCAGCTATTATCACTTTGCTAGGATTAAAAATATCATTTAACTTTTCTTTCTTTTCTTTAAGAATTTCAATATTTAGCTTACTATCCATAATCTTATATATGGACTCAACAGAATTATAGTCTTCATGAAACATATTTTTTTCAATTGGAGTAGCAAAGTCTTTTATTGACTCACTTGTCGCAAATGCTCTAGTTTTGCAAATGCTATCTTTCAATAAATATTGAGTTATTAACTCTTCACCTTCTTCATCAAGAGCAACTATAAATCCATCAAATCCATATGATCTTTCATAAGAGGTCCCCCCTTTAATCATACTTATAGTGTCAAGAAAAAAGAATGGCGGGTCCGTATTTCGCGAAATTAACATTATTGCCGATGGATATCGGCCAAAATGATTTACGTAACTTTTTTCCAATTCATATATGGCAAAATTAAATGATGACTTAAAAGCAATATGAAACATATCGGAAACAATATCTGCGGCACATATAATAGATTTAGATCCAAAATATGTACCAAAATATGTACGTGAAATTTCTTCCAGAAAATTTGGTTCCGTTTGAACAGCAAATTCAACTGATTGAATCGCAATTGGTTTGCTTTTTTCAAGTACATCAAATGATAAAAGAAGCGGAACTTTAGCTTGGCATTCTTTGCTTTCAACTCCCAAAATTTGAAACATACTTCCTGAAGCTACAGGAACAATATTCGGATTATATAAAACTCCCATGATAAGCTTAGCTTGGGGTTTGAAATCTTTATAATCTATAATCTCTCCATCAACAATCCTAGAAGCTTGCACTCTATTTACTTTTAGTGGAGATACTTTAAAACTATTGTATAATAACGGGGCATTATTAATCTCCTCATCTTCTTCCACTACTTTTGTAGGGAAAGGCTGATCAAGCTCATTCATAGGGCTATTATCAGTAAATTGTTTCTCATTTTCACTTATTCTAGTAATTTTCATTTTATGTCAATCTCCTAAATTTGTTTTATTATTTAAAATATATAAACGTTGTCCTGCATCATATATTTTAAACCATTTTAATTCTTCAGCATGTTTTGCTTGAGATAACCCTCTCTTATCCATATTAGCTCTACACCTTAGTCTATTATAGGTATTTACTTTATCTGTCCAGTTCCAACCAAGCGTGTCCTTGGCATGTACAAATCCAAATTGCTGCAAAAACTTTCCACTTCCATATCGCAGATCAACCCAGTAATGAATAATTGCTATTTCGTTATTCTTAATCAAAAAACCAAGAAGTCTAGAGAATGAGCCAGACACCACAGTTCCTAATTTTGTGCAAAATCTCTCGATCTTGCATGTTAAATTTGAATTTGTTTTATAGGACATTACCGATAACAATTCATCATTATAATACAAACCAATATGCTTAGCGTGTTTTGCTCCCTTTATGTGATTTTTTTCTAAGAATTTTGAAGCTTCTGAATTTTTGACAAGCTGTATAGAACATTTTCTAGCACCTATTTTAGATGTGTTTTTGTGCAGCACGTTATTAATCATTGACTCAACTATATCTAGCTTCTGATAAATTTCATCTTCTCTGAATTGTAAAATTCTAAGACCAGCAGCTTCATACTTAGACCTCATTTCAAAGTGATATGATTTATCTTTAGTTAGCTCTGAATGCCAATACAGGCCATCCACATTAAGAGCTATTGAGTTAGTTAATTTAAAATCTGGTCTATAATTCATAGACTTGTCAAAAATTTTATTAAACTTATCAAAACCAAATTTCTCTTCTATAATATTCTCTATATCTGTTTTATGTCTTTCGAATCCTTCCAGATACGAGATAATCTGCTCTCTCGATGACAATGGATTATTGCCAATCCACTTATAGAAGCCAACCATTGGTATGTCATACTCGTTCGCCCATTCATGAGCAGTTTTCCCATGATAGATTGTAAATAATCCATTTGAAATAGAAGCTTCTCTTCCTTTTGAACGAATCTCTTTATTTTGAATCGACCATTTTGTACCATAACGTTCTAAATTAGTATTCTTTACTTTATTTAGAATATTCTCATTTTGTAACGGATGTATTGTTCCGTACCTGGATAGTTTAGTTGCATTAGATTTATCTCTTGTTTCTTTTAACTTTAAAACGTTGTCCACTCCAAACTTTTCAAGATTATATTCACATAACTTCGAATAGATCTCCATACTTTGAAGCGGATGATCCACTCCATAATTTTTAAATACTGACTCTTTCTGCTTATTTGCAAATTCTTCAACTTTCATTGGATTATCAAAACCATATCGTTCTAAATTAGTTTTGGATGTTTTATCTTTTATGCAACTAAGCCGTTGAGGATATATTTCTCCATATTTTTCTAGACACGTTTTATTAGACTTGTCACGAAATTCTTTCAATTCAAGTGGGGTTTCTACACCATACCTTTCAAGATTTGTAGCTTTAATCTTTTCTCTAATTTCCAAGGATTTTAATACATTAGAATGACCATATCTTGCTAAGTTAGTAGCTTCAATTTTCTCTTTTATACCAGGAATCTTACTAACGTGATTTACTCCATACTTTTTAATAAGTGTTTTTGCCCTAGCTTCTTTAGCTTTTTCGTGACGAATATTCAAGCTTTTTTGAATATTGTTTTTAGCCAAAATAGACATTATGGTGCCTTCATTTTGTTCTAACAAGCAGGAGATCTCTCTTACAGAGAGATTCTCATCTATATAGAGACTTTTAAGTTTAAATAAAAACTTTTCCTTTAAGTCGTTATCTATTTTAACTCTTTCATCACGTAAATTATATTTATTAATAAAATATCTTATAGTCTGGCTTGAGACTCCGCAGAAATGCGCTATAGTCTCCGCAGATTGTCTATCATCTAAATAGGTTTTACTCAACCATAGCGCATCTTTGTATTTTTTATCCAAAAGCCACTCCCTTAGTTGCGAGCCATTAATGAGCCTACATACCTAAGTAGCTGATTAGCAGATTCAACAATATATCCATGCCTTTCACATAGAATACTTATAACACCATTAATTCTCTTCAGCTCTTCTTTGTCTGGGTTGCGAGAACTTATTGTAAGTCTAATAGTGTCCTTACGCTCCTCGAAAAGCTGCTTCTCTAAAGCCTCTTTAAGTCTTGGATGATCTTGATAACGATATTCTCCATGATCTTTTTGAGATTTTAACATCTTTCTATAAATTTCTTGTCTAAAGGACGTTTTCCCGCTTTCGGAGATCTGAACCTTCTCTTCGATGGATCGCATTAATCTTTCGTCAGGAGGAACCTTTTTACCCCAGGCATCTTCTAATTTTGCTCCATCTAAAAAGGCTTCAACTTGATCTAAATAATTCTTAAGCAAAGCACCTATTTCAGAATCAAAGTTTACAAAGAATGCCTTTTGCACATCATTTCTTGCCATTTTATTATATTCTTCAATGATCAATGTTAAAAGATCTTCTAATCGAGCAGTCTCCTGAGCATTAACTTTAGGATTGGATTCTAATCCGTCACGTAATGACCTAATAATATCAATAGGAGTAACAAACTCTTTTCCATTTGCTAATTCCGCAGATAATCGATTGATAACATATCGCGGAGAAAGTCCGGTCATACCTTCTGATGGAAATTCACTCTTAAATTTGCTAGCTTCTGCGGCAGTAAATCCTTCTACATCTTCTCCGTTATAAAGATGCATCTTTTTAAGTGGAGATAAACTCTGATTATTGGAGTTCTTTAGTCTAGATAAAACAGCTAACATAGCCGCACAGCGTAAAGTGTGTGGTGCAATATGACATTTCTTGAAGTCTGCTTGATCTATCAACTTTTGATAAATTTTAATTTCTTCTTCTACTTGCAGATTATATGGAACTCTAACAACAATTGTTCTATCGTGAAGTGCTTCCATTTCATCTTTAGCTAAGAATCTATTGTATTCCGTCTCATTACTGTGCGATAGAATAAATTCATCTGCATATATCAGTGGAAATCTTCCAGTCTTAATATTTTTCTCTTGTGCCAATGTCAACAAAACATATAAGAACTTTTGATCTACCTTTAACATTTCTACGAATTCCATGATACCACGATTCGCAACATTCAACTCTCCATCAAATCTATAAGCTCTTGGGTCAGATTCGCATCCATAAGTTCCTATAGTGCTCAAGTCTAGTGAACCAACTAATTCTGAAATATCTTGACTTTTCTTATCAGATGGGACAAAAGTTCCTATACAAGTTCTATCTCGTTCGGAGATTGTCGTTCTTCTAACCGGCATCTTTAGAAAATCACCATTATATTTTTCTTTAAGAAGAAGAGCTGTTAATGGACTTAATTCGCCTTGTATATTTATTCCATAACGTTCTTTAAACATTGGTCTTAATTCTTGTGGAACTGCTATTAATGGTTCTTCGTGCATTGGAGAATCTACTAGTTCATAAATTGCTCCAGCATCTGTTTTAGAATATTGTTCCAGTCCTCTCTTTAATAAAATTGCTAATTGTGATTTTCCAGAAGATGTTGGACCAAATAATAACAGAATTCTTCTTCCTACTTCGCTTCCGGCTGCGGCAGCACGCAAATAAGACATTATCTGTTCAATAGGAGTGTCAATACCAAATAAATCATCTTTGAAAAAAGTATATCCAGTTATATTACCATCTGCATCTTTTTCTATGCCATGAGACTCAATCATTTCTAAAACTCTTTGATGAGCATTTTTATATAATCCGGGATTTTCAACTACCATTTGGACGTACTCTTTTAAGGTTCCAGTCCAAGACAACTCTGATTTCTTTTCAATATGACTTTGAAGCAAGTCCATTAGGTTGGTATCCGCCATATTCACTCCTTATATGGGTTAGGTTTATCGCCATAGATGGACTCAATAGTCCTTTGATCTCCAGCTTCTATCTTTTTAATTGTCTTCTGTACATCTATTCTTATATCATCCATTATTTCTAAAGAACTTTTATCAACTTCATTTCTAATTTTCCCCAGCTTATGAGATAATACGCCAGCATTACATTCTGGACATTCTTTTTTCTCTTCTTTATATATCAAAAAATCAGAAATACTAAAAGTCTTAATATCATTAAAATCACATTTATCACATTCAAAAGTATATTTAGGCATCTTGTTCCTTATCTATGAAAACAACATCAGTTCCATTTACTTTTAGATTACCTGATAAAGATAAATCTCTAAGAAGTTTTTTTTTAAACTTAGCATCTGTTATTAAAATTGTAATTTCTAAATCATTATTTTCAGAAGAAACAATTAAATTTTTAATTTTTCCTATTACTTGTTCTCTCATCTAATACTCTTTCTGTTGCTCGTTTAATAATATTATTATTGATTCCCAGCAAATAAATGATTTGATCTATATGCTTTTTACTTAATCTGTTTATTTTTTTAACAGATGAACGTAATAAAGTTATTTTACAAATTATATCTGATATATCTTCTGGTGTATCAAATTTAAAAATTGGAAGAATTTCAAATGCATCTCTTCTTTTGGTTAATAAAATTGCTATAATTATGGATGAATCTGTTTCGATCTCTACAAAATCAAATTTCTTTAGTCTAGGCATAAGATTTATCCTTTAAGTTTAGAGACCAAAGTCTCTGTCCCGCATCATAAATCTTAATCCATCCAAGTTCTGCGGCGTACTCTTGTTGAGATAGCTTACGCTGATCCATATTAGCTTTGCACTGTAGACGATTATATGTTTTTTTCTTGTCCGTCCATTCCCAACCAAGAATATCTCTTTCAATTTTAAATCCAAATTTATCTAAAAAATTTCCGGTTCCATATCGTAAATCAACCCAATACTCTACTCTATCTACTGAGGAATATTCTTTTAATATTTGTTTCAGAATTTTACTCCATCCGCCTATGATTGTGTATCCTATTTTACTACACAGCCTTTCTATTTTTAATATATTTCCTGTTTTTATTACAGATGCAGCAAAAACTATCTCGTCTTGAAATTTTAAACCATAATGTTTAGAGGCCCTTCTCCAACCTTTAATATGATTTTTCTCATAAAAATTTTTAGATTCTGAAATACTAAGTTTTAATATTTTAGTTTTTCTTGCTCCAATTTTATGTGAATGTCCAAGAAAATTATTCAATATGGATTGTATAATCTCATGCTTTTCCATAACTTCATCTTCACGAAACTGAAATACTCTCAACCCAAGTTGTTCATACATCCTGCGCATATCAAAATGATAATTTTTATCTTTATTGATTTCAGAATGCCAATATAATCCATCTACATTAAAAGCCGCTTTTTCTGAAAGTTTAAAATCTGGTTTATATCGTAACTCTTGATATTTTTCTAAATCAAAATATTTATTATATTTATCTAGTTTAAAAACTTTAGATGAAAAATGTTCTAAAGATGTTTGATTGTCAAATTCTTGTTTTAATATTTCTTCTGCCGTTATATTAGTACTTCGCATAAGATGAGTTAATGTAGAATAAGGTATGTCATTATCTTTTGCAAATGTCGTTTTAAGTTGTCCATTAACTAATTTAATTTGTCCTTTTTCCACTTTGGTATTAAGTATTTTCGAAATACCTTCTGATGTTTGAGCAATACTATGTACACCATATCGTTTTAACATAACAGCATTATGCGTTTCCATCATTTCTGGATTACCCAAAACACTATCATAACCATATTTTTCTTTCATAGTTTCTTTAAAAGCATCTTTAAACTCTTCCTTTTGAAGAGGCTTTTCTACATTATAACGAAATAACATAGTATCTTTTTGTTTATCTTGAATTTCTTTAGATGAAAATGGGTGCTCCGTTCCGTACTTAACTAAAGAAGTAACCCTTGATCTTTCTTTACCATCTTTACTATTTAAATATGTCGAAACACCGTATTTTTCTATATTTGTAGCTTTAGCTTTTTCCGTTGCACCTGGAATTAAAATGGGATTATTAATCCCATATTTATCTAATAAAGATTGTTGCTGTTTTAAGCATCTATCAGTTTGTATAATTGTTTTATCTTTTTCAATTCCAAATTTCTTAAGAAATCTATAAATTGAACTAGAGTGTATATTTAATTCTATCGCTATTTGAGTTGCACTTTTATTTTTAACTATATATTCCTCAATTAAAAACTCTTTGTCTTTATACTTCATTTTCAGCACCCAATGTCTCAGCCCAGTCATCAGGTATGTTTGATATTCTAGATTTTGGAAATTCTTTCAATAATTTCACCTTTCCTAAGGCGCCATCTCTGTTCTTAGCTATATGCACAATCATATCCTCCATGAGATGCTCGTCAGCTCTCTTCTCAATTAATAAAACAATATTAGCATTATCACCAATCATCTTAGACCTAGCCAGATCCTCAAGGTCATTGCTATCATCTTTGGAGGTTTTAACTTTGGCCTTTCGCTGAGAAGCTGTAGCTACCGGAACATCTTTTGCTCTAGCGAATTCTGCCATATTCTCAGCTATATATCCTAAATCTAACCAGTCAGAATTATTGGTACTATTCGGCTGCATAATTCCCAAATAATCGATACAAACCAAATCTGGATTAAACTCTGCAATAATAGTTTCATATCTTGCCTCTATATCTGACATCTTAGAGCCACGAGGCATATCACAAATATATAATTTTTTGTCATATTTGGACTGAAACTTAAGAACCTTACTCCATCTCTCTTTTTCTTGATCAGTTAGCATGCCTCTTGTTAAGTGCATATGCAGAATGCCGGCGGTACATGCATCCAATCTTAACTCAGTCTGAGATTTAGACATTTCTAAAGTAAAATAAAGGACATTTGCCCCATCTGTTTTTGTCGGAAATCCTTGTAATGGATCGTTTGTTCCTAACCAAGCATTTACTGCCATATTCATCATCAACATAGACTTTCCAGAAGATGATGGCCCAGCAATAATCATCAATTCTTGCTTTTTGATTCCCCAAATATAATTATCGATTTCTCGAAAACCGGTTAAAATACCGGATACCTCTCCTGGATTTGCTTCTACATGTTTATATGTTGTTAGCCTATCTTGTGCAGAATCTGCAAAATTTCCTTCTGCAAAAACCACGCTTCTATTCATTCTGTCTATTTTAGAATTAATTTTAGAAAGATTAGAAGAAAACTCTTCTAGATCTAATTCATCTTGTTCAGATATAATTGACTCTGCTAAGTTCTTAGCTAAATAAGCCTGATATCTTTTTTTGATAGCATCAATGTGAAAAGCATATTCACCTTCTTGACACTCTACTTCTTGAATTGCCATAGCAATTTCAATATCATCTAAATCTTCTAATAAATTATCTTGTAATAACTCTGGTGTGGGAGGAGATTTATATCTTTTAAAATAATCTCTAATTGCTCTAGCCGTTGTTTTATATTCTGGCAACATGGCTTCGATCAATAGATTAATATCTATAAATCTCCCTACTTGATTATATTGAATTGGTCCTTGCATCATATATTTGAGGACCTTTCTTTCTCTTATAGACATTAATAATCTCCAACTCGATAACTAGGATTAAAAATTTCTAAATAATAAATTATTCTTGGATCAACTTTGATTAACACTTCTGCTGTTGAATCATTTTGACTATAATTAGATATAACATCAGGTGTAAAGTACCCACTGAAAAATAAAATTCCACCATCTCTATAATTATAAAAAAGTCCAAAAGTAGGTAAATTAATAAAGTAATAATATATTGTTCTATTATCAATTTTATTAAATTTTAAGATTCGACATCTTTCCATCTCGCGAAAAGTTGCTCCAATCATATTTAAATATCTCCATCAACATAAACATCAGAATTAAAAAAATCCAAATAATTATAAATTGGGATCTTATGATCTAACAAAATTTCTGCCGCCTCTCTTGGAGATATAGGACCTGGTCTGTAAAATCGACCACCAGAAAAAAAGTTAATATAACTTGGTGGCATAAAATAATATGAGTGATATGGAACCACCGCTAAAGTAACATTTCCTTCTGGAAATCTATAAGAATACCCTCTGTATACCACATTACCATACCAAGAATCATCATAAGTATATTCCAAACTCATTTTAAGTTCTGTAACCATATCGTGAAAATAGGATATCGGAATTCCTCCCATAACAACCTCTCTTTATTTTTTCTTTCTAAAATCTTTTCCAGCAACATAAATAATCTTTACATATTTAGAAAATAAGGAATCTGTAGTTCTAGAAAAATCTCCAGCTAATACCTTTGTTACATCTGAAGTATTAGAACATATAATGGTTGGCATTTTATTTTGAAACCTGTATCTCAACACAGATTCCATGGTTTGTCCAAATAGAATTTCAGACTTTTCAGATGGAAAGACAAATCTAGAATCATATTCATCTATGCAAATAAAATCTGCACCAGTAATTTCATTAAAAAAACTTGTACTATCGTTTCCAATACTTAATCTAATTACTTGATCCATGTGATAATATTTGGCTGTAAATCCGCTGACAATAGCTTTTTTTAATATAGATGTTGCTGCATAAGTTTTCCCTGTTCCTAAATTTCCTACAAATGCATATGATTTGCCTTCTTCATAAATTTCATCAATAGTTTTTAACAAACTGGAAACAAATATCTTTAGATTTGCATCGCCTTCAAAATCTTTAAATGATAATAACCAATAATCTATTGGTATTCCGGCTTCAGCATATGTTCCAATCCTACTTATTATTGAGCGACATTTTTTACATCCTGCTCCGACACACTCGCATCGTTCTTTAATCTTAGTCTTTATAAAATCAATCTTTTTTTGTGGGATCAAATAATACCTCTATTTTACCTTTGTTTGGAGGACCCCATGATATGGCAAACTCATTTGCCGAATCATTATCAGATTCGCCTTCTAATAAATCACTTGGAAGAATACTTCCATATTGATTATTTATGCCGATTGAATTTTCCTCCGTTGGTGAATAAATGTTATTTTCTATTTTAAGACCATCTAGCTCTCTATCCTTAGGAAGATTGTACCGGCCCGATTCTTTTGGATCTATATGCACTTCTTTTTTTCTAACTACTGCGGACATTTTAATTATAGATATTTTAGATTTTAAAATTAAAATAGCATCACCATCATCACTAAGTAATCCTATTCGATCATCTTGATCTAATTCTACAAGTCCTGTTACACACCAGCCTCCATCAGTAAAGACTGTAATATATTTTTTTTCTAAATTTTGTTTCATATTAATTTCATTTCCTGTGCTTTCTTTATAAGTTGCTTCTCTGGAGATGAATCATCCAGGCTATACATTTCTATGTATCTTAATATCATATTTAGATCTTCAACTCTTTCCAATTGATGAGATTCTAAAACCATTGGAATAAGTTTTTGCGCCCACTTCTTAAGATCTTCAATACTACTAGACTCCTCTCGTTTTTTGAGTTGTGCATTATACATAACTTCAAATTCATTTAACATATTATTATTCAAAAATATTCCTGTACCAGTTACCGTTTTGCTACCATATCTCATCTTGAAATCAAATAACCAATTAATATAATTATATATTTTCTGATTAATTTTATGTTTAGTTTGAGTTTTTAATTCACCAGACATAGACTCATAATATTCTGGAGCAAATAATTTAAAAAGCTTAGCAAAATCTCTGCTCTCTTTTGTTAAAGCTGGATTGCTCTTCCAACTTGCTGGTATAAAATTAACTCCAGTTCTTTTATTATATTTGTGATAAAAATAAGCCATTAATGTCAAATGATTCCAACGAGATTTATCTTGTTCTATCCAAGTATCAATCTGTTGATAAAATTCTGTGCGAGTCATATGACCTCCTTACTAATATTGAAAAGTAAATAGACCGAGGAATATTTATGTATATAGATTTAAGAATTTTATCTGAAACCTTAATGAAACATGGGTATATTAAAGAGGCCAATGAAGTTGATACATTGTTGGCACACGCTGCTAATATCTCAAAACTATTATCTGAATATGGTCCTGACGAGGGGGCTGATAAAGCTCGTAGATCTGGCGAGGGAAGACAATCTATGTCAGATGAAACAAGAAATGATATAGAAAATATTATTAATTTAATATTTAAGCATTTTAATAAAAACTATTCTACAATAAGCGGATATGACTTTAGCCCTAAAGGTTTTCATGCCAATCAAATTGTATATATTGCACATCTACTAAAACAAAACCCCGTATTCAGCGAAACAGTTAAAAAAATAAAGCATAACAGTCAAATTATTACCGCTGCAATTGGCAGCATAATTATGAAAATAGTTAAGGACTGGGTTTCTGAAGAACCAGAAATTTCTAACCAAGAAATATTATTAAAATTAAAAGAAAGGGGATTCTTTTATAAATCAACCACATCAATAAGATTTATAAAAATGTCTCCAGATTACAAAAATATTATTGACGCGGAAAATAAATCCGAGGAGGACATTGAAATTGTATGCCTACAAATCGCTAGAGATATCAAAAATCTTAATCCTGGCAAAGTCGTAAAAGCGCTAGACATTATCAATGTTTTTAAAAGGAAATATCCCCATAATCCACTCGATCCTGCAAACGCAATTAGAGCTGCATCGGTATTTGAAGCGGAAAGCTCTAATGATTATAATCTAATTATTGTTGAATTAATTATGAAAGAGTTGACCAGTCCCACTGGTAAGGGCACCTTAACTGCTTCTGATATTGAGAAAATATTTGACAAAAAATATCCCAACTCTACTCTAAAAAATAAAAAAACAGTTTTTATGGCAGCTCTTTCTGATCTTAAAAAACATCTAAAAATTTACATAGCAAATGTTATTATGAAACTATATAAAGATGGGTTAAGTGATACTTTAATTGCCGATTATTTATCCAAAGCTCTTAATTATGATATTACACAGGTTAATGTTAGTATTATCAGACGCAAACTAGAGGCTGGGCCACTTCTTAAAGTCCCTCCATCAATCGATTTACCAAAATCTATAAATTTTGATGATAGGCGTTCTATGGATGATGAACAAACCAAAAGAAATATGTTTATTGAATACCTAGAAAAATCTTTACTAAACGGTTTTAATGGTTTTCTTAAAGGAAAGGGTCCATCTCCTGGTGTTGGAGATAGAATAAAGAAATGGTTGATAGAACAGGCATCCCGCTTTGATGTTGACGCTGCTGAGGCAGAAGCTATAGTTTTTGATTTTGGCCCTAAAATAGATGAATTATTCCCAGAAGTATCTACAAACAAACCGGAAAATGTCGAATAAAATATAATATTAATTTATATCTTGTACTTCTTTATGTTTAATATCTATATATAATATAATCTATATATAATATAACTTTTAGTCTCATAATCTGTCTAAATAATAAATAAATTGTTCCTGAATATGTTTAGGCATAATGTTAAATAAATAATCTTTATCATATTCTGAAGAAGTATCAAAAATTATCCTTCCAGACATATCGACAAAAATTCTATTGGTAGTAATACGGCCATTTTCAGAAATTATATTATATTGAGCAGTTTGCTCGTGACCTTTTATTATTGTATATAATCGAGGTACTTCTTCTAAGAGATCCAAAAGCTGTAAACGTTCCAGATTAGGCTCACCTTTTGTACAAATATATTGATCCATAATTTATTCTTTAGTGGGCTTTGATATTCTTACACCTAAGGATTCAAGTACCTCTAGCAACTCTCCTGAGGCTTCAGAAGCCATTTCTTCGGGACTCAAAAATGGCCCACCCTTTCCCCGTTGGTATCTCAACGAGTCGTCACGCATAAGGTACCAATAATATTTATCATCTACTGTTTTATATCTATGTCTCCAAGTAGTTTTTGCTCCGCGTCCAACTAATATATCTCTTAAATATTTTAACTGTCCAGAACTTTCGATTATTTTTTGTACTGAAGTAGAGGTTGGTTTATGAATTTGTGCTTTTTTTCTACTATACATTAGCTATTCCTCTTGATTTTAAATGCAGGCTCTGTAGAATAAATTCTATACCTAGCTTGACTATGTTCTCTCAAATATTTACAGTTATCAAAAAAATCAACTACTACCGCATTAGACTTGCCTTTTTTCCTTCTAATAACTCTGCCAATCCTCTGAAGGGCGCGTGCTGTTGATTTGCCGGATCCCGCTAAAATTAAAGCATCCAGTTCGGGAATATCAATTCCTTGATCAAAAATTCTAGATGCTATCATAACATCTAACTCTCCATTTTTCATTTGCTGAATGGATTGCATCCGGTCCCGTGTAGAGTTCATACCGTTGAGACTATTCACTTTCAAATTTGGATCTAAAAATTCTTGAATAACATCTCCATGACTAACTTTAGTGACGAGAATTAAAACCTTTCTTCCGGCCTCTGCCATTATTTTAGCAGATTCCGCAATTTTAAAATTACGATAATCATTATTAACTATAAAGTTATCATATACTTCCTGATAAGTTTTCCCAACACCTCTAATCGTTGGAATATCAACAAATGTAATATATGGCTTTACTAACCATCCTTTTTCAATCAATTCTGTTGCAGTAATATCACAAAATTTAGGACCACTTATTGCTTCAATTAAAATATCATCACCACCCTCTCTCCATGGAGTCCCAGATAATAAGAATCTGTGTCTAGCAGATGATGATTCTTTGTGAATAAATTGCATTGAAATTGTAGAACCGTATTGGCATTCATCTAAAAAAAACAATTCCGCATTATTCACTAAATTTCTAACCGCTTGTTTTTTATCTTGAGATAATGCTTTTCCTTTAGTGAAATCTGAGTCTAAAAGGGTGATTTTTTTATTAAATGCTGCGGCAGCGGACCAAATGGTGCAAACGTTAATGCCTTTTACGATATTACATATTCCATCCCCTATCACACCACACTCTACACCGAGAGAATTTTCTATTGTGGTTTTCATTTGATAAAGTAATTCTTTTCCAATCACATAAATAACTGTATTAACATTATAATGCCCAGCAATCATAGCAATTATATATGTCTTACCAGAACCTGTCGCTGCTCGTAAGATTCCACTACCGGCTTGTATAGCTAAACCTATAGCCTTTGTTTGATAATCTCTAGCCTCATAAACGCTATTAGATTCGGCTTTAATTGATTCCCCATATACTGGTGAGGTACGATTATCAGATAGATTGTAGGGTATCTGATGGGCTTTTAAAACGTTTTCTAACATGGTTAGCAAACCAACAGGGAATACTCCACTTTTTTTATTAAATAAACGATATCTACCATCCCATCCGGTTTGCTTTCTCATAAATTGATAACTCTGAACATTATAACTTAGTAAATTATCTATTTCATTAGCAATCTTATCATCATTTAAGCCATTTAATTTACATTTAGTATTTTCAATATATATTGTAACCATGAATTACTCCATGGCTAGATTTTACTAAAATTATTAAATTTTTGTAACTTTATTTAGAAGATAGTGAAAGACCAATTAGTTTGTTAATTTGCCGCACCTCAGCCTTTAGCCCAAGAGACAAAAGAGCCTTCTTAAGTGGTGTAATTTTTATTTGCGTAATTTTTTGAATTCTTTGACTTGGGAATAAACAAGGTATAAGTTCTCGACTGATTTGCGCTGTTTTATTAATTTCCCAATCTATAATAAAATTCTTTATCTTACTTTGTACAATTTTAAATTTAGGATTAGAAAGCGAAATAGAGTCTTCTGGTTCATAATCTGTATATGGATCATCTACTTTAAATCTTCGTAGATCCGTATCTCTCTTATCTCTTTTAAATTCAGATCTTGTAATAACTTTTGTATAATTTATTCCAACCAGAACATCTTGATATCCTTTTTCTTTTAAATGCTGCCCTAATAATGCATAAATTTCAGGAAAATTATAACCAGTTATACTTTTTAAAGTTGAATTCTTTTCAGACCATTTTCCGGCTTCAATATTATCAAGAATAAAAATATTTTGCCTTGGAACATAATGGAAGTAAGATTGAGATACAAGTTGCCATTCTCCATCAATCATAACCTCTAAAACAATTACTCCCGCTAAACTATTTACAAAAGAATCGACAGCAGCTTGTTCACCCGCTCCGCCAACCATTTGACAACAATCAGTGTCAGCTCCAACCTGGAAATGATATGGATCCAGATCCCTTAAAACACGAAATCTAAAGTTTTTCCCACTAAATTCTGCATCAAATAAATGAGAATTTTTTTTCTCAGCTTCATTATAATATTCCATCACAGTTGAAATCTGCCCATAAATGGATAGGCCATATGATAATCTAGCAAGTTTTGCCCTTGCCAATTGAGCTTGAGATCCTGATAATTCTCCAATATTAATTTCAAAATAATCTATAAACTTATCCAAACTAATATCTGCTGGCAAAGATAGTAATATGTTTTCCATATCCTTCGGAAAAATATCTTCTGATGATTTTGTTTTTTCTCTAATATCTTGTATATTTTTAATTAATACATTTATAAAATCAGTATTCTTTAAATTGCTTGACTCGCTTGACTCATGTGGAACCCATACATCATGTACCCACTCGCCCTCTTCTTCATTTTCATCACTTGATCTGTCTTTATTTTCTGTTTCAATAGATTTAATAGCTCTTTTATATTCTGCATATGTTTTTATTGCTTTTTTAATAATATCAAGATTAATTTTATCAATATATTTTGATGCAACAATTTCTTCTTTAAATTGATAATTATCTAATAAATTGGCAATTTGTAAAATTTTCTCTATTCGCTCTTCTTTTGTTCCGGTAATTTTTTTATATAAATCTGGAAAAGGTTGTACGAGTCTTAAATTAAAAATGTCTCGGTTATTTTTATAAAGATTATATATTTGAACTAATTTTAATAAAAAACCTTCCATTCTTTCAATGGAGTTAAATTCATCAACAGATGATAATTTTACAAAAAGTGGAATTAATCCCGTTTTTATACCATCTTGTAATGTTTTAAGAATTGTAATCGGAGTAGATGCGCATCCAAATGATGCCGAAGAAATTAAAAATTTATCCCAAGATATAGCTGGGAGATCTGGCACAATGATATCTGGAAATTTATCAAATAATTGATTTGTCTTTCCGGTTATATAAGCTTCTTCCTGACGGTATAATTTCCCAATTACTTTTAATAAGAAATGATTCCAAATGTCTTTCTTTTCTTGCAATCCTGGAACTGATAAATCTTTATATCTTTTAATATATTCATCGTATGCTTCATATATTTCTGAAATATTTTCAGGATCTTTTACTGTATCTTTTAATGTATTAAGTATGCGCGCCCGCTCTTTTGGATTTGGTTCTTCGGAAACTTTATCAAATGGCTCGTAATTTTCTTTTTCCTCATCCATGTATTGATTCATTTTCCTGTAACCAGAAAATCCTAGGTGTTTAATTCTGCTAAGAAATATTATTTCTTTAAAAGTTGAAGTATCTTTTAATTTTTTACCATTTCCATAGGCTTGCTCCTCTAAAGCTGTTCTTATTTTTTCTTTATATATTTTTGAAATAATACCCAAAATACCGCTTCTACTGCTAACTGCATATGTATCTATATCAAAATTTAGCCCATACATAGTTGGTATTTGAAATATAGCTTTCCAAGCATAGGGGAAAACAGCTTGCAAGCCCTGTTGTCTAATTTTCTCACCATATTTTCTATCAATTTCTGTTATGATATCTAAAATATCAACTTTAGCATTTTCTTCAGATCGAAAATCTATATCAGATACTTGTTCTTTTATGGCTTTTTTAAAAAAATCCTTTGCTTGATTATCATTTTTTGATTCTGATAATTTAATTATATACCGAAGAGCTGAAAAATTTCCATTCGTTATAAGGCTATGTATTAAAATCTCATTAGAATTGTCACTATATTCTTTTTCAGTATTAATTCCAGAAGACATAAGTTTTCCAAAATCATTAGAATAAATTCTTGATTTTATATCTTTAATAAGAAATTCAGGAAAACCATACACCTGAATCATTTCCTCAAGACTACTTACTCTTTCATTTAGAGATTTAACTAATCTTTGTTGCAATTCATCTCTAGTGGCATTAATAATCTCTTTATCTGTTTTTTCATAATATCTTTCAAAGTAATTAGAAATTTGTTCATCAATAAATTTATTTATTAAAAATCCCTTACCTCTATAATCAGATTCTGGTAATTCTAAATCTGGATTATATTTATATTGCTTTTCTTTTTTAGTATGTGACTGGAATTCTGGAAATCCTTGTGGTCCTTGTGGTTCATACCCATAAAGTGATAATGTCTTATACTTTCTACCAGCTTCTAACATCTGTTGTGGATGAATTTCAAATGCAATAGGAGAAAAAGATTCTGGAGTATTCTGATTTATATATCTATTTACACCAATAAGTTTAGGAGATTTACTTAAATAAAATATTGCCTCTGCTAATTCATCTTCAGAATTTAAATCATATATTTTAACTAAGTCATCTATATCACTTGGAATACTCCTAACTATTTCAATGGCATCCATTTCTATGCGCTCTATTTTTTGAAGATAATCCTCGCGGGAAGTAGATGATTTATTTATACTTCGCTCAAGATATTTATTATATCCATAAGAACCTCCTGTCGGCAGCATAAACATCATAAATAAATTTTTAGCATAATTATCTAATCTATAAATTCTTTTGAAAAGTCTCTCTGGTTCTATATCTTTTGTTAAAGAATTTGTGGCCATAAAAGCTTTAACTTTTTCTTGCAATCTTAAAAATTTAGCAAGTCCATTTTCAAGAATATTAGCAACTTTTTGATATTGCTCAATATAACTCTCAATCTCTTCTGAAGTAACTATATATTCATCAATAAAACCGGGATTTTCTAAGGTGTCTAATTTATAGGGAAAGGCAAAAGCAGTATTACTAAAACTTTCTCTAATTTGGTCTTCTGGAAGATTGAGATTATTATCAATAGAACTTTTTAAAATATTTATGAGTTTCTTTTGCCTCTCTTCTCTATCCATCTTATTCTCCAAATGGAACAAACTCTTAGTGAGATTTGAATATGATTCCATCATATATCAATTATTAAATAATTAATATACAATTTCAAACATTATCTGCTATGCTTACGTTTGTCAAGAATAGACTTTCGAGCGCCGCCCTGTAACCGATTAAATCCAGAATTTTTTTCTCTTATTTTATTATGGATCTTATCAGCAGCGCTAGCTATTTTATCTTCTTCTAAATCTAACGTCATTTGAGAATTCCTAGCCTTCTCTTTTTCAGCGGCCACGGAAGATGCTAATTTGCTTTCTTTTCTTAAATTTTCTATTCTATCCTGAGGAAGACCTAATCCCGAAAACCAACTATATATTTTTATTTTATCTTCAGCCATCTTATTATCAGAATAAATTCCTTGGAAAATATTTGCACCATTTGTTTCATCTGAAATTATATGAAAACAATAATCAATATTTACAGATGGAAGTTGTTCCAAAGCAGATTCTGAACCTACAATAATTACTCCACCAGCTCTAGTTTGTTTTAAATCAAACCCTTCAGCTAGCATGTTTCCACTTAAACTATCCATTACTGCTTCTGCTAATGCTGTTTCATCAAGATAATTTTCTACTTCAATAACACCATATATTGAGCAATCGCCACAAGAGATGATTCTTCCAAAATCTGAAGGATCTAAAGAAGTAAATCTAGATGGCTGAGCTGTTTTGGTATTAAACAAATGTAATGGTTCTACAATAGCAGCATTGGCTGTTTTCCAGAATTGAGCTTGACCTAATCCGCCGTAAATATTTTCTATTCTTGCATTATCCACTACAATTAAAGATGAGATTAAATTATCAGTAGTTTGACGAGCCAACTTCGCAAGAGTTTCTACAGCATTCTTCTTAGATTGGGCGTCCTCTGTAGCTTTAGGCAATACATAAATTACACCAACCGGAATACCCAATTCAAACATCATTGGAATAACAGAAGATACTGATGAAGCACCCGTGCCACCACCTCCAGAAACAGCTAAAAAGATCATAGTATTTCCTTCTGCTATATCTTCTATAAAACTTCTAACCAAAGATTCATTTACTTCAAAAATTTCTCGACCCAATACCAGATTTTTTCCAGTTCCACCCAAACTACCTTCCAATAATAACTTTTGATGTGGCATCACATCAATGAATTTTAGATCTTGAGCAGAAGTGTTGATAACGCCAACATCATATCCGCACTTATGAAACTCCTCGGCAATTCTAGAACCAGCTTGACCAATACCAACCACCCCAATATTAATACTAACTTCTTGATTAGTTATTACATCCATCATATCTACCTCTCCTTCTGAAGTTACTTCTTCTGACTTTACTTCTAAAGCTTGCTTCTCTAATTTTCTAGCCTTAAGTTTATCTAATGTTTCTTGATCCATTTGTGACTTCTCCTTTGAAATTTTTTCTGCGCTCATAAAAGCCGCTAAAAGTTCTTCATTTTCTTTAGTAATTATTGCCGTAGTTTTAGAGCTATTAAGTATTTCCTTACTTATCTTTACATCTGACATTTATATCTCCATAAACTTGTTTAATTTGCTCATATATTTCTTTAACATCTATAATTCCAAGTGGTGTTAATTTATGATCTCTTTTAAGATTTTTAACTTTACATAAGTATTTAGTATCACATTCGTTCATTGGTGGCATATCTGTTGTTATTACCAAACAGTCACATGCTTTGGCCTCATAAAGACTCAAGCCCAAACCCTCTCTTGAGGAGGGTGCTATTACACAGTGGCTGTCTTGATATAATTTTGCAATATCTTTTCTATCTAAAACACCATTTGTAATAAAAATATTTTCATGCTTTTTAATAAGTCGAAGACTTGTCTTATCTGTTATATTTCCCGAAACAATTAATATAGCATCAGGACTCTCTCTTAAAAAGAGGTCAAAAGCTTGAATAACTAATTCCGTATTTTTACTAGAATATTCCGAATTTAAGCTTCCGGCGTGATAAAAACGCACAATACCATCTTGCTTTTCTACTGTATGAAACAAAAACGGATCAACCCAATTCCAAATAATTTTTTTTGCATCTGGATAAATTTTAAAATATGAATAACATTGTTCGGTTAAACACCAAATCTCATCAAAAATAGAATAAGAGCGACCATTTAAAAGTTTATCATTTACCCATTCAACCATTGGAATGTCAATAACTTTGATCCCAGTTCTTTGCTTTACTCGTGAAACCCACTGAGATTTCTCCATTAAAGTTTCAAATGAAATCAAAAGATCAACTTTATATTTAATAATCATCTCAGATATTTGATTTTCTATTGGATACCGTTTATCAAACCAATGAACTGTTTCATTATCTAATAATTTATTATCAGTGGGAGTTAAATAATCTCTTTGAAATATAGAACCTTGAAGTAAATATTTAGATTTAGGAACATAAATAACATGATGACCCTCAGATTTTAATCTATCCCCAAGACTTTTTGCAAGATAAAAAAGACCAGACTCATGTAAATATGTTTTTATTAAAATTGTTTGATTTGGCTTCAAGTTGCTTAAGTGCATTTACTCTCTCCATTGACTCTCTTCTAATTATATCACCAACACCTTTATGAGCAATCTGAAGTGATTGCTGATTCGTTAAAGATTTTCCATCTTTAATTACACTGTAGAGATATAATACCTGATCAACATACTTAATTTTATATTGTTCAGAAACTTTTAGCCATAAGTTATAATCTTCACAAATCCAGATTTTTTCTGAAAATCCTCCTATTTTTTCAAATATACTTCTAAGCAGAGTAACACTTCCACATGCAACAAGGTTCACCCTCATCAAATTCTGCCAGGTTATAATGGGCGGATGACGATAAAATGGATTACAAAGTCTTTTTCTATCTTCTAGTCTACGATAATTCCCACAGGTCATCGCTATAGATTTATCTTTTTCAAACTCCGTTACGCTCCATTCTAGCTTCTTTGGTTCCCACATATCATCTGCATCTAAGAAGCTAAGTAATTCTCCACTTCCATTGGCGATACCATAATTTCTGGTACCTCCCGGTCCTAGATGATGTGGCGTTCTAATATAACAAATATTAGGGTAGTCGTTTGTTACACTTTTAATATTTTCTGTAGAGCAATCATCAATTACATAAATCTGATAATTTTTATATGTTTGAGCCAAACAGCTATCTAAAGCATCTTTTAAGTATGAACCCGGATTATAAGCTGGTATTATTATATCAACCTTCATTTATCCTCAATTAATTACTTGTTAAAATTTTAAAAATTTGATTAGCCGTTGGAAAATCTATTTCTTCATCTGAAATTCTGCCGGGCTTTATAACAGATGCTCCTTCTATATTATATCTTTTTATAATAGACTGTATTGTCTTCATTTGTTTTTCAGTTGGTACTGTTTGAGCATCTATCTGCATATATCTATTATAAACTCCTAATCTTATACAACCTGTTTCCTTCATAAATCTATCCATAGCATCAGATTCATATTCAAAAGGTCCATATTCCTCTACTAAAAATCCTACCTCTCGATGATCTGAGATTCTTTCTCCAGTCTTTTCCGAGAAATCCAAAAGCCTGCCATCCGGCAGAATGTAACCAGCTGCTCTTGCGCTATAAGTTAGTCCAAAATACTCTATGGCTCTCTCTAATATAGTTTTTGAAGATGTTTCTGTGGATTTAGATTCTAATAAATCTTCATCTTCTATTTCATGTTTATTAAAAGTTTTTAGAATAGAAGCTTTAGTTTTTAAAGAAGGAATTATTTTTCTCCATGCCACACTTATCAATGGAGATACTCTAGACCCTTCTCTACGACCGCCCCAGTCATTAATAATATCCAATGAACCACCGGCGGTCATATAATACGGCATCCCTTCCCAAACTTCAACAACTTCATTAGCGGGTATCGGTCCTCGCACACCAACCTCATGCTCTCCAGTTCCAGCTACAGGTACTCCATCTCTTTTGGGAACAGCAACTACATAGGCGGGTTTTTCTGGTGTAGCTTTATATTGAGTTGGGGCAAAACTATGAGCATAATAAGCTGCACTATTTGGATCTGTACTAAAATAAGTTAATCCAATTTGTTCATCACCTAAATTATAATCTCCCAATGATTGAATATTATTTGTTTTAAGTATAAATTGATATTCCTCCCATGACATTCCACGATATATTAAATTTGGATTTTGAGGCAATTTGTCTAACCAGCCCTCTTTTAACTGATCCTTAAAATCTTTACCCCACTCATCTTCAATTGTTGTTACATCTGTAATTTCAGGATCCCATCTAATGGGACGGCTTTTAAAGGTTTTTCCTGAATTGGGATCTGTAAGATGCCTACTATCTTCATTCCAGTGTTCAATACCTTTTGGCTTATAGCGATAGGTTTCCAAGTGTTCAATAGTATTATCAGGATCTAACTCTATATCATAACGCCCAGAATCATCGAGTTGTTTTAAAAATGGAGTATCATAGGCTGATGTACACTTTATAGATGCTTTGATTGCATCCAACTCTTTTTTGATTTCTGATTCTGACATATCAGATAATCTCTTTTGTAAATCTTCTGTGGATTCAGGAAACAAATGTTGCTGAGGATCCTTCTTTTTTTGTTTAATATATTCTTGTCGCAACCATTTATCATAACCGGCAGTCATAGATCCCTTGAGTGGATAGGCTCCTCTTCTTGTGATATAACTTAATAATTTATTTCCAGTTAATAAAATATCCGCATCAGATCCTTCCGTAGAGAACCAATCTTCTGGTTCAACTGCCCACAAGGGGTTGCCTGTATCATAACTAATTTCCTCTTGCATTTTATACCATTGCATATCATCTTTTGGTCGCTTTACAAATGAAGATTCACCTTCTTTAATTATAACTAATAATCCATATTTAATGATTTCTTCTGGTGTAATATTATTTGCACTTTTACCAAGTTTATTTGCTATATGCCATAACATAGCATATACCGCCATATCAAATCTATGCTTATCTGCTGCAAAAACTAAACCATGTTCATCAAAATCAATATCTTGATCAGTTGCACCACTTAAAACCTCTTCTACCCATGGACCAACTTGTGGTATTAATCCACTATGTTGTATACTATCTTTATTTTCTACTAAACCACCATGATATAAAGTAACGGCACTTTTAAAAAATGATGATCTTAAAAGTATAACATATATACTTTCTTTTTTTTGACCAAGTTTATACAAAACATTTGCTAATTTAGTCAATTTTCCAAAAATATTTTTCATTGGCTTTCTCATTAATTGCTAATAATTTGTAAATACTTCTCTACAGTTTTACTTGCAGAAAATTCATCTAAAATATATTGTCTACAACCTAAAGATAAATATTGATAGAGTTGTTCATTTTGCATAATTTCATTAATTGCATCTATATATTCATCAATAGTTTTATTAGTTATAATGCCTGTTTGATAATTTTTTCCATGCATATAAATTTTTGGATGACTTACTGATGGTATTCCAGAACTCCAAGATTCTAACTGAGAAAGATTCATGGTTTCACTAAGTGATGTTGTTATAGTCATCTTAGATAATCGAGCTTCGGCAATATGATTATAATAATCATAAGGATTAGGATATCCAATAAATTTAAAAGTATATTTATTTCCTATTTTACTTTCTATTCTTTTAGCAAAATCTACATCTTTTACAAATTGTTTACTATTTCCCTTCCAGAGAATTGTGCCATCTCTTTCTGCCGAGGGAGTCCATAAGTCTAAATCTGGTCCAACTTGAAATGAAATTACTTTATTTATCGGAATATTATGTTCTTTGGAAATCTTAAAAGATAATCGATTATTTGCTGTTAATATTTTTTCAAAAGCTACTTTCCTTAGAAATCCTTTTTCTTTTTCAAACTCTACAGTATCTAAAACATTTGGACCGATGATGACTTTCTTTTGCAATTGATTTGCATATATAACTGCTCGAACTAACTCCGGTGTAATTCCGCTCCAATGATGTACGAGGTCTACATATTTAATAGTCTTAGATAAGAGCTTATTATTACTTATAGAATGCACATTTGGTATCGGTTTGATTGGTGTTAGTTGCGTAAAAACTTCTACTTCTATACTGGGTATTACTTGGTTTAAAAATTTGACAAAGTTAGCCAAGCACATGCCAGGACCATTAACAACTTTCCCAGCATATCCATAATTAAATGTTAAAATGGCAATCTTCATTTGACCTCATTAATATTTATAATCTACAATTTCATCTGCCTTTTTATCCGCCACCGCTTTTCCCTGCTCTGAAAATGGACCAGTTATAATAATACGATCCGAAACATACTTTTTATAAATTTCTAGCAATTGAGAAATAACTTTTTTGCCTCTTAAATCTTCATCAAGAAAATAATGAGTTATTACTGGTCTACCATCCTCCTCAAACCACTTGATTCCTCCAGCTGGTTCATCTTGATATCCCAATAGTATTCTGCCCGCTCTGACTCCAGAATAGTTGTCGCCTTCTAATATAAACACTTCCCATGGTTCATTAAAATCACCAAAAGGTATTCTTATGCCATCTGTTGCTATTAGTTTTTCTGAATTAAATGGCGTGTGAATTGCACGCTCCGTTGAATCGGCAATAGAAGAAGCGGTGGATATATTTCTATTTAATAAATTCACAAAACGTGCCTCTTTTGCAAGACCATAAGACAAAAGAGCATATTCTAAATTTTGTAGTTTATTTAACATAAACTTATATACCTCTATTTTATAAAGCAGAAACTAATCCCATTTTTTTGCGCTCCATTATATATTCTGGAATATTACATAATTTTGCGATTTCATATACAGGCTTTTTTCGCTGATTTATTCCGACCAATTCATCAAAAGAAAAAGATTCACATTTATGCATAAAATTATCTCCACCATATGGAAGAAACACTTCTATATTAAAATGTGTAGAAATCTTATTTAAAATATATAAATGATCTTTTATTAACTTATTTAAACAATCATAAAACATTGGAATATTCGGTCCATAATGCAAATAATATCCACCAAGTAGTTCATCTATTATATCGCAATTAATAACTGATTGAGTATAATGCAATATAGATCGCATTAAATAATAATAATTATCTGGTCTTTTATCATTTGATTCTAAAATATTGTTAGACTCTATAAGATCATCTTCTTTCACAGATAAAATATGAGGTATATGTTTAACGCTTGATAATATATTAGAAGAAGATAACACTTTTTTTGCATATATAAAATCAAAATGATTTTCACTCGAAGCAATTGTATGAGCAAAAATTGGAATATTATATTTTAAAAGCTTAAATAAAATAATTGTAGAATCTACTCCACCCGAATAAGCTAAATGAATTTCTTGTTTATTTACAGTTATTTTATTAACAATTTTATCAAGATCTTGAGTAATAGCAATATTTAATGAATATACTTTATTCTCAAAAGAATCATAACTTGGATGCCAATCATAGTTGTTTATTTTACTGCAAATAGCTTCATATTCATTAATCATCTTTTATTTTTCCGCTTTCTATGTGCCAACCACCATCAGAACATTTTTCCGTAAAATGAATTTTAACTGCTAAAAGATCATCTCCGTGTGTTGTGCCATGTCCGATGGCATCTTCTTTATCTATTCTATGTTTATTATGAGAACAATGAGATATAGTATAATTTATATCTTTACCTTTATGTTTCCCACCACAATGATGAACTTCGTGTTCTATTTTTCTATCACTTATTGAATGATGTAAATGATGAAATAAGGATAAAAGATGATCTTTTTTTCCTCCCTGTTTTAAAAATAAAATATGTATATCTTCAGAAAATCCTTCAGATTCTAATAGTGCATCTACATCTTTGGCTAATCCAAAACGTTTTAAAACATTAGAAAGTATTTTTATTTTATCCCACATTATATTCTCCAATCACATTCTTAAAGGTTGGATGAAATTATGATTCTGCTTGTTCTTTTGGTGATATTTCCAGATCCCAATCTTCTTCCTCATAAGGATCGTATCCAGCTTCAGATTCATCTACCAAATCATCTACGGTATATCTCGCAGGACTCTCTTTTCCGGCTTTCTTAGATATGCCTTCTTTATCTTTTCGATAAACTTTAATCTCTCCAGTTTTTTTAAATGACATAATTATCTCCTACATTAAACCTTCATCTTGAAAGGCTGTTACTAATCCTTTTAACAAAACTGCTTTGTTTTTATCAGACACATATTTTTTAATTTGCTTCCAGTCAAGGTTTGTACTTAACGCATGCATAATGGCCGAACCCAATGATCCACCATTATCTATTCTTTCTCTTACCTCTTCTTGTATTTCGGAATATAATGTACGTATAAATGCTTTGATCTCTCCAGAATCATTTACATATGCTATAAAATCTTGCTTACCATCCAGAGAAAGATATTCATCTGATAGCGAAAGAATATCAAGTGCATGAGTTATTTCGTGTTCCAATGAAACAATAATATGTTTACGTAAATCTTTAAAGGCTTCTATTTTTGGGATATCAGATCTTATAAAGATATATATTTTTTTATATTCATCAGAAATTTCTTCCAAAAATCCCTTCATGTCTTCAGATGTATAAGCCCAAAAAATATCTATTTTAATTTCATCATCTTTAACATTTTTTAATTTTAATGTTTCAATTGGAATAGAACTTTTATAATGCTTCTTTTGAGTATTGCGCATTATGCTAGAATATATTGGAACAGTTTTTAATTGATGCTCTATATATTCTATTATCTTATCTGCTGTTGGCTGAAGTTCCTCTTTGGATGGTATAGGTAATGGTCGAGTTGCTATCTTATGAATTATATTTCGAATCTCACTAGAATCAGAGTGTGATCTCTTCAGAATATTTAATAATTCAGTTAATTGATACATCGCATCCCCTATCTTAATTAACTGAATTAATAGCTTATCGTTCTATAATTTCTGCAATATTTTAAGATCATTTTCATACATTTCTTTTAACGTTTCTTTCCAAGTATATTCTGGTGCCCATCCCAAAACTAACCTAGCCTTTGTTGCGTTTCCTTTTAAAAATTTAACATCTGATGGGCGCATAAAATCTTGGTCCATTTCATATACATTCTCAAAATCCAATTCTGCTAATTCACAAACATATTCTAACATTTCTTTAATCGTTGCACCTGTTTCTGTACATATTACATAATCATCTGGAGTCTCTTGTTGCAATATTAAATGCATTGCTTTCATATGATCCTTGACATGCCCCTCGTCTCTAAACACATCAAGGTTTCCCATTTTAAGATTAGGCTCTAAGCCTAATTTGATTTTAGCTATTCCACTGGTTATCTTTCTGGTTGCGAAGTCAAATCCCCTGCGAGGAGAGTTTGCGATTACAATGCTTCCCGCTCCTGCCATAAACTTTCCAGATTCTGTTTCGATATCATAAACACAATTATATTTTGTATTTAAAATCTTTTTAACTTCTGCTCTGTTTAAAAATCTATAATGTTTGGTTATTATTTGTTCATTATTTTGAACCTTTCTAATAAAAACTCTTGATATTCCAGTTCTTCTGTTTATTTCTCTTTGAGAAAGGCCGAGAGATAGCAGGTGCTTTATTTCTGATTGTTTTTCATTTGAGGTTTGCTTATCTGATAATAAATTAATACTGTAATAATATTTATTATTTCTATATTCTATATTTAGATTGTAAGTCTGCTTTGTTGTATTATGAATTAACAAAAGAAGCCCCGCAGCTAATTCCTGACTGTTGGTCTTGAAATTTTTAAACTTATATCTGCATTTATTCTTTTTCAATCCATCTGCCATATTATATCCATTGAGAAAAGCTAATTGAACATCAACAGAGGAATTTAAAATACCAATTGGTATTTTTTTCTTATTATCAAAATTATATATCATATCTCTGAGATATCCCGCATAATGCCAATCTGAGAAGTTATTAATTTTTATATTTCTACTTTTTCCAAAAGACCCCTTTTTGTTATAAAACTTTCCTATGGTGATTGTTGAATTATTTATCTGTGACCATAGTACCCTTATTCTTTCAACTATATCGTCAGAATTATTTCCTATATGACATATCGTCTTTTCTTTATGAATCCAACCGTCTCCAACAATTAATCCGATTAATTCCGCCTCATCAACACTAAATTCATTTAAATTTCTATTTATCATTGGGTATTTACCATGCAAAAGATTGGTTCCAATACCTACAGAATCTGCCCGAACCTTTTTACTGTTTTTATCAAGTAAATTATGATTTTTTGTCGTAAAGACAACACCACTTCTCGTATTTGTAATTTGCCCAACCATATCTAAATCACTATCCTTAACGGGTTTTGCAGTTATGGATTTTAATTTAACCCATTCTTCTCCATCCCATATATCTATATTTTCATCACTTAAATTAAGACCGACCTCTAAAACAGAAGGCCGAAGAATATCGGTTGGATTTACTATTTCTATATTTTTATTTCTTTTTATTATTACCGCCGTATTTGGAGCAATACAACTGTGGTTGAATAATATTCCGTTGGAAGCATGAATCCCATAGGCTTCTCTGTAATTAATTACAGCATAATAAGCCGCAGCTTTGGCAACTGCATATGGAGATCTAGGATAAATTGGAGATGATTCATCATAACCCTCTTCGGGGCAATTGATGCCTCCAAAAAGTTCCGAAGTAGATGCTTGATAATATCTAGTAGATGGTGATAATTGTCTAATCATTTCTAATTGCATAATTACAGCTTCTGCATTAGTTCTAAATGTATTAAGAGGTTCTTTAAAAGATTGCCCCACATTAGACATTGCGGCTAATCCATAATATTCATGCGGCTGCCAATCATGCAATGTGCGACTAATAAATGTAGAGTCTGTAATATCGCCAATCAAAAGATGAAAATTCGGATTGGATATAAGATGTTGTATATTTGTAAGACCCTGTTCTACAGATTTTCGCCTAGATATTCCTATTACCGTATAATTTAAACCAAGTAAATGTTCTGACAGATACGAACCATCCTGACCCGCTACGCCAGTCAAAACAGCTCTGAGGTATTTTTCATTTTCCATTCATATCTCCAACCTTAATTCATTAAACTACTTTATCCAAATTATAAATAATTTGCCATTTTAAATTCTCTGATATATTTGGACTTGATAATATCGCATTCAATTCACCTTCCATTCCAAGCTCTTTACATAAAATCGGAATTTTTTCAGGATCTATATTTTTAAGCAGGGCTCCCAGTGACTCTATCTGTTTTCGAATTGCACGCATAGCTTCTATCGCTCTTTTAACTGTATGCTCCTCAAGATCATCTCGTGTTAATCCAAGATAATCAGCATTAGGCTCCGGAATAATATATTCGTGAGATTGTAATGATTTTTCAATTCCCCATATATTCCGTCTAATTGCTTTTTTTGGCGCAACTTTAGACAAACGCTCTTGTCTGTTTATCTCAATTTGTTCCTTGGTTAATACTTTCATCTTTCACTTATTTTGATATTACTCTTTTTTACAAGTCTAGAAACTAAATCACTACTACTCTGCATCTTGTCCCCGCCAATATTCCATAATAGTTTAATTCCTAATTTTTTACATAATTCAACTTCTGGTACATTATACTCTTTTCTATCACCACCATTGGCAAAGTAATCTGGATGTAACCTTTCTAAGGCTTCACAAACTGTTCCATCACTGTCATCTACTTCCACAACCTTGACCACACCTTTGATTGCTGCTAAAATTGTAGCTCGTTCGTCAAAAGACATAAAACAAAAACCTTTCTTTTCAAAAAGCCAATGATCACTATTTAAAATAACAATTACATCTCCATATCTATATGCCTCTTGAATTAATTTTATATGGCCCATATGTACAGGATCTAATCCTCCTGATACTGCTACGGTAGGTCTTGAATCTGCCATTATTATACTCCTTTTTGAGCTAAATGCCATTCTTTAGTTAATTTCATACCATCTTCGAAATTGACCAATACTTTATATCCTAAAACTTTAGAAATTTTTTCTATTGATGCCTGAGATCCATTTACATCTCCAATTCTATTTTCACTATAAATAGCGGGCAAAGCACCACTAACCTTGTGTACGTCATTAACGGTAATTTTTCTTCCGGTTCCTACGTTAAAAGATTCACCTCTTAAAAGATTAGGATAAGTGGCAGCTAAAATATTAGCACTAACTACATTATCTACAAAGGTAAAATCGCGAAAAGCTAATCCATCTCCATGAATTTTTGGAATTTTATTATTAACTGCGCAGTCTATAAATGCAGCAACAACAGCGGCATATGCAGAATCTGCTCTTTGTCGGGGGCCCATAACATTAAAATATCTTAAACAAACTGTATCTAATCCAAACATAGAAGAATACATTTTACAATACTGTTCTCCAACTGCTTTAAATTGTGCGTATGGAGATTGCGGTCTATATTCAATCATTGGAAAATCGGCTTCATAAGTTGGAAAATTTGCTTTTCCCCCATAAATAGAAGATGAAGATGAGAAAACAACTCTCTTTACTTTAGCTTGTCTGGCTGCTTCCAATACATTAAAAGTACCGTTGACATTTTCCATATGAGAAAGAGCCGGTTCTTTCATTGAGAAGGGAACGCCTGGAGCCGCAGCTAAATGAAACACGACATCAATTTGAGAAGCATGAAATAAATCTGCCATTTGATATACAGCATGAGGCTTTGATACACTATCATGCGTGATGACAATCTTATCTTCTAAGTGTTCTAAATTCTTTTTTAATCCGGTACTATAATTGTCTATCACAAGTATTTTATCAAAATGTTGATCCGCTACTAACGCATCAACCAAATGACTTCCAATAAAGCCTGCCCCACCAGTTACCAATGCATTCATATAGTATCCTTTGTAATTCTATTGCCAGAATCGGCAGCGCAATATATAATTTACCGTGTAAATGTTATTCCATCAATGCAATTTTCTTAATATTTTAAATGATTAATATCAAATCATTACAAAAGATTTATGTTAAATCGTATAATACTGACCAAATAATCTCATAATCTCTGTTACACATTCTTTTTTAATATGTCGATAGTCGAAGTCATAAGCCCCACCATTAAATTTATAATTAAATATCTTTTCTACAATCTCATAAGAAGGCCAATAAAATATATTGTCAATATTATCTCCATTTTCCTCTCGATAAAACTCATCTATTGCCGCTCTTAGAATAGCTTTTGAGACTGAATTTGCAGATAGACATGACACTGGGCGAAATGTTGCAACCAATGGAACAGGAGATATTGTAAAAATTACTTTAGCATTCTTATTAAATGATATAATAGTGTTGTAAATATAACGAATATTATCTTTATTTTCCTGAAAGGTAGAGACTCTAAATCCGTGCTTATTATGGTCGAATTGATCTTCTGGTATTGCCCTCCAAAAGACATCATTAGTCTCTTTATTATACCAAATTTCGCTAAGACCTAATGTAATTATAAAAACATCAGTTTTTAAAAATCTTTCTAAGGTTTTACTTCTAAGAGATTCACTCTTTTCAATTATACTTTTATCATCTCTATGCCATGTTTCCTCTGCAAAGCTTTTCCCATTGTACACCCACTCTATCAGTTGTCTAATCGCAAATGTATTATTTACCCCTGCTTTAAAATCAATTAGATTATTTCCATCCTTAAGAGAAGCGTTATAGCCTTTTTTATCAAGGTATTCAGATATATACAAAGCAAAACAACTGCCAAATGTTGTTATTACAGTTGTTTTATCAATAAATGGGGCATCTGGTAACCATCCAGCTAAAATATATTTATCTACACTATCTACTTCTAAAATATTTTTAATATTTGGATTAAAATTACATGTCTTTCCACGATACCAACTTTTATGTGCCTTTCCGGTTATATTTCCATCTGTATAATAAAACCCTTCTTTAACTCGATTAATACTCATGATAAAAATCCTAAATTATTAATCATCTCGCATGATATTTCTCTCATTAACAACTCCTTCTAAAACCTGATGATTAACATGTGCTTTCTTCATTTGGTCTAAAAGAGCACGAGTATCTTTTATAAAGCATGCTCCGCCATAACTTAGTTTTCCATCATGGCCAGGCACAGAGGTGTGCATATTATTTACCCAGCCAAGACCTACTATATTATTTTTAACAACTTCATAGTCTATACCAAGAGCCTGACATAAGCCATAGAATTCATTTAGAATTTGAATTTTCGTAGAGTAAAAGCTGTTCGCCATAATCTTTATTGATTCTGATTCAGACGGTTTAACAATATTAATAATAGAATCCGGAAAATGTTTTGTATATAACTCTACTAATTCGCATATTATATCTGAATCTTTCGCCCCGATAATAATTACCTTTTGATTTTCAAAATCTTTAGACGCCGTTCTTGCGGTTAGAAATTCCGGATTATGTATAATTTTCAATTTAAATTTTTTCGAAAACGAATCTATTGTTCCAGGAAGAACAGTGCTTTTAATTATTACTAGTCCGTTATATTTATGAGAATCTAGAAAAGACAACGAATCTTCTATAGCAGAAATATCATATCCATTATTTTCCATATGTGGAGTTGGAACGCATATAAAAATCATATCCGCTTCCAATATGGATTCTTTATCATTATAATTATCATTATATTTGTCATATAATAAAAGCGTCTCATCTGTTTTAATAAAAAAATCCCTAATAGCTCCACCAACAAATCCAATACCAATTAATCCTATTTTCATCTTATACTCCGTTATTTCTTTTCGAATAAAAACCAATTTTGCTTTGTATCTTCACGTCTTTCAATCTCATTGATTAAAGTGCCTAAATTATGTCTTGTAAAAGTTCTTCCTATTTTTATTAAGTCAAAATATTCTTTTGATAAATCATTTATCATATACTATTACCTCTTGTTTGCGTTTAGTAAAGCTATCGAATAAAGCGCCGCCTACAAAACCTTTTCCAACCAAGCCTATCGCATTCATAATTCCTCCGTTTCTTTTTTGACCAGCAAAAACCATATCTGCTTAGAGTTATCGTGATTTTCTATTATCCATAATTCTTTACCCAAATTTTCCAATGTAAAAACCCTTTCGAGTTTATATAAGCTAAACCATTTATAGAATCCTTTGAAAATATCATTTATATTTCTATAAAAAGAGAAATATTCACTTTCTAGTAATTCAGAATATCCATCAAAAGAAAATGTTTCTGTCTCTGACATTGGAATTTTTAACAAAAGTCTGCCATGATTATTTAAAAGACTGTGACAATCTTCGAAGAAACTAAAAAACTCATCATTATTTAAATATTGGACAAGCCCTATTCCGATAATGATGTCAAATTTTCTTCTTTCGGCTTGCAAAGTGATGTCCTGAGCTGAAGAAACTACGGTTTGTATATTGCAGATATTCATCTCAGCTATTTTTGTATTTAAAACATTTATATTTCCTTGAGCAAAATCTGCGGCCAAAATCTCATCAAAATCTCCTGATAATTCAATAACATGCCGCCCTGTTCCACAACCAATATCTAATAAGGCTTTCTTATACTTACAGTTATTTCTAATCCATTCTATCTCGATAAGATCCGTCTTTAATGATAGACTCTCTCCATATCTCCACGGATCATGATCTTTTAACTTATTAGAACGCTTATTGAAAATCTCTTTAATATCGTCTTGATTCATGCATTCCTCTTCTTTATTTAATCTTATAAATAGAATCCTGTGTTGGCAGATTCTGAAAAGTAACCCCAGACCCTATACTCCGAATTTTTGTATTGGTAAAAAAAAGATGATGAAATTTTGTTCGATCTCCAATTCTAGAATCGGGAATCGGTAGAAGTCTAATTCCTAGTGGTTTCTGTAACAAAGATGATACCGTAAAATTATCCATAATTATGGAAGCTATAGTATTAATATCTGTATCTCCATCCAATGGCATCATGTCTACACCGCAACCACAAGATGTTGATAAAAATTTTAATAAATTAACATCAAAAGCCTCTTCCTCATATCTCAGCCCAAGATAAGTATCTTCCAGTAGAGAATACATTACACCATTAAATCCAACACTTCCGTGAGCTAAGGCAGTCTGTTTCAAAATATTAGTAAGAAAGGCATTAATAAAATATGTTCCATTTGATCCAAATTCAAATATAGGTTCACCGCGAGAGCGCCCCATATTCCCAATTTTTTCTATCAAGGTTACTACACTTTGATCCTCTAATGGATACGGATATGGAGCTATAGATAAGTCAACTCCTCCAAAAGATAGCCCAAACTCTTTGCTTAATTGTTCACATATCTTTTCTAAGTCATCTAATTCAGATGATAGAGATTCGCATAATTTCTTTCTAATCTCTGATAATGGTTGTCTATCATAAGTCTCTATAACATTAAGAAAAAAATCTATAAGCTCTAGCCCAACGGTAAATTCTCCATTATTTACCGCTGTAGAAAACGGAAAGAATGGTGTTTTGTTTTGTTTTACGGAAGACGCCCCTATTCTAAAATTATGCATGGGATCTTGTCTTGATGCATCAAAAATAAATTTGGCAGCAGATTTGACTCCATATAAACTCATAGAATCATCTTCCGTAGAGATAAGATTAATAAAAACAGATTCTTCTTCTAATAAATCATAAGCGTATTTAATATTATTAGGGTCTTGGTATAAATTAATTGGAACGCAAATTCCCCAAAAATTATGAAACTTACATGCTTCTATCAGTAAGAGGGATTGCTTATATGACTCTGCGGAGTCCACCGTTTCAATCACAACCCTGCTGGTTCTTGCTTGTAAATATATTTTATCAAATTTTTCAATCAAATTTTTAAATAATTCTAACTGGTTTATACAAGTAGTTAATGTTGCTTCAGAAGGTTTACTTTGAAGGGTTATGGTTCGAACGTTAATCATATAAACTCTCTAATGTATAATTACAATTTAAAAGATCTTCATTAAATATGTGCTTTACCGTTTTGTATGGATAAATATTTCCAGCCAATGCTCTTTCTATTACATCATGATAGGTAAAGGATATTTTATCTCGTAATGAAAAAATCGGAACTTGACTATAATCAAATATTAAAACCGGCACAAAATTAAGCCCCATCCTCTTCGCAACCTCCATTCTGTGTTGTCCATCCATTACTAAACCTTCTGAACTAATACAAAGAGGCCGTGTCCATGTCTTCTCAAGAAGAATTTTATCTAAGAGCCACTGTACTCTTTCTGAATTATATTCCTCTATATGTATTAATTTACTTACCGGATATAAAACTATATCAATATTATTACTTGAAATTTTTTTAGCTAACTTAAATTCATCTTGAGTATTAAACGTACAAGTATCACCCTTTATTACTGCACACAAAACATTAAAAGATAATGGTGGATTTAATAGTGGTTTAAAGTAATATTCCTTCATAGATATGACTATTTCGGATTCTAAATTCTCTCGATATTCTGATATCATATCAACCGGAATCCAAGTCACGCCTATCATACTGTGGTAACCAGCAATAGAAGTGTTTTTTAAGCCTATTAAGAAATCACTAAATTGATTCCTATTATTAAATTTTACAACTCCATTCGCCATACTTTGATCACCCTGTTGTCCTAAAAAAAATAACGCATTCGATGAATTATTATCAATTGCTTTCGATATTTCCTGAAAAGCAAAATCTGAAAAAACACAATCACCTTCTAAAATTAAAACACCTTCGTTAAGATCTTTAATACCTATTAAAACAGAATAAATATTCTGGTCTTTTTCAAATTTATTATTGCAAACAATCTTAATGCTTGAATCTAATCCAATAATATAATTCTTTACCAAATCATTTTTAAATCCGGTAACAACTATAATTTCACTATTAGGAATAAACTTAATGATTTGGTTAATTTGCCGAGAAACAACAGTTTCTTGTCCTAACATTGAAAGACACTTTGGAACGTCTCTTTTAAAGCGAGCACCCTTCCCCGCAGCTAAGATAACAATTTTCATAACGGCCCCTTTATCTGGCGTTTACCTTTCTATCTAAAAAAGCTTTTTTATATGGCAAATTAATAAATTTGCTTATTTTATATAATTCACTATTTTGAATTATTTCTCCATTTAAATCTCTTTCGCTGCCACCTATAATGTTTTCAAATTTAACTTCCAGTCTCTTATCTATTGGTATAATATTAGACAACCTATTCCATTGTCTTTTAACCTCATCAAAGTACCAGTTTATACGCTCTTCTTCATCTCGAATAGCCCAATCTATTGGATCAACCGGATAAAGCGCAGACATATCAAATGGAGAATAAAAGGAATTTTTCCAGAGTCTTTTCTGAAAATAAACATATTGACTCTTGGTTGATCTATTTTTTACTTTTGCCATTTTCTCTAAAAATGAGGCAACGACATCTTCTTTGTTTCGGCGTAACAATATAATTTTATAATCAAACTTGATATTGCTAACTAAATAATCAGAAAAATAACGGCCCAACTTATGATCGGTAATAAAAATATTCTGTATAGATTTAGATTTTGAAAGAATTTCCTTATGCTTTTTAACAAGATAATTATCACAAATTTTAATATATTCTGTGGAACCAAACTTTGTATTCTTAATTAAATCAACTGGAATATCATCCCAGCATTCGTGTGCCACAACATTACGATTGCTATCAGTAAAATACAATTTTTGCTTATTATATTTTTCTAAACCGAAAATTTGGGCAAGCATTGCTGTGCCTGTTCTTCCGGTAGTAAATATAAATATAAAGGTTACTTTGTTATTCATTTACATTCCTATACTTTAAAATGCTTTTCTCTTCCTGTCTGCGACCAGATTGCGCGAGCTTGTGCTTGAAGCTCGCTCCAAATATCATAAACTTCTGTCCAGCCAACATAGGAGCCTGAGCGAAATCTATCTTTTAGATACCGAGGGGATATATTCGGATCTTTTATTGTTTCAATATTTGTATGCAATCTAGTAAAGACGGTAGTCATATTTTTACCAGATAAATCACCACGAGTAATATCACGAAACTTTTCACCTTTTAAAACTGGAATTAAATTTATTTTCTCGTGTGGATCATATTCTAAATCATACATCATCTCTTCCGGTTTATCTGAATTTCCATCTTGTCCATATCTAGCATAGATGTACTTATACTTATCTCTTCTAACCATTATCTTTGACATAGAGCTAATTCCATTATTAGGCTTATCGGAAACTTGCCCAGGATATAATGTTTCTGAGAAAATATATTTCTCATCTGGAATAAAACTTCTATCAATAAGCATGTTCTTGACATTTCGCATACTAAATGCCTTAGTAACTAATTTGCCTCCACCAATAGAACTGATTAATGGAACATGTATAATTTCCTGATCTAAGCAATATCCATAAAAATACTTGCCACCTTGTCCATGAAAAGATCCATGATCTGATGCGAAAATTATTTCAATTTCGTCATTTTTCGGAAATCCAATTTCTTTTAAGATTATTCCAATACTTTCATCAATCTCTGCATTATATAGATCATCCAGTGTAATCCTCTGCTGTCCATTATATTTCAAATATTCCATTCTCTTATTGAATTCGTTAAGACCATGACATTTAACCCAAACAAAGGCTGGTTTGTTTTTTTGTTGAGATTGATTAACACAAGATAATGCTTCCTTGATTTGCGTTAATCTATTAGTTGTATTTCCACTAACATCCCAATCATTAATCAAATGAATTTTAGTATCATTTGTCCAAAGATTTTTAACCTGAGAATATGTGTCAAAGCACTTCTTTGGATTTTTTTTAACCATCACAAGATGAGTTTCGTATCCTCTATTTTCCATTTGATAAAAAACAGAATCCTGCGTAGGCATAACTGTGTTATATCCACGCTTCAGCATTGGAATGCCTGGGTGTAAATCCCAGGTATATTTACCAGTCCATTCTGAACTATGACACATTAATGTGGAACCGGCTGTAGCTATAGCATTCTGATATAGAGTTCCATATTTAGCCATTTCCTCTAGGTTTGGATAAATGTTATATCCACCATATAGATTTAGAGTTCCAGCCCAAGTACGATCCGTTGCTATATAAATAATGCTTCTTTTCTTACTCATATTCACATGACCCTATCAAATAATTTTTCATAACTAAGAGCCGAATATTCCCATGTTCTCTCTTCCACAGATGATCTGGCTTCTCGACCCATAATTGGTAAATTATTAGCATTAGCAATCACATTATTTATAGCTCTATTTAATTCTTCTTTACTTCTTCCGATTAAATACCCATTTTTGCTATTGATTAATTCTGGAGCAATACCAACATTAGTTGATATTACTGGGCGACCACAAGCCATAGCTTCTATAATTGGCAGAGGGCTACCCTCTGTCTGACTCATACAAATATATACATTTCCTTGGTAATAAAATTCATGCATTTTATCATATGGAATTTTACTTTCTTTTGTAGCAATAACAAGCTCCGCATCCCGTCTTGAGTCAAATACCGGCCTTATGATATCATTATAACCCTTTATATCTCCGTGGTGTGTAACTTTAGGATCACCTACCCACATAAAAATCATTTTTTCACTTTTAACTAAATCTTTAAATAAAAAATTAGAAGCATATCCACTTGGAGTAAAAATTGGATTAGCGTGTTTAAAAATATTTATTAATTTTTGAGAAATACACCCTATTCCTGGATATATAGCAACCATCTTAACGGCATCTTCTTGTTTAATTTTTCGCTTAATCCAACTATTATGACCGTGTATTCCAACACATGTCTTTTTTGGATTATAGTTTTTATAAATTTTAGGACCTAATGATAACATGTCATACCAAAAAAAACCCATAACTACATCATAATTGTTATAATCTACCGTATCTTTTTTATTCAAAATATCTCCAACGTATTTTATTGTAGGCTGATATCTTGTAAAATAAGGAGCAATATTTTTGGCAATCACATCATATGCCCAACCTCTAGTATCTGGCAGTAACAGTACTTTTTTCATTTGATTAGATTCTCCAGATTCTTAATTGCATTTCGCTCCATTATTACTATTTGCTCTATAGATAGCTTTCCTAGTTCATCTCGCGTCAGCCCATTTTCTGCCAAATATTTTAATATTTCAGGTACATCTTGATTTTTTGAAAAAAGTAACTTTCTTTGTTCTGGATGCCTTAGCAATTCTAAATTTCCAGCCCCATTGAATGCGACAATAGGTTTGCCCATTAACATAGATTCTCTTATAGCTCTAGATAAACTTTCGTGCTTACATAAATGCAGAACAACATCTAAACAACTGATATGCTCTAATGGATCATTTAGCATGCCCCAGAATTTTATATACTCTTCCAAATTTTCATTTTTAACTTTTTGACGTGTCTGGCCACCTAGAAGGCCATCCCCTATAAAGTGAATCTTAAACGGGATATTATACTTTGAAAATTGATTTGCTAATTTAACAACTTCCAATGGTTCTTTAGATGGAATAAGCCTTCCAACTATACCAATATGAAAATATCCTTCTTTGAAACATAATTTTTGTCTGGAGGCCCTTTGATCAATATTCTCATACCGCTTAGTATAATAATCTAAATAAATTGGTGGATGTACGTGTGTTAAGAGTTTCTGATAATGAAGCGAATATCCGGTATTTAAGTGAATGTTTAATGTATAATTAGAATTAAACATAATCTTATCTATATTCTGAATAAGATGTCCGAACCCTTTATTATCCTGATATTTTCCAAAGACATGATGACTATTTTTTCCAGGGGCATATACTAGTTTTTTTGAAACCAGATTAATAGCATTTACCAAGTCTTCAGAATAAAGATGTCTGTGAATCATAATTACTACATCTGTAGTCTTTAACTGTTCAATAGCCCACATTTCATCTGTAATTTGTTTGTTTTCGAAAATAAAATTTGTATCTGCTCCATATCGAAATTGTAGGCTTCCATGTTTATTAAAATCTTTCATGGATGGCGTATCTCCAATGTCATAATGCATCCAAACATCATGACCTATCATTTTAAGATTGATAGCCATATCTAATAGGCTTAGCTCTGCACCGCCTATTCCAAGGGGACTTCTTAATATGCCGATTTTCAAAATAACTCCATAAAATTTTCAGACATTTTAGACCAATTCCAGTCCTTTCGAATTCTTTCCTCCAGATAAGATCCACAGTCATTAAGCAGCTTTTTATCAGCCATTAACAGTGAGATTTGTTTTTCCATTTCTGCCTTGGAAGTTACCATAGATAACGGATATTTATCGCCAAACAATTCTGGAATATTACCTACCGGTGTGGATATTATTGCTCTAGAACAAGCCGCAGCTTCTAAAGCTGGATTTGGAGTACCTTCTGTTTCGCTAAAGCAGATTACCGTACCTATTGAATTATAAAACTTAACCATCTGTTGTCTATCGAAATTACTCTTATGATTAACAACCTTTAATATAGCTCCAGATCCATTAACAGCCTCATTAACTTCTGAAAATCTTTTTAACGGACGATTTGTTTTTCCAACAAATCCAAATTTATTTGAATAAAGATCATTAGGTGTATCTTTTTTAAAAACTGTATTATCAACTCCAAATGGGGTATAAATCATTTTAGAATTATATAGAGGCTTTAACTCTTTAAATAAGAATGCACTGGATGCGCTAATTTTATCATAATGTTTGAAAACCTCGGCTAATTCCGCTGGATTATTTCTAGTTCTATGACTACATACGGTCGTAACAAGCTTAAATGTTCTTTTATCTGGAGATGGCAAAAGATTCGCAATATTTTTATGCAATACCCAATTAAGACAATAAACTATGTTATAAAGCTTAAAATGATCTCTTTGAAGATCAGAAGCTAAAATCACATCAAAACTATATTCATTTCCAAGATATTTTTTTAGAGCTAGAAATCTATTATGCATGGCCCAATTATAGACATCAATTACGCATAGAATATTTCCCTTAATCATTAGATTACGCCTTAGTTAAATACAATAAAAAATGCTTATCTGCTTTAATATTTGTTTTAATTAATGTAAATCCAGCCTCCTTAATTAACTTCTCGGCGTTTTCAGGTGTCGGCCTGTATCCTGCAAATTGGCCAGCGTCTCTATCAAATTCACTAACTTTGTGAGTGAAATGTAATACTGCTTTTCCATTTTTGCGAAGAACCCTCTTTATCTCTTTTAAAGTATCAACCAGCATTTCTCTGGTAGGAATATGCTGTAGAACATGAAATGAATAAATTACATCAAATTCTCCTTCTGAGTATGGAAGCTGCTTTCCATTAGATTGACGTAAAACAACATTTGGATTATCAATATACTCTTTAGCAAACTTTAACATATTCGGAGCAATATCTACTCCGTGACAATTATCTGAATACTTAGCTGTATATTTTAATATTCTGCCAACTCCGCATCCAAAATCCAGAACTTTTTTACCCTTTAAATCTCCAACATGAGAAATAATATCTGTTTCAATAATAGAGGAAATGGACTTCTCTCCCCATACTGCTTCACTTTTAGATGAGGTTACTCTATTATATTTTGCTGTCTCTGCATCATTCACATTCCAAAACCAAATAATTTTATTTATGTCTGCCATAGCCGTATGTTTCACTCCTAAAAATTGAATAAAGTTTAAATATTGTCGGCCCCAAGACCAATCATGACTGATAGCATTTCTATTTTCCATTCCAACAGCATGCATATCATAATTTCTAATATTACCAATTGTCTCGATAATTTCCTCTTTAGTGTTTACTATATATATTCCTTTTGTAGATTCCAGAAGTTTCGATACATTTCCAACCAAAGTAGAGATAATCGGACGACCACATGCCGCTGCTTCTAAAATGGGATTTGGGGTTCCCTCTGACTCACTAAAGCAAACCAAACAGCCGATAGAATTATAATAATCTGCCATTTTAGCTCTGCTATAGCCATAAGATTCATCTACATATTTAAATTCAATATTTGGAATAGATGTTACAGCCTCTTTAATTTCGGAAAATCGCTTTACTGCTCTATTTTTATTTCCAACCCAACCAACTATGTTTTTATAATCAGATGGATTTGTTTTTGGTGTAAAGGTAATAGTGTCAACTCCAAATGGGGTATAGAATACATTATTATAATGAGGCTTGAATTCTTCATACAGAGAGATATTAGAGCAACTAATAGCATCGTAATATTTAAAAATTCCATTTAATCTTGAAGCATGTGGCCTATTGATATGACTTGAAACGGAAGTTATAAGTCTATATCTTCGTCTCTGTTTTTTATTAATTTTATTAGGGATATAGCCATGTATAGGCCAATTAAGAATATATACAATATCAAACTTATTAAAGTCTATATTATCTACATCTTTAAAACTTTTAATTAAAAAATCATGATCCTTAATATAATACTGTAGACTAATGGCCCTATTATAGAGAGCCCAATTATAGCTATCCACCACTAATAAAACTTTCATTATAATCCTGTAAAGACATTATTCCATTTTAACAGATAGTCATCAATATGGAAGTGCTTGATAGAGGTTTCTCTACCCATTACCCCTATTTTATGTGCTAACTCTGGATTTGCCAAAAGCTTTTTAATTTCTCTAATCATTTCATCTTTAGTATTCGCATACACTATATCTTTATTATGAGTAAAATATTTTCCAATATCATAATTACAAGTTGTACAAGTTGGTATGCCACTCATAATTGCTTCTGCTCGACTTCTTGGCATTGCAGACCGAATTGTTGTATTAAAATAAACATTATACAGATTATGATAACGTATTAATTCATTAAAACTAGACGCCTCTCCAATCGACGAATTAATATCATTATTCCCATGTCCTAGTACATCACAGATATTTCCAAGCTCTTGATTAACAAGATCAAATTTTTTGTAATCTAAAAAATGATCTCGCTTTTTAAATACATTAGAGACGGATAACACTCTTCCATTTTTTATTATGCCATCTATCGGACGGAATTCATTGGGATCAAATCCATGTACTATGTAATGATGCTTAATATTCTTTGGATAAAATCCGGAACTATTGTTCATAGCAACCGAAGAGTTCCATACTATATGTCTAACTTTAGAATCTACCGCAAATGGAGTTGTATTTTGACTGACGGCAACTGGAATAGCTCCCTTCTCTATAAAACGAGAATATCTTTTGGGATTAAGCGGAGAGCGAACAATCACTATATCAAATTTTAGCCCATGAGCGGCTCTCTCGTCAATTAAAATTACATTAGAGCCTAGCGGCCTATGGGCAGTATTCCAATTTGGCTTAAGCGAATCTAGGCCAGTTAGATAAAACTCATGGCCTGTGCGAAAGAATTCCCTCTGATGCCCTTGATGACAATAATAATCTAAAATTTTAAGCATTACTCTTCCTAGGTATAATTAATTCTTTATTAATCAATCTTGCAACAGCACTTGTGGTCATTGTTTCTGCAATTTCTTTTGCCTTGATAGTTTTCGGATAATAATGTAGTGGATTATCAAAAACTTCTCGCATTTTCTGGGACAAAGAATTGACACCAGGATAAGCCCAATTTTGATAAGAACCATAAAGATTGGACCACTCCATTCCACTAACTGGGCCTATTTTAAAATCTACTAAATTAGCACTATTTTCATCCAAGTAATCTGTCACTCCTCCAAATTTTGGTACAATCAAATGATTCTCAGCTAACATAGCATCATGTATTGGCACTCCCCATCCCTCTCCATGATGAGCCGAAACATAACAATCAGCTGTATTATGTAAAGCCTGAATGTGTGATACATTTAAAATATCTCTAGATAAATAGACTCTTGGAAAGTATTTTTGATTAAGTCTTCTTTTTATTTCCATAATATCAACTTTAATTTTATCTCTGGTATAGCCCCTAATATTAAGTGGATTCACCTTTAATATCAAAATTACATTATCATCTTCATTAAAAGTTTTATAATAAGCTTGTAGTAATTCCTTGTATCCTTTACGCTCATGCCATTGAAAAATAGAATAAAATTTAAATACATCATCTGAAACAATATATTGATTTGACACATCTGATGGAATAATTAATCTTTGATTTGTTTCCCACGGATCCGAAGGCGTTGGAATTAGTTTAATGGGACCTTTAAATTTAGCCTTTCTACATGCTTGTTCAACTAATTGACAAGGTACCCATAATTCATTTACTTGACTTATCATTCTTTCCCAACTCAACGGCAGACGATCCGCCTCCCAATAAAAATAACCAATTTTATATGCCCTACTACGATGTGTACTCCAAGGTGGACCATGTAAATAAAAATCTATATTTGTATCTCCTGAGTAACGCTTAAGACTCTCCATAAATAAAGAATATTCTGCTTCGGCTTTTTGCCCAAAGTGAAATTTGGTCGGTATTTCAGACTTAGAAAATGCCAATGCAAAATTTCTTACTGCATTGGCATATCCAGATGCAGAACCCAACGGTCCAAACATTCTAACAGAATTCATTAGATGAACTCTCCTGAGAATTTCAGTCTACCTATTGAATCAGAAGACATACTGTAAAAGTTATTTCTATTTAATAGCAAATTGTAAAACATATCTACGTTATCCTTAATCAAATGATTTTCCCGGATATATTCTCTGGCGTGCTCAACGATATCTGCATCGATCCAAGATTGCTCAATGAGCTGGCAATCTTTTTTAAGATTCATAGATAAAAACCATCCACTATATGAATGCTGCAATATATCTGGTATTGCTCCAACCTTGGATGCATATACTGGTATTCCAGAGGACATAGCTTCTAAAATAGAAATTGGAGTACCCTCAATAATAGAGGGCAATATAAAAGCATCTAAAGCGTTATAATAATATTCTATCTTGTTTTGAAATCCCATTAAAATTACGTTGTTCGGCTTATTAAGTTCAAGGAAAGATTTTTGCGGGCCATCCCCTATTATTAAGAATAAATCATCACGAAGAATTTTAGCCAATTCTAAAATATAAGTTAAATTCTTTTCTGGAGACAATCTAGCCACCGTTCCAAAGATTCTACCAGATGTGGTTATCCCGAGCTGTTGCCTTATCTGTATTTTATTACGTGGAATAAATCGTTCAATATCTATACTTACAGGTATGACGTGTTTATTTGCATCTTTAATCCCGATTATATCTTTTCCGAGACTTGACGAAACAGAAATGAATTCATCCACTCCTTTTCGAGTTCTTATTTTGGCCACGGCATCTGGCCATAAAAAATCACTATGATAGATTTCAATAATCTTAGAATTTATTTCTCCGCTCTCTTTAAGCTGAGATAAAATATTATAAATAGATAAACTATTATAAAAAACTATATAATCAAATCTTTCAGATTTTAAAACTCCAACAAGATGTTCTGGAACCTTTGCATCACGATGTTGAATCGCATCAGGAAGCTTAAACTTAATTGGATTAGGTTTGGAATATATCATAGTTATATTGACTTGATGCTCATCAACATGATTCAATATCTCTTGTAAATATATCTCTCCCCCACCATATATGCTATATGGAATTATGATTCCAATCTTTTGCTTTGAATTTTTCATTAGATAACTCGAATATATTCCTTCTTTTACTTCATGAGTATAAATAGGAACTATTATCTTTTTTTCTATTGAAGTATTATTAATAACCTGTTTTTGAACTAAAAGTCTTCCAATTTCTATTGACCCATAAACATTGCTGCTTCTAGATATAATTAACTCTGATAAAACATCTTGCGTACATTCAAAATGAAATACATATTCAGTCCAAGTAGAATTCGAGAGAGTTATGTTTTTATTTAAATAACAAACCTTATCTGTATTTTGAATAGAAAAATTAATAACACCATTGCCACTACGTTTCTTGGCTATAATCTTAAGAGTATACGTTCCCATGGTGAGATTAACTTTATGTTTTAAATTTGCTGACTTTACTATTACTAAATTGTCGCCACTTTTAGTTAAACCCCTACCATTCCAATTTTTATGTTTTAAAGAATCAAATATAATCATAATAATTCCAAAATCTTATTAGCGGCACTTTCCCATGTAAATTGTTTAAGAACCTCTTGTCGACCAGCTTCAAATGATTCTTGTAGCACTTGATAATTATTATAAGCACTTAACATAGCCTCGGCTAAATCATCTTTATGCGGCATAAAGGTTGTAGCACCATCTGTTGGCCTCCAATATTGATAATGTGGAGGAGCTATCACTTCTTTTACATTATATAATATAGAATTTTGATCATTTAAAAAATCTAATTGTCCTGTGCAACGCGGAGAAACAACCAACATATGTGCAGCAAGACCTTCTAATAATGGTAATCCAAATCCCTCAGAAGAAGATGCGCTAACAAGACAATTACATGAATTATAAAGAGGAATCATACTTGGCAAACTTTGCTGTACTATCTCCACTTGAGGCAAACTCTTACCAATTTTATTATAATACACTTGGATATGCTGTATTTGTTCTGCTATATCCGCTTCAAATAAAAATCTTTTTCGATCCTTTGGCGGATTTAAATCTGTTTTTAAAACCAAACACACATCATCCGATGCATCAAAAGCAGCGTAATATGCTTCTAATAAAACATTTATATTCTTCCTATAATGAGGAATCGAAATATTTAAAAATCTAAAAGTTTTATTATTGCCTAATGTAATGGTAGATTTATCTAAAAAATCTCTTTGATTTATTCCATGCGGAATCACAACACATTTATCAGAACTAATTCCACTATTAGTAAATACCCATTTTGAAAATTCACTAGATGGCAACAAAAAATCAATATGAGAAACATCCTTCACCCACTCCTTTGGTAGTAAACTTGTTTCATAATTATAAATTGCCATTTTATTACGCGACTTCTTCATGAATCTCGCATTAAAATTTCTAGGCAAAGTGTAACAAATATCTAAATCCGGACGATGATATTCGCGATCACAAAACTTACGCCATTCCTCAGGAAATCCATCATATGAATTTGTGGTTGTGATATAACTATCATGTCCCTGAGAAATCCACACTGCAAATAGAGATCTCATCACTACAGCCCAACTGTGATGGGTTCCCATTATGCCTCTGCTTCTGATTTTTAATATATTTGACACCGATACTCCTCTTTAGATCTTTTGCATACCAGGCTGAATATAATATATATATTCTAACAGAAGTGTATACTGTATACGAAATAGAATATACTATATTATGTATGGCGCGATCTATTTTATTCTTAAAGTTTCTTACTTGATGAAAAAGAAACTTTAATCATCTCCTTATATCTTCTCTTACTACATCTCTAATTTTAATTAAATGTTTATCACAAATAACTTTAGATTTATTAAGGTCTATGTCATTAAGCATTATAGTCCAGCCAGAGGGCATCCTTGCTGGAAGGTAGTTATCAGATATATTGGTGTAAAGATCAACTTTATTACTACACCCAGGGCTATCGCATGCCCAAGTAATCATGCATGTTATTGGTATTGGCACTTTAATCCTATAGTTATTATTATTATTTTATTTAAATAATGCTTTTTATGGCAGGTGGTATTGGCAGGGGAAGCTTCCGCCTACAAATGTCCCAGTTGCAGTAGATCCCGCGATAAACCAACATTCATCATCATCTGCTAGTACACTTTCATCTGCACATGTACCGAGACCGATTCTTTTTATATCTGCAATAGAAATATATAAATCATTATTGATAAATCCGGCTTTCTTTAAATAAACGCCGAAGTTGATAACGGTTCTGGATTCTTCTAGAATGGCATCATATAGAATGTTTCTAGTATTAAAGGTTGCTATTCCAGTAGTGGGATCTATAGATATGCCAACCTTGAAAATAACACCCGTTGTAATATCTTCATATCCAATTTCAAGTGTTGCAGCAGTATTGATTAAAAATTCAGAATCTGCGGTTAAATCTGGTTCAATTACAAATCCTTTTATAAAACCAGGTAAATGTCCGGCTTCTGCCATCATAGAAATGACCGCATTAGTTACATCGATGGTGATTGACCCGCCGCTTACTATTGTACCAGGTGCAAAGGACGCTATTAGTGAGTTGTTTTGAGATAATGGATAATCATAATATTTACCTAAATTATCTGCATTTAAAATATCTAGTGGAATCACATTAAATGTATCTGTAATTGTAGCGTTTGAAGCAGAAGTTAGAATTAGATTAGCAGAAACTATATTTGTTCTACTAGTTAAGTTAATAGGAAAAGTATATGCTACACGATCTATAATAGATGTTAGTGCATCTCTTCCAATAGTTACACTGGTGGGACTATCATTAGATAAATATGAAGACTTAATTACTACTTCACTTAATGATGTAAAGAAGGCAAGCCCAACATTTGGTAAGCTATTTTGATTTATTTCAAAGCTAATAGACGCCGGCCCACTTCCTGCTTGAATGGTTGGATTAGTACCAATTCTAACATATTGACCAAATGGGGTTTCTAGCTCTGATATTGCACCTGGAACTAAATAATGTGCGGTAATAACATCATTAATTCTGCGGAATCTAAACAAAACATCATCCCCTAAGCTATCTGGTGCAGAAACTTGATGAGAGAATGAAGATGTAACAACACTTAAACTGTTGGTTGTTGTTCCGGAAAAGAAAAGAACGGTACCAGATACTTGAGCCATCCAACCTAATTTGTATTCCGCACTAGAACCATCTACGTTATCAACGGTTAGTGTCATAAATGAAGATATTACACCAGAAGTTAAGCTTGCGCTGGGCCAAGTTGTTCTGGATGCTGTCCAATCTACAACGAAATCATCTTCAAAATCATCAGCTACTGCTGGTGTGTTTAATCTTCCAAATCTCAAACTAGCATCTAGTGCTGTAGTTAACTGAAAAGTAGCAGGTTGATTTGTTCCAGATGGATGAGATAATGTAGTAATTATAACATTATTAAAAGGATCTTCAATCCAGGTTGAGAAAGATGTATAACTATGATCTATAAAGTTTTCGGTTACTAATTCTTCTGAAGATGATGAAGCCGTAGCATCAGCATAGCCATCTGTTGCATAACCATCAATTAAAGAATCTACATACAGGCTACCTATAGCTTGTGAAATTTTAACTCGACCTTTAGTTAAGTCTGTATCAGCTCCATTATCATCACAACCAACATAAGTACCATCAGAATATTTCATAGCTGGATAGCCAGAGGCTGTTTTGCAACTACTAAGATCATCAGCTTTAATAAAATTTGTATATAAATTTATAGCACAATCAGTGATGCTGCCTGGAGGTAAAGGAATCTGAATTTTAGCAAATTCGAAATCTCCATGATATGGAGTATTTGTATCAGAAAGTATATCTCCCGTTACATATAAATCACCAGGAATAAAAGTTTGATTTTTATATATTGGTTCGCAGCTTGGCGTACTTAAACAATCCGTTTCTTCACAAATACAAGTATTTGTTGCTTGCTCAATAAAACTAACACCTACGAATCTTCTTAAATCACAAATATTTAAGAAAACTTCATCGTATGGATATTCAACAAAATCAATAGAATAACTAGTAGATGTAAATGGGACATTAACTAATGAGTTATTATCTACATATGTATTTACTTCTGTACCACTTACAATTGTTACATTAAATCCAAGATCTCCAATAAATATTGGAGCTGTACCAGTACTATCCAGTACGGTAACGGTAACAGTTAGATTATCGGAAGCAATACTCTTTGTTGCTATGGTATAAACACCAGCATCTAATGAAGATTGCTCAATCTCAACTGTGTCACCAGACCTAATAATAAGTGCTTTTTGTTCCGAAGATGCTTCGAATAATAAGGTACTAGAATTAGCAGTAGTTATACCACTTCCCAATATATCGGTAAAGATGATAGGAGAATCACTATCCTCTAGAATATTTTCTAATCTAAGCGTTAAAAACTTAATTTCTTCTGCTGTGGTAAAGTTGATATATCCATCAATGGCATCTTCCATAAGCTCTATATCAAATCCGTCAACTGTATCGTTAGAATCGAGATCTGATAATAGGAAATCTTGTAAATCTAACTCTCCACTTAAAATCTTGCGTTCTGTTGCTTCAGAGTTGATTGTATTTCCAACAATATTTAATAACAAAGATAAATCAGCATTAGTAATGTCTCCATCATCATTAAGGTCTCCAGTTTTAATGATATTACATTCTACTTTACCAATTCTATATCTAGCTGTACATTGACAATTGGTATCTGGGATAAAAATTCTACCAATCAAATTAGAAGTAGATAACTCTGTAGATGGATCAATTATTATTACTCGGTCTGGTAAAATAATGCCTGGTTTATCTGCTTCACCAGTAATGCTTTGAGCATCTCTTACATTTTGATCTATCACTTTAGCAAGCAATAGCGGAGTACTGTTCTCTAACAGATCTGTTAAACCTGTGGCATCTACTATAGAAATTAGTCCGGTATCTTCTATTCTGGTAAAAGTTCTATTTCCAGTCCTAGGATGAGCCCTGGGTGTAGTAAATTTTTCACTATGCGATAGAACAACATAATTTTTGGCATCAGAAGAAATATTTGCCAAAGAAATATGTCTTTCAAATTTAGAAATTTCTGAATTCCCAATAAAATCTTCTGTTTTCTCTAATGTAATTGCAAATCCATCATCAGAATAAGCTGTTCCGTTTACAACTTCAACATCATCAGAATGAACAATGTACCATAATGAGCTACTAGAATCATCTATATATCTTTGTGTATTGGGATCGAATTCTGTGAATTTGCTTTGTTGTTTAGAAAACTCCTCTATAGTCGTTAAAGGAACACCATCTAGATTTTTTTTAGTAACCTTATCAAAACCCTTTTCTAAAAGAATAGTTCCGGTTCTGTTATCTCCTCGTCGACTTATTAAAAATGCATAATACTTATTTGTTTGTACAGATGGTGAAATCTGCGGATCTGCTATTAATGTTCCGGCAAAATTAAAGCTTATTAACTGTGATGTATCATTTAATACAAATCCCAAACCCTCAAAGTCAGCTTGACTAAAAGACATCTCTACTATTGGAGATAATTCTGGATCAAAATTAATTAGATCATCAGGAATGGCGTCAGTAGAACACTTTGGTTCTGATGATAATTCGTGAATAGAAATTACTAAATCACCAGACCAATCAAATTTTTGTTCTGCTGGTACGGAAGTATCTTCTATTACTGCTAAAAGCAAATCTATTCTTTGAATATTATTAGAGTATGATAAGAACTTTTGTCCATAGCTTATTGTTGAGTCTGCATTGGCAGAGAAAGAAATAGATCCTTGTCCATCTAATTCGATATACATATCGGTAATGCTGATGGCAGAACCTAAAGCTTCTGTGATTTCATCAGAAATAGAATTATTAATATCAGATGTTATAAAATTTCGTAATCCAATATTTGGTGATTCAATTTGATATGACATGTATGGATTAGAATAAACCTTAAGAGGTTCTGCTTCTTTAACCGTTAAATATCCACCTGTATCTGTAATTAAATCTTCGCTTATAGCAGAAGTTTCAGTTTCAGTTTTCCCAACTCCTCCCGAAAAATTATTAAACAATATGGCGATTATTTGACGATAATAATAACTCGTTAATTTTTCTTCATTATTTTTAAATTCAATTAATTCTACAACTAATTCACCAACTTCATTAACTCCATCAAATGCTCTACCTATAATAAGAACTTTCGCTGTTTTGCGGCCCAATACAGATGAGTCAACCAATTCTAAAACAAGTCTATTTCCACGAATTGTATCAGTGGGTTGTCTATCCAAATATATAGCCTTACCATCATAACTTCCGTTTTCAATATCCTCTTTAGATGCGTTTTCATCAGAAGAGTCTATAACATGTGTTCCAGGAAACCTTGTATCAAAAAGAATCGTATCTTCAAATGGATTATCATCAACAACCCCACTTCCATGAAAATCCAAAATCATATTAGATATAACAGATGTTTTGTGGATCTGTTCTGTATCCATATCTGATTCGGTAACCTTTTGCCCATCATAGAAATTTATTCGTGCTGGGATTTGTCGGTCTTTGCTAGCCATTAGTTTACTCCTAAATAGTTATCCAATTCCTAATAAAAAGTAGGATAATTAATAGAGGCTGGCTAGCACTTACTCTTAGTAAACTTTACAAGAGCATTAGAATGTGCAGGTTTTAACCTATTAACCAATTCTGTGATTAGATCCTCTATTTCACCGTCATTTATACCAATTACTTTATTAAAATTGTCTATAACATCTATATTAAAATCAAATATACCATATTTAGGGTCAATAACAGTAGCAAATTTATCAACTATTTCACCATCTGCATCAAAATCTAAAATAAATGTTGTTGCATCATCTTCTATTACTGGATAAATGGTATCAGTATTACTTGAATAATTAGTATCTATGAAATGACCCAATGAGTCTCTAGTTGTATTTCTCATAATATTACTAAAACGTAAGTTATCAATTCTAGATCTAGCGCTATGATCTCCATAAATATCTGAACCAATAGAGATTACTCTAAATTCAGTTCCTAAGTTAATTCTATAATCCTTAGAAGCAGCCTGTCCTGTATCTTGAATAAATTGTCCATATATATATCCAGTACCATAGACCATTCCAGTACCATATCTAATTACATCTCCTTCTTGTCCATCTACAAAAATTTTCATAGTATCAGCAGATTTTGTATTAGTTTTATAAACACACATTATCCGATGCCAAGTATTTTTCTTCCAATTGACATCCGATGTAACAACATTATCAACTCCATCAGCAGTGATGCTAAAAACAATTTGACTATATTCATCTTTAAAAACTGATACTCTATCCCCAGAAGAATCTATTGGAATATAAGTAACAATCATATCAATATTGACTCCTGGTAAAGCTTGCGCGAGAGTGATGGTTAACCCATTGGCAGATAACTTCCCGCCCGTCATAAAATCCTTATCAACACTAGATCCACCAGATAATAATCCACTTATTTTATTTCTGGAAACTTCATCAAATAAAATTGTATCTAATTCAGAGTCTGTATAATAACTTTCGAATCTTGCAGCAGATGTTAATAATTTTACACTAAGTATTTCACTTGCTGCATTATTAAGTTCGATTATATTTGAAGATTTAGACATAATACGTTCGCGTTTAATATCTGCAATATCAACATAATATCTGCGCTCTGTATCTACTTTTGTATCTAAGACCGGACTAGTCCAAAACTCAATTGTTCCCTCTTGTGCTCTAAAATATCCAAGATCATTATTATATAACAATCCAGAATCAGATCTAAAATAACCAGACTTTCCAAAAGTATCATTTACACTTTCATAACTAATCTGTGTTTCATTAAAATTGTTATAATATTCAGCCTCATTTATAATAGGACCATTTTCTGCATATAAAGTTTCATAATATGTGGATTCTGCTTGGTCCTGGTTAAATCCCATTTTGATCATAGCAGATATAAAATTAGCACTATCACTAATTAAAGCTAACAACTCTTCTCTTTGTGCAACTGAGAGTTTAAATTTAATATTGTTATATTCATCTAAAAATTCTTTATTTCTTAGACGACGGTTTTGTTTATCTATTGGATTGTCAAAATGAATTAAGGCTAAAGTTTGAGAATCTGTGCAAAAAGCATTACTACTATGATAGTCTCTAGTAATACTGCGTGTACCTGACGTTTCACTTTCATAAGTTCTAGTGTCATTAGACATCTCTGAAATAATTCTAAACTCATCTATTACACCATTCCAACTTTTTTCTCCATTATAATTAGAACCAATATAAAGTTTTTTACCTAAATCTGGAACTGATATATGTAAATAAGATGGATATTCAACCTCATATCTTCCTTTGTGTAATTCAAATGGAAAACTATTATTTGATCCTGCGGTACTTAATGTAAGTGTACCATTTTGATAACTTATAATTTCGGCATAATCACCATTATTATTAGAAACTGTAATTAAATCATCTTCTTTTATAGAAACTACCCCCAATTCAAAATAATTGGGATCTGCGATTATCATTGCGCCATCTATTTTAGATATGGTAGTAAAAAATTTTGTACCACTAAAATAACCATTTTTATAAATACTGAAAGTTTCTTCATCTGTACCATCAGTCGTAATTCCATAAATAGTAATTGCGTTTTCCATCGCATAACCATCATAACCATCTGTTTCGCAAAATACTACGTTATCAGATTCAAACCACAATTTAACAACTCTACCTAAATTCTGTTTATTTATGCGTCCAGCCGCAGAAGACACCTTATTGCTAGTAGTATCTAAAGTTATACTAAAGGATGCTAAATAATTTCCATCTACTCTTGATTGAATATCTCCAATATCTATTACCATTCTATCTAGAATTATTCTTCTTATCTCTACATCAGATAGGGATAATGGTTCAATATTATAAAGTTTTAAAATACTGGTTCCATCGTATGGAGAATCATCCGTTATATAAGAAGATGCGGACAAGTCTACAACATCTCTATATCTTTGAAGATTTAATCCCATAGTTTCTATATGAATATCAACATCACTCATTAATACAGTAGCAATTGTATCACAATTAGAATTGAGGCCAATAAATTCTATTAATCTTGTAGAAAGATTGGCTCGATACTTTGGATCTTCGATATTAGAACCACTAATAATATCTATTATACCGCCGTTGACCTCATATAATATTCCGCCTAGCTCCTGGATTGAACCATCTGATAATGTTCGATAAATAGTAAACTTAGAGTTTCTAAGATCTGTAAGTATTGAAGAATTAATACCAGCGGTAGGTGGAAATTTGAATTCTATATCCGAAGCAGATGCAGAAAAAATAATTGTCTCTAAACCGCTTCCCCTACCAAAGGTAACAACACCACTTGTAACACTTTTTATAATATATTCTTTATTTAATAAACTAGAAATATTTGTTCCACCAGTAAATAGAATGCTTCGGCCAATCATTTCATCGGTAAAGATTAAATCTACAGATGAAAAACTTGCAGAACCGGCGTTTATAATTCCATTTGTATAAGTATTGCAAAAATCAACATCATGTGTTAAAAAACTATGTAAAGATTCTTGGCTAACATCAGAAAACTTTGCATTAACTTTTAGAGGAATAACTCCACCAAACTTATAAATATTTGGTGATTCTATACCATCAATAAATAAATGCATTTCATCTTTATCATCAATAGAGTTGAGTTTCCAACTTATTGCGATATGATGTGATTCTCCAGCAATCCAATCTTTAATATTGGTAGCTAAATTATACATACCAACTTCTTTTCCTAATGATAAGGATTCGTCATATATTCTAAAATTTAGAAATCCTTTTCCATCATTGAAAACAGATATTCGCCCAAAATTATCATCCAAAGCCGAATCTATAAAATATTTGGCTCGATCAGCAGAAACCAATATTTCATCAATTCCAACTACAGGAGTAATATATCCGTCATAAGCATCATATGCGTCGTATGCATCATAGCCATCTAATTGATCTATATGAAATTCAAATTCTATTTTAGATTCAGTATGTATAAAGATATCAGTATCTTCTAATTGAATATTTCCATTATAACTTGATCCAGTGTATTCAATTAAATCAACATCAATAGTATTACTTAATCCATTAGATATAAAATCATCTACAGAAACCACCCCTCCGTCTAAAACATGAATGGCTAAATAAGATTCTGTATTGATAATGGGAGTTATAAATTCAGCTAATGATATTTGTGATAAAAGAAGATTATCGACATATAATCTTAATATTTGAGTAGATTCTAAAATAATAATCTTATATTCATGATATAGATTGTCATTCCAATTAAATGAGACATAGTTTATGATATTATTGTCATAGTTATCATATAAGACTATTAAAGGTTCTAGACTATTGGTAAGCGCTAATGTAATTTTAATATCTGCATAAGAAAAAGAAATATGTAGTGGAGTTATGCCTACTAAATTACCGGAAACTGCTCCAAAAAATTCACCAACTCCATAAGTTATAACACCAAGATCAATATCTATAACTCTTACAGAAGTGATATATTCTATATTATTGCCACATGGTAATTTAGTAAATAAATAATTGCCTACTTCATCTCGACATTCATCTTCTGAGCCGGAAATCATTCTATAAATGCCATCGCTCTCTGTGGTACTAAAGTTTCCGATTTTACTCCATGGTTCATAGAAGGTACCAGCGCCAGTCAGAATGGTATTTATTAGAGTTGAGCCTGTTTCTTCTAAATTAACCCAACCCGAAGCTTCTAGCAATTCTCCGCCACAATATCTAAAAGATGCACTACATTCTGGACTATTTAAGCATCCACCAATATCATCTCTAGAGGCTCTAACCACAGAGGAAAAAGCACCATCAGTAGTAATAACACCAGAGAATATATGATCTATTTCATAAACAGTATAATTACTGGTATAAGTATTTCCAATAAAAGTTACGCTCTCTGGAATGCTTATGCCTCTGGTAGATCTGGTTCGAAATACCCATTGCCCAGTCTGATCTGATAAAGGTGATTTGCATAATTCATCATATCCGATAAAGATTCCATCCTCTGTATCGATTGTTGGAGGCAATCCAATTGCATAATTAGGTGAATCTTCTCGATTAATAGTAAATGGCATACTAATTGGATTATATCCGTCATGTCCAATGTGAATGTCGCTTAAACTATATCTATTATGTACAGTAATTCTATTTTTATATGATTGGACTTGTGTATAAACATCTGATTGAGCACATCCAAAAATTGCACCATTAGGATAATGTGTAGAACCAAAAAGAGATACATCAGTTGTTGAAGCTAAATCACTATAAAACAAAGATTGAGTTTGTTTACCAACTTGGATTGAAACTAGATTTTCGGATAAAGACTTGATTATAGTAATATCTATATAATTACTCCAATCAATTGCAAAAAATTGTAAATAGTTAAAAGCACTTATTGAATTAACAATATTATAAGCTGAGGCTGTTACGGATTTAATATACAGGTTAAAAGTACCGGAAGGCTCCAAAGCGTTTATAGCATCTACACCATCTTGACTAACGTGTTGTCTATTTAGAGGAAACCTTTCAAGATATATAGTCTTCAAAACAGTTGGCATCAAAGTGCTCATATAAAGCTGACCAGAAGGATCTTCTAGAGCCTTAACTTGCCAACAGTTTCCAACGCTATCTATCACCACAAAAGTAGAAATTGAGTTATTTACTATAGCAAATTGATTTAATGATGTAGATAAATTAATACTAGTATTTAGGTCAATTTTTAATAATGTTGAGTTAAATCCTTCTAATTTAGAAATATTATTCGTAACCGAACAAGAACAGGAGCGTAGATAATGCATCCTGTCATAATCTGGTAAATCATCTATTGATGCAATATAAGATCCTGTAGCAAATGAAATATTTGTAAAGACTTCTTTTAAAGTAAGTTCTGCTCCTATATATTTAATTCCATCTAGCATACCAAAGGTTGCGACAGAATACACCGGAGCCAATGTGATAGGAGTTATATCATCTAAAATTCTAACAGATGCTTGTGTGGCTTTAATTCTTATCTTTTGTGTCGAATCTGTTGCTACATTATAATGTGATATCTCTTTAGATAATAAAAATGGGCCTATTGATATTCCATTGGCAGCGCTTGCATCTGAATTATAATTAAACAATCTAGAACCTAGCCCTGTTTCATCTAATCCGCCTATATTATTTATATTAATTATTTTCCAATCATTATCTTTATACTTATCTTTAGCATCTATAAAGTATTTTTGGTCTCCAATGTTATCTATTTCAAAAGTAATATCTGCATCATTATCAATGCCAGACCAAGAAGGACGGACCCATCCCTCAAGAGTTCCTTCTTGTAATGATAAGCTAGATATTGTAGGTATATTCACTGTAGTGTCTGGTTGGAATAATAATCCATCATCAAACCTACCATCTCTAAACTCTAAAGATCCCGTAAATTCTGGTTTAGTTACATGTAGGTAATCTCTACCTAAAATCCACCTGCCAAAAGTTAATTCATCAATATTTGGATTCATATCTGTGAAGGATTTTACCAAACTTTTAAAAGCCGGAATTGTAGGCCCTTTTGGGAAAGTTTGTAAAATGCCAGAAATAGCACTTCTATAAAGTTCTCGATCAACAGATAAAGGAAAATTCTCAAAGAATGGAATATTTGTTAAACTTCCAAAATTGGCTTGCAAAGCCTCTCTACCCGCACCATAGTTATAAGAAACATAATATACATCACCTTCGGAAATTGAATCGTTAATACTCCAGTCTAAGGTATTATCACCATATTCATAAGATACTGTTAGATAATCTTTAATATAAGTATAGTCTATATAAATTGTTCCATATCTATAATCAATTGCTAAAGCAGTTCCAACACTTGGAATTAGATTAGTTAAATATGTTATTCTAAATAAGGTACCAGAAGATATTGGAGCATCTGATGGTATAACTATTTTTAAATAAGAATCAGTGATAGTTATAGTTGGTTTTACAACTATAGTTGTATAATCACCAGATACATCTAAGTCTGGGAGCATCGCTGTAATATTGTTAATAGCGGGACTCTCAACGGTTAACGTAGAGAGAATAGAGTCTATTGCTAAAATAGAAAATCTGTTACCAGATGCATCTAATAAGAAATCTGAATTAGTGTCGATTTTGCTGATATCACTTATTGATATATACACAGTACCTGTCGTAGGACTACTTTGAATTGTATTTAAAATTTCAACATCAGATAGTTTAATAATATTTAACTTATGATCAAAAAGATCAATTTCTGTGGTAACATTTGTTACTTTATAAATTGAATCCACAGCGTTATCGTAAATCGTAACTGTAAAATCACCAGTATTATCAGCATAAACTCTGCGTTCTTTAGATGTTTTCAAATCAATAACATTTTTTGAAAAACTCATTCGAATTGGATCATATAAATTTTTACCACCATTAGAAATAGTTGTTAATAAACTTGAGCGAGTAGATTCTGCTATCCTATTGTTGATATCACTATCATCTAGGTTAATACCAGTTAAATCAATAACTTGATTAATAGATAAAATGGTTAATATATCATATGGAACAACAACACTGTAATCCGAAAGAACTTCTAATGTAATTTGAAAATTACCATTTAAATCACCAGCTTCAGTTACACCATCCCATATAGAAATAGAAGACTCTAGATCGAGAATTTTAATAAATTCATCATCATTATGTAAATCGTTATAAATTAAACTAGCTTCTTCTATAGAATCCGGACTGTTTACTTTCTTAACAGCACCCGAAGCATAATAAACATTTCCATTATGTGCTTTGATATTATAACAATAATAAGACGCTGATCCTAAATAGATATCCTGATCTTTATCTACAGCTAAGTATATTATTCCATTTTCATAATCAACAGTATAGTCCCCAACCTTACGTAATCTAGATAAGTTAGAGTAAAAATCTGTAGTCTTTAAAGATGTAAGTGCTTTACTAATTCCTCCATCTGAAGTGTCATCAATTCCAGAAACAGAATTAATTGGAGTAAAATACTTTTCTACTAAAAACAAAGTGGCATCCGAAAAAGAAAGAGAGGTATTAACCAGATTTCCTATAGAATCTAAATTTTTATTAATTATACCTTCATTATCTAAATAAATCTGATATGTGCTAATACCAATGATAGCTTCAGAATTTACAGATGGTAATGTAGCGGTAAGACTTATGGCAAAAGAATTAATTAAATTATTAACATCAGGCGTTCCAAAAAATCTAATTTGTATATCTTCTGTACTTATTATTCCCTCTACAGAACTAGTCGTCCTAACAAAATAATTATCTGAATTAATTGATATTAATTCAGCTGGGATTCCTGGTTCAAATGCAATAAAATTTGTAGAAGGATTTGAAGTAATTCTGATATTAAAAGCCGGAGAAATTAATTTGCCAATTACTGATAACTCTTCATTTGTAATACGATTAAATTTAGCATTTTCTGAATTTATTTCTACAATTTCTGGAGATTTATTTCCTGAAAAAAACACTTCTGTATCTGAATGATATAAGGGATTATATACCTCTCCAGTAGTTTGATTATATATTCTAAAAATATCTGTAATTGGAGCATGTTGGGTTGTTATGCTAAATGAACCAGAAAGTTTATTTTTGACCTGTTCATTAATAACTTCTATATGAGACAAAGGAGCATAATCAGACCCAGATGCATAGACTTTATCATAACTAAATGTTATTTCAGCTTCTGCTCCAATCAGATTTCGATTAGGATGGGCAACAACATCTTGATCGCTAATAGAAAAGTCAACATCTTGTGTAAATTCTTTTCTATAATTATAATCCATTACATAATTATTATATCCAGTACCTTCCCCGATTTTTGTTCCAATTACAAAAACTTCACCAGTTTCATAATTTATAGTATATTCTCCAATATATTTTGGCATCCTGGAGGTACCAAATAAAAGTTCTACAGCAAATTCATTTGGTGTATCTATAGAGTTTTCATTAATATGAAATATTACTCCACCCTTGGAGCTATAGATTTCATTATCACTATCTACTATTGGAGCGTGATCTAAGAAAAATTTCACCGCATTGGATGGGACAGATTCATTAATCTTGGAAATTATTTTTGAAACACTAACAGAATTCTCTATTATTGCTCTTCCTAAATTTTTATATAGATAAGTTATTTTAATCGTATCTAAGGAAGATGGACGTGAAATATTACTAAATTCAGACAAAAGAACTTGATTGCTATATAATTGAGCAAAAGAGTATGCATTAAGTTGGTCATATTTATTATTAGTCAATGAATATTTATAAATATTTAAATCATAATCTGTACCTAAGTTTCCATTACAATCTTCTGTTTCACCATTTCTAATATGAGTAATAGATAAAACTCGAATCACATTTGATTTGGATAGACTTAATAGAAATCCGTTAAAATCATTACCAACAGAGTTAGATGATATTTCTTCATCCTCAACCAAAACTTGCTGTAAAGAAATTGGGAAAAATGGTATGGACTGTAACAGCGTGTAAGAATTGTCACTAGTATATTCTAATTTATCGTATTTAGATAATGATGTAGATAGATTATCAGATACTCTTGTGATTTCATATGCATTTTCATTGGCAAGTCTATCTGTTGCTCCAGGTCCACGAACGCGAATTTCATCTTCAACGGGTATGCTAATATAATTATTACTTAGATTTCGGCCAATCGCAACTTGAGCCCGAAGCATTTCATCTGCTTGAGCTGAAATAATGTTTCTCAAAGTAGTATTATCAACATCAAATAAACTGGGAATGTTTTGTAACATTCTATCTCTGATGGGATTAACTGTATCAATTCCGACAAAAAATAACTCACGAGATATAGGACTATCTAATAATCTAGAACCCTTTTCAGAAGAGAAAATTACATCCGTAGTATCTAATAGTTTTAAAAGATAATAGTTACCAGATACATGAGGTCTGGTAGTCAAAAGAACTATATTCTTAGTAATTTCAATACTTATAATAATTAAATTACTAATTGCTGCATTTAATGATTCAACTTCAAAATTCTCTTTTGATAACTGTTCAGATAAGTTATCACTAAAAGTAATTTTAAGTTGAGTGGTTGATGGAATTGAAAATGCAGTAGGTCTTAAAGCCATTATGTAATCCTAAAATCTTGTCTTGATACTACTTTAAAAGATACATTATTTGCTGTGATAGTTTGATTATCTAAAGCTTTAATGTAAGAACGACGACCAGTAGAGTCCTTTTCATTAAATAAAGAAACATTGATAGAATCTACTCCATTTATAGATGTAGCAATTGAAATAATATCTGAATAATCAACTGTGCCACCAAGTACAGAGGCGTTTAATAAGTTTACTACTGCATTCTCCACATTTTCTTTGATAGTAGAGGAACTTTTTTCTGCATCTTTATTTACCAAAATCTCTCCACTTACATCGACTAACAATTCAAAAGCTTCTTTAACCAATACATCAGCAGTTATAGAGCGAACTTCTTCTAAACCTGAAGTTACGCTAGTTATTAATTTGTTTAAATTATATCTAATCGTTATTCTTTCACCTTCTTTAGGTGATTTAAAATCATAATCTACTAAATATGTATTGCTATTTTCTGGTTGATTTTTCATTGCTATAGAAATAGAACCTACCAAAGTACCAACTGAACTTCTAAATCCAGATGATACAGAGATTTTATCTACTCTGCCAAATACTTTATTTGTATATATTGTGCCGTCCTCACTAAAAAATAACTCTTCAAAATCTGCGGTATTAAATAGTAATAATGAAATCTTTAATTGCTGTCCACTTGATAATGAGATGCTTGAATTATTTTGAGTAGAAGGAAGCGTAACTTGATAATTAGTCAAAGAAGTATTTTTGGATGCAGAATGAAAATCATATGAAGATGTTTTAATAAAATAACCAGATAGATCATATACTTCACCAGTATCTACTACTTCTATTTTATCTAATCTAGCGATTCCAAGACTAGAAGGTAAAGAAGTAACTTTAAAAAATGTTTTTAACTCAGAATTTAAATTAATAGTTAATCCACTAACTGATACTCCTGCATATACTGTAAACTCAGTTCTAGATAGAGTGGTACCGGCGAGTTTAATTTTCCCACTAGTAGTGGAACCAGAAATATCTACTGCCAATCGACTTGGGCCAAATCTAGAAATAGTGCTAGGATTATTGGTAGAATCAAAAGTATAAAATATAGGTTGAGAGCTATCTTCAATTATAGAAAAAGTGCCATCTACAATAGCATTAGAACCGGCCAAACCTGAAGCGGGCAAATCTGATAAGGATTTAGATGGTAAAAGCGTAGATATATCTGCCACATAATCAACATAAATAACATCATCTGTTAAATATAAGTCATTCACTGTTGTTAAAACTTCTGCACCTTCTAAGATATCTGCCGAAGGCATAATAATAATTTTATCAGCAAAGGAACCATCTGAATTTTCAATACTATAAAGTTCAACTTTATTATACAACACATTGTATGTAGAACCACTTAATGCTGGACTATCAGATGAGAAGTATATTTCTCGTCCACTAAAACTTCCATCGTTATTTTTAGTTTTATAAACTTCTAATCCCGCGCTATCTGTAATAGAAACAACATTAACTACGCTATCTTCACTAGAAGCTAAAATCAAACCCAATACGCTTAAACTATCTGATATTTGAATCATACTAGCTATAGCAGTAGTTGGTATTGCGGTAAAAACAGATAATACTCTGGAAATATTATAATCTGTTGTAACTTGATATTCTAATCCATCATCAGTTTTACTTACTGTAGCTTCTTCTCTAGTAATTCCATTTGCAACACCCCAGTCAATAGAGTCTGCCACATCTTCGTCTATAAAAATAGATGGACTGATTTCACCATTATAATCAATATATCGATCAAAAAATAGTCTCCAGATATAATCTATGCTTAAAACGTCAGCACTAGTTGGAAGAGTTTTGCCAGTAATTTCAATCTCTCCCGTAGTATTTAATCCGGTAGTTTGATCAATATTTGATGATTTAATAGTATACACTTCACCAGTAGTAGTGTTAACCACACTGGTTACATTTGTAATTGGTTTATGAGATAAATAAACAATACCTCTATTTGCAGAGGAAATTGTAGAGTTTTCACTAGAAACCTGAATATCTTCATAAATATTATCCAAGTCATTTATTTCAGTAAATCTGAGTGCATCGATACTATTAGTATCAGTTTTAATAATTGTTTCACCAATAACATCTTTAGTATTTGAAACAAATACAACTTTATCAAACCCAAATGGACTGCCACCAGTTTCAATATTCGTATCTTTTTCTAATTTATAATTACCTGTTACATTTTTATTTGTATCTAAAGATGCTTCAGCAAGAATACCGGATGAACTACCAATAACAGATATGATGGAGTCAATCGGCTGTAATGGCACCGCTCCAGTCTTAAAAGCAAGCACTCTTCGTTCTTCAGATGTAAGTGTTTCATCTAAACCTTGTAACCCAGGAATGATATCGTTTCTTTCATCAGTAACATCACCAGTACCAGAAAAGTCAGTAAAAACAAAAGACTCTACTACTTCTTCTAATTTAGAACCAAGAACATATAAATCTACTTTTCCACCTGTGCCAGAATTTAAAATTCTATAGCTTCCATCATTGATTTCAATGGTTTCGGTACCATCTCGCTCCATTAACGTATTACCAGGTTCTACAATTAAAACATCTAATACGCCACTAATACCTAATGCAGCATTTCGATATCCAGCAGCAGTACCTGTATTAGCTCCACTAAAGACAGCAAAGATGCGACTTTTAAAAGCATTATCACTTTCAGTATTAGATCCTCTATTAAACGAACCAATATTGGTTACTTTGGCTGAGCTGTTAAGATTAGAGCTAATGATTTGAAAAGTTGAAATATTTCCAGAGCTTCCAGCTCTGGATGCTTCAACAGAAACTTCAACCGCATAACTATCATTTATACCTGCTAAATTAAGGCTTTTTTTTAACCTATTTGCCGTTGCGGCATGTTTATTTTTCTCTGTTGAAGACATTAAATAGCTTCCGATGGTTTTAAAACTCATACCATTTCTAGAACTTACTATTGTACCGGCAGGAATTGGTATATCTACAGTTAAATCATCTACCGTAAAAACGACCAACCCAGATGCCGGTGTTCCTGATTTTCTTATGATTCCAAAATTAAGAGCCCACCTATCTAAATCTCTTCCAACGGCTTTATCTGGAGATTGTTTTTCCGTTACTAACATTAATGATTTATGCAAACTTTCAATCTGTTCCGCTTGAATATCAATAAATAAATCACAAGCCACAGTGCCTGGTTTAGTATCTAAATTGGGTTGAGTAAGTCGAAGCCTATTGGTCATCGAAGTTACAATTTCACTATATGATCTAAATAAAGCCACGGCTTCTCCTAGGATATTCTAACTGTTACATTTTCAGTAATGTTATCTAGTTTTTCTGTTAAAACAGAAATAAAGATATTATACATTCTTGGATCTACTGCATCTCTTTCTACAGAAGCTCCAACTAATTCTAATATTACTTCTGATGGGGATAAAAATTGCTTTTTAGCTTGAACTCGTTGCAAAGACATTATCTTTCTTACAGCCTCTTCAGCGGAAGAAGACAAATCTAATTCCATCATTTCAGTATCTAAAACCGATCCAATTTTTAATGAGCCGGTTTCACTTCCATAGGTTGGATGATATTTATTCTCTCCTAAAGATGTAAGCATAATTTTAATAATATCTTGTTTTAATTTACTATTTCCAGTAACCAAATCTATACTACCATCACTCTTAATAGAAATATCACCTCTAACTATTTTAAGATCAAATGACATAAATGCTTATCTCCATAGTATATCGTTTCTCGTAAATATCTTATGAAAATAATAGAAAGATTATTTCAGTTGAAAATAGGACATTTAATGATCACAACATTATACAATATTATTGGCATATGATAAAGCAATCCCAGTTAAAGATTCTTGATCATGAGATTTTAATTCTTTTTGAAATAATTTATATCCCGCTATTACTAGACTTGAATATTCATTAACAGAATCCACCATATCGCTTTTTAAAATGGATGAAATTGGTAATGAAGAATAATCATTAGATAATAAATTCTCATAATCTTGTGTAGATAGTAATCCAACTAAACCTTCTTCAGACATAGAAAATAATGCTAAAGAGAAAACAGCTACATCTACAATTCCAACACCATTTGCTACACCCATAATTGTATTAATATTGGTAGTTTTAAATCCTCCAGCTCCATCAGCTTTTTGATTTCTTTTTTCTTTTCGATCATTAATTTCTTTTTGAATCCTGCGTCTAGGTAGATTGATAATCCCAATCAATCCACTCATTAAATGAGCTTCATGCATTGAAGAATTACGTTGGGTTTGAATTTGCAAATCAAGAACTCCACTATTATCACCTAATAAAGACATGATAGCATCTTCCAACAAAAGCTGATCCTCTAAAATTTGCTTATATGTATCTGCTTCCACATCAGAATTATCACCGTTTGGCTTTGCATCTCTTCCATTATTAGCTCGATCATCTTGTTCTATTTTACTACCAGATGATTTATCAGTGTAGGATTCATCATCTGGTACTATTCTTATACTTTCAAATATTTCTATAGCATCATCGATATCTTCACTCAATCTTTGAGCTAAACCACTGATTGCAGCTCTTAATCTTAAAATTATTAATGACTCCAAAATTCCATAGGAATTTGTATTAACTGGAATTTCTTCTGTACCAGTTGATAAAGTAATAGATAACTCCCCAGAAGAATCATCATTTGGAGAATTATAAAAAGTATCTGTTCCAGATAATCTATCTAAGCGAATTCTAATCACACTCTCCAATAAGGTAGGTCGAACCTTATTTCCATTTACTACTCGTCCACCAACTGGAGAAAATGGGCTTGCAATTATTTTATCTGATTCATTAATACAGCTAGAAACACGTTCATCTTGAATTGCTGGAAGTAATAAATAAGAGAATTTAAATAAGTCATTATCTATATTGGTAATTCTTGCTTCAGAAGCGATTGTATTTTCATCTTCAGCAGATGTAGTTAAATCTCCAGCCACTACGGCACCAGTATCAAAAGATTCTTCTGCTTGTTTAATGGTATTTAAAAATTCTGGGGTTAAATTATTAATGTTATAAATAGAATTATTAATAATTACCCCTCTATTTTGCCTTTCTTTATTTCTCTGATCTAAAACTTCTTTTTCTATTTCATAAGCAGAGGCATTAATATGAACCTTTCCATCATTACTAATATATATTAAATCTTCAGCAGAAGCTAAGCGACTATTGGCTGTAGATGGCATACCCAACATTCGCATAAAGGTATTTTCATATGATTCTTGTTCTCCAATTTCATCTGCTAATGAAGCGTCAAAAGTTCCATCTGGAGTTTTAAAGAAATCAATCGGAAGATAACTAGAACGCATTTTTTTTATTGATTGTGCAATTTCCAGAAAATCTTTAGATAAAGTTGGACCATCTAATGCGTCTTTTGCATAAGCAAACGCCAACTCCTCTGCTCGTAAAAATCTATAGGACTCTTGTCCAGATAAATCCTCCCCATTTCCAAATGCATTATTAAGAGTACTTGTTGCCTTTTTAATAGCACCATTTAATCTACTATCACCTGCTGTAATAATATCTGCCATTAGTTCTCCAGTTTAGTTCCAAAGGTCTGAGGAGTAGATTGTGCAAAAGTTCCAGCATTTTCAGATTCAGATAACCTGATGTTATTTCTGTTTATAAAGAATACAGATATGATTCTATCAACTTTTATTAAACCAGATACATTAACTGCAACACTAGTTTGGCTAACATCTTTTATACAATCTACATTAGAATCACTAGCATTTGGTAAATCAGACTCTGCAAAATATGTTAAAGCTTGTATGGTTCGATTACATACCTTTGCCCTAAGCTTAACCTCTCCTTCACCAGTTGCAGTGACATATGCTATATAATTACTTCCACTTTTGGTAAAGATAATATTATTTTCTACAATAATTTCCGCAGTACCAGTTTGATCTGAAACAATCTCCAAGGAAATTTTATCGGATAAGTCTCCGCCAATTTCAACATCCATTGCATCTCGCGGTACCACAATAATAGTTGCTTTACCTCCAGAATTAATAATGGCATTATCCCCATCTCCATCAGCATACTCTGTGGCTCCAGTGATTGCAGGAGGATTTTCCGCATAACCAATAGAGTCTAAAATTTCAGAACTTAATACAGGAACTATATACTTTTCAGATGGAGTCAAATCTTGATCTTCGAATACCTTGAAAGATGTATTTAAAGAATTAACAACATAAATGCAAATATCATCTGTATTTTTTCCTAGGCAAGCAATTAAAGATGCTACTGCTGTTTGAAAAGCCGGAACATCAATTAAGTCCGGAACCTTACCCTCATTCATACTATTACGAATAGATGTACCAAAACCCTTAACAATTGCCATAAATTCATCTAAGCATGTTTTACTTTCTTCTATAATTTGAGTAATTTCCGCAGTATTATCTTCATCCAAAATAAAGCTATTCATAGATGCATTATCACAGAAAGCGTTTATATCACTTAGTATAGAACGCATATCAACAAAATAAATTTGTGGAAAATCATATACATTAGCAGAGGCGTCATCTTCATCTATAGTACCATCAAGATTAATATCGACATCTTGTTCTTCTTTTGAAAACTTATGTTTTGGTGCCGAAACACCATTAACCATCCTAGCTTTAATCGAGGATATTTCATTATTATTTTCAAAAATAATACCATTTTCTTCTATAAAATAAAGATTAAATTCATCATCTAAAATGGCCATCTTCGGAATTCTATCGAATGTTCTGGTAACAGTTTCGGTTCCTGCTTGAGTTACTTCTGCTGTTTCTTCATCAACTTCATAAATGGGTACTAATATTTTTTGCTCAAGAGATTTGACGGTTCCTTTATCATCTTTAATTGTAATAAAAGTCTCTATATCAATTGGACTAACAAAGTTTCCATATCCAGATGCAATTTTTAGTTCATTAGAACCATCTTCTTCGATTAATAATAGCGGAGAGTCGCCCGATTGATCTGGTCCAAAGATTTTATTCTTAACAAAGAAAGTATTTGCGTATCTACTTTTGAATTCAAATTCTACACCAGCAGGATTTTTAAAACCCTTTTTAGATTTAGTTGTTGATACTCCCATGCTTATATTAAAATCTCTATTGTTAGTTGATCTCAATGTTTCTTCATCAACTTTCATATCATCATAATATGTTTCCTCTGGACCAGAATTAACTGCAATAACATCTCCTGCGACAGGATATATAGGCGTTGAACCCCCATTAGAAACCGCTGTTTCTATAGAATCTTCGGTATAAACTTGTGCAACTGGAATTAGATTTGCAGATAAAATAGCCTCATCTGGTGCCACAACACCCTGTACCAATCCGGCAAGCATAGTTCCATCAATGAGACAATCACCAGAGCCATCATTTGGTGTTACTTCACAAGGAAATCTGAATACTAATTGTAATAATTGTAGAAAAATAGATAAAATAGCGATGACTGGTGCTAAGATATCTAAATCAACATTTAATGTAAATAAATATTCAGATAAAACTTCTTCTAAAGCTCTTAATGAAGCCCAACTTTTAGCAATAATAGCTTTTTGTATTGCTGCTACAATCTCATTGATAGCGACAATAACACCTAAAATTTTATCAATCACGCACTTTAAAAGTTCAAGAAGATGCAGAATAAGTTGCAGAAACATTACGGGAATAGAAATTTGTGGAAGTAATAATACTAGATCGTATAAGCATTCAAATAATCGAATCATAGCTTTAGCTGTCTTAACTGGATTCAGCAAAGAACATAACACATCAATAATACAAAAAATAACTTGAATAGGAATCATTAAGACCTGAAATCCATTTAATGCTAACTTTAAATCAGCCAGCAACTGGAATGATAAGTTACAAAAATTATTTATCAATTCTGTAGGAACCAAAGATACATCTAGATTTATTTGTAAAAACCTAAGAGGCGAATTCTTAAGAAGCTCCTTAAGATCATCTATATCAGGTACTTTTCCAGCTAAACCAAGCAACAAGGCATTCATTCTATCTTCTATGGATTCTACAAAACCAGAGCCAAACATTTTCTTTGCTTTCATTCTATCGGAATTTGTTCCAGATGCACAAATGATTATACAATCATCTATTGATATGGTTCCTGCTAAAGCTGGAGGTACAATAAATTGTGCGTCAAAAGTAGCAATTTGGTTTGAAACTCTAATTGGACTAACTGTTTTTAAAACTACATCGCCTACTTTTATAGAAAAATTCTTCTTCACATTTTTAACTCTAACATAAATATTCACACCAGAACGCACAGGTACAAAAACTGGGACCTCTTTAGATAAATCCTCCTGTGTTAAACCCATTCCTATAATTTCTGGTACATTAAACTTTATAGACGCTGATTCATCAATACGGACTCTATTAAACAATAATGCTTTGGTTATTTCACTTGTAGCAAGAGAGTCAGCTAAATATTGTCCAGAGCGATATATAGATCCGTTGGGAATTTCTAAATATTGTCTATTTAAAATAGAAATATCATCCTTTGTTGCGCCAGCTATAATTTTTGTATCTGATTCAGTTAAATCTCCAGGAGTATAGATTTTTAAAGTAATGTCACCCTGTTGAGATGCTATAGATATAGGATTATATGGTAAAAAATATGTTATGCTACTTGGATCTTGAGTAATGATACCATCACCTAATGGTTGCATTAAAGAATCTAATGGTGCAATAATAGTTGAACTATTTACAATATAACTATCTAATAACGAAATATCTGCTTGTGGAGATCCATCATTAACAATGGATTTGGAAGTAGCTATACTTCTATCTTTTACATTAAAACCAAACGCTCCAGTTTTAACACAACTGGTAGAAGAGGCATAAACAGAGCTAGAATTATATTTTACATTAAATCGTTTATCATTTACTTCAACACCAAGGCTTAAAGCCCCTTCATTTTTACTATTTATATTTTTAAATACAGCCAAAACTTCTTTTCCATTATCTCTAATTGATAATGGTTGAGCTAATTTTATTTTACTTAATTTTTCACCACCAAGATAGAAATCATGTCTTTTGCGCATTCTAGGCATATCAGTTCCAGAAAAAATAAGTGCCAACTTAGGAATCGCCTGATATACGCTAATATCACCAACCCTAATAGAACTGCCATCAAAAATGGTTTTAATATCTAAATCTTCTTGTAGAGTATTTGTGAGAGAATAGATAAGATCATTTCCAACTTCTGCCACTACACCAGTAATATATCCGGGATTTACAAATGCTGGTGGATCATTTGGATCACTAGTACTGTCTTGACCCAAAGTTAATAAACTATAACTATTTGATGTTAAAGCAAACGAATCGCCATCACCAGTTAAATTTGTTAAACTATCATTTGTAAACAATAAATATGCAGTTTTTTGGCCAGCTAAACGTGAAAAGTTATAACCATAATAATCTGATCCTGGAAATTTAATAGTAGCTGTTTTTTTACTATTACTATAAAAATTATCTAATTTATTTTTTGATAATTGAAATTCTATGCCCGCTGCTACCAATATAGATTCAGAAGAAAAAGTTCTAATATTTAAATCAAACTCATTCATGATTTCTTGACATTCTGTACTATTTGGTAAAGCTAAATACGCATATACTGGATATTTTCCAGAAAATACTTTAGACTTAGAACGGATTTTAATTTCAGCACTTTGTCCATCACTTAATAATGGAATGCCAGAAGGATTATTAGAAAAAGATGCGGAAGTAAATTCTTCTGAAACAAAGTCTATTCTTTGATCACGAGGCTCTGGTGGTACTACAATAGTACTATCTGTGCTTCTAATATAAATTGGCAGAGAATTACTAATCATTCCACCAGAAGTTTCTACATATACATTTAGAATAGTATCTGGAATGTTTATAATAGAAAAGGCAGTTGTTCCAAGAAGAACGCCAACTTCTGAATCTACTGAAGTAAGAACTCCATCACTATATGATGAGATATTAAAACTAAGAATAATGCCACTGTCTTCTGAGCTGAATACAACTTGATATACATTACTTAAGCTTTCACCAGAAATAGAAATAACCCGACTTTCCTCAATTGGATCACTACCGGCAAATCCATTTGGATTTATACTTGTAATAGAGGGTACTTCTTGTCGAAGAGATATGTTTGGTCCAGGCACTCTAGTGATTTGATTTCCACTAGTAATATATAATGCAAATTCAGTAGTTTCTCCTCTTTGAATAATAGAGTTTAAATCAGCAGCTTTAAAACTTATAGACTGTGTTCCATTACCACCGGAAACGCTTCCAGCAACCCAAGAGACCGGAATGTTTTCGGATTCGTACAACCTAGGTCTAGTTTGGGCCAACAGGTCTCTGGCCATGGTCATTTTAGGATTGTAATACTTTTTATCATTTTGTTTAATCGAATGTATTTGAGACCGATCTCCTAATAAAATCTCAGGACGATTTTGCTCTCCCAGAACTGATGATAAGCTTATATTATCATTATCAGTAGATAACTTTCCATACTCACCAGCTAAAGCTACTGACTGTAAAGTTGTTAATTCGATATTAAAATACTTTGATAAAGAAACAGATGGTGCATCACCAATATAGTTTTCATAACTCCAGGTTGGATTTGAGGCTCCCAAAGAAGAAGAAATAGGTTTTGTAAGCATTGGAATTGTGACCAACTCAATGCCATTTCCATAAACATGCATACCCTTTACTTTGGGAACAGTTATATCGTTAACTATTAAAGATAAGTATGCTTGTTCAATTTCTGATTCGGATTCTACTTCTATAATAAAAGTTCCAGAAGTAGGAAATTCATCTTCATAATTTGATACAATTGCATATGGTGGAGGTGCTATATCTGTAATTGTTATTCTACTTAATACAGAATCGCTTAAAATTTCAAAATATAAATTTCGTTGCTCATCTTCATTATACAAATCTGGATCAAATCCCGCAGAATCTCGGCCTGAAAGGTCTGGAATCTTAAGATATGCAATATCTCCAACAACAGTATAATAGCCACCAGTGGGAGATTTGCCTCTTCTTTTGACAATCTCTTGTTCTTCAATATTATAAAATGGCAGTAGGTCAATCATTGCTGCAATTGTTAAATTCGGAAGAGAAGCGGAAATTCCTGTGAAATCTTTAAAAGTCAATCCAGAGGCTCCATATAATGGAGATTCTAAAGTTCCAAAATTCCCAGCATCTTCCAAAGAGGAAAATGCATTTCCAATTGCTATTAAAATTTCAACAGGAATATATCTTAACTCACAAATCTTTGTTACATCCGCACTAGAGCTATCTGGATTTAAATTGCTGTCATCTCCAGATAAAGTAGAAATAAAAATTTGTGGAGAATTATCTAATGCAGCATGTTTTCCAACTTCATAAATGATTGTATTAACGATTATCCTGGCTTGAACCAATCCATCTATATTGGCTGAGAAAGATGAAGCAGATAATATTCCTACTTCTTTAATTAACAGTGTTTGTGCTTCTGAATTTATATCTGTTTTAATAGAACCGAAATCTAATGTTACTATGGCTCCACCAGATAATGGTAATTTTTGGCCAGCACCTATTGGGAAAACTACTTCATAACCGCTTGGTGCAGTATTTGGAGAATCTTCTTCATCACAGTTTATTTTTATTATTTCTCCACACTCTTCTAATTGTTTAATTGGAAGAGCTGAGGCTAAAATTTTGGACATACTTATCTACCTTCTGATTTTATAGTTTTGGTTCTACCAGATGCATCTATAAAACGTACATCTGTGCCTTTTAAAATAATCTCTTCACTGGCACTTTCGATTAAAATCTTATCATGATTTCTAATAACCATTGGTATTCCAGGCTTCATACCAGCAATTACTATACCATTTTCACTTAGAGAAATTATAATATCTGATGATGCGCCGGGATTGGCATTATCTTCGGTAATATCTCCCTCTTCTGTATTAAAATCTGTAGTTAAGAATTTCTTATCAGTTACATTCACCCTAAGTTCAAGTCGACCAGTGTTCATCACGGGACGGCTACTGCCAGCTCCCTCATATGACCCACCTACGTTAATTAGCACATCTCCATCAGTTTGGGTTATAATACTTCTACCGTGTTTATCTTTTCCAAACCATGAAACAATACTTCCTTGAGTATCTACCATTACACTCTTTTTGTCTATATTATCAGCACCTATAGAAGTATAAATAGCTCCCTCTATATTAAGATGAGCACTAACGCCCCCTGCCGCACGAAGAGGATTTCCTTGACTATCTACTGTAGAAACAGAAAATCCATTTCCATCTTTTTGTAATTTAAAAGAATTAGAACACATACTGACATCTTTGTTAAATAACATTCCACCAACAACGGTATCTCCTCCGGTATATATAGCTGGAGATTGTGGCTGAATTATTGCCACAGACATGTATCTTGGAAATAAATCTGGATCTATATTACTTTCATCTTCTGTATAATACTCTTCAGGATATAATACTTCATAAGATTTTAATGCCGCCAAGCCTGTTGCTAAACCATTTTCATCAACAAAGGATTCTGGTATGTTAATTTTATCAATCATAGAAGCCAGTAATCTTTCGGCAGTAGCATACATATTATGATATTTTGTTTGATTAATTCTAATTGGATTTCTTACACTTGCGCTTTCGGTTCCGGATGGGAAATATGGATCTGTATCTGTGTTAGAAAACCTAATGCCAGTTTCTCGATATGGCCACTTTTCCCAATCTGCCTTTGGCAGCAAAACATCACCAAATTCATTTCTTAAGACAACCGGAACAAATTCTTTACTACTTTCATTTGTATATGAAACCGTTGGAGTACCAGTTGAAAAATCAGCCATAGATGAATAAAATATATTGCCAGTATCTGAAGACCGTGGAATATTTATTTTTAAAGAACCCTCTTTATCTATATCAAATACAAAGTTATTTGTAGAATTATTTTTCTCTGTACTAACACTAGCTGTAGATAGCTGAAAGTGATGACCTATTCCTCTTCGACTTATCTTTTTAGAAATTTCAATAGTCTCTGCGCTTAAAGCTAGAGGAGCCCGGTTCTGAGGTCTTCCATAAGAAAGTGGATTATAGTTAATATCTAAAATTTTTCCAGTAATAGATACAACATTTCCACTAATGGTTTCAAGTAGTTGCCCAGGTCCCAAATCTAATGTGTTTCCCGGGTCTTTATATCTACCATTTAAATTAACTTTAGCATATACTCCTGAAAGACTTGAACCACGTAATAATTCATTATCAAATCCTGCAAACTTAGAATCAACAGAAAATTCATTTACTATAGATCTTTTTTCAGCAAGTAGCGGATTTCGAGTTTTTAAACCTGTCTTTCTGTTGTATACTTTGGTACCACTGAAGAATCCAATTTCTACAGAACGAGTATGAAATTCTAAATCAGACTCAATGGGTGTTTCTCCAACATCTAGCGGTGGCCTTAAACTCATTTGAGTTGGTGAAGTTCTTTTGATTCCTCCTGAAATATGCTTTCCAGCATTTGAATAATAAATTTGCATCTCAGCTACTGAATATTGTGCAAATTTAAGTCTATCTTTTTTATAAAATAATCCACTACCAGCAGCAGTAGATAAGTCTATATCTCCATCCTCCATTAACCATAAAGCATTTCCCTCTCCTCCACGAAACACCATTCTTCCTTCTTCCAGCTCTGGATATGGAAGCGTGCCAGCCGGAGTATTATCAGGTTTCCTTCCAGATCTAAAGGCATTTTTATATAAAGCTTCTTTTGGCAAAGTGCTTAATATAACAGAAAATTCTCTTCCACTGCCCTTAGTATTTGCAGCGATAACTCTAGAGCCAACTTCAAGTCCATGAAATATACCTGAATTTCCAATTCCTAAATGATGTGGTAATGGAACATTTTCAATTTGGTTGTCTAATCCGGGAGATAAAGGACTAAGAGAACATATTCCTTTTTTAAAATCTACCGAAGTAATTAGTGCTTCATAAATAAACTCTGGAAATTCTGTATATAGTTTCATATTTCACCTTAAAAAATACCCAGATCTCCGCTGGCATCTAATTTTACAAATGATTCATCGCGAATATCATCTAAGCTTCTATTGATATCAATAATACCAATTTCAATAATTTTATATAATTTAGTTAAATCATCTCTAAAATCTAACCAAGTTTTTTGTTTTGGTCCTCCTAAAGGAAAAATTCCAGCTTCTGCGGAAGATAATAATTCTTTATTCATACAGGTTATTTCTGATTGACCATCTCCATTCATAATAACTATCTGGCCTATAATAGATTCCATAGGCACTGGAGAGACTTGTAATCCATTTGGTAAAATGAGGGGAGTCAGTCCCTTAGTAGACCCTGCATCAATTCCTATAAGACCGCTGGCGGCCTGTGAAATAGAATCCAAAAGATCATCTCCCATGGCCGAGCTATCGTATTGCGTAATCATCTGTGGGTTGATTAATAATTCTTTAATAGTCTGCATATTTGCTTCAACCTCTTGACGATGAATGTCGTCAGAAAATTGAATAAAACCTCTTAATAAAACTTTTTTATTTCCATAAACAAGAGTATTTAATTCAATCATCATATTAGCAAATCGAACCATGTTATCTTTGTGGTCCAATAGAACATTTATATTTTCTGAAGTAATTTCTGTATTATTTGGAAATAATATAGCGCAATCAGGACGTAATTCACGATAACTATCATCTCCATTAGAATTTCTATATACAATTGCTTGATTTGAAAAAGGATCTTTGGTTAATTGTTGACCGATAATATCTAATGGACTTGGTAAATAAACCCCCGGAGGATGTCCATTATTAAGAGTTAATTGTGTTGTAAATTTTTGACTACCATAATCTAAACCATGTCCAACAGAAGTTACATAATACAATAATCCCTTACTTTTAACATAAATTACATCTCCAGGTTCATAATATTCATTACCAGTAATTGTTAAGTTTCCTTGGTTAACTTTTGTTCGTTGTAATTGAAGCTCTAAATATGCATAAGGTCTGCATTGTAATTCAGCATTACTTGCAAATGGTAAATCTCTTTTAATATGTTTATATCCGTACTGTCTCCAAAGGTCAAAATCAGTTCCACCTGCCCAAAAATATCTTTCTTCAAATTTGGCTTGAAGTTCCTCTTGAAACGGGGCATTCCCAACAACGTCTATTCTTGTGAATTCTGGAGGAGTTTCGGTAAAACTGCAACTAATAATATCATAATCTTCTACTATAAACCTTCGACCTGAACCGGGCCCCTTTAAGTTTTTCGTATCATCTTCAATTAAATGATCAAATAGACTTCCCTTTGTAGAATCTCCGGTTAGAATATCTTTCGCCGTATTTACAACATTTTGAGCTTTAGTAAAAGTCTCTTCTAAATCTACTCCGCCAATAGTTAAAAAGTTATCACCATCATCCTTATTGTCACCAGCCAATAAGGATTCTATTTCTTCTAATTCCTTCTGTTTTTCTTCATTACGAACTAAGAGTTCTACCAACTTATCTCTCTCGGAAATAGCAGATTTAAGTTGCCCAAGATATGTATTTAATTTGCTTATAGCTTTAGTCTCTTCTCCTTTGGTAAAGACAAAATCACTATCTGTAAAAGAAGCATTGGGGATTAGTCCCGCCATCGGATCTCCTCCTCCTGAGATTTTTCGGAAGCTATTACGCACAACATTGAGATTTTCTGCATTTGCAATAGCTTTGGCATCTGCTCCACCTGGGTTTCCGATTGTGCTAACTACATTATCAAAAACAGAAGAACCTGTTTCTTGAAATACCGGGTCAAAAGTTCCTAATATAGTAGATGTATTTCCAGTAAGCAGGTCTCCCTCTTCTCCCATAGAGAAACTAACAGATAAACCATTACCAAGTAGTTGATCGTCTAGATTTTGAATATCTCCAATAGAGGCACTGGCCTTAAAAGGCTGAGATACTCCCAACTCTGCTTGCCCATCTATTGTATCAACAGATATACCAAAAAAGGCTAAAGCATTGGGTCCAGAGACAATCATATTTGGAATTAAAGTTTTATCTGGATACTTACCCATCAATAAAGATATTAATGCAATTTTTATATTTAAACCGTGAATTTCACGCCTAAGAGAGGTTGTTCTTCTATCAAACAAATCTCTTAAAAATCCTGGAACTACTCCTTCCTTTTCTATCTGCATTAATTTTTCTAAAACAGAACGAGGTGTTTTATTCCATTGTGGAGGTCTAAACTCCAGATTTCCCTCTGTATTACAGAAAAATTCCATATTCATAAAACCTGCCGCGGCTTCAGCTTTTTCATAAACGCTAGTATAAACACCTTTAAAAACTTTATATCCAGAGTCTCTGAACTTTAGAAGAAAAGGTCTAATATCTGTATTTTCATCATATTGATCTGAAACAATAAATAAGTTCATATCTCTATTAAGTCGAGCATCTTCAATACGTCTTCGCGCTCCAACCATCGTAAGGGCTCTAGTAACTTGATGATCAGCATCAAAATTTCCAGATAAAGATAATGTTCTATTATTTCCAAAAAGATTAAAATTATCAATTAATGCATCAGCAGAATCTAGTGAAATATCTTTGAATGGTTTGACTAAATTATTAATGCTAGTATTGATAGTATCAATTTCTGACTGAATTGTTCTGGCTAGTAACCCGGTGCTTCCGCCCGTAACCACCTCTCTGGTAGTCACATCTCTCAAGATTTTGGCCAATTTTATCTTTCGTTCTCTTAAGGCTTCAATGCTTTTATTTGCTTTATCACGCATTATAAAGGAGCTTGTTCCTTCTTCCAATGATTGACTACTTAATGTAATCATTCGATATGGTCTAAAGTTTCCTAACAATCTATTCTGTTTTCTTGCAACTTCAAGAATAGATGTCACGGCATTTGTAGGGTCAAGAGAGCTAGCAGAAGTTTGGGTCAAACCATTTGCCAAATATGCTTGCTCAATAAAAGATTCCACATTATATGGTTGACCCACCACTAAAATACTTAAAATATTAGCGATATCTAAGTTATTAAAAACACCCAGCGCACTACTATCAGAGGAAGTGACGGGCCAACCATAAAATTGACGATGGCGTCTAGCTGAAACAACATCTTCATCAAGAGGATCATTAACAGAAAGATTTGCCGTAGCAGTAATTACACCATCTTTCCATCTGTAAACAAATCCACTTGGATGCTGCATAATCTTAGAGCCATGCAAAGAGCCGCCATCATTGTATTGGCCCTGTAAAAGGTTTGTCTCGGATGCTACCTGTCCATTTAAAATACCAGAATCATATTTCAATAATCCACTTTGCAATAGATATTTATTTTCATCTAATAATTGTGGTCCACTAACAGATAAAACTCTACCAGACTCATCTGTTTTAATTTCATATGGAGTCAAGGGATCTTCTAATACACCCTGAGGATCATCAATGGCAGGCTCTACGTTAAGTCTAGCCCACTGCAACCAACCCATATTATCAATACAACGAGCATTTAAAATCCACTTACCATTAGAAAAACTTTCTTCTACATCTGTAATAAAACCACCATAAACATGAGTCATAGATAATGCATTATCAGAATTTTTTCTAAGTTTTTTATAAGTTTCTAAATCAATTCTTTGATTAGTATATAGTATTCTTTCGGCTTCTAAAACATTTTCGTCAATTTGCAAATAATCTTCATCAAAACTAGATTCTTCGGAATTAAAATGTTCAACTGTTTTATTTCCCCGAATATAAAAATGAACCTCATCTCCAGCGTTAACAATAGATTTTCCAAGATAGAAAACTCTAAGTCTATTACGAATATATCCCATATCCAAACTACCGTCTAAAGAACCTAAACCCAATTTTTCAAGTCCAGCAGAAACAATACTAGAAACATCTAATGCGGGACTATTAGGATCTCCAGAAGTCAAAGCATTTAATAATCCTATTGTACCATTAACCGCTTCATCAATAGCAACTTCAATGTCATCTTCCGAAACAGACATGATACGATATGGGTCTTCTAAAGTAAAAGATGCAGGACTTGGGGATGTTTCTAACGTACACATCGTATTAAAATTGGTAAACATACACAAATCAATTACACCTGTACCTGGACCGGTGTTATAGTTCTCTAGGCTTTCAGGATCTACAATCCAGGTTGTAAGTTTTATATCTGAGGCAAATGCATTTCGTTTAACTATTTTTAAGATGTCTTCCTTGTATGCATCATAAGCTACATCATCAAATCCTAACGCTAAAAGTGTATTATTAATTGCGCCAGTGATTTTCCCTATGCCATTCTGCGCACTAAGATCTGTTGGAGAGGTATTTGCTTCTAAGAATTTTGCATTATTTAATAAATCTATAAACAAACCAAGATTAATTTGATGTGTCTGTTTGAAAAAATCCTCAAATTTAGTTAAAGCTTCATATGTTCTAATTTGAGCACACTTATAAGCAAATAATGTTTTGGTTGCTCTTAACAGCATTTTTTCTGTTTTATCCATAAACTTAAGATCATTATTGGCCTTGAAAGTAGAAAAAGCTTTTTTCTTTATTAAAATAGATGCTTCCGGAGATATAGTGACTATATTTCTTGTATTCGGAATATGAGATTCCAACTTATTTTGTCCCAAATTTATAGCAATACCATCTCCAAATAAATTACTCTCAGTATTTCCACCAATAAATAATGGATAATTTCCAGATAAAGCATTTGATAAGATATTGGAAATACTTTTTTTAACAATATAATTATAAGACATTAAAACTTACTCCGCCTATTTATTGGCACTTGATTAATATCAGCTAATCCTTCTTTAGTTTGGTTAAAAGAAGATTTTAATCGGCCACCAATCATTTGTTCCTGAGTATTTCCATAATCTGCTTCGGTTGGAATAGATAATTCATTAGTTGCTGCGCCATTAGTTGGAACTGAAGCAGATCTTGGAGTGCCATCTGAATATAATGGGTTTCTATGCCAAGGCATAAAGTTATTTCTGCGACCAGTTCTTCTTGTTACCATAAATGTAAAATTATAGTCAAACAATCCAGGACTTTCTGCTTTTTCTTGTACTGAAAAATCTTTAAAAAATCCCCTATATTTAACTCCTTGAAAAAATATATCAATAGAAACAGCAAATGCACCTAATGATGGAAGTAAAGTAGTTTTCTTAGAGGTATCATCAGAAATGCCTAAAAAAGCCTGAGTTATCTCTTCGACCACAGATCTTGTACCTTCTATAATACTTGTTGCCGCACCACTAAACAAGGCATCTATAGTGGCGGTTACTCCAGATGTAGAGTTAGCGCTATTTGAATTTTCCAAAGTATTAGAAGAGTTAGAGGCAAAATCATTAGCTCTCTGTATTAAAATTCGGTTCATTGTTAACTGTTCGTGACGATAAATATCACGCAATATGTTTATAGCCTCAATACCACCGGAACCAGTAGTTCCTCCTACAGTAATGATTGGCAATTCTTCGCCCCAATACTGGACAATATAACCACCTTTAGATAACGTATGATTAATTAGCTTAGTTTCTTTAATATCAAAACTTTGAGGATTGATATAAATTGGAAGATGATCTCTATGTTCTCCAGTTTTAGAGATTAGAGCCTCCAGATCTTGTGGCAATAAAAACCACATAACTTGTCTAGCCATAAAAACTCCTTTAAAATGGATTTTGTGCCTTAAGCATTTGGGTTAAACTATCTAATTTAACACTTATATTGGTTCCAAAACTATTTAAAGTATTGTTTAAAACAGATAAAGTATTACTCAAAATAATCATTGAATTTTCTCCAACTCCACCCTTATCTTCGGTAGCAGGCGGCTCTTTACCTGTAATTGCTGTGTAAAGCTGTGCCTGCATTTTAGCTGGATCTCCTCCCTCCGCTACAACTTTGCCGGCCATACTAGCAAGATCTTTATAAGACATATTTGCTCCACCAGCAAGTGCTTCAGCGGTTGGTGCAGCCTTTCCCTCAGAAGACTGAATTTTTCCAACCATTTCCTCAAATATATTTAACCCAGCGATATCTTCACTTTTTTCTTTGAACTCTTTATCTATTCCTCTAAGTCCAAGATGTATACCAATTTGTTGTAAAGCAGATGTCTGTAAAATAGCTTGGGCGCCTAAAGCAGAAACCTTAGAGGATATAGCCTCTTGAAAACCACGAGTACTGTTTCGAACATTTTTTCCGTCTGCAAAATCCTTTGCCAACTGCGCTTCTAAATCTTTGTCTCCAGACTTAGTAGCATTTTCAAGATTGGCCAACATCTCTAATGTTCTAGCACTTGATTGGGAATCTAAACCATACATACCTTCTAAAATCTGCTGTTGTTTATATGCTGTTGGAGCCAAAGATGCATCTGCGGCAGCTTGCTGAACCGTTACTATACTTCCCCCACCTAACTTGGTGAGAACATCTCTCATGGCCCCAGCTAACTCCGCTCCTACTGCGGCTTGGTCACCAGTTTTTTCTGCCTCAATAAGCTTCGCCTGAATTTCATAAGAGGCGCTTAATGCTGAGCCTCCTTTACCATAACCGAGATTGCCAAATTGAGAAGTAACGTAAGCTAAGGCAGGGTTAAAAGCGATATTTGCAATAGATTTACTAAGATTTTCGGTCAAAGCCTTAGCATTTTCTGCGCCTAATCCAATATCATCTAATGATGCTGCAAATCCTCTTAAAATTGGCTCACCAAAATCCGCTTCAACCCCCATTGTTCTAAAACTACGCGACAAACCCTGCAAAGTGCTTGTTACATCATCTAAAGAAACACCAGTATCGCCTGCTACATTTCTGAAAGTAGATAATTGTATCATGGCTTCTTTAGTATTTAATCCTTGTCCATAAATTGCATCACCAAGAAGATTAGAATATTCTGCTAATTTTAGTCCCATAGAGCTAGCCTGTAATATTCCAGCGGCATAACCTACCATTGTGGTATCTGAGGTAATGATAGTAGTCGTAAGGTCTTCTAAACTTAATTTTGCTTGTCTAGCAGATTCAAACATTTGTTTTGATTCAGATAGATTAATGAATCCAAATTCATAATCTGCCAAGTCTGTTGCCATACCAAGTAACATATTTTTATATTCATATGCCGCATCATATCCACCGCCAAATCCTGCTGCAACCTCAAATAATTGCAAAGATAATCCTCTGCTGATTCCTGTAAGTCCATCCATTACTCCCGCAGCCTCATCAATAACCTTTATGAAATTTTTAGCAATAGACGATACCGCTAAAATTGATGAACCGATGATATTAAATGCACCACCAACCAACTTAAGACCTGGAATAACATCCGTTAAAGAAGCTAAGGAGCCAGTCAATTGCTGCCCGCTAGTACCAAGGCTTCCAATACTACTAGCTAAAGCAGTCATAGCATTTCCACCCTCTAAAACAGCTTTATTAAGACCATCTATTCCAGAGTGTAATGTTGCTACAGATTCGCCAGCACCATCAAATGCTTTCGTGACATCACTAATTGGCATTATTATACCTCATCAATTAAAGTGGCAAGATCAGTTGGAAGCTTAATCTTACCTTTCATAATGAGATTCCTCATTGAATCATCATCATCATCATCACCTTTACTTGAGCTATTAGTATCTTTCATATCGTTTATAGACTGTATAGCTTTAATGAATTTATTGTCTCGATAGTCTCCACCCAAAATCTGTTGTTCAAATTCTTCATCTGAAGCGAAATTATGAACCTCAGAGGAAGATCTGGCATCCTGAATCTTCTTAACAGCAGATGAATTCCAGAACGAAGCTAAATATTCAAGAAGATTACGTTGATGTTCATAATCTTCTTGTTCATCTTGAATAATCATAGCACTATACCAGAACCATTGCTCACGAGATATCTGAGCAAATTCTGTATCATCCACTGACTTTCCAAGAGCCTTGCATAGCTTCCACCGGAGCCTGTGGCCGGGCTCCTTCATTATTTTTTTAGATCATTCTCCACTGTATCAGCTTGAAATACAGACTTAGATGAATTAAATAATTTTTCATATTCGCTAAATAGTCTCTCAATCAAGGGATCTTGCCAACTACAAATAAAATCAAAATCATCTTCATAACCCGCAGAAGAGGCCGCCACCTCAATTGGTGTGTCATTAATAGTATCTAATGACATCCAGATTGTATATGGTTTAGCAAATATTAGTCGCTTATCTGCTGGTAAGCTCATGATATGAGATAAAAGATCTCTTTGCTCTTTAGCTGTTAATGTATGCATTTGGAAAATCCATCCAGCAATTTCAATAGTCTTTTCCATTTTTCCTAAGAAAACTAAATCTTGAAAATTTGCCAATCTTGGTCCACTTTCTTCTAAATCTTTAATCTGAGCTTCCGCTACTTTACCGTCTAATTTTGCAAAAATATCTTTTGCCTCAGCAAGCATAGGTTGAGCTTTTTCTATGTTTTCTTTGACTGGCAAAGACTTAAGCCGTCTATTTCTATCTGAACCAATTTGATTGTGTGACATACTAACAGAATTATCTTTCGGCATAACATCTCCTAATTATAATATTAACGCAATTATATTGTACGTACTTTATTAACAAAAGCGAGTACAAAAATCCCTGCTAAAAAGCAGGGATTTTTCACAAAGATTATATCTTACCAAGAAGCTGAAATTAATCCTGGATAATCTAATGCACCTCTTCTCACTCCAGAGTCCGCCCAACCTTCAACCTTATCAAATTGAGTGCCCGCTAATTGACGTCCACCACCAGCACCCTGGCTTAAGGCTATAGCATCGCCTCCGCGGATAGTAGATATATATTCTACATCAACATCGCAATCTTCTGAAATAATATAATCATCAGATTGATAACTTCGTCTAATACTTTTAAACCAACAATTATGATAAGTAGTGATAACCGCATCATCTCCCGTTCCTGTAAATTGATCTATCACTATAATATCAAAAGGAATACGTTGAGCCTGTACATTTCTAAAGCCTCTAGAAAAAGCTTCTGTAACAGTTAAACCATCAAATGCAATTCGAGTAACTGATAAAGAAATATCCGTTGGTGCATTAGGCACCAACTCAATAGTGCCATCTGTACCAATTTCAGAAATTCTCTTATTGTTTCGACTTTGACTCTCAGAAAATTTCTGTATTGCCCCTACAGGCTCATTATTTACAAGAATAATTATTTGAGTTGAGAGTGATGTACGGGTGGTACTATCTAGTATAGATCCGGTTTTGGGATATGCAGGCATTTAACCCTCCAATCATGTTGTCTAATAACATGAGGTATTCATATATAAACTCAATATAAATAGAAACAGGAATTAACAATAAGATATACCAAATAGATTTTTAGTATTTAACTTTAAAATGCTTTTACATATCAGATAATTATCAAGTATTAATCACTATTAAAGTTTAAATTAAAATGCCGTCACGCCTACTTCGATATCAACAAATGCATAGTTAATAGGATATGATGGAGAAAATCGAACGAAAGCATTCCATTGTCTAGGATCAACCTTATCTCTTTCTACTTTAATATTTCTAAAGTCTGTAACTAATCCCTGTGAAATAAGTCCGGACATTATAGTTACTACTCTAGAAGTTAAAATAGCATGTGTATTAACGTCTTCTACAGTTCCGATAAATGGTTGCATTCCAGCTCTTAAAGACTGTTTAACGGTATCTCGGATGAACATAACAGAGATTTCTTCATCTTCTACGAATCCACTTTGACTCGTGGTTCTACCAGCCAATACTCGGCCACCACCAGTCACAGGTTGCAGAACTGTAACACCCTCGCTTCCTAAAGAGTTCAGGAGAGTTTTCTTTAACTGCTTATCTCGTAGGATAGAAAATCCTTGTAAAACTTTATTAGTTAATGGCAATGCAACATTTTGATGTCCAGAGAACCAACCAGCAGCGCAAGCAGCAAGATAAAATCCATCAATATATACATTAGTTCCATTGATGTTTCTAACAATTCGATCTGGCCAGAAGTACATGGAACGATTTCCTGTATAATTATGGCTTAACTGATAATCTACCAAATCTTCTATATTACTATTCAATACTTCTTCTGGATCGTCACCTTGTATACCTTCTAGAATACCAATATCTTCTACTGCTATATCTTCTGTTCCAATTAATGCAGCAGCGGTCACACCCTGTTGTGCGCCAAAGAAAGCAAATCGCTCTTTTTGAATCGCAATTGTGCTCATATTTTCGACATGTGTTACGGCAGCTCTAAAGATACCAGTTCTATTTTGTAATGGCAAAGGCACAACAATCTGACATTCCACAGACTCTAAAGCTTCAAATGCGTCAAACCAATTTGTATCAAAAAAATCTGCATCATTTTGGTCTATATACGAAATTCGAATTCCATCGCCTGTTTGTAAAGTTCCGCTATCTACCAAATCCTTGTGGAAAAGCAGAGCGGCTCTAACATTGGTTGTATCAGATTCATCTTTAATGAAGAACTGGATATCAAAACCATCACCAGTTATAACTGTAGAAGAACCATCATTAGCAACAACAGTAACTGTACTATCATCTGTAATGGCAGTAATAATTAATTCTGCACCAGGACTTGTAGAGCCAAAAAGCTGTGTACTAACATCATCTACCGTGGTATATACAGTACCAGAAGAGTTTTCTACACTTTGAATAACAATAATCCTTCCAACATCTGCGGCATCAAAATCAACCTCTGAGGTAACAAAAGTACCTGTTGCAGATGCTATTTCTCCATTGAAACCCTGACCGGTAATCTTATAACTTGTATTAATTATAGTATAAGAGAATGCAGTATCAGTACTGGAAATAAAATTGGTTTGTCCTGTAGAATTTTCATATTGTGAATTATAAAAAGCAATTTTATTTGGGAAGAGCTGAGTTTCTTCCGAATCTCTTATGACAAAAATATTTACCTGTGTATCACCGTCAGGTCTACCCGATTTCAAGCCCGTAGTTGGAATAGGAATAACAAACAATAAATCATCTACTTCACAGTCTGCTTCATTCCCACCACAAGCCGTAAAACCTCCATTACCATTACTATCTACTTCTTCTAAGAGAGTAACAGAGGTTCGTCTAGAAATTGAAGGCTTAGCTTGTAAAGCTAAAACACCTGGGGCGCCATTCTCAAAAGCTAATTGAGCGCCCAAGGATAATGTATTAGTTAAACTTGGAGTACCATGTTTTGCATATAAAGATGGAGCAGAAACGAAAAACTCTGGATCTTCTATATCAACAGAATCTATATATCGAACTTTAAGCTCATCGCCGCGTACCAAAACTCTGGAGTTAACATCAATAAAAAATTTATCTCCAACCTCAAAAGGAACCGCGCCCTCTTGAATGCCAAAAAGCAGAATACCATTGGTTTCCAGCAAATGCCATGTAAGTCCTGATTCGGCTATACCATCTACCAAGCCCTCTGTTAAGCCAGATGGGAATGCCGCTGTAGAATCGTCGAGATCTTGAACTCGAATTCGTCTAGAAGAGGTAACTGCGGTGATGCTATATACACCTGTACTATCTCCACTGCAAATCATAAGAACTTTTCCAACATCTCCACTTGCAAAATTACCTGCTACAACTGGGGTTCCGGTGGTTGCTCCGTGTGCAACGGTATAATCATCTATAAATAGATTTGTAGCTCTAATTTCCCAAGTTTGATTATCCGCAGTAGTATCCAAACTATCTGTAACCAAAGTTAAGGTAGTTTTACCTGTACCAGAGCTATATGCAAAAGATTCAATTTCAATGCCTGTATAACCATCTACACATAAGTAATCGCCAGCTACAACTTGCCCTTGTGAAACCAAATCTCCAGAAAAACTAAACTGATCAGTAGTTAAAATAGTTGAATCACCACTTTTATCTACAGGACTACCCACTCCAAATGCATCACTTGTGGCAACCACAAAGCCGTCAGTACAAACATCATCATTTCCGGATACAGCTCCTGCTGATCCAGTGACATATGCACTGTGGAAAAGTATAGGCTGATTAGCTGCATCTCTTAGTTGTCCAGAAACTGCACCACTTAATGAAAATATTGCACGACCAGGAACCGGATCTCCATTGGAATCTCTAATAACCCCCGCACACCTAACCGTCCAACGTTCCGCTGGAGCGCCAGTATCTAAAATGGATATAAGATCAAATGTACCACATGTATCATCTATAATTATACCTGTTCCAATGTTTAAAGAACTAGCGGAGTATTTTTTACCATCTTGATCTCCAATGCTTGCACCTTGAAGCTCCAAACATCCTGTATCAAGATCTATTCTATAATCAAAAGTACCATCAAAACTACTTGTATCAATAACATCTTCAGTACCATACAATAGATTTTCATTAACATAAACTTCTGTTCTACCACTTACTAAGGAAGTTGCTCCAATATTAAAAAAGCGTCCAGCAGCATCATCTGTCGGGCTACAACTATCATCACCATCAAGACCGCTTCCAGCAGCAGAAGCTATTAATGTGCGTTCTTTAAGTCCTTCCCCAACAACACAAACAATTCTGGTACCTCCAGGAAGAGAAACACCTTGAGAAATTACTCTATCTCTCGCAAAAACTCCTGGTTGAACGTATGAACTTATACCTGGTATGTTAGCCATATTAAACTCCTAAGCCTTTTATAATTCTAAAATCTTTTATATCGGAATTATAAAACTCCGCATGTTTATTACTACCAAATCTTTTTTGAACCAATAATTGTTCAATTTTTTGATTAATAATTGATTTAAACATAGTTCAATAGCTCCTCAAACTCATTTCACACTCTTATATTAGTAGTTAAGATATCTCGGCTAGTTCCAAAATATCATCATATTTAAGTACTAAAGCATCTGCTTTTGTTGTCATTCCAGGAATCGGAGTTCGAACAGAATCGAAATAGAAAAGTAATTTTTCTATTGTATTATCTATTGGGATTTCAACCCTCCATTCTGAATATGTTGAAAGACTAATTGTCTGATTGTATACATAGTCATTAGCATATGGTTCAGCATTTTCACCACTAATAGATAAATTATTAATAAACAAACCATTGGCTCTTAATTCATTCCAAACAACATATTGCAAAATCATCGCCACCATATCAACCAATTCTTCTAATTCAGATTGACTTTCTGAATATATTGTTACATCAAAATTCATATCCCATGCTCCAGCATAAACCCTATGAGATGGGACAAGAGTATCAGTAATAAACCCAGTAATACTTTCCTCTCTATCTTTTCTATATTTAATTGTAGCATTTTGATTGAAGGAAATTGGTTTATATTTGCCGCCATTATTTTTTATAACAATAGCGGGATAAAATTTAACTTCATATCTAAAAATATCACTAATTAAAATTTGAGTAGTTTCCTCTGAATCAACTTCTATACCAGTCAAATCTCTGGTTTTTGGAAAACCATATTCATCCATTCTATATGTAAAGATTGAATCATTAGCAAAATGTTTCCGCAAAACATCTATTAATAGATTCTTCGGTTGCATAATACAGACTTGTTGTATAATAGAATTATCTTCAAATAAATTAGAATAAACTCGATGATCACCATTAAAAGCTGTACCTGGAGTAGCTTGATTATCAATAGACATTATTAAACTCCTCCCACTTATATTGATGATTAATATATATTTTTATAATCCTATCTCATATGTAAAGGAAGATAAGGATCTTTCTCTATTATCTTTGCTTGATCACAAAAATGTTTTATACCAGAAATAAATCTATCTAAAGAACTCCTGTTATCAATATCCTCTTTATTAATAACTATTGTTTTTCTAATCACTAATTCTACAACAATATTATCATCAACTGATGGATGATCATGTCCAGAAACAATTTCAACACCATAATCATCAGATAAAACCTTTACATCATCTAGGACTAATTTATTACATATATAACTTGTAATATTATTTACCGTTTTATTAAAAGATTCCTTTCGTTCTTCTTTATTTTGATATATCTTTACAGCTAACATCAGGTCACCTCAAATTCTTTTATTCCATTTATTAATTCAATAACTCTATTTATTGGTTTAAATTTTCTACTTCCAAATGTGTGATTATATTCAACACCATATTTACCAGAAGGTAGCCGAACAGACCAATGACCATCTTCATTTGTGATTTTTTCTTTAATAACTTCTCCAATCTCATTATATATAGTTACATTTACACCTTTAATCGGAGAATTATTTTTACTAAAAATATATCCAAATAATTTAATATCACCTATTATCAAATCTTTACTGCGAGCAGGAATGATATCATTTGATACAATCTTAGGGACATCTATCTTTGGTAATTTTGGTGCAACAGCAGAAACAGCGGCTTCATCAGATTTTATAGATTTAGATAATTTAGAAACTTTATTGTTTAATAATTTAATATTATTATCTATTATGACTAAATATTTTTCCATAGATTCTAATCTTTCAGATATAGAATAGATTTCATCTATTGCGGATTTTACTTTTTCTTCTGGCATATTAATCCTTATGTTCTGGCATTATTTGCTTCAATAACATTTGATAAAGTTACTATATACATAGTTTCAATAATATCAAATCCTACACTTGCTACTACTGGAGACATATCTGTGGCAATATTATTGCATACAATTACGTTTTGAATTGTAAAGCTAACAGAATCTGGAAATGTTATCCCGCCGTACTCTACACCCATCTTGTGGAATCGGCATCCTGTAACAATCAGGTTGCCCATGACCAGCCCCCCAATGATTATACTACTCTCTGGAATAAAAGTAATCTCATCAGCTTGTCCTACGGCAATAGCATATTCTCCTACAAGATCTGCGTCTATGCCCGTACCATAGGCGATATTATCGCTTCCTATGAAATTAACATTCTGAACTCTAAATGTAGCCTTATTACTTGCTGGTTCCGATAATTTCACAAGAGGTTGTGTAATAGAAATTACGCAACCGACAGCAGAGATATCATCAGATGTATGATATGTGAAGTCTTCAAAGGTGACACCATTAATAATTCTATTTGAACCTGTTTTGGTATCTGCTCCAACTAAGAATAATGCATCTCCAAAATCTATATTACCACTGTTTGGAGTGGTTCCAAAGGCAAAAGCTCCAGACTTAGTTAGTACAGTATCTGGTCCAGCTCCACAAATTTTAATATCACAGTCTATTATGATAGTTGAGGAAATTGAAAAATCTCCCTGATCTATATAAACAATCGGAGTACCCTGTCCTGGATGTAGCTCTGTAAATCGTTTTGCATATTCAATTGCTGGAGCGACTTCTGTAAAGTGTCCAAAATTTTGTGTTTTAGATACAACAATTTTCCCAGATTTGAGATCTAAACGATCAATAAAATATCTTAGATCAGTAATGGTTGTGGTAGTGGCATCTATGAAAGCTAAATGAATGATATCTTGATCAGCTAAAGAAGAGATTTGATCTGTATAGCCATCAGTATATCCATCTGGATTTGTTATCTGTTCGCCATACACCACGCATCCAGATGTATTGATGCCAATATAAAAATCATCAGAAGTATTAAATCTAAAAGAACTGTATCCAGCTATTTCATATCTAATTCCACTAATATAAATAATGCCCGCACTTATATCTACCTCATGATAATAAATTGCAGATCCAAAACTATCTACTTCACCACTATCAATTAATAAAAGATTAGTAACCTCCAAACCACGAACAACACCGCTGGCTCTTAATTCATTTCTCGGACCCTCTATGTATCTCTCCAATACATTTTCACTAATGATCGTATCATCAACGGTCCCACTTTGCCTCTTATCAAGAACTGATGGTACACCTATTCCGTTGTATTCTCCGAGAACTCTTCCTAAAGAAGTAGAAAAAGTGCCTCTACAAACTCTATAATTGTTACTAGATACTTCATCAAATCCATATAAATCTACAACCTGTTGCACAGTAGGAATACCAGAACTATAAACTGCAATGGAAACAAAAGATAGGCCGTCACTTGCCAACAGCTTGTATTGTCCAGTTTGTCCAACATAAATGGGTTGACCAGATTGTAGAGATGGATCTGTTAAATATGCCATTCCACTTGTATTTACTGTAACGGTCGCGGAAGTTGAGGATAGCAAAAATCCTCGTGATACATCTGTTATAATTGCTGCAAAACCATTATTATAGATTGCACCATCTATTTCTAGTCTTTTATGATAATGAATATCTGAATCTTCAGTGATAAAGATATCAAACATAATTGAACCTTGACTAGATACGGACTCTGTAAAATTCATCTCATCTATTGCTGCTGTCGCTCTGATTATATATATAGAACCGGATGCACCAAGATCCCCTGCTAATGACAATGTGACTGAATCAAGAGTAATTATTCCAGAAGAAATATTTGATATTCTATATGTGCCATCATCTGTTGATGAATCTGAACCAGTAATTACTACTAAATCTCCAACTCTAACACCTAAAGCTATAAATGTTCCTGAAAATAAACTTAGGGTATTTGTTCCGGAAATTATTTCTATATCATCACTAGTAAGAGTAATTATTTGTCCAAAAGAATCTAATAATAGTCCATTGATCAAATAACCATTTCCAGTGTTTCCTTCTATTGTTAAATCTAAGGAGTCAATCAAACCTAATTCTGTTGTGCCATCATTAGTTGATCCGGCAGATACTTTTAGTGTTCTATTGATAATATCACTTGACACATTTGGTAAAATATGAGTTAAAGCTAATTCATAGCAATCTCCCTGCTTAAGCTTATAAGCTAAAAAATTTAGATTTTGTTCAACTGATTGTTCATTAATTTTATTAACAACGGAAGACAAGGTTTGTTCACTAACATTATTATCATATGTGCTAATTTGAACGACAGTTTTACCATCAATAGCTAAACCAAAAGCATTCTCATTAACTGTAATTTTAGATGGCATAATTCCATTAGAAATAATTGTTGCAGAATTCGGGTTTGCAATTACAACATCTGGTGTATTACTATAATCAGCCCTTGGGCGAACTGTACAATTTAATCCGTTTGCATTATAAACAACATATGGATTTTTTGAAATAGATGCAGATAGTCCTGAGGTTGAGTCTCCCAATGGGGTTCCCAAGACTATTACAGCAGTAATAGTCACACCAGATGTTATTATCTCTACGATTTGATAACCTTTGTTATCAGCATCTGTATCAGAATTGCTTAAATTAAGAATATCAAAAACCTCAACAAGATTAAGAGGTGTTTGTGCAGAATTAAAAGAAAATCTTGTTCTGGATCCTTCCCTAACAAAGCTGACTGAGGCCGAAGCAACAACCACATCTCCCAATCCTAAAGCTTCATATCCATCAGTTATGGAGCCTGTTCTAATTCTTCCATTAGAAGATAGATTTAAGGCGTGATTTCTAAGTCCGACTCCCTCTAAATTTGCAAGATCTTCTACTGCGCCTTGTACTGAATCTTGAAAAACTACATCTGAAACATTAGACTTATCAAAGAATAACTGGTCTGCACGATGTGATGTGTTAGTTGATGATACAGTTCCATCGAAATTAATATGTCCATTTATTAATGACTCTAATGAAGCCTGCAAACTTTCTCCAGCTAAACCAGTGAAAGCTGTGGCGCTAGCTGATACAACGGCTTCTTCTACAGTAATAGCAGAAGCTAAATGTCGATTAATTGAACCAGGATATATATGTGCTGAAAATACAGCATTCAAAGCCTCTATTTGATCTGCAAAAGTCATAATCTCACTAGATAAAATAGAAATTTCATCTTGCAAAACTTGTGTAGGAAAGGTTAATCTAAGTTTTGCTTCAGAAATTGCAGCTACATTTGAAACGTCAGTGTCAACAATAGGTCCCGATAGTACGTTTGCTAAAGTTAAAGCATCTTTGCGAATATTTCCGCTCTCATCAATGGATGAATTAATTCTAGAAGCAACAGTATTCCCACTTGATCCTTGAGGGTTGATTCCAAGAGTCTGCTCGATATTAAAAATTGCAGAGCGTAAACTGTTAATTATCTCAGAACCAATCTCAGTAATATTATCACGTACTGGTGGGATTTCCCTAGATGTATCCAAAGAGCTAGGATAATTCGATTTAGACATTATTAAAATCCTCCAATAGATTGGACATCACTAATAGTTACTTTATATCTTATATCTACAATATATTGCTCATCCACTACACTAGTACGTAAAAATTTTACATAAAAGAACTTATTATTTGCTCCACTAATACTTAATCCAGATGCTCTAGAAAAACCCAATGTTGCTGCTCCACCATGTAATCCGACAGTACCAGTTCCTGAACTTTCAAGAGTTCGTGTTAAATTTAAATCCTCAGAATATATCTCATAATCATAAGAACTAAAAGATGCGCCAGAAGTATAAAAACTAACTTCAATCTGTGTCATGGTCTGACCAGCCATGAGATCTGGAAGACGAATAATACAGTAATCTGTTATACTATTATTATCTCGGATGACTTTTACAAATCTTGTGCCATTATTTATAACTGTAAAACTCATTCCCGGAATCGGAATACCCATTGCTATCTCAGATAATTGATCCACATGAATATATTTATAAGCATCTTTGGATGCATTATATTCAAATGAATCTCCCTTAATATAATCACTAGATTCAATAAATCCGCCAATATATTGATTAGCCTCAGATCTTGTGCCAAGTTTTACTCCACTGGAAAACTCTGGAGCACTAACATTAGACATGTCATTATGATTATCAGAAATACAATTTCCATAAATATCAATATTTGCGCCATCTGCAACTGATGCGAAACTAAGAATATCTTCGTTAAAAAAATCCCCGCCGGAATCTTGTAGTTTTATATTGTTACAGAATTGTAAATTTTGAATCCTAGAAGTCTCCTCCACGCTTACTTTGCATGCTATAAATTTACAATTATTTATTCTAATATTACCTTTATTTGAAGAAGTATCACTAATTTCTCCAAGAATAATCGACATACTACCAAGTAAACTATCAATTGCATTGGTTGTAAAATTAGTAAAATCAAAAATTAACGAATCTAATTCTATACCAAAAGAATAATTAGTCCCAGCTCCATCATCTAAATTAAGGTCTATTAATTCAAGTCTTGTATTTTCTAATTTAAAATCTGAAAATTTAACAAATCCATTAGTTAAAGCATCAACTGGTACAGTTATAACAGCAAATCCGCCGCCAACTATTGGAAGTATTCCTCGTAAATAAACAGTTGTATCACTACAAATTATTTTTATTCTAAATTTAAGAACTGAACTATTCCCTTCTCCAATAATATTAAGAGGGAAGTCAATAATTACTCCTTGATTATAGATTTCAGTATAAATTTCATTTCCAGTAGTGATAGGATCAAAAATTAAACTGATCATATAATCACCCAAAGTTATATCTGAATGATCTATTTCGACAGTAACTTCATGAACTCCAGATTTCAAATGAACAGATGGAGTACCAGAAGCTGGAAATAAATCTGAAAATCTTTTTACATATTTAACGGCTTTTGGAAATGAAGAAAAATGTCCAAATTTTGGATCGGGAGAAACAGACACTGCATTTAATAATTTCATATCTAAATTACTTATGAACAATCTTAGATCTAAAATCCTAACAGTAGTGTTGTCATATTCTATGGTGGCTATCAAAACATAGTCACTTTCAGCAAAGGGATTATTACAACTTCCGGAGATAGCTGGAGCAAATACTATTTCTCCTTCTAAATTAACAGCGATATAAAATTTATCTACAGAAGAGGATGGTATGTCGGTTATAATTGTGATGGTATCTAAAACAAATCTTTTACCTCTCACATAACAAACTCCTGCATCAATTGTAATAGAATATAATCCACTAGATATAGTACAATCAGTTAATTCTAGTCCGCGAATAATACCTCCGGTTCGCATTTCATAGATTGGTCTTTCTATAATATTAGCAATCGCCTGCGTATGAAGATCTTCCCAACCTACTGTACCCTTGGATATTGATGAAAAAATTCTTGAATTATCTGTACCTACTCCACCTGTAACTCTTCCTTTAAAATTACTATATGGAATTTTTCCAAGTAGTAAAGAGGATTTTTGATTAAGAGAATTAAATCCATAAACTGTAGTTGTGGTTGTGCCATTAATAGTAAGATATGCTTCTAAAATTGCTGCACTTGGTATATGAATTTTTAAACTTCTATTTTCAATTCCAGAGTGAATCCATAAATATATATCATTTCCTTCAATTCTCGTTTTAGTTCCACCATCTAAGGAAATTTTCACTTCACTATTTTCTATTTCAATAATTATAGATAATTCATCATCTGTTATTATGGTATCAGTATAGTCAACAATAGAAAAAATTGCATCTATTCCAGAAATACTTGCAGAATATTCCAATCTCTTATTCCACTGAGCTTTCTGATTTTCATCTAAATATGCTTCGACGATCGCTGTGCCATAACCCCCTGATACTTTATCGAATACTAATGTATCTAAATTTAAAATACTATCATAAATTTCAAATAAAGTGGTATCAGTTGATGCATTAACAAAACCGCTTGGTAGCTGATCTGAACTCAAAATAATAGATGTAGATGAAATGCCTGAAATAACAAAAGATCCATTATCTCCACTATTTACTGCATTAGATATAACTAAAATATCTCCAATTTTAATATCTAATTCTAAAAAATTAACAGATGTATTTCCAATAGAAATAGATGTACTCCCAGAGAAAAAAGATAAGCCTGTAGTATTTAGCTTCTCCTTAAGTCCAGTATATGGTATTCCAGCAATATAATATTTTGAGCCAATCTCAGAATAGAAAGTTTCATCTTGTATATAATCCAATCCTGCTGCAACGATACCATTATCAGTACTTTGTCCTACTTTAAAAGTATGATTAATTATCTCTGTATCAGGAAGATTATGTACTATAACAAATTCAACACCACCATCCTCTAGATTTAATCGATAAGCAGAAAAATTATAATTTGATTCAACACATTGTTCATTGATTCTTTTTATAATAGAATCTACTGATTGATGTATAGAGCCCGCATCATAAAGGTTTAGGATTATATCAGATGCGCCATCTACACTTAATGTTATTAATTTATTTGTACTAGTTATTTCTGATGGTTTTACACCAGATGATACAACGGCCACTGCATTTGGATTTGCAATTTGAATTGCATTAGCAGAAGTGAGCAATGCCTTTTCTCTAACTGATAATAATAACCCAGCAACATTTTGAGTCTTATGAGGATTTTTAGCTATAGTTACCTTCGTGGTGGAGGTGCTTCCACCATGTAAAAGAGCGCATATTTCTACACTTTGCACTTTAGATAAATCTGTTGAAAGGTTTATTTTGGCAATTTGGAACGTACCAGTATACAAATTATCTATATCAATAATATCTTCTATATAAACCAAATCACCAATCTTAAGATCAAATCCACTTAAAGTAATTGGTGTATTTGGAGTAATTAAAGTTAAACCATCAGAATCTCCAGATGAAGTGGAAAATGTTGCTGATATCTGTTCTGCTAAAATTAATCCAAGTAATGAACTTGTTGGATCTGTAATATATCCTTTTCGTAAATATCCATTTGTATGCATAAACCCTTGATGGGCTATAGTCTGTAAATCTGTTAATAAAATTGTTTTTTCAATAGCTTCTTGTACATCATCCGCTGTTAATAGTCCATTAACATCATCATCATCAAAATATATTTGATAAGCCTGATGTGAATTATTTGTTGAAGAAATACCAGAACCTGTATAATTTATATGTCTATTATGAAGATCTTCAAATGCTTCCTGAACATCATCAGCCTCAATATTGATTATCGATGTATCAGAACCTATAGCAGTAATGGGGGCAGTTGAGATAGCAGCAGCTTTATGACGATTAATTGCAGCACTATGCAAATGAGCAGCTAAAGATGTAGATAGTGCTACAATTTCTGCAATTATAGATGATAATTCACTATTTACAATAGAAATCTCATCTTGTAAAACTTGTGTTGGAAATGCTAGTCGTAATTTATCTTCAGAAATTGCAGCAACATTTGAAACATCAGCATCCGTAATTGGACCAGATAACACGTTTGCTAAAGTTAAAGCATCTTTTCTAATATTTCCATTACCATCCAATGAAATATTAATCCGATTAGATACAGTATTTCCTACAATTCCATGAGGATTTATTCCAAGAGTTTTTTCAATATTAAAAATAGCAGTACGTAAGCCATTAATAGCCTCTGAACCTATCTCTAAAATATTGTCTCTTACGGCTGGGATCTCTTTAGAAGTATCCAATGATGCCGGATAATTTGATTTAGCCATTAATTCGTCTCCACTGTATCCCCGACCTTATCACCAATATAGATAGCTCCACCAGCAACAACCATTCCTAAGGCTAAGTATCCAATATTACGTAAAATATTTAAATTTTCTTGTCGCTCTAAATCTTTTATTCTATTTTGATGAAGTTCACCTAAAGACTTCCATTCAGTAATTTGTGCATTTTTTACTTCTAATAATTCATCTAAAGTATTAATTTGTTTTTCCTGAACAACTATCAGATCTTGAACAGCCACTAGGCGCTCCTCCTTTAGTTCTAATTCTTCAATCCTTTTTCTTAGATCATCTGCTTCATCCACAGAAAATACGATAGAATCTTCTTGTAGAATAGCACCAGACTTCATTACATCTGATCCATAAGCTATATTAGAAAAAATTATTGTAAAAGAAATCATAATAGCAAAGAAAATATGTGTAATAGCTTTAAGCATCTGTTTCTACCCTATCTATATTTATTTCTGGAAAGTCAAATTTATTTGGATTAATCATAGATTCTAGTTGCAATACATCAATATCTATTTCTTGATCTAAACTATTTAAAGCAGTTTCTTTAGCTTCTAAATCATTAGAATATCTTATTATCGCAATTGCTATTTTAGTTTTTAGATTTGTTGTATCTATAGATTTAATCAAATTTGTTAAATTATATTTCATTAAAATCCTCTAGAATCAAAAAAACTATCTAACTCTTCTATAGACATTTCTCTGCCAAGTTTTAATTCCTTGGTATCAATAATTTCAAGTTTTTCAATAATCTTCTGCTTTTCATCAACCAGAAGGGTTAATTTAGCCTTTTTTGCTTCTTCATCTTTTCCTAAATGTGTTAGTTCAATTTCATGTGTATTTTTAGCTAATTCATATTTCAGCTTATCTCTTGCTGAAAATTTTCTTTTAATAGTGGCAAACAAAAACATCGCCAATATAAAGCCTAGTATGCCAAGAGCAATTTTAAATTTTATATTAAATTTCTTAAACCAAGTCATTATTCTACTCCAGAAGGTTCGCCGGAAGGTTCAAATCCTACTAAAGAGGCGGGATCTTTGGTTACAATAGGATCAGGTTGATTTGAAGGAGTAGAGATTGGAAATTTCAAGCTTCCATAAGCTGTACCGGTCCATCGTCTAGTCACATAAGCCATTAAAGTTGGGGCTAAAAATGCTGTCATAGCTCCAGCCTCCATAGCTGCAAAAGAAAAAGTTACTCCAAAAATAGTACATACACCAAATGTAGATAATAATATGTTAATTACTACCACTATAAACGCAATAATTGCGATAGTTAGCATAGCATCTGGTTTACCATCTGTATTTTTAATCCACATTAAACCTCCTCCTCCTTATAATATCCAATCAAATGTATATACTATATCTGTTTTATCTAATCTTTTTAATTCTAATCTTTGTCTAGTAAAATGTCTAAAGACTATTTTTTCACGGCTCACCTTTAAAACCTCATAAATATATTCTTGATCATCAGTAAAATCAAACCTAACTATCAAATCCCTATCTTTGATAGCGGGGATGGGTATAGTCCAAGCACTAGGTTCAAACTCTTGTTGTAAGTGCTCATAAGAACCTAACTTTAAATCTTCCGCAGAATCAGCAAAAGATAAAACTACTCTTCTATCTTCTCTGCGTAAATTATTATATTGAACAAATCCACCAACATATCCAGTTCCAAAACATTCTTTGCAGCTTTTAACCTTTGGATGAATTCGTCTAGAAGATACACAACTGCATGTTTGCCCATTCCAAATTCTTTTTAATAAAATTATCGGTTCTCCAACTTGGTCTAACAAAACCTCTTCTATGCCGATTAATCTATCCCAAAGATTAAAACCTCTAAGTCCATTATATTCTCCTCCAAGATAACTTCCGCAATCATCTATTCCATTTAATGTACGTTGAGGAAGGGCTCTGTGATACCCACAGAAGTCATAACCTTGAAAAAACTTTCTGTCATTATCTGAATAATCAGTAACAACTAAACCAACATTATTAACCTGCCTTTGCATATCATACCCATCATGATATGTTGGGGTAGCCATTGTAATCACTGTATTTTCATCTTTGCAATTTGAGAAAAAAGTTACTTCATCACCAATTACATAAATGCCGGCAGAAGAATTTAGAAGCCCACGTCCATCTGCTGGAATTAAAAAGGCATTATCATTTATAGATAATCCATTATATCTAAGAAGTTCTGTGCCAATTAATAAATAACCCTTTTCACCAAATCCCTCTATAGAGTCTACATAGATCTTGGTGTCAGTATCTAATGTTGGTCTTGCTATTGTAGTGGACGAGGGAAAGGCCCATAACCCATCAGAAATCTCTGTGGCACCAGAAAAGTCCAAGGCATCCTTATAGGTTTCCATTGCTCTAGCCGCAAATGATAATGTGACCCCAGTGGAAAATCCCGAAATCGTTGCAGAGAGAACATCTGCTCTAGCAATATAATCTGGCAAAGAATCAAAAATTTCCAATCTATTTTGATTAATATAAATTAAAACATAAATATCACTTTTATACGCTCGTTTCGCCGGAATATTCCATTCTAGTTTTAATGATTGTCCATCTCCAACATCAGAAACCTTTTGAATACCTTGAAAAAAACCTATAAATCCGGTTTGTGGAAAAATAGCAGGTAATGTAGCTTTAAGCTGATTAACGGTAAAGTCGATTCGACCTGTAGATTGACCCCCATTTTCATCAGATATAGACCAATTTATATAATAATCTCCATTGCGAAATGATTCTATTGGATCTATTTTGATCAATACAGATGTTGAATCAGAATCAATAGCAGATAAAGCTCCATTTGGACCAGACTCAAATATACCACTAACAATATAATCTAATCCATTGATACTTACTTGGATTGATGATAAGTCAATATCATCTAATGGATCTTCAAATTCTAAAGTATATAATTGTGGACCAGTAACTATACCTCGATGTACTGGATTTGATTCAATCAATACTGGTGCTTCTTTAATAGTTTTAAACATATATGTTTGATTAAAATATATTCCATTAATGTCTTGGACTTGTATTTTGACATATATTTGAGATCCTTTAGGTAAGTTACTTTCTGGATCAATTACTATATTAAAATTTGCTCCATCTGGATTTATTTCAGAATTTAATCCATCAAATCCTTCTTGAAATTCAACACCTTCTATAACTCTATAACCACGCATTTCTACTATTAGAGTAGAAATATTTATTCCAGTACCATCATCTAAAAGAGTAAATTCAATATTTGTATCAAGAGAAACCTGTTTCTCTCCTTCTGATGGTGATAATCCTGAAATTGAAATCATATACATCTCCATATTAAAATTGGCTTCTATTAATAGAGATGCACAATTTCTATGCTTTCATTATTTCCTCAATTTTATCATACCTCTCAGAACGAGGAATATCATGATGATCTAAGAGTCTAATAATATATTCTAAAAAATCTTTTTTGGCTGGACCTTGTAATTTATTAAGCATATCTTCTAAGTCTAAATCTTCCAAGTCTGTATCACCAATCATAAAAGCAAATTGATTAGCAAAAGCCTCTTTTTCATCTGGACGATCCAAATATTCATCATCAGCATATGGATCCTTGTCCAAATCTTCTCTTTCCATATGCTGAAGAGAGTGCGTAACTTCATGAATTGCATATCTCATAATAACATCATAATCTTCAGATAAAAGATCTTCATTAAGATAAATCTTAGAATCAATAGTTTTAGCAGAAACATCTAACTCTATAAAATCTATAGGGATGCCATCAATGATATCTATAGGTAATTTATAATCTTTACAAGTCTGCTGAATAATTGGAGACTCTTTTAAATCACGTCTAATCTGCGCTAATGTTTCTACTTTGCTCTTCAAGACTCCCATTTTTTTTGCTCGAATTATTATCATAAAGTTTCTCCACATTAATTGATGATCTTTTAAAAGAGTTAAATAAATTGTCTATAGTAATCCCAAGGTGTTCTTGCAACGTGTGACACTCTAATAATAATTTATTTAACTCTTGTTCTGCTAATGAACTTGACAAAATACATCCATCATCTTTTAGACTCATTTATTGACTCCTATATGTTTCAAGTGTCATTCTGACCTTTTCTAATGCAATAGTTAATTCTAAGATATTTTTATTATATTTAGTAATAATGTCTTTTAATTCATCTACACGTTCTGCGTTTACTTTAGATATATCCTTGCTATGTTGAGATAATCGGTCTGCATCATTTCTAATGGTACAACTCAAAGAATTAATACTTTCCTCTATAGACCGACGAACATACCAAATTGGGATACCATCTGCATCTTTAACAGAGTGCCAATTCCAAAGATCAAATACTTTTACATGTATATCATAAATTTCTTTTTCTATTTCAAGAAACCGTACATTTAAACTTTTAATATCATCTAAGATATCTTTGTGCACAGCATCAGGTAATTGCACAGCATCAGGTGATTGCACTTTTGGTTTGGAATCCTTTTTGTAACCTGTCCACCAAATATATATTATTGAAAGGATAAAGAGAAATCCAAAGATTCCTCCTTTTTCCAGTAAGAATGCTACAAGCAATTCCATTAGATCCTCCCAATATAAAAAATGACATTTTGTTTATCAATATATCTTTTAATAGTATTATCTTTTAGTAGTAGCCTACTCTCAATTCTCAAGCCCTTTCACGTATAGAACCGATTCTATTATATGATTTTTTTTTAAATAATTAGTAAATGATGAAGATACATCGTGTTCTAATGTCACTGAATCTGTTAAATGATGCGCCTAGAACGGCAATGTCTTAAACGTTGAAAAGCGGGGGCCCCACTAGAAAGGTTGCTATAAGTTCCATAACCGCGTGGTCCAGGACGAATACTATTCTTCATAAACTTCAAACGCTCTCTATATGCAGTTAACCAATTACTATAATGAGTTTGTAAAAAGTCACCCAACTGTGGTGGTTGATAATTTAACCCACCATCAGAAATTGTAAAGTCTCTACCCTTTTCTATAATTGCCTGAGAAGCTAAGGCAAAAATATACGCTCCTTCGACAATTGCTTCAGAGAATAAAGTTTTAATAATTTGATCCGCAAATGTATAAGCCGTAAAGAAGGGCACCATATTAAATTCAGATAAAGCCATGCTTAAAAAGGCTACTAATGCTTCATCATCAAAAACATTACACGTTTCTGTTACTATTTCACCATATCCATCTGTAATGAATGCTCCAAATCTATCTCTAGAAGGTTTAACACCTGTTGAATTGAGTCTAATTTTTAATAAATATAATAAATAATTTATTGTTGCTAATTCTTCTTGTGAAAAATCTAAAGAAACATCATCACCTAATGTAATCTGTCCGGGACCGGTATCTGCGGTCAAAGCGTTATCTGCTGTTACAACAGAAAATGAAAATGACACTTCAAATGGTGCATTATCAATATTTGCACTCCAGGTATCGACCCAATCATCAACTTCTGCATCAGCTTCTACAGTATAAGTATATTGATAAAGACCAATGCTTACTCTTGATACATCTGTTGAGGTGGCAGATAATATTATAGAACCATTTGGATCTAAAATCTCTATTGTGGGTGAATCATCTGCATCAACTTCTTTTCCATTAGCATCATAATATTGAATTTGAAGAAGAACTTCTTGGCCCTGTACTGCTGCGTCTCTATTATTAGCCATTATAAACTCCTTGTTTACTGTATAGAAGCTTTTTGATTAATCTTATTTGATTATCAAATTTAGAAAAATCTGAATTAATATATTCTAAAGACAAGCGGGCAGCCATTTGGTTGTGATTATCTAATTTAAATTTACCATCATTATGCTTAATAGCTTTTCTAATTTCTAAACCTTTCATTGATAAAAAAGCAGCTAACGATAAGTCTGATATAATGTATATATTATTCATGATGGGCTCACTTATCTAACATTAATTAATAGATTACTTTTATCTATGTGCTGAGCAAAAATCATGAGTTTTTGGAGCTTGTCGCTTGCACTGCTTCCCATTTTCTTTTGTAAACAAACATCTTTTAAATTCTGTAATGGTCGGAATCTCATCAAAATCTTCCATTATAATTGGAGAAAAGTTTTCTAAATCTTCATCTTCTTCCATAACAATAGGAGATGGAGCTTGTTCTTTTTTAAATTCTGGAGATGTATTTGATTCCGAATCTTGTAATTCTTCGAAGCCATAAATTTCAGCTCGACGCTGTTGTTCATTTGCCGCCTCAATATCATCTAAGTCTTTTTGAAATTCAAAAAAATCATTATAAGCAGCATCATATTCTTCTACATCTTTTTCAACCAATTGTATACCGCGTCGTCCAGAATCTTTTGGTAAAGGCACCTGCCTTTGAGGTTTACCCTCAATTAAAAACGTCCGCTGAATTAGAAGATTCTTTCTCATCTCCACCCTCCTTCATTTTTAAACCCCAATGCCACCATTCTTCTTTGTAATTCTCAAAACCTTCAGAAGATAAAGCATCTGCAAGAATTTTTCTATTCTGTTTGATATCTAAATCAATATCATCAGAATCTAATCTATCACTTTGATCCATATTAGCATTTCCATTTTTATCAAAACCCATCTCTACTTCTTTATCTTTATATAAAAGAGTTAAGTCTACCGATCGGCCACTTCTATGATTTAAGTATGAAATATTATCTGAATCTAATTTAAGTTCTTCATACCCTCCTGTATAAGTTTTTAATTTTTCACGCCAATCATCTGGATTAGTATCTTTCAATTCCCTCTCTTGTGTTTTAACTATTTTCTTCTGTTCATCAAGAGTTCTGTATCCATATAAAATTAAAAAATTATAACCATCAGGAAGAGTATCTTCGGCTTTTCTTAAAGATTCTAATACATCTGTAGCCAATTTTATATTTTTACCATCCACTAACCATCTGGCATCTATTTTAAATCCATGTTCTGAAACATCAACAAGAAAAGGGTCTTCATCGGAATCGCTAAACATTAGATCTAAAACATCTAAACTTTCTTGATATAATCCTTGTTTTGATAAAATTGAAGCCAATGCAATTAGCCTTAGTCTCTTCAAATCATTAGGCGGACTTTTAACATTGAAAGGCATTAATTACTCCTATACAATATGACTATTAATATTAATATTATGAAATATGATGAGAGTATTATCCAACATATTAATGGGAAAGCGCATGATTCATTCAAAACTAAATACGTTATCCAAAATTTTACGGGCTCAAGAATTAAATGATGAAGCAAAGGCAATAGATAATCTTTTTAATAATTTTGGCGAAGAAACTGACGAAACCCTTTCTGCTATAAATTGGGAACAAGAGTTAAATCAAAAACCATTTGCCGGAGATATTGATCCAGAAGAGGCAAGTTTTTTTGGATTATCTAACTCTCTATTGTATGAACTAAATAAAAAGCCATTTACAGATACAAATACATATGATATTAAAAACATCAAAAAGTCCTTGATAGATTTAGGATTAAAAGAGAGTGGAAGTGGCTACTTTCGAATAGTATATTCTTTACCAAGTAGTGAAGATTTTGTTTTAAAAATATCAAAAAGTGGCGAATCTGGCATTAAAATGAATAAAGATGAGTTCTACCTTCAGCAAGAATTTAGCGGTTTATTTCCAAAAGTTTATGCTCATTCAGATTCCTTTTCATGGATTATTATAGAATCAGCAAATGTTATAAAATTTAATTCTGAAATAAATAAATTTTTTCCAAAAATAGCTGCGTTTATAGATCAACAAAACTCTGATGATTCACCACTTGTTACGGATATATTTAGTATATTTAATAGATATGATCTGCTACCTATAGCAAACTTATTACACTGCACTGAAACAGAAGTTAAAGCGGTTCTTAAGAGCGATCCTTTATTTTTAAGATTATTAAAAGTTTCAAATAAAACAGGGCTAAGCATAGATGAGATTCGCCAGGATAACGTTGGAACTTCTAAAATAACTGGCGAATTTATGATATTAGATGCTTCTATCTTCGATGAACCACATAAAGGATTATTTTAAATCTTTTTATTAAGAGGACCGTATGTTTACTTCAAAGCTTAAAATATTATCTAATCTTCTACGTGCTCAAGAATTAAATGATGAAGCAAAAGAAGTAGATGATTTATCTATTATTGATTGGGAAAAAGAATTAGGACAGAAACCGCTTTCAGATACACAAGAAGAAGAAGAATTTCTGGGACTTACCTCTGGGTTATTAGATAAATTAAATAATGAATTACAAAATAAATCTACTCTAAGAGCCGTAAATGATTATCTAAAGTCTCTTGGATTTAAATATATTAGTGAAGGTGCGTTTAGAGCTGTTTATAGTTTACCAAATAATGATGCTTTTGTATTAAAAGTTTCCAAAAGCTCCCTTTATTATGATATGAATGAAAATGAGTTTAAACTACAGCAAGAATTTAGCGGTCTATTTCCAAAGGTTTACGCTCATTCTAAGGATTTCTTTTGGATTATGGTTGAAGCAGTAAATGTTATAACTAACGATGAAGATATAGACCGATTCTTTCCTATATTAACTTCTTATTTAGACGAGAAATATCCCTTGGAACAACAAGCGCTTTATATTGAAAAAAAACCATTAATAGCAAATATACTTGCATATAGTTATAATTCTATATATACAGCACAATTACTACGATGCGAAAAAGATGATGTCATAAATATTTTAAGAATGGATCCACTATTTTCTAGATTATTAGATTTGAGAGAAAAAATAGGTATGACTTTAAGTGAAATTAGAAAAGGAAATGTAGGCACATCGAAAGTCACAGGAGAATTTAGAATAATAGATGCATCCGTAAGCCAAATGCTTTAATATAATTAAATCGTATCTATATCTTCTTCGTGCTCTAAATCCTTCCACCAATCCTCTTTGATACTTTTATCATATTTACTCTCAGAAGGATTAAAAGCTCCTCCTCTTCTGTAAAAAACTAATGGTTTATATATCAGAACTTTATGATTCATATCTTTAATAATCCAATCCAAAATTCCGCAAAAATTAGAATATGATTGGGCGAGGCATAAATCCTGATATCCTCCAGACATGTAAATATTGACATTTTCATTATCAATTAAAATATCTGAAACTATTTTTTCAAAAACATCTTTTCCCATCTCTGTATCAAGAGAATGCTTGGTATTCTGTTCTAAAAAATCTCTTAATTCTATATATTTATCATGACTTGGGTTTTTTTTGATAAAACGATCATTTCTATAATCATAAGAATAAAAAAAATTTGTTATTACAAGATCAAATTTTGAAATATTAGATTTTACTACATTAACATAATTGCCGAATTCCTCTTGGGAAAGTTCCAAAGAGCAGTCTGGATGTATTAAGATTAACATATTTTTAATATTATTTGAACAAGTCAATAATTTTAAAACATCTTTATATCCATTTAAGTTATATTTTTTAAGTGAATCATATAGGCTTATAACTTTATTACTATATGAAGATAATTTAACTCTCAGAAATTCTGAATCTGCTGTAGAATTATTATATTTAGCTATTCCCACTAAAGTGGCTTTTAATAATTCTTTGCCTGTATATTTATATTCACCGGGATTATCTGCATCTTTAAACATATCATCAGGAATTAAACAAAGAAAAACGCCATAATCTTCTCCATGGTAAACAGAGGAGGTTATGGCGTGATCAATTGCAAACTTACGATTTTTAGTTAAATAATCTCCGGGTCGAATATTGTCTGCTGTAATTGGCATAGCACGATAAAATCGATTCATCAAATTTCTCCCATCTAATGGGAGCGCTAAATATTAATATGTTTGCTTCTATAAATCCACATTAAACGGTAAAGACTCTGTCAAGTATTTTACCTATTTTACGAGTATACCAATCCAAATTAAATAATACATCTAGATCTTCTTTATTTAAATATTTTTTTAAATCTGATGATTCAAGTACTACATCATATAGTAGGCGACTTTCTGACCAAGATTTAGCTGCACAATTTTGAACCAAAGTATATGCCTCTTCGCGAGATAGTCCTTTTTCTACTAACGCTAACATTATACGTTGAGCTACAAAGGCGCCACCAGTCAGTTCTATATTTTTAAGCATATTATTAGGTAGGATTTGCAATCCAGATAAGATCTCATTTAATCTCTCTAACATAAAGTGTACCGTAACCGTAGCATCTGGGCCTATAACCCGTTCCACTGAAGAATGAGAAATGTCTCGCTCATGCCATAATACCACATTTTCCATTGCAGAATCTGCATAACCACGGACAAGTCTGGCTAACCCACAAAGATTTTCACTAAGAATAGGATTTCTCTTATGAGGCATCGCAGAGCTACCCTTTTGGCCATCAGAAAATGGCTCCATTACTTCCATAATTTCTGTGCGTTGAAGATTACGAATTTCAACCACAATTTTTTCAATTGAAGTTGCTAACAACGCGAGACAATGAAAATAGTGAGCATGAAGATCTCTTTGAATGATTTGATTTGAAATTGGAGAAGGAGTTAACCCCAAGTGTTGACAAACGTATTCCTCTATTCTTGGATCTAGATGAGCAAATGTTCCAACTACACCGGACAATTTACCAACAGCAACTTCTTTTGTGGCCCGAGACAATCTCTCTTTATCTCTCCGTAATTGATCCCATAATATAGCCATCTTCATTCCGAAGGTTGTTGGTTCAGCATGGATTCCGTGACTACGACCCATACATAAAGTAAAAGCATGTTTATGAGACAACGCTTCTAATATTTGTAATACATTATTTAAAGAATTTAATATTAATTCTCCAGACTCTTTTAGTTGTATTGCAAAAGCTGTGTCTAATACATCACTGCTTGTCATTCCTTTATGTAGATATCGGGCCGATTCTCCAATAGTTTCGTTTATCATAGTTAAAAAAGCAATAACATCATGCTTTGTTGTATTTTCAATTTCGATAATACGTTCTACAGGAAACTTATCTGGCAATAAACATTTTGAACCCAAACGACAAGCTGCCGCAATTCCATCTGGGATTTCTTTAATTTCTTCCATTGCTTCGCATGCCAATAATTCAATCTCCAGCATGATACTGTATTTGCGTTGATCTGACCAAATAGCAATAGCTTCTGGTTTTGCATATCGATAAATCATAATGCTCCTTTATACAAATAGATCCATATTATGAATAATTATTTCTTGTACTTTTTTTGATAATACATCAAATACTTCAGATATTTGATATGGTTCATATTCGTGCATCTCATCAGACCAAATCCATAATGTAACTTTGCTATTTACAATACAAAATTTTACACATTCGCTTTGGTCGAGAAGGCGATATTTTCCAATATCATAACCAATTGCCTCAAAATCATCACACAATTGTTTATATTCAGAAAACCAAAAATTCATTTATAATCCTTATAAATCTTCTTGAAATATATAATCTTTCCAAGGTCTAATAATAATTCTCCACGCATCTTTATAAAAGTCACTAATAAAGTTTTGAATATCTGAATCTAAATCCATTATTTTATCAGTTAATCGATGATTTTTCTTAAATCTGTTCCAGAACAATCTATATCTAGTAAATCAATTGCCCAAAATAGACGGCAAACCACCTATATGGAATATACCGGACGGGGGATCTTGGTTCAAGATTATATGAATTAGAAAGGTAAGAAAAATTATTTAATATTATTTTGCAAAAAGGTTAAAATTGCTTGTACGTGATTTAAAAAATCTGATTGTAGAGAAACAGATTTCATAGAATTACACGTTTGACAACAAGAAACAATATTCTCCGGAATATAACCTTCATCGTTGTTTACTCTATCTAATCCAATTGTATTTATAACAGAGCCACAATAATGACATGGTTTTTGCCAATACTTAATAAAATAAGTATATGATAAAGCAAATTGAAAACCTTTCTTTCTCGCTCTTCTTTTGTGCACATTATATCTTGCGGTTGGTGTAAGATACATATCTTTCGTTATATTACCAGAATATTTTACATGAGGAAGAACATCTTCTATTTCTCCGGTTTCTTGATAAGAAGATATTTTACGAAGATGATTAAAGAATTCAGATTCACTTAATGCATTTTTCATATAATTGCATCGCGTACAGCATGGAGCACAATTATTTATTTCATATCCTTTACTAGAGTCTATTCTATCAATACCATTATTATTTAATATACCACAATATCTACATGGCTTAGAAGTTATTTCCAAAAATTCACTCATAGAGATAGAAACATTCTTTTTGCGATAATTTGCCTGACAAATAAGACTTGTCCATCGGCCATTATCTGTTTTGTGATATTCTGCATTCTTTTTTAATCTTTCCTCTCTGTGTACTATATAGTATTTTTTATTTACTCTTTTATAGTGTTCTAAATTTTCCAGTCTCCATTTTTTGCTTTTTAATAGATATTTTCTTTTATTTATTGGATTTGAAATATATTTAGAATGTAATTTACTTTTACAAGTTTTACAAGCCGTTTCATAACCATCACCTCTAGAAGAATCTTTATTAAAAGAATCTATCAATAAGGTTTGTTGACATACTTTGCATTTTTTAATAGTTGGAGCCTGTACTATTCCGAACGCAATCTGTTGTTGTTTTTTTAAAACACTTTTGCGTCTTTGCTCTTTTCGACAAGATTTACAACTATTCTCATAACCATCTTTGGTTATATTATTATGATCAAAATCAACTAATGATAATCTCTGTTCACACTTCTTACAGGTTTTATGAGTTAATAGGTTAATATTTATAGGCTCTTTAATTTTATTACTTTTTAATTTTTTTCGCTTTTCAGCTCGTTTTGCATTAATTTTATCTTTATTTAAATGATAATGCTCAAGGGCGCTTGCATTATAATGCTCTTTGTTTTCGATTCTCCACTTATCTCTCGTATCTATCATTTTTTGTTTTTTTGCAGGATCTGAAGTTCGTTTTAAATAAATATCATGGCAACATGCTTTGCATTGAGATTTTAAATTATCTAAATTATATTTATCTTTTCCAAATTCAGATATTGATTTTGTTTGCTTGCACGCAGAGCATGTTTTGGTATCAAAATTATCATTCATTGTATAACTCCTATTTATTTTACACTTGTTAATGCAGCCATAGAAATTATACTAAATTATTTCAAAACACTCTTGGGATTTTTATAAAAATTTTGCCAAGCAATTTAAACTAGGATGGGTTGTAACCGAAATCTTTTATAAAAAAATCCTCCAAAATTTCTTTTGGAGGATTTGGAATTTTAACGATCTCTCTAAAACTTAGATTTAATCAGTCACATAACCACTTGCAGCGCCACGAGGATTGACGATACCTATACCTATTATTTCACTCACCACCCAGCCTAACTTCAATTGTTTAGGTTCGTCAGCGGGTAATACTTCTATGTCCTGGCGAATAGGCATAACACCTACGAACTCAGGATCTGCAACTGCGAAAACCTGACGGTTCTCAACAACCTTAGAGACGATGATGTCGGCACCGAAGATTGAGCCATAAAGGCCAGTTTGTAGCAATTCACGCTGAGTAACAGGATCTACCTGTGAAGCACCAGCAGCACCAGCAGATTCCCAATTGAGCATATCGGTAAATTCGTTGATATGCATAAAATATTTAGAAGTTACCAGGTCCCACCGATCAACTTGACGCTTTAGAGCCAAAAGGCCCTGCTTTGAAAGTTCATCAGCAGTTGTAGTATTATCTAAACGCTGGTAGGCATTCTCTCCACCTTTAGCACTATCAGTTGCGAAATCAAGAGCAGCAAATACGTTCTTGTCTTCCTGGGCTTGAATTTCCTGACGAGCCTTTTGCTGGGCACGATCGATAACATTAAATCTCCGACGCTTGACTTCAGCAATACGGACAGTTGGGTTAGAAACCACTTCAAACTCAGGAATAGTTACTCTGTCACCAAAAACGCGTGATTCTGGAGCGGTACCGTTACTAGAAATAACAACTGCACCAACATCAATATCGCGGTCATATATTGGCAAAGCACCTTGTGGGAGGGGATCGACTACGAGAGCCTTTCGTCCTACACCCTGATAGTCAAGGTTTCTTCGGATTGGGTTGGCCATAGCCTGACCTAAAGCAATTTTGCCTTCTTGAGTCATTAGAGCTTGCTTGATCATCTCATCTCTCTGCTCTTCATTTAGTGAGGAACCTTGAGATAGAGCTGAACTAGAAGGTGCTAACTCTTCAATAATTGACGCATACCTTACGATCTGGGCCAAAGCATCTTTTACGTTTTTTGCGCTTAATTCGCCTTGTGTATTAAACATAATTTAACTCCTTATTATGCAATTTGGACGCCAGCAAGGTACAATGCACCATACTGTGAGGTTGAGGTTTCGCCGGCCATGGTATTCGTAGTTGAAACTAGAGAAATATCATCAACACGACCGATATGTAAAGCGACAGCAATACCATTGCCACCACCTGTGGTAGTTAATTTACCATCATTAGTACCATCGGCAGCATCACCATAAATTGGTGCATTAAGGGTTGCGGCAGCATATTCGGCAGAAGAAGTCCATGCATCAGAAGTGATACCATAAAGTCCTGGTTTGGTCCACAAAGTGGCCTTACCTGAACCGACCATGGTGCTTGGTCCAATAACAACAACACCTGAGGTTGAAGAGGTACCAAATCCAGTTCCTTTACCGACAGTTGCTCCAATTACAGTACCAAACATGGTGCCATAACTTGCGGATCCGTCACCGCCGACAGAGCTACCTTCATCAACTAATCCATAGAAAACGCTATGAGTTGCTACGCGTCCTAAGATCAAATGAATCTGGGGACCTGGGTCACCAAAAACATCCGCAGCATACAAGTCTGTTGCTACGTTAAGAGCCTGAAGTACCGCAACTTCACCGCCCACAATTAAGGAGACGTTGTCGTCTTCGATATCAAATTGGCCTAGGGGTTCAATTCCTGGCTGTAGTGGTTTTAACATAAGTTGTTCTCCTACTTATTTTTAATTTAGAATAGATTCAATCGTTGAATCTATCATTTTAGAAACTTCAAAAAGTCCGTCATTATCAGCTTGATTTGCAATTTTAATCAAAGCGTCAATCACTGCGAGATCAGCGTGTTTTCCTCGAAAGTTTCCTGTAGGAGCGCTCTTAGCCACACCTTCAGAATGTGATTTTTGCTCTAGCAAATTTTCCACTAAGCCCCCATTTCCCATTGCATCAGAAACAACAATAGCATTTGGATGTGCTTCGTGAATTAAGTCTGCACCCTTCTCTTTATGAACATCATAAAGATCAGAATAATCAGCCTTTACATTCTCCCTCTTCTGATTATACATGCTTTTAAGCCCTGCATAATATAACTTAGAATATTGATCTGAAAGACCAGAAATAGCATCACTTATATACTTATTTGGATATTGATCTGCCATTTTCCTCATACCAATGTTTAATCTATTAGTAGATTCTTTAATAAAACTCTGTGAAAGTAATAGATTTTCAGCCACTTTTTGTGAAACTGGATTATTACGATAATAATTTATAGCATTTTTCCATCCACTATGTCTGCGGCGTCCTTGTTTGGGTAATGAATGTCGAATAAACTTTCTTAATTGAGAACGATTAAATACGCCCTCTTTATAAAGATAACCTAAAGAATTTAAATAATCAATTTGTGGATTACCAGTTTTCCTGATAAAACCTCCCCATCTATTATCCGGATCCATAAAGGCCATACCTAATGGAGTTTGTAATAAATCACTTGCAATTCTAAAAGCCGCACTTCTAAATCCTGGTGGTTTATTTGAGATATCTATTTTTTCTCCATAAACATCTAAAATAATAGGATTATCAGATCCAGAACCAAGATCTGTTGAGGCTCCAGTTGAGGCTCCGGGTCTACTTTCTGCAATAGGTCCTGTGGCTGCACCAATATTAGCACTTCCAGCTCCTGCACTAATTGCAGATTCAGCGGCTGGGTAAATGTCGATTACCACCTGTCTCCAATGTTCTAAAGCACTCAGCAGTTGCTGATCCGCCTGAATAGTCTCTTGGAAGCCATCTAGAGAAGCCAAGTCACCTCTAAGAGCTTCTTGATTTGTTAAAAATTCCGTAATTTCAGCTTTTAATTCTTCCGTTTGTTTTGCGGCAATTATCATAGCGGCCGGATCTTTTGGTTCCATTAAAATAGAAGCACTCTCTTCATTATCTTTTAATTCATCCAAAACATCTATATTCTGTTCGTTACCATAAGTTCTTTGATTAAAACGTAACGTTCCATGAGCAGCTCTAGCGGCAGCAATTGCTTTTCCCAAATCTGAAACGCTGGTTTGATATGTTTGTAGGTCATCTTTATTATCAGGATTAGATAAGTAATCCCACAACGATATTCCACCCCAAGCTAATAAACCCAATACTGCGGCTATACCCAGCCCTTTAAGGGCTAGTGGTCCTGCAACTCCGAGTAAAAATTTTCCTACCACTCCCTTTTGAACAGCGGCTGAAAAATTTTGAGCAATCTCTGTATTTTTTAAAAGTCTACTTGACTCTTCGGCACCAGCCTTCTTGGAAGCTGTGGCCAAACTTTTAGTCTCTTTTTCCACCATCTTTTTGACAGCTTTTGCTTGTTCGTCAGATAAGCCCTTTGCTATTTTTGCTTTATCTGTGTGTATTTGAGCGACTTCATCTGCAATACTTTGCAATTTTTGAGCAGATTCAGCAGATTCTTGTTTTAATGACTCTATAACTGGCTGAATTGCTCGTTTAGTTTCTTCTCCAGAACGTGCGGCGGCAGTAGATAATTCTGCAATAGAAGCTTCCATCGCACCAAGTCTGGCAGCAATTTCAACGCTATTATCTAATGACTCTACAGCTTTAGCTGGCATAGCTACACCAGTAGCTTGCTCAACCTTAGCTTTTGTAACTGCTACTTTTGGAGCAGAATTTTGTCGAATTCTTGCGCCCAACTCGCCTTCTTGAAGTGGCTTTGGTTTTGGAGCCACCGGGACGCCTCGACCTCTTATACCAGCCGCTGGTTGAGCGGGAGACTGCACTTTTGGAGCAATTGGAGGTTCTGCTTTTGGAGCAATTGGAAGTTCTGCTTTTGGAGCAACTGGAGGTTCTACTTTTGGAGTAACTGAAGGTTCTACTTTTGGAGTAACTGAAGGTTCTACTTTTGGAGGACCTATGGTCTTTAAACGTCTTGAGGCTACTTCTAAAAGCGCAACTTGATCTGGGCCTTCTTTTGAGACGACTCGCTGCATATATGCAACTAATTTAGCAGACTCTGTATCATTTATAGAAATCCCTTTAATAGCATCTAATACATCTTCGCAATTCATTACTGCTTCTTGTATAAAATCTTCCGAAGTATCTATCCAGTTTGGATCTGTCAACTTAGGTCCATTATTAGAAAGCTGTTCCCCAATAAATCTAAGTTTTCTACCGATAGCAGGTAAAGATTTCCCTTCGGTGACTTTCGTAAAAACTTCTAAAAGTTGTTGGGAAGAATCAAAAGATATTTTAGTAGCAGATGGAAATAATTCTTTAAATAAAGCTTCACCAACTTCCGTTGCTTTACCAGCTTTTTTGGTCAAATATTTTTGCATTATATCAGAATAAATATCAAATATTTCTGAGGAACCTGCGCGATTTATTTTCATAATTTATTCTCCGGAAATTTCAGATATTGTTCTCTCAATCCGGTAGGCCAGTTTAATATTACCTAGATCTGCGGCAGCTTCAGCAGCAAGTTTAAGTTCTAATAACAACTTTGCTTTTGCTTCTTTTTGCTCTTCTTCGCTTATCTCTTCTAACTCAGGATTTGTTTCTGCGTCATCTGCTAAGGCAGAATCAACAAATGCATCTAAACTTTTCTTTGCATCACCCATAGTATTTTTAACTTCAGTAGCCTTCTGATTGACTGTATCTAACGTAGAAGCTTGAGCCATCAAATCTAATCTTTCGGCTAAAGAAAGAATATATTTTTCAAATTCCATAGCCGTTTCGCTCTGTTCCCAAGCCTGTTTAGTTATATGATCCCATTTTGGCATAATAATCTCCTAATCTATGATAAATTAGTTTAATTAGTAGTCTAGTGTATTAATATCAAAGCGGGTACATCTAAATTATATTTTAATGCTGCCGCTAATCTATGCTATCACTCTTAAGATTAAATATCATTTGATAATTTTTAAATAGCATATGCAAAATTATTCAGATTCATGGATATTAAGAATTGCAATAATTCTTTTAATTTTAGACCCAACTTATTCATAAATTATATCCTCTATTTTAGACGAAAAGAAATTCCAAAGTTCCCATCAATGATGATGGCGGACCAGTCACATATGCTACTGCGGGATGGCCCTCTGTAGGTTGGGCGGTAGTTAATTTTCCGTCTAATCCTACATATAAATTTGCATTTAATGGATAAATTTGAGTGGTATCAAACTGGTCTGTAGCATATATTCCCCGATGATAATGTACCGTTACCCGACCCGATCCAACTGTAGAATCATCTCCAGGTTTCGTTGCTATTCTATATACATAACTAGTTATTATTTTAAAAGCATCATTATTTCCATCTTCATCTGAATCATAATTCAATACAGTACCAGCAGGTACAATTACCAACCCATTTACATCATTTAAAGATACTGTAATGGTAGATGTGAAACTATTTCGATTTACATTTGGAAATTCTAATGGAGCCATTACTTCTGCAATATTAGTTTTTACTCCATTAACCTCTACTATATTAGAGGAGGCTACTTCAATTACTATAATTTCATCAATTTGAGCTTTACTAAATGCATTTGTCCTGGCATCATCTATTATTCCTAATGGCGCCGTTCCATCACTAACTCCCACAACGATATCATTTCCTAAAATTTTAAGCTGTGCAATCATACCTGGCTCAAATTCGGCCGTAGGATCCAAAGGATAACTTGCAGGTAATGATGTGCCGGTATGTATAACTCTTAGCATATATTCTCCAGTATTTTAATTCAATACAAATAATTAATAAAAATATAGGAGACCATTGTAGTCTCCTATACATAATACTTTGTTTTAAATTTTGATTATCAATTTATCTTAAGAGGTTTTCTTGATATTATCAATTGTAGCAAGAACCATATCAGCAGCCATTTGATTTCCTGATTTAGATAAATCTTTAGCCATTTTTTTAAGTTCTACGGCGACAGCCATTTTTGCAGATGCTTCTTTTATAAAATCATCTTTTATACCCATGGCGGTAGCCTCCACAATATCCGCAGCAAAGTTATGACCTTTTAACTTTAAGCTTCCAGCAATCTTTCCAAGTCCAGTCAAAATATGATTAGCTGTGGTATCAAAATATTCATTTGCAGAAACAGCTTTATTATCTGAACAATTACATACTCTTTTACCACAAATAGGGCAAGATTCAGATATACCATCTAATGCTTTGATGTTTCCATCTAGAGCCCCACTAATATTATCTGCATGTAATTCATCAGCCATCAAAAAAGACTCTGGATCAGATAAGGAATCATCAAACTCTTCATCCTCTCCTGAATTCAATATATTCTCTATAGGATCATCTTCGGCAGAAGAATCAAAAAGAGCTTGAGCCTTTTTTTCCAGATTATGTTTCTGAAGAATCCTCTGAAACTCTGCGGCGATATTATCGCCATTAAATCTATTTCCAATCATAGGATCCCCCTTTTGTTATTTGTTGAATAATGCAGAAAGATTTTCTACCATTGATCTTTGTGGTGCATCCTCAGGTGTTTCATAACCTATGTTTAATCCGCCAAGATCACTAGCAACCTTAATAGTCTCAGGCATTCTCGCATTAGCTATAGATCGTTTAAATGCTTCAAAGGCTTTGTCATCAAATTCTAAAACCAAATCTACTTGGCTATCTAATGATGCTCTAGTTGGAGCAATCAAACCCTTGCGTTGCATATCCATTGCTAAGTCATAAGCTCTTCTCATCCGAAGTTTAACGGCCTCCTTCTCTTCTGCCGCTTTTCTTTCAATCAACTTTTTAGCTATTGCAGCGCGTGGTGATGGAAGTTTTTCAACTACAAAAGACGCACCCTGAACGCCATCATTTGGGACTACGTCATTTGCATCATTTTCATCTTTCCCACCATGCATATCTTCTTCGTGCTCTTCAACTTCTTCTTCAGCTTCTTCTTCTGCAATATCTTCCATTTCATTTTCTTTATCGTCAGCTAAGTTGAATTTTCCGTCATCAGCCAGATTACCTGTTGGAGCTTTATTAGCCACCTCTTGAGGGGTACCTACTGGAACGGCCGGAGCACCTGCTTTATCAGAATCACCTTTTGGAGTTGATTCTGCTACGCGTTGCGCATGACCAGCACCATCATCTGCTTCATTTAAATCTGGAGATTCATTTTCTACTTCGTCTGAATCTAAAGCTTCCATAGCAATTTTTTTACGAGCAGATTCTAACAAAGCTAATCTACGTTGTTTACGTAAATTAAGCGCCTGAGCAAACAACTCAGACTCTGCCTTTGAGGCTGCCTTTGAAGTATCTTTTCCTGAGGGCTCTTTAGTAGCTACTTCCTCTCGTTCTTTTGCACTATCTTCTGCTTCTTCTACATATTCAGAAGTTTTTACCATAGCCGAAGAAACAATCTTTGCCATCTTTAGCAGGGTACGTGCTTCGCTGGTTAATTGTGCTGAATCTTCCAATGCACTAGCAGTTAGTGATTTAAGCTCTGAGTACTTTTTAGGAGAAATCCTATTTTTGTGATCATAAGCTTCAATAATTAAAGCTAATTCGTCAGCTGATTCACTAGATTCTGCCAAAACAATCTTCATATCTTTTAAAAGGTTACGAGATAGATTGGTAATTTCATCTACTGGTTTGTCGGCATCTGTATCAATATTTACTTCTACTCCACCTTTTCCACTGCCCAAGTCTTCAATTGCTTCTTTTAGATCAGCAAAAGCTTCCTCTACTACCACTAAAGCATCTGATGCTTTAGCTTGAGGATCTTCTTCGTCAATATCCTCAGCACCAGCTTCTGGATCTTCTTCTGGCATTATAGATTCTTCTGGTAGGGGAGCCTCTTCCGGCATTGGAGCATCCAAAGCACCGGGAGCAGCAGGAGGAGCACCTAATCCAGCCATCGGATCTGCTTGACCTAATCTAGTAAGCTTTCCAGCCACAGAACGTAAACCATCAGTACGAATAGCTGCAACAACAGCCTTGCCATACTCTTTGCTGGTTAAAAACTTCCAATTCTCTTCTAGTTTTGGACCATAAATATCTTTAGCAGTTGTTGCTAAAATTAATTTATCATCAGCATAAACTTCAAAACATGAAGCCTGTTTGTTGATCGCACCATTTAGTGCTCGAACTTGCTTAAATTTTGTACTTAATCTAGCGCGCTTCTGTTGTTCCTTAACTTGTTCGTCACCAGGAAACATACCATCTTGTCCACCCATAGCTTTATCCTGGTGCATATGCTTATCATCCATCCAATATTTCTTGTAATCTTCTGAAGTAAAAGTGCTTGGCTCTACGGGTTCAGCCTTACCATCTCCTGCGGCTCCACCATAAAAGTAAGCTTTTCTCTCCAATCGACGTTGGGCCAACTGAGCGCGCTTCTGTTGTTCCTTAACTTGTTCGTCACCAGGAAACATACCATCTTGACCGCCCATTGCCTTATCTTGATGCATGTGTTTGTCGTCCATCCAATATTTCTTGTAATCTTCTGAAGTAAAAGTACTTGGCTCTACAGGTTCAGCCTTACCATCTCCTGCGGCTCCACCATAGTAATATGCAATCCGACGACGTAATTCCGCTCGTTTGTTTAACTTAGAATCATTCATTATTTCCTCCATAATGTTTTTATGCGTTTTATTTTTATCTAAACTAGAAAAAGCATAAGTTTCAGGACCTACGCCTCCCGTTTGAAATGTATCAATATTCTCACCATTATCACTAGCAACTAATCCGGTAGACTCTCCACCAGTTCCTCTAACCCCTTCATTATCAACAGTTTCTATAGCTGCCCTTCCAGAAGCATCTTGTCCGCTACTAAAGGTTTCTCCTTGACCAACAGACATATTATTCTCAAGAGAATCATCATAGGATTTGCCAAAACTTTCATATAAATCTGAAATATCAGAATCAGAAGCCCCTGCATCTCTCAATTGAGATAACGCTTTAGCAAACTGCACCTCTCTATTTTCACTCCACCTTAATCCGCCTTCTTCTGCTGTTTTAACAAGATTATACTTATGCAAATAATTATTTACTATAGATTGGCGCTGAGTTACTGAACAACCACGTGGACCACAAGCAACTTTTAAAATTTGGTCTAATTCTTCTGCTTGTCCCAAGGATAATTGAGCACTAAACTTTTCAAAATCAGAAACTCCATAATTACTTAATTCAGCCTTATGTTCTCCTATAGAAGCAATACATCGAAGCAATCGCGCACCCGGTTCGGCAGGCTGAACTACTAAACTATATTCCATTGGCTTTAGACCAATATTAACTTCTCCATATGCTGAACGTGCTGTAACACAGACACAATACTCTTTAGGAGTGGTAGCTCTATTCCCACAATCGCTGCAAATAGAAGTAGTTACAGCAGTTCCCATGGAGCCATACCGCACTACACCCGTTTGAACTTTTCGAGCTAAATTTGGATAATTCACTTTATCCAAAGCACAAAGACCAACAACCTGTTTGTGCTTTTCATCATAATAAGTATCTAAAATAATTCCACGAATACCATCAACAGATTCTGATTTGTGGTCTACACATAATGGTGTTCCAATCCAATCTCTAGCTGCCTTCTTTAATTCAGATTCAGGAAATATATCACCATTATTATTTTTGTGCGCTGGAACATTTCCATGCCAATGATATTTATCATCAAAATATCCCCAAGCACGCTCGTGACCGACTTTTTTTAAATTTCCATCATCATCAACAAGAGCGGATTCCGCTGCTTTTAAAAATATAATTGTAAAATATAAAAAATCATCTGATTTAGGAGCCAATACTTTAGAGGTATTAGCGAGTTTTTCTAGTCTAGCCAAAATATGTGGAGAGGCAGCAACAATATCAGAAGAAACTTCTTTAACCACATTACCGCTAGAATAACCAATTTTAATAAATCCTGAAGTAGACATGATGAAAATCCTTAATAATCACTAGGTGTTTTTATATTAGCCATTTAATATTTTTGTGTAATTTACTCTGATAAAACAATCATACCCAAAATATTTGTATTTATATATTCTTTGGCACGCTCCACAGAAGAGACTAAGTCTTCTATTGTACGCTCATATCCATCTGTATGTGCAGAAAACTCCATAAAAAAATCAGGAGAACCAACTTTATCTCGTAAAGCAAAGATCTTTTCTGCTGCATCAGATGCAGATTTAGAAGATGATACTAAACCATCAATAATTTCTAAAGTAGTCGTTGCATCTTTAATATCATTAAAAATTCTAATAGCATCTCTGATTTTAATTAAATATGCCTTAATGATTCTTATGTTTCTTTTTGCAGACTGATGAAATTGCCCCTTAGATTTTTCTATTACTTCAGCATTATCTTGATGTTTTTCATATTCCATCTTATTTTGCAACATTTTATCTAAAGAATCTTCTATCAACTCTATTGCTCGATCTAGCATCTTTAAAATTTCTTTAGCTTTCTTTTTTATATCATCTGATACAGGCACACCAGCCCGCTTTAAAATAGAGTTATCTGCTCTAATTTCTATTTTAGCCTCTGGATATCTCTCAGAGATGCATTCTAAAATATTTTGTGCATCCATTTCTTCAGAAATTTGCAAAATCTGAGATGCTTCTAAATTAATAATTTCACCGAGACTATAATATATTTTATGCTGTAACATTTTAAGCAAATGTTTAGGTTCTCTCATGGAGGTGCAAATAATTATTTTATTACTCACTTTAGTTGCAGCCACAATATCTTCTAAAAATTTAAATACTTCCTTATTATAATAATCATTTGAATCCATATACATAAAAGAAGCAAAGCTCTTTCTAACCATAGTGTCTTTTCCATACGGCAATTCTAACCGAGCGTCTTTTTCCTTGCCTTTACCTACAGTTATTGTTCTACCATAGATATCTATGTCTAGTGTTCCATTCCAAGAATCATCTACTTCACTATAATTATTATAATATTTAACCATTGGAGCTGCGTTTATTAAGCCATCAATATAAAAAGCGGTTACAACTTTATTAGTTATCGGAGATACTTTTAAAAACTCAGCAGTTGATGATAATTTAGATTTCTCTGAGGCTGTTTTAATTAAACCTGTATTTATATTAATTATAGGAAATCCCTTCCAATTCATATTAGAATTGTCTTGAAATTTAAAATTAGTAACAATAGCCGCCTTAACAAACCCAACTTCTTGTGCAATTTTAGTTGCATCTTTTAAAAAACTTGATAATGTCTCTATATCAATCATATCACCTGTATCAATTCCAAGTCTAGATGACAATCCTCCGTGAATTTCTAAAACATATTTTATTTCAGCACATCCAAAAGTAGCCAAAGATCCCGGCTGAATATTGCTATAAACTTTTTTAATAATATTTTCATCATCTACAAATAAAATATCTATTGGAAATGTTACCGTTCCCATGTGATATAATACACTTTGAGGCCGACTATATTTAAATAATAAACCAGCGGAGTCATCTAATGATTTATATGATTGTAATCCGATTACTTGGTCTTGAACACTTTCTGCTATTCCACATTGAAAAGATGCTAAAGGAGCATTAGCACCTTTATATATAGTAACCTGAGCCTTTTTATATCGCACATCATCAAGAACCCAATTATAATCACTACCTTCTACCGGACTAATTATTCCACCAGCATATTCCGTTGTCTCAGACAAACCCTGCTCAGAATCCATATTCTCTAATACAGATTTTTCAGGAGTCAAACCATCCGATGGAACAGAAGTTTGCAAATCTATTTTTGTTGGGCCATCTTGAGTTAACCCAAGTCCATCGCCATATTCTTCTGGGGTGCCTATAACTCCTGGCCATGCATTTTTTTTCATAAACCCTCCTTATAAAGCTTTAGCCAACTCATCAAGAGTTTGAATAATGAAAGCCGGATTTTTACCATTTAACATATTTTTAATTAAACCAATACTCGCTCCAATCGCAGCCCCGCCAGGGGTTTTTTTAGAAGCAAGTTCAGATACATTTAATTGATTAACCTTATTTCGCAAATTTGGATAAGCTCTATTCCTAGCTTCTAAAGACATTTTATGTAACATAATATCAATAATGCTTTTAATTTGTTCAGCCACATACTTTGGATTATCATAAACATATTGTGATTCCTTTTTCATTAGAACTCCGTCATATATTGACTGGCACGCATCACCACTTTCTTATAAGCAGATTCTTTTGCTTTATTAAGATTATTATGATTAGGATATTCTAACAAAATAGTTCTACTGTAAATTTTTGCTAGCTTCTTTAAAACATCATTTGTATTCGGGAGATCTGCATTTACAATCTTAATCATTAATTGATTAAACAACAATGTTGGATCGTCACTTTTTGTCTCGGCATATTTTATTAATAAAAAATCCGCAAAATCCGCAAAAGCATATTCGTCTTGTTCATCTGCTAAATCACCTAATTCTACCAATAAATCTATTATGCCTTCAACTGACCCAGATTGATTTAGTTTTTTACCTTTATTAACTTTATAAGAATCTGGATCTTGACCGAAACCCTCAATCCCCATTTCTAATGCATTAAACCCATTGGCTCCTTCTGCCGATACATCATTTTCAGGCATAGAAATAGGTACATCTTTATCCTTGGCAGGCTTAGATTCCTCTATCTTTTTAGACCAATAGGATGTTTTAATCATTTTATTTTACACCCCTTACATTCTTGATACCATAATTTGGATCAGATATTTCATCCGCTTTGCTGGCAGTAGTGTATTTTTCAGGAAGTTTTACCTTTCCAGTAACTACATCTGCAACAGAAAACTTCTTACCATCTGCTCCTTGATAGTAAGAACTAGTAGAACTAGAGGAAGATGCTATTTTTTTCATATCCTCTATTTCTTCTTTTGTAATAGGAATTTGCTCGTTATATAATCCCATAATAGCTCCTGCTTAGATTTTAAATATTACTATGTAGGAGTTGGTTCGCCACCCGGACCTGCTCCTCCGGCGGGGGCTCCACCACCTAAAGCTGAACTAAGATCCGGTGCTTCTCCACCACCCATTGCGGGTAATCCACCTAAATCTAATCCGCCTCCTCCTCCAACACCCGGTATACCACCCATATCTTCACCACCTCCACCTTGTAATCCAGGAAGTTCTTTATCTGGAGGCTCAGTAATGGCACTATCAGCATCCAAGTTTCTAAGTTCTGCTAGACGCATAGTATTCATAGTTTGCTCTTCTTTTTGGCGAATAACATTTGCAATCAACTCTTCCTTAAGTCTTCGATCTTCTTCCTCTTTACTTAAACCAAGACTACGGTACAGAGTCTGAAGAGATACCTGATTGTTAGAAACGAAATTAGAGATATTTTGAATGTAATCATTCATATCATATAGATTCATATGGTTAAAGTCTACTTGAGGAACAACCAATCTTTGCTTTCCATCAACATATTCAAAAAATCCTTGAATTTCACAGATTGGTGCAAAAATTTTCTGCTCCAACCACTTTTTAAGCATATTTCTAAAGATATCATATCGCTGTCTTAATACTTCTAAACCAACAGAAGAACTCGCATATGTATTTCCGTGTATTGCGATCTTTCCATTAGATCTTGTTACAAAAACATGATTTGGAACTTCGACACAAAACACTCTATAGTTGTTGACCCAGCGAACGGAAGCATCTGTAGGTTTTATAATTGGCATGGTTTTCTCTAATTCATTTTGCTTAGAGATTATAATTTTGTATATATCGACTTGTTTCTCTATTTTTTCTATTTTTTCTAAAGTAATTTTTGTAGCATATTTACATTTAAATGCAATCTCTTGAATATCATCCGCTAACTGTTTTGAAACCGTAAAACAGCAAGTTATCTCTTTTGTACTATTTTTCAAAACCAAGGCTTTCAAAAGTATTTCGAGATTTTCTTTTGAAAATTGTTTCACTGATTCTGGTATATGTTTTTCAATACCTTCTTTGTATCCAGACAAAATATCTTCTGCAAAAAATTCAAACTTTATATCTTTATATTTTAAATAATTGTCTGATAAATAATATCCTAAATATTCCAAATAATCACCTATTAAAATTTCTTTAGAATATCCATTTTTGCAAGGAGTCTTAATAACTTCTGGTGCGTCTTTTCCTTTCCATAAATCTATACTTGTTTTAAATCTAACACTTTCTTCAGGTTTAGAAGTGAAATCTTTATTAGAATTTATATCATTAATATCAAATATGCTCAAAGCTCTTTCTTTATTAAAGGTTACGCCATTATTTCTGGAAAGAAACATTTCATGGAAATCAGTAGTTTCAATATCTACTTCTTGATTTTTAAATCTAAACATCATTCCTGTAAATTCAAAATCTGTAGTGAATGTCGGCTTATGAAACTTTAACTCCCCAGTTTCTGGAACAACTGTAGCAATCTTGTCATTAGAAATTAAATCATCATAATAAAGCCATCCACGTTCAGTTAGAATCTCATTATCATCTACACTCATACAAACACCCTCTTGGTCCATTAAAGCTTTAGGTGTCATTAAGCCAGTATAAATATTATTATTTATTAACTCTATATCTGCCGCTATGTCCAATACAGAACCAGAGAATCCAGCTCGCTCTATTGTGACCCCATCATGAGTAATGATTTTAAAATCTTTATCATATTGTGCTTCTTCTAATATAATTTTAAATGCTTCAATATCCGCTTGAGTTGGACGATAATCATTAGAGCCTCCAAGCTTAACTAATGTTAAGGGGTTTACCATTCCATCAGCTTGAGCAAACTTACTATTACCTTGAATAGTTACTTTACCATTTCTTCTGGTGACAAATAATCCGGTAGGTACTTCAAAGCACCAGACGTCTCCATCATAATCAACTTCATTAATATTTGCTCCACCGTGATTCGGATTGCCATATACTAATGGAGTATCGCCATAATTTCCATCTGACCATAGAACAGTATATTCTTCAAAATCTCTATCAGGACGCGTTGTAATATTTATATTAGGCGTGAATCCACATTTATAGGCCATTTCATAAATATCATCTGCAAGTTGTCTAGATACTGTATTATAACGATATCCTATTGCTCCATTTTTATACTTACTTGGAACTACAGAACCATCACCAGCTATGAGCGCATCGAGCATTATCTTCTGTTTTTCCGGAGGAAGGTTTAAGATCCATCGAGGAATCTTCTTATTATAAGAATCTGTCTTGCCATCTACACTAAATTCTTCAATACAATGCAGGGTGAGTTCTTTGTCTGCGATACTTGCTTTCCAAATATCCTGCGGATTTGTGGATGAAAATCCACTTTTTTGCATCACTATACTGCTAGTTAACTTCCTTCCAATTATATCGGCTACCTTTTCAAAAGTATATTTTATATCTTCATAACAATCAGAAGTAGGTTGCTGAGAAATAAGAACTTTATTATCGCGCCATATCGATCCCAAACCTCCTCTTAATTTGGAATATATGCATCCCTCACTAACCACGTACCCGGCAAATTTTAGATATGTATCAATATCAATAGTGTTATCGCCTATATCAACAAAGTTGATATTTTTAAAACAGGAAGAGGAAAAATCGGTTTTGCTTTGAAATCTATAAAAAGATCCTTTACTCATATCTTCTGCTTTGATAATTTTATATTGGTTCCAGCCTCTACTTGTTTTTTTAGATGCATACATTCTGTGGTTTGGAGTTACACATACATCAATCTTTTCTCCAGAAAAATGAAACATTTTTCCATTGTATGGCTTAAGAATTGTATTGGTTGGTTGATGATATTCAGCCTCTTTTGTTTCTGAATTATAACAAAGAATTTTTAAATTCTCTTTTAAATAATGACAGCCATTATCATCTGTATAAATAACATCTGAGTATTTTTTGAAGCCTTCTGAAGTTGCAATTTCTGTTTGATTATCATAGCATTCCCTCAATTTATCATAAAGCATCAAATCTTTATATACTGATACTATAATTGAAGTTCCACGAATATCATATGGAGAGCTAAGCAATTTAAGGTGCGATATGTTTAAATTATCCAAAGGAATATTTTGTCCTTTTTTAACATAATCTAAAATATATTTAGGTACTCTATGCTTCATTTGAATATCAGATGGATTGCTGGAGTTTACAAGTCGCTGTAAAGAAGCGTCTGGCCTTAATGATATTATAGTCTGATCGCCTATTGCTGGTTTTTTAACATGAATATAATCAGGATTTAAAATCGTGATTCTTTTCCATATACCAGCATTTCTATCTAATTCTGCATAAGGAAAAGACTCACCATTTTTCCAAAATTCCAATGAGGCACCATACACAACAGAATATAAATCTATTCTATCGGCCATTTCTAAAAAGAACTCTTGAATCTCTTTACTTTTACATGTAATATTGATTTTAGAAATAGGATATGATGAATGCAGGTTGATTGCATTTCTAACGATTGGATGTGTATCATAAAAAATTCTATTCCACGCATTCATTGTAACACGATCACGAGGAAGATTTAAATTCGCCAATTGAAACAAAGGAGAATATAAATCAGGCGCCATTCGATCTGACATGCTCGTGGTAGTTGGAAGAACTGAAGCACTTGCAGTGGCAGTCTTTCTAAAATTAGGACTATGGGCTACAGCAGAATGCATAAAATTACTTTCTGCATCCGTCTTTTCTTCTCGACTCAAGGATTGATGCACCTCTGCTCGTCTAAGATCACTTAATTTACGTAAAGTATCTTGAGTTACAGGTTCGTTTTCTTTAGAAATATTAGAATTTGGCGTTCTCGCTCCTCGTCTATTCATTTAATCTCCTTATTTAAGTCTCGGCAAGTGGACTAAAAACGGCCTTATCATGGTTGGTTGTGTATCTATTCCTGGTTTAATTGAAAAACCATGAGTGATATCAAATTTCCAAGCTATATAAGCATATAGCAGAGCCATCAATCCATCATTTGGTATGCTACCCTTTTTATAAGTTTTAATCTGTTGTCCACCAGACATTCTTACACCCATTTCCATAGAAGTACAATGATCTATAAGCCATTCTATGTGCTCATAACTTCCCCATGGAAATCTAATCTTACCTTTTCTGAATTTATCAAAAATTTCATCGATTAATAAATCTTTATTATAACCAATAATTAATTCATCTTCACGATATTTAAGTGGTTTAACTAAACTTCCGCTTCCTTGTGCTCCTAAAAATTTACTATGATAAAGTAATTGTAAATCAGATACTACATCATTACCATAAAAATGATCTGACACTCCTTGTATGATACCAAATCTACGATAACATTCTTTAATAGTAGCAATTTTATGACGAAATCCGTGTTCACCAATTTTATGTGTATGTTCCACAAGCAATGTTCCATCATGTTGTGCAGATAATACAACAATACAAGAAAATGATTGACCTCTATCAATATTATCATTTTCCACCTTTCCACCCCAATCCACTCCGAGATATGTTTTCTTTTCTCTTGAGTCTATTCTGCGTGCCATGCATCGATCTGCATCTCTACAGTGTTCATAAATATCAGCTTTAGTTAAAGGTAAACCAGCACCAGAATAAAATTCACCAATTACTTCGTTGTTCCAGACTCTCATTGATTGTGTAGGATTATTTTCCGGCATTAAATCTAAAATATTTTGCTTAGGAAATTGTGGTAAATATAATTGATTAATATGATATCCAACATATTTAGCGGTTTCTGGATCTTTTGTTGGAACCCATGCTCCATTTTCAATTGCTTCTATTTTATGTTGCCTATGTCCACAAAGTGGGCATTGTATAATAAAGCCATCTACCCAAATGTGCTTCCATCTATCATCGCCAGAAAGATAAAATGGAAATGTTTGCTTGCAGTTAGTACATCCCAAATGATAATATCGTTGGTCTGATAACTCCCATATGGAATGGAAAAAAGAACTTCGCTCCTTTGGCGTTCCAAAATAAACTTGCACACCTTTACCAACCGGACCATATTTTGCTGCGGTTAGAATTTTAGTAGCATTGCCAATAGCTAAACCATACATTTCTTGACAATTATGGGCCAATGGTCCTCCAGCATTTTTAGCCCGATTAGAAGATGTAACGACAAAATTATGATTATCTTTAACTTCTATATCATAAACGATCTCTTTTTGATTTAAATAATGTACATCATTAATACTTAAAAATCTATATTCCTTATAATTAGCATTCCAGTTGTGCTTTTTAACACTTCTATACTTTTTAAGAATTTTATATTCTATGGATGGATGTATATATGGTGCAATTAATTTACATAATTTATCAAATTCATTTTTCTTAAAGTAAATAAAAAAGAAATCAGAACCGCCATGATTGTAAGATTTATAATGACATTGAATTCCTAAATTTTTAAATTTTTCTACTATCATTTCTTGAGTTTTTTCATCAAAAGAATGGGTTGATAAAGATCCACTTCCGCTTTCAGAAGAACCATTATTCCAAAATTTTGAAGATCCCTTGTCCATATACCATATGGCAATACCAATGGCGGTTAAATCTTTTAAAATCCAAGGAGGACAATATTTTTTTTCAGAGGAAATCTTATTTGATAATCCAAACCCCTTTGTTGTGAATTTGATAGCTTTATTTTTTGCATATCTATTTTCTTCAACTAATGTTAATTTAGAATCAAAAAGAGATGCTTTCCAAGAGCAATAAGCTGTTTGCTTTTCAGAATGAATTACCGATAATCTATATTTTTTATTTGCATAATTATCTAAATGACCATTTCCGAGAAAAGATCCTAACACAACCTGATGTTGTTCATCTCCAAGGGCATAAGACATTTGTCCTCCGCCAAAAGATGAAACCAATAAATCATTAGATGTTAATTCTTTAGCTTTTTTCCATCCAGAATCTGTTAAAAATAAATGATTTTCAGTACATTTAATTTTTCTTCTATTACAGACTACTTCTATTAATTCTTTTTCCCCTCTATTCCAAGCATTTATTACGCTTTTATATTCAAATAATTGACTTGATTCATTAAAAGATTTTATTTTTGGCAAAGTTTTATTATTTTTATACATATCATAAATTTTGCCTATAAATATTTTTTTTCCACCTTCTATTTCTATATTTTGGTTGTATGGAAAACATTCATCAAAAAAGATAGCATCTGTTGTCATACCTCTTATTCTGTCTGCATCTCTACCCAAACTATCAACCCAAATAGTGCCAGTATTAAACTGCTTCATAGTTAAATTATCTACTGCATTGGTAGAATGTAATTTATTTTTATTAATAAAATCATCTTTAGCCGTTCTAACCATACCCTCTAATTTATCTTGAGTAAACTTTTTAACCATAGCTAAAGAAGGAAAGGCGTGTAGAACTCGAATTGGTGGATTAGAAAATAATCCACTATTTGTCAAATATAAATCTAATGCACCAGCCATCATAGTGGCGCCGATCTGACGACCTTTACATAATACAACCGGTTTTCCTGTGCCGGTTGTAGCTTGCAGAGCAATATATCGATAAATGTCTGCCATAAATTTCCAGCCATTACCAATGATTTTAAAAGACTGGCCATCAATAGTTAAATTGTTTTCCACAAAATGAGCAGGATCATAGTCTAAAAAACTAGAACGTATTTGACTAAATAATTCTTCTTCACTTTTAATTAAATCTTGTTGATATTTTGACATCCATCACCCACATTAGGTTGTGATCTCAGAATGTCGATAATAATCTGCATTTGTATCTTCTGCCTCACCAGAATTAATTGGTTCTGGTGGTACGTAAGTTACGATTTCAGCACTTTCATCTTTTGATAATTTTTTATCAATTGCCCTACGGAGTTTATTAACATCAATAGGGAGGTCTAAAAAACGCAAACCATCTTCTTGTCGACATCGATTAATAATAGCAGTTGCATCAAGATGTGGCTCATGTTCCATAATTTTTGCAATATGCTCTAAAATTTGCTTCATAGCTGCTATATCTTCTGGAGTATGTTTAATTTTAGCAATTTTAACTTCATTATTAAATTCTATGGAGGTAGCAGTTATTTCTTGTTTATTATGAAACATAAGTTTTTCAAAACCTATTCTAGTTTTAATATCTTCCATCTTTGCTTCTATTGTTCTAAACTTAGAAGCATTTTCAAGTGTTGCTTTTTTATCCGGATCTAAATATTCTAAATTTGCAGATTTGGCAAGCCCACGAGCAAATTGATCCAGCCAATCACATGTAATTTTATTTGTTTCTTGCAAATCTGTTTGTCTGGATACCTTCATATCTTCTCCTTATCCAAAATAAGTTTTGATAAAATCAACACCATGTCTTTCGGTTTCTTTACCCTTTTCTGGGCTCACCCCTATTGATCCTCTATCTTTAAAAATTGGGAAACCGGCATCCATAACCATTTGCATAAGAGCAAGTTCTTCTCTCTCATCTAACTTATACTTTTCTTTCAGAAAATCATATACATCTTCAAATGGATGGCCAGCAGATATAACCGCATTTATTAATATACCAGATATCGCCCTCTCAAATGGAGTAATAACCATTTGTTGTCTTGCAACTGTTGCTTCTTTTTCTATTTCGTTGGATGCACTTCTGCCTAATGCAATTATAGCAGATTCCACGGAGTTATCTTCACCAGTAGAACTTTTTAATTTCTTTTTTAATTTCCCCATATGCTCTTTTAAGGTTCTCATATCCTGCATCATTTTAACTCTGGCTTTTTCTAGAAAATCAGTATCAAGCTCTTGATTCACATCTTTTCGTACTGCTTCAGAAATTTCATTATTTAAACGACTAATATAAGCATAAGTTCTTTCACAACCTGAAATAGAATGTCCATCATGCTTAGGATAATTATTTAAACTATCCCTTAGATAATCAGTAAAGTGAGATACATCTCTATCATCATTCCAATTGGTAATTTTTGGCTCTTCTTTTGGCTCTTCTGGTTCATCGTCTATATATACACTATCTGCTCCGGGAATATATCTTCCTTTTGATTCAGATGATTCAGAACCCGATGCACTCCAAGCGTTTTCTTCACTGGTAAATTCATCAGGTGTGTCTAATAGATTATATTGAACCCCATCTTGAGCATCGCTTTCAGAAGCATCTTTCTCATCAACGTCTTCATCTTCATGATCATCTTCACCTTCACTATACCCCATAACTTCATGCAGAATTTTTTCATAATCATCTAAATCCGTGTCTTCTTCAAATGTAATAACTAGTGGCTCTACATCTTGTTGTATAGGCATAGGTAAACCTTTTGGCATAGAGACCTCTTCTACAAACTCGACAACCATTGAATCGTCCTCTGCTAAATTTTCCTCTACTGGAGGATGTACAAATCCCGCGTTATTTGGGATTGGCTCCATATATGAGGTTACTGAAAAACTAAGTTTCTCCATTGTATTATCTCCTTAACCGTAAAAACTCATAATTCCATTCCAAGTACTATTGATATTATCATCTCCAACTTCTGATACTGGAAATAATCCAGTGGAAAGTGGTTTAGCTGAATCTCCCGTATATATCCGAGGATATAATGGACTACCATTTAAAGGAATATTAACAGAAAATCCTTCAGACTTATCCTCAGATTCTTCATCCTCAGATTCTTCCTGATCCGTATAGTCGTCATCTTCAGCTTTTGTTTGATTTAAAAAATCAATAAAATCGTGATCTCCTGGCACATTATACTCCATGCTTTAATAATAAATATTAGCAATTAGCTATAAATTCTAACGTGATAGTGATCTGATTCTGAAATCAATTTCATATTAAATCTGCCACTATCTTTGATTAAGTTTAAAAGTTCTAAAATTCCATCAGTTTGTCTTAAATCTACAGCTTCTGCTGGCGTTCTAAGATGCGCACTAGACTGTCTACCCATTGCATCCCAATATTCTGATGCAGCTTTAAGTCCTTGCCTATTTGTACCTAATTCCACAAAAATTTCATTAATATGAATTACCATTTCTTTATCTTGATATAATTCAAAAAGATATATAAGTCCAAGATTAATTGGCGCTTGAGTTAAATTTCTAATTCTATTAATAGTATTTTCATTTTTAGCCGATCGTTTTGCGACATCATCAGTAACAACTTTATTTGCACCATTCTTATTCCAATTATTAGCCATAGCTCTAATTTGTCCACGAGTAGAACGATGTCCGCTAGTAACAAATGGTTTTTGATAACCCTTTGTTTTGGCTAACTTACCAAGAGTGGCTAAAAAAGATTTTACAGCTTCTGATGTTCCATCAACATCTGCTCCAAGTTTAACTCCTACAAGACCCTTATAATTACTTGGACCAAATTTTATAGGATTTGATAAATCTGGTTTTGCTTCATCATCTTTTTTAATATTCAACAATCTTTGTGTTCGATGTTGAATATTTTTCATAATACTATTATTAACTTCTGGAACTGATTCTTTTAATATTTTTAGCACGTCTTCTGGGTTCATATGTTGATGACCCCAAGAAGTATTATATTTTTCTCGATACCATTTAGTCCAAGATTGATAACTTGAATCAAACTCTCCGGGTAGATTAATTGCATTTTGCTTCCACCAATCAGATAAAATTTTATAAGAAGGCCCTTGAGATTCATACTCTGGCCAACTATATGCTATAAATGGATTTTTAACTGAATCAGGCATCTTGCAAATACTCCGCCAATAATTTATTTTGAATTAAAATATTTTTAAATTCACCAACTAATGGTACATTTTTAAATAAATTAAATTTCTTTAAAAGTTTAATTGTTTTATCTGGATTAATTTTTAAAGCTTTTGCTAGTTTAACTGTAATATATTTATCTTTAATATTTTCCGAAGTAAATAAATGTGCATTTTTTAAAACAAAATCTTCTATATCTTTGGAGATTTCAAAATCATATCGTACTGCCAAATTAATAGCTCGATATATTCTACGAGGATCATCTGATAACGTGATTTCAGCGGGAACTGGAGTTTTAATTATTCTATTTTTAATATCTTCAAAAGCCGTACCAATTGGATCTATAATTTCTCTAGTAAGCAAATCCTGATGTAAAGTATTAATTGTAAAGTCTCGACTATATACCTCTGCTAAATGTTTTTTATCAACATCCAAATGTTCAATAACTCTTAGAGATTCAAAATTACTAGAGAAATCCATATCATAAGATTCTGTAAAAACGGTAACGTGTCCATCATCAGATAATTCAAATGTAACATTTAAAATATCAGCCATTAATATACCGAGTCGTAAAACATCCGGAGAATTAGTTGTTAAATCTATATCTGTAGTTTGAACCTTTTCATTAAGATAAACATCTCTAGGTACTCCACCAACTATATAAGGCTTATCTATTAAATTATGTTCGGCAACTTTAGCAATAAGCTTTAATGCTTCATTAATATCCATAACTTAGACTCCTTATACAATATTTTTAGGAGGTGTAACTTCTTGAGAAAACTCTTGATTAATGGCGCCCTGCCCTTTTCCGTTATCAATAGGTTCTTCACCTTGAGACATAGTCTTATTTACTTCTTTAATTGCTTTATTAGAAATATCAGTTTTCTTAGCTTCGGAAATTTCCGACATGCTTCTACCTGAAGATAACATTCCCAACATTTTTGTGACACGAACCATAGCATAAGAATATGCATCAATTAACTTACTTTGAGCTTCCATTAACTCTGGGAATAAAGATGCCAATCCAAGTTGATCTAATATTATATCAAACTCTGCTAATTGGCGAATCGTTCTACGATCTGCTAATCTCGCTGCCACGTCTTCTAATTTTGTGGCAGCTTGTGCTAAGTCGCCTCTGATTCCGGGAGTTTTTTTTGGCTCAACCAAAATACCCGGACTTTTTTCATTACCTTCGCCAGCCTCCAGGGCTCTCCCTATTGCCTCTGATGCTCCGGGAGACTCTGCACCCTGGCCAGCGCCTTCAGGAGCACCAGGAATAGCCGCAGGGGGCCTGGATTCTGGCGCCACCGGAGCCTCTGGAATGGGTTCTGAAAGATCCTGTGCGATAGCAGTGAGAATTTCTGATGCTTTGGAATATCCAACCTTTTTAAAGTTTCCTGCTGTTCTAAATGCAATATCACTAGCCATAGATTGCAGCCTCACTCTACGCATTTGAAGATCAAAGGCATGCAGCATATCCGCTAAATCAGCCTGTTCTTCGGGATTAAGATGCTGATCGTCTCTAAGAAGTTTGTCTATGCGTCTAATTGCTCCATTAATCCGAGCCTTCCATGCGACAAAATCTTCTTCTTTCTTAGTAAATTCTTTTAAATCATTTAATTGCTTTTGAACAGACTCATCTAATACAACAGGAGATCTATCATATGGTACAGAATTTAGTCCAAATTGAAAATCAGATTGTTTCTTCATAATTACTGCTCCCTCCTCAGAATACTTTTCATGTTCTCCATTCTTATAGTAAAGTAGCCATTTCTTGAATCTAAAGCGCTGATCATCTTTGTTGTCTAATAGACTCGCATAATAATCTAGTGCTTGATGAAAAGACATCTTTCCTGACTGAACAGCTTGATATATCTTATGGACTAAACCGACCCATTGCTCTAAATCAGATTTTACTAAATACGGTTCAGATAAGGTTCCCATTCCCATTGGATATGCTACTTTTTTAAAGTTACTAAATTTTAAAATTGCTTTCGTTACTAAATAATAATAATCATTAGGAGTTTTTAAGTCTTGCTCTTTTCGTTCTAAGTAAGCAGCTGATAAAATTTCTGCATCTACTCTACCAAAGGCTGCTTCTAAGATATTATGAATATTCACAAAATCTCTAGCATCCTCATGGCTGCCAAATTTAATCCCAGGATACTTCTTTTGAATCCTATGAATGTCTTTGTTTAAATCTTTCATTTTGAATTAATGAATCCTGTAAATGTTTAATTGTTTCAAACCAAACTTGACGATCATGAGGAAAATCTGTTCCTCTTACTAAGTCTTCAATATAAGATAAAAATAAATTCATATGTTTGCCTGGTATCTTCCTCTCATTATAAAATTTGATATATTTTCTTATCCAGGCTTCAAATGCATGAAGATTAATTAAATCTGATAAATTCAGCTTTTTAATCTTCGTCTGAGCTAAAGTCTGCATCAATAACTCCTAATTGTTTATATTCTGTCGCCCTGTGATTAGCTCTAGACATTTTATTGTTTATTTTATCTACAAAAACAGGAATTAATGTTGGATCTAATTCTTGTAACACCTCAAAAACAATACCCTTTAAAATATTAACTTGTTCATTTACTACATTAATATTAATATTATGTTCAATTGTTTTATCGGCCACACCCTCAATATATTTTTTCCAATCCTGCAAAATTCCTTTATACATATTTAAATACTCTAAAAATACTTTATCGTGTTTTATATCACCTTCACCATTGGCTAAAAAATTATAATAAAATTCTAATCTAGATGTTACCAAAGCATCCATCTCTCGTAGTTTGCGTGAAACATCTAATTCTGCATCTGCAATCTCATTTATTTTACGTTGATATGCATCTCCTTGTGATATAATATATTTGGCTTCAATTTTTTCACCATCTTTATTGGCATCAATTCGAGCATTCTTAACTGCATCTAAAACGTCACCATGAAGATCTAGATTTTCCTTTCTAAACTTTTGTAAAGTTACATAACTAATATAAAGAGATTTACGCTTTGGATATTTTTCCTTTAACCAAGCATCAACGTGTTGAACAGATTCTCCATCTAAAAGACGCTTTATAATATCTTCCTTGTCTGGATGTCTTAAAACTTTATTATTCACCATTCCTCCAAACTTAAAAATCCACTGCTATATTACCAAAATATAGTAGTGGATTTAGGATTTATTATCAGTATATATCCAGCTCTTAACCTCGGGATATATTCTTAGTAATCGAAGTATAAATCGGTTTGCAAATCGACAGATCCACCAGGAAACTTTTCTCCAGTTTCTGTTGTAAAACCTTCATTCCAATTATATTCACGCCCTGTAAGAGGATCTGTTTGAATACCATCTTTGAGATGTGCCTGTTGGCCCACCCTATCTGGAGAGTATCTGGTTGACAAAGTTCTTGGAGCCTCTTCGTAACTTATTTTAGACTTTTCATGAACCGGACCTGTATCATACTTAAGATCGTTACCAGTTCCACCTCGTTGATGCGCAAATTCTTGTCTGGTTGGATAATTAGTTACTCCAGATTGCATATTTTGCAAAGCGCCGTGTTGTTCATTAGTTGTAGCAGCTTCTTTAGACATTTCTATTAATGTATGTAAAGCCGCTTTTCTAAAGTCTCTGGCTAAAGTCCGATTCAGCTTGTGAGCCTCTTTCAGCATATTTGATATTTTTTTGGACATATCATCTCCTTATGTAAATAAAATTCTAGACGAAGAAATTAAAGTTTCTTCATCATTGTTAGCAGTCTTATTTCTATACTTAGGATATGGCCGCCCATGCTTATCAAAGTCTACTTTACTTAGTGGAAGACCTAATTTTGGACAATAAGGCTCAACAGACGTGGGCCGTGTGATCAAATCTCCTCGCTTGAATGCTTCCTTAACTAGTTGCTCTCTGGTAGAGCCCTTAGTAGAAGAAACCTTAAGAAGTTCTGAAAACTTATCCAAAGCTATTTTATGTTGTGTTGCACCAAAACGCTCTTGAATAGAAGATAAAGCATCTTCTGCTAACTTATAATCTTCTGTTGCTACACCTTCAATAATCCTGTCTACCAATTGATGATAAGACATCTTGCTCAATTCACCAGTTTGTCTTGCTTGAGTAACGCCTAAATCTAAGTGGGAAGCGTTTTTAATAAAATTATTAATATTATTAACTGTAAAATCATAAATAGATTCTTTTTTATCATTACTAGTAATAAATCTACTTGGTAAAATCGGTTTCTTATTATGAAACTCTACAGGAACATGTATGTTGCTTCGTCCAGCTATGGTTGGTATAGATATATTAAATAATATCATTTTATTATCTGATGATGCAACTTTGATTTGAGGATTAACAACTCCAACAGCCTTAAATTCCGCAGAAAGCATACTAGAGGCCATCATAACTTGTTCTTTTGTATAATTCGATGCTGCTACCACTAATTGATTTTCTAAATCAGTAAAATCTGTAAGTGCAGCTGGAGTTACTGCTCGATCGACAACTATATCTTTAGAACCATGTTGTCCTGAAAAAGCTTGACGACTAGAAGTTTTTATCTGATTTTCACTCATTTTCAGGTGAACCAAAAGATTGGCACGATTTAAATCAGTCATAGCTCCATCAGAAATCATCTGAGTTGGAACGGGAATTTTTCCGTTAGAAATCTGAACAGGTATATGCACAGCCACCTTATTTAAGCTATTTGTATTATATACTGCTGTGGCCAAAACAAAGTGTTCATTAGATTCTGATAGAATAACATCATTTGGTTGCATTCCCATTGCATTTAATTTGGCAACCACTAACATTTCTATTTCTTTCTTATCACGTAAATTGTACGTACCAAATGAGTTATTATTACCGAGGTCAAAAATTGAAGCAAATGCATTTGATAAGTCTTCGTTTGTATCAGCCTTAATTTCTCGACCCTCATCTGACCCGCGTCTAGAAGATGAAGAATAAGCTGTTTTTGATAATTTCGGATCAACTAATAATAGATCTCCAAGTTCGTCTCTAAAAGCTGTCTGTCCACCAGAAATCCCATACATTTTGTCATAACATGCAGTAATTTCTTGCTCGGTAAAAAAACTTTGCTTATTGGCGCGTTTCATTAAAACATCACGCATATTACCTATTAATTGATCCGTAGGATGCTTGTATGATGCCTGAATAAATCTATCTAAGACATATGATACAGGGAGTTCTCTTCCATGTTCAATTTGTCCCATAGCAGTCTTAGCCTGACTTAAGATGCTTCTAATATCTTTAATTTGTATATCTTTCATTACTATATTCCTTAAATAAATTTGCTTAACTCTGGGAAGGTAGATACCAGAGCATTACGTTTATCATTGGATTGCTCCAGCAAAACATCTTTAATAAACTTACCATTTTCACCAGCTAATTCTAATAAAGCTGTTTTAAAAGTTCCAACATCTTCTGGTTTAAATGAATATTCATCTGAAGAAAATCTAGCAATAGGTATATCTTTATATGCTAGGGTGACATTTTTATGTTCATAATCGCTAATCGCAGACCAATCACCCTGCTTGTTAGATGAATAAGATGGATCCGCAGCTCTAACTAAATGAGGCTTTCCATCTATATCTTCCAACATCCATAAGCTATGATATGGATCGTTTTCTACACGATATACGTCAAAAGCAATCTTTTTAATATCATGAGATGCTACTAAGGTATCAGTAAACTCAATAGAATTAATGGTTTTTAAACTAGAGGATGCTTTTTCTAAGACGTTTCGTAGAACCGCATCGATGTCCGTATTATACTTCTCTCTTATCATATTAAACCCTCTTCGTAAATCCTACGATTTATTAATAGAAATGGAATCAGGATATATCGCTATTCTTGATCTCATCAATCTCTTTGAGGATATTTACAATTTTAAGATTATTTGTGCATATTTTTTTCAACTTTTTAATTATTCCGCCATATCTTTTTTTATTATTTTTATAATCTATATTCCCATGCATAGCTTTGTGTACAGCAGATTGAGTAATTCCAAGATGCTCAGCAATTTCATTTTGAGTTTTTCCAGTTAATCGCATCATTAAAATAATTTTTTGATGTTCGGTAAGATACTCACCACTAATAATAGAATAAATTTCTTCAACCAAATCATCTCTTAATTCTGCAATTTTATCATTACACTCATTTGCCGCAAGTAAAGACCCAATACCACGATCTATTGGAAAATTATCCAACTTATCATGATCAAAGGATATCTCGACTATTTTATACTGATAAAGTTTAGATTTATTCATTTAGCTCCTATGACCAATTTGGAATATATAATTCTAGACTGTTTAAAAAAGATTGTCCATCATGATTACTAGAGCTAAAATATTCATCTGCATCTTTATAACCTTCGGGAATCAACATAAATCTAAATTTTATACCATTATTTGAATATTTGGTGTATATTCTTTCCATCGATTTGATTCCAGCATCATCTCTATCCAATATAAAAGTAATTTTATTTGTATATCTCGCTAATTTTATTATATGTCCTTTGGAAAAAGCTGTGCCGCAAATAGCTACTGTATTTGGAAATCCATTACTAGCCATCGCCATAAAATCAAAATAGCCCTCAACTACATAGCAGTTTTGGGCTTTTAAAATATGACCTCTAGAAAAATTTAAGCCATATAAATATTGAGATTTTTTATAACTTGAACCCTCATATTTGGCTAAAGATAGAATACTCCTTTGATCATCATTTAGAAGGGTTCTGCCGCTGATACCTACTACTTTCCCATATTCATCATGAATTGGAAAAATCATATTATGTGTGGCCGCAAACTTACTATCTTCAAAGTAGCCAACTATTCTTTCACCTTTGAGGATTTCGAGATCTACATATTTACCAAGCATATTTATATTCTGCGGAAAAAATCCTAATTGATATTTTTTCACATCAGATATGCTAATGCCACGCTTATTAATAAAATAATGTGCAGCCTTTTTTGACTTCTTAAGATTTTCATGACAAATTTCTATCAACTTAGTTAATTCCTTAGTTTTATTTTCAGCAGTAACATTTGACATTTTAAATCTCTCTTTTATAATTAGTATATAAATTTATTAACAATATAGTAAAATTATTATTTATTCTTCAAATGGATCATCCACAGTAAGGTGATCTACTTCATCTTCGGTTGTCGGTGGAGCGGTTAAAGCACTTTGAATATAATGCAATCTAAGATCTTTTTCAATTTGCACTACATCATTCTTAATAGCTTCCAGAGCTGCCTCTTTACTTGAACACTTAATATCATTAATAATATAACTTCTTGCTCCGGGTCGTTCCCAATATCCCAATATTGTACCGAGATCTAGTAATTCCTGCTCTCTTTGCGAAATACCTTTCATATATTCAATGAAAAATTCACAACGAGGGCCTGGAGGCGCCACTTTATTTTTTAATACTTTCGCTCTGACACGATGCCCTACCTGAATGCCATTACCATCTAACAGAAGATTGTCTGCTCCGCCCATAGGGGCAAAGTTTATCATCAAGCTGCACGCGTGTTTTAAAGCTCTTCCTCCTGGCGAAGTCTCAGGATTCCCAAACATCTGTCCTGGATCCACTCTTAATTGATTAATAAAAATTACCGCTGTATTTGATTGTGCCGCACCAGGAGTAATTTTTCTAAGTTCTACTGATAAAAATCGAGCCATAACAGCCATGTTCTGCTTTCCAACATCAGATTGCCTTTCCATTGGAGCCTGCATTGCTGCAATAGAATCTACAATTATTACACCACACTTAGCAAGATTAAGAGTATTTGTTTTTTCGCCATCTGGATGTGGATATTTACAAATAATGCCTGATTCTATCATATCAAATAAACCATTAACCTTAGTCTCTTTCTTGGTTTGCGAATTAACTTTGGTTTTTCCCACTAAACCACCAAACAACCTCTCAGCATTATTACTTTTAACCAAAAACACCCTATCATTATCTACTCCAAATGATGCTGCCCACTTTGGATCATAAGTATACTCTGCATCCAAAAAAGCAAAGCAATTTTCTGGATCTTGAGATTGCCACTGCGCAGCAACCTGTAGGGCTAAAAATGTTTTACCCGAAGCTTCTTTCCCAGCAAATTGAGTTACTCTACCTCTTGGTATACCTCCACGTCCAATTGCAAAATCTAATCCAGGACTCTTAGTGGAAATTGTCTCTATTTCTTCTACAGAACTTGGATGAAAAATTGAATCATCTCCAAATAACTCTTCTAACTGCTTAAATGCTTCTCCAGATGTTAATTCTTTAGTTGCCATCTACATCTCCTTAGTATTGATGATTATATCCAGTATCAGAAGGTAAGCGATAACCAGCGGGAGGCTGCCACCCAATGGGTTCTTTTATATTTTCCGCTACAGCAGCTTCAGTTCTAATTAACAAAGTTGCTATACTGGTTGCGTTAATAAGGGCAGTCTGTGTAACTTTTTTAGGATCAATAACTCCTAATTCAACTAGATTGCCAAACTTACTTTCAGCTACATTATACCCAAACTGAGGGTCAGTTTCTGTTAAAATCTTATTTAAAATTTCTTCTATTGGAGCATCAGCATTTTTTAAAATTTGAGCAAAAGGTCTCACACAAGCTAATAAAAGTACTTCTGCGGCGGGTCGTAAATCTTCCGCTAATTCATTTAACTTCATCAAACGAACCCAATGAGCAGCCCTAACCAAAGCCACTCCACCACCAGGAACATATCCTGATTCAATTGCGCATTCTACAGCAAACATTGCATCATCAATTCTATCACCAGTTTGCTTTAATTCTGCTTCTGTAGCATACCCAATCATTAAAATGGTTCCAGTACCTTTTAGGTTGGCAATTCTATCTTCAATATCTAATCTATCTCGGTCTTTAATAAGTTTTTCTTTATCTAATACATATTCTTGCATTCTGGATTGAATTTGTTCTTTATTGCTTCGTGGTTCAATTATTTTGGTTAAATAACGATCTACCACCACATGTTTAGCAAAACCAAGATTTTCAATTTTTAAATTAGCCAATGGAACACCTTTTTCTTCGCTAACAACTACGGTTCCCATTTGCATCGCTAAATCTTCAATCCATCGATCTTGCTGAATATTATATTTTCCAAATCCATCCACAGGAAGCTTAACCGCACACACGCGTATGCGTCCCTGCGCATTATTTTGCAAAAATAACTGTAAAGCTTCTTTTTTTACATCTTTTGCTATAATTAATAATGAAGTATTGGATTTGCTAATTTCATCAAATAATTCTGAATTATCTGAGATATGTGTGATTTCTCTATCACATATTAAGATACGACAATTATCTAATGAAATTTTATTTTGATTTTTTTCTAAAAATCCACGACTTATATATCCACTTTTAATTTCAACCCCATCAACTTGTACCACATGGTTTTCAATACCTGGGCGCGCCTGTGCCATAACCATTCCACCATTAGCCTGAGAATATGCTTGTGCAATCAATTCTCCCAACTCGGGATCGTTATTAGCAGAAATAGTAGCAACATGTTTAAGATCTTCAAACCCATTTATAGGACTAGAAGCGGCTTCTAAATATCCAAGCAAATTACTTAATGCCCAATCTATTCCTATCTTAAATTTAAGAGGCGAATATCCACGGCTCATTAGCTGTAAGCCTTGATGCAAAATCTCATGTGCTAATACTGTAGCGGTAGTAGTTCCATCTCCAGCTACCGCCGCAGTTCGCCCAGCTACCTCTTTTACTAATTGACATCCCAATTCTTCTATAGGATCTGATAAAACAACTTGTCTTGCTACCGTAACTCCATCTTTAGTTATAACCGGTGCTCCAATATGTTGTTGCAAAATTACATTCTTTCCCGCTGGACCCATTGTTACTCCAACAGTTTTAGATAATTTTGCTACGCCTGATAAAATTTGTACTCTTAAATCTTCACCATAAACAAGTAATTTACCCATAATTCCTCACATATTAATTATTATATCTAAATCTAAATTAAAAATAATATCTTCTACATCTTCTTTGTCTAAAAAAAACTAAGTAATTTATCTGCATCAATAAGGTCGTTTATTAAATTAAGAAAACATTATTCTACATTTTAGATGCCTGCATTCCATCATTAAATGCAAATGTTTCAGATTTCTTTTTAGTAAGAACTTCTGTCGACGCCATTGTTCCGAGTTTATATATATATTGTCTATCTATATTAGATACTCCAACTAGAAATAACTTTATTTTCTTTAAGAAAATATGTGATTCCAACTGCAATAGCGTCAGCAATATCCCCACTTTCATTCTTAATTCCACCATTTTTATTTTTCTCTGGAGTAAAACTATGACAATGCTGTTGAATAACAGGAAAAATATCATCCTTAGAGATAATTTTCAACCCAAAATATCTACCCAATACCGCTCTTATAGATACTACTGGATACTTAAATACATCTCTATGCAAAATTCTATAAGAAACTAAAGAACAAGTTTCATTAAATACACTTAACAAAATAATAGTATTAGCACTAGAACGACCCTTACTAAACTTACGGGCGTAATCCTCCGCAACTACATCAGTTGGTTTTACCTCTAAAATTAATTTTTCAATTTCTTCGAACACATAATTAATTCGCTTTGATAAACTTCCTTTGGCTTTATTTGGCGGCTTAATATATCCCATTTTTGGCAATGTTACCACTTGATTATCATCAAGCTCTAAAACAGCCCATCCAATGGTTGATGAACTAATATCTAATGCTAGTATTCTTTCCATATCTAAATGATACTTAAAAAGCCCGTAGAACTCTCGCTCTACAGGCTTTTACCTTTACCTTATCTTAGCCTAGCTAAAATCAAAAGGAAATTCTTCACCACTCTCGGATTCATCTTCTTCACCTACATCAGAATCTGATGATTCTGAGCCCTTAGTCCATTTTAAAAGTTCTAAAACGTACTTTGGATCAGAAGGCTGAACCAAACGATCTAATTTAAGATTATCATTAAAATCCATAAATGCGCTCTTCAAAGAGTCATCCAAAGAACTTTTTGGACGAGGACTTACTGAATATAAGGGTTGAGATCCAGGCTTACCCCTGGTGATAGTTAAGTCATAAGCGGTTGCTTTTCCCCACTCTGGGTCATTAACTAATTGACGAATCCCATTATATATCTGTGAGCCTATTTCTAAGATTTTAAACTGACCATCAGCACGATCAAGAACCTTAATCATCCACTTTGCCTTACGTTTAAAGCCAGCATCTTCTAATCTTTGAAGTAACTCTGGAGAAGAAATGGGACTATTTACCTTTTTCTTTCCTGCATCAGTTTCAATCCAATTTACAAAAAACTGAATTGGATTACCCATAACTCGTACAACATGTCTTCCAGCTTCTAAATACATAAACTGTGTTTTGCCAGCACCAGATTCGCCGGCTGATGAATTCCAATCTACTTCGCCAAATACTATTTTAGACATATATTTTTCTCCTAATTACCCTATTAGTGTCATCTTTGACATGAAGGGCTTTGTTATTGTTTGTATATTCCCCTTGTTATTCATCTGAATCATTAGATTCCTCTGAGTCTTCAGATTCCCAGTCATATTCACCACCAAAATCACTATTGTGAGAAGATGGTCTAGATGTAGGCCGGGGAGTACCTACATCTACATTATACCCAATATTACTAAGTTTCTCAATCTCATAATCTCGCCTTAAGAATGTTTTAAATGAATAATGCCATGCTGAAAAATAACTTGCTTTATTCTCAAACCATCTCTTGCATGCTTTTGCCAATACAAGCTTATTGCATGCCTCTATATATGCATCATCTGCCTGTGCGTACCACTCTTTCAGCTTAATGGTCTTGTGTCCCTCCTCTTTTGATTTATCTAAAGCTGCATGCGACCATGCTCTATTTCTTTCTGATTCCAAATAACCTATCCAACGATCAACTATCAAAACCTTATCTTGACAAAAATTTAATGCACTCAAGGTATGAATAAGACCTTGTTCTGCTAAGTTTAAATCTATCACTCCATTGGTTGGAAGCCAAGCGATTACTCTGTCAATTTCAGATGTATTAATGTTTTCTATTGTAAAATCAGAAATATCAATTTTTTGACCAAAAGTTGACATTATAACTCCTTCAACTTCTTTTCTATTTTTTCTACTCTTGCTTCTAAATCGCGAATGTTTATAAGACCATCTGTTAAACTTCTAAGTTTTTGATTGAATTGCACATTAAGAAGAAAGAAGATTAAAATCAGTGCAGTAGGGTTTTTAATTGGAGGCTTTACCATTAATATATGACCCTGCTTATTTGTTTCGAACATATCCATTAAAGCATTTTTACCAAAAGCCTCTTCCAATTTAAGATAATACTCCCATTCTTCATTACTTAATTCTATATCTCGATTTGCAATTATTTTAATCATTAACCAACTCGTCTAACTGATGTGCCGGAAATATGCTTATTAATATCTTTAGCTTGCGCTTTAAGCCGAGAAACTCGGTCATCTTCTTCATCATCCTCTTCATATATCGTTTCGTTGTGCGATGATAAACTTTCTATAATCTTATCATTTATCTCTGCTTCAACTTCTTTTCTTATGTCGCTGGCCTTAACTTCATCCATTCCCAATATAGATTCTACTGCAACATCAGATGTTGCACTGGTAAGCTCTCTAAATTTCTTTAATTCTGAATCTAAAATTGTTCGCCCATAACCAGAATTAATTTCATTATAAATAAATAATGCTAAATCAAAAATCTGAATCTCATCAAAGTTTTTAGCAAAAGATTCTCCTCCAATTCTATTTCGCATTAAAGAAATGTGATTCATATCATCTCTAGAAAACAAACTACCTCCACATGATGGGCAAATATTTTTCATTAAACAAAATCGCATATTTGTAGGAACTATAAACTTACATTTCTCACATTTCATTTTACTTCTCCTTATTAATAATATATAAATAATGTTTATAACATCTAAACTTTATATTATACTCCCTTACCATAAGCTTTTTCTAAACTAACCAAGGCCAGATCTTTTTGATCCATAAATTCATTTACAGAGCAAATTGCTTTAATAGGCGTTCCATCTGTTAATACACTTTTTAAAACAGAATAATCATCTGCCCAAACGGTCATAGTTATAGTTGAACCAGCAGAATCCTCAATAATATATTTGGCAAATTTTTGACCAATATTCTTACCATTCTTAATTTTAAATTCTTTTACTTTAGACTTAACAATGGCTTCCACCCTTATTCTTGATTTCGGACGAAGATTTAAAATCTTATCAAATTTTGTAGCAAGAGAACCCTCTCCTCTAAAAAATCCAGAAAACACTTCGTGTAGGGAACCAGAAATTGTTCTTCCAAGCACTTCTTGCTCATTAACCAGTAATTCTTTTTTAGTCCACTCTGTACAATTTCCGTCATATATTTTAGGCATCTGACTTATTATTGAATCTATATTTTGTCCAATATATTTATCAGCAGCTTCATCAATTTCGTTTTGTATTTTATCACCATCTTCTATTCCAACCGAAAACAAATTTTTATTTTTTAATATCCATGTTTTTTTATATTTATTAATAAATAAATTTACTTTAGTTCTATATTTAGCATACTCATCAAATATTACTTTTCTTGGAATATTATACTCATCAAAAGCACCAGATTTAGCTAAAGCTTGCAGTACACGTTTATTAACTGTGCGCCCGCTTGTCTTTGCGAAAAATGCTTCTATTGAATCATACGGGCTAAAACTTTGAATCTCTACAATTGCAGATTCGCCTATTCCTTTCATTGCACCCAATCCAGTTAAAATCTGTCCAGTTTTAACTACTGTATAATCTCCCTTGGCATTAATAGATGGCGGTAAAACTGAAATACCCATATTTACACATTCAGTTAAATATTCTTGAGTTTTATCTGAATTTGGATCTTCAGAATTTAATAATGCGCACATAAATTGTGTGGGATAATGACACCTCAACCAAGCTGTATAAAAAGAAATATGAGAATATGAAATAGAATGAGAATTAGATGTTAAAATACCATTTGCCAAATAATATTGATGATCAGAGTTCTCTACTTCTAAATCATAAGTATCTTGCTCTCCAACGTATTCTACAGATGTTATTTTAGCCATAATTTTTTTAACTTTTGGCTGTTTTTCCACAGATACAACTATTTCCATATTCTGATCTTGAATCAACCACAGTGGAAGCATCTCTCCCGTTGTTGTTCTGAATTTGTGATTCCGTGTGCATACAACCTCTTCCCCACTATCTAGCGTAACTTTGTATACAAAACATTTATTATGATAATGATTGTTTTTGACTTTAATTAAACAATCTTCTTGATTATCTTCATTTCTTGAATAAACAAAATCACCTGATCTAACTTTTTGTATCGGAAGAATCATTTCCTCTGAATTTCTTATAACACGCACCGGCGTAGAAAATAACAAACTTTTATTAAACGCATAATTTCCGAGAGGCAGAATAAATTGTTCCCAGATTTGTGATGCTATATCATATGACATTTTGGAATAACTCATACAATCGGCTATAAAAGCTGTTTCAGTCTTTAAAACTAAATCAGGATCTTTTCCTTTTAACTTGCTAATTTTTCTTAATGCATCAGCTTGATTGAGATCCCAGCCGGCACAGTCTTGTGCCAAAAACATGGCTTGCTCTTCATAAACCAATACTCCATAAGTAGATTGCAATGCCCTTTTGGTACTATCATGCAGATATTCAGCCTGCTGTTCTCCTAAACGTCTCGCAATATATTTGCGTCTTTCTGCTGGTTGACATGATGGTCTACCTACCGCATTAATAATTGATATATCCTCTACGTCGCGAGGTTTTAATCTCATGCATAAAGGGGTAAGAGAAGATTCTAATTGAAATACTCCTGATGTAGAACCCTCTCCAATCATATCATAAACTTTAAAGTCATCTAAGTCTATATCTTTAACAGTTAAGTCTAAATTATCAGTTTTTTTAATTAATTTAAAAGTCTCATCAATTACTGTTAAGGTTTTTAAGCCCAATAAATCCATCTTGATCAAACCATTATCCTCACATCTAGTTTTCTCCCACTGAGTAACTACCAAGGCTTCACCGTGGTCCACTCTGTCTTCTATTCTAAGTGGAATAATTTTAGATAGAGGCTCTGCTCCGATTACCATACCTGCGGCATGAACCGACCAATTTCTGGTAAGATTTTGAAGTTTTTCTGCATATAAACATAAATCAGAATGATCGTGCATGTAAGCATCAAAAATTGGATTAGCACTTCTTTCTTTAGCAATAGTTTTTTCATCACCCATACAATCTGTAATTTTTCCAGAAATTTGGAAAGCAGATGATTTATCACCACCAATTCGCAAACTTCTAGCAATATCTTTAATAATAACCTTTGGAGATAGTGTACTCCAATTCGAAATAGAAGCCACTCTATCTTCACCATATCTTTCTTTAATATATTCTTTTACTAAACCTGGACGACTAAAATCTGTATCAATATCTGGAAAACTCTTCTTTTGATTATTATGAAATCTTTCAAAGATTAATCCATACTTAATTGGATCTATACTTGTTATATCAGTTAAAAACGCAACCATTGAACCTGCCGCTGAATTATGAACCGCCAAGTCCTCTACATGATAAGAGTGTGTATTTTCAACTGTAAGATCATATACCGGCCCAAAATACCAAACGTATCTTTTTCTGCATAATCTATGATTAATATCATCGCTTTTTGTCAACTCATCAGCACTTACCCAACCTCTATTGATAGTAAAAAATTCATGTTCTTTTGTGCAAGTAATGACTTTTCCATTTTCAAACTCAAGTTCAATCAATTCTTCATCTACTGGATAAATCATGGTATTTATAACACATTGACTAGTGCCATCATGAGATAGTACTAACTCTCCAATAGAAACATCTTCAATGGATTTTCTAGAACCATTATATAATGTAACTTGACTACCGGCTATAAAACAACCTCGTGCTGGACCCACAGGCATCGATTTCTTTGCCCAATTTATATAATCTGAAACAATCAACATATAAGATGAAAAATCTTTCTCTTCTAATACTCCAAGTTCTAACTTAACACGTTCCCAATATTCTCGACGGGTTTTAATATCGAAATCAGAACACTTATTTTTAAATCCCTCTATACATTTAAAACGCAAATATGCTTTATCATCTTCTACCGCTGGACAGTTAATTTGTTTCCAATCTTTAAATATCTCAAAGTCTTCTTGATCGCTCATATCAAACTTTGGCAGCATAGGCCCTCGGGGCTTTAAATAAGAAGGTTCTTCACATGCATTCATAATATCAATAGAATTTTGAATTCCTAAATTAGCTACATCAGCACCGAAAAAAGATATAATCTCTTCTTTTGTTTTTAAATACATATCCTGCACACCATAACGAAATCTATTGGGATCGTCAAATGCTTTTTTATCTCGAATGGCGAGCATTAAATCGTGCATATGTGCTTCCTCGGGGCTAAGATAATGCGAATCAGATGTAATAACATAAGGAATTTTAAGATCATGAGATATTTTAAGCAATTCTTCATTTAAATTGACTTGGCTAACTATACCTCCATTTTTATTTACAGAGTATAATTTGTGAGGTTGTAATTCAAGTCTAAGTCTATTTTTAAATATATGATTCAATCTGTGAATTTGATTTAACGCTTTCGCCGTATCTCCTTGTGTGATTAATGTCTGTGCAATTAGACCACTTGAACAGGCAGTCAAGCATATGATTCCTTCATTATATTTTTCGATATGTTCCCATGAGATTCTTGGAATCTTTTTACCCATATAGCCTGAATGTTGATTCTTATAGCTCAAAAAATTAAGATGCAAAAGATTCTTATACCCAGTTTCATTTTTCGCTAATAAGACCATGTGATAAGATTTCTTATCACTTAAGCTATCCGCAAAATATGATTCAATTCCTGGAATCAGCTTAACACCTGTTTTTTGGCTAGCTTTCCAGGCATCATAATGAGCCGTCATTGTTCCGTGATCAGTAATTGCTACTGCCGGCATATCGTATTCCTTTGCTTTCTTAAATAATAAATCCACATCAATAATCGAATCAAGTGGGGAGCCGATCTGTGTGTGATTGTGCAAGGAAATATAGTTGCTTTGATTTAAATACATTTTTGACATTGCTACTTCCTAAATTGGTTTATAATCGTTTATCTTAGATATATGCTTAAGGAAATCTTGTCGTGACATATCTGACTTCATTCTGTTGCATAATGAGCAGCATGGCCTGCAATTATCTACCGTGTATCCAATATTATTATCTACTCTATCAATTCCGTTGAATAAAATTGCGGATGCACTTTTAATATGTTTTGTATTTCTTTCTGTTGGAGGCTGGCCACAATATACACAATATTGGGTTCCAATGTCTTGAAATTCCTTAAAAGTAATTTCAAAGCTCAGCCCACGACTGGAAGCGTTACTTTTATACCCTGAAAAAATTCTTCTGACTGTAGATTCTGCCTTTGGGTACTTCCTTCGGGATTTTTGAGCATATTCTCTTTGTATGCAACCACAGCTATTTGTAGCGCCCGACGTTAACGAATATATACTTATATCCTTAATATTACCACAGTCACACTCACACTTATACTTTATTCTAGACCTCTTACCTGTGCTCTTTGAAGCTAATTCAGTTTGCGCTAATCCAATAATCAAAATCTTTCCAAATCGCTTGCCAATTAAATCTTTGTTTTCTTTAGGTAATACAATAGTCGCTCTCAGACAGCCGCAACTTTTGGTCATCCCCATAGTAAGACTTGCCCCAACAATGACTTTTTCCTTTCCACAGGTACATTTGCAAAGCCATCTCAATTTATTTTGCTTTGTTTTCCCAGCCATTGATAAGACGATTAGAAGGCCAAACTTCAACCCAATTAAATCATTCTTATAAGACATTATACAATCTCAAAGAAAGGAAATTGATTGCTTTCACTGGCTGTCTATCCATTCTATTATGTGATCGATAAGTTTTTTATATTCGTATGGGTGTGTGAATTTACGCTGATCTAAGGCCATAACCTCAGCCATAGCATCCGCGATCTCTATTTTAGATAGAAATTTACAAGTGAAGTTATCGCTTTTATGAATTATCTCATCTTCGAACCACCACCCATACACATTCCACTCTCTCGGTCGCATCAGAGATGCTGCGCCACCATAGCCGAAATTATAAAATATATTATTCACTTTTTTCATAAGAGATCCACTGCCGCTTATTTTATGAGTAAAAATAAAATATTCTTCATTGCTGTCTGTAGATTTTGATTTATCTGAAACTTCCAAATTATCCATTATTTTCCATTCCTTAGTCTGTTGTTTGTTATCCAGATTATATTTCTATTTGATGAAAACTTTATAAGAATCCAAAAATAGCCGTTTCGCTTTTTCCGGATCAAGAGGATCTATTGTGATATTATATGGCTCATATTTGGCATTCCATGAAATTGAAGGTGGCCAAACCATTAGCTGTCTAGCTTCTGTCATCAACATTCTCATATCAGTTATTTTAACAATTTTGTTTAATGGATATGATATGCCAAATTTATTAAAAATCTTTTTCATCCATTTGGCTTCATTTTCTTTATAATTTGTCAACAACATTTTAATAGGACTTGGAATATCTCCTAAATATGCCTCAGAAGCATCGTGAAATAAGCCCTGTTGTGCTAAGATTATATCTTGAGTTTCTTTATATATTTCATTTGCAACAAGAAGCGAATGTTGAGCTACAGAATAAAATGTTTTACAATGTCCATTAAACCTACATATATGTGATAATGAATGGGCAATATCTTCTATTAAAATATCATCATCATTTGTTGATTCCGGTTCTAATGGATAAACTCCTCGTCCGGAATAGGTTTGGCACCAACTCATTTTAATCGACCAGGTCTGCAATATTAGAATAAATATCTATAGATATAGCCATGTCTATATCTTTTTGTAATGCCTTAATTGCCAAGTCTATTTCTTTACGAGGGATTCCATCTGATTTTGCGTCATTAATTAATTGATGTTTTTCTTCTACTGCATCTTCTAAGATTTCTTTATACTTAGAAATCACAGGACTTTCATCAATAATTTTAACAATATCCTCTTTGAGTCCCTTAATTTGTTCTTTTATATTTTCAATAATTTCACTGCCATCAACCTCCGCCTTAAGCGCATCTCTGGCGTCCTTAATTTTCTCTTGACATTCACCAAGACCTTTAACAAAATTTCTAATAGCCTCTGGCGTTACCTCTTTCTTATCCGCACCCATATTGATCTTAACTTTAAAATGTTCAGCAGCCATAACAACTCCTTTAATAAATTATTTTACATCAGCCATGTCTTCATACATCATTTCCAACATGACTTCTCCAATTAACCGATCTGGCATCAACTCTGGTATGGTGCCGGTTCTAATGATACTGGCCACAATATTCCGCCTCTTGGAAATCTTATCAATAATTTGACTTCCCTCAGTATTTTCTGATTTAGGGCCAACAACCTCTGGTGAGCTATGAGTGGAATTTTTTACAAATCTAAGCATGGCAGCACGAGCCCTATTAGACATCTTAATAGCCTGTTTATCTAAACGATCTTCAGAATCTTTTTTAGCACCCTTCTCTTTCTTCGTTATATCTAATCCATAAGGTATTGCCTGAAACTTAACGTCTCTAAGGTGAACTCGCGTAGGAATACCGTTTACTGGTGGTTGGATAGTTTGAGAACCTTTTTCAGTATGAATAGCATAAATATATTGTATATAACTTGCTCGTGCTGCATCTTCTTTTGATCCTGGATCATATAAATCATAATAAAGCCCAGTATGATTCATCCATCCCGCGCTATCTCTTGCATCTTCAGTTTTTAATGCTAAATTGAATTTTTTGATTTCAGTTTCATCCCATGGTGTGCCATCGGGTTTTCGAAGAGTTAATAATTCCTCTGGATCAACCTCTCTATCCATAAGTTCTTCGGCAATATCTCTAGCCCTCCAGGCGCCATAAACATGCATAATAAAATTGATTAAAGCTTCTTTTTCATCTTCAGTCAATATTCTACCTGTTAAAGCCGGACTGTTGATAAGTCTAAAAGCATTCATAGGATCAGTTATAGCTAAACATGGTTGCGTTGATACTACCTCTAATTTATAATTATCTAATTCTAATATTAACTTTCTAATAGTTTCCATAGAAGCTTGACTATCAAAAGATCCTTCTGATGCTTTTTCATAAATTTCATATTGACGTAATGCAGACTTAATAACGAATCCAACTCTAATAAATCGATGAGTAGGATAACCATGATATACACCTTTGGTTCCCTGTACCAATCTAGCATATTTTTCTAAAAATTCATTTTTAGGTATAAAAGCTATATCATTAATATCTTTTCTAGAAGCGCTTTGCACGCTAAATGTATTAGAACCCGTTACATAATTAAGCGGAATTTCTTTGCGTCTTGCGCGTAAAGATTCTAATCTAGTTCTATATGCAAATTGTAATTCTGCCAATTGAATATCATATTCCTCTCCAGATAACTCCTGTCCAAGAATTGATACCGCCCGACTATGATCTGATTCGGCTTTTAATATTAAGGACTCGATTCTGTCGAGAGCTTCTCGATCTTTATCAGAAAATCCTCTTTGGAATAAAAATGATATATCTATTGGTGTTTCATCTATAGAAATCATCATTGAAAAGTCAAGAATCTTTAAATCCATAGCTGATGCTGTTATATTTTGAGCCATTCCACGTGAGACCACAGGAAGTCTAAATCCTACGAATGCACTAGAGCCAAAACCCTGCTGCTCTGGAGGCCACAAGGTTGTTGTTTGTGGTCGGTCTGAAATCATTCCTATCTGTAGTTTAGAAGAATCAAAGTTAATACTTGGATTTACTATTATTCCACCTGGATATCTGGTGTCTGGCATATCTGTAATTTGCCTTGAGAAACCGGTGACGGGAACATTTCTGCTTAATCTTGCCATCCCTTCATCTGTAGAGAAAATATCATGAGTTAAAACCATGTTGGCTACTGGAAAATATTTTTCAATTTCTGCGGCAACCCAACTAGCTTCATTTCCACTTAATTCAGCTATTCTTCTGGTTAAATATTTTTTAGCTTTATCAACATTATATGGATTCATAGAAAATTTACTAGCAAGATCTAATACCAAAATTAATCGATTATATGCGCGGTCTAATCTATCTATATTATATTCTGGTTCAATTCCTTCAAACTTCTTATAAACTTCCAAACCCAATGCCGCCGTTCCCGCTGATAAGACTTTATCTAAAATATCAACAGAAATATTAGAAACAATATCAAAATCAGTTAAATCTGCTCCAATATCATATCCAATATACATTGGACTATCTGTATTAAAATAGTCTGTTGCAAGATTTGTTACTTCAGTCGCTAAATAAGATGCAAATGAAAGTAAAAATAACTTCTGCAACATTCGTTCTTTAGAAGAATCTCTAACTCTAGAACGAGCAGATCTAGCTGAAGAAGTCAAAAATCCAATAGCGGATTCATTACCAGCTAATAGATTTTGAGCAATTTTTCGAACAATTTTCTGAATCTTAGCTAGATTTCCTTCATGAATAGTTCCACTAAATTTTCCAGAGGTCAAAACCTCCATAGTAGCTCGTACTAAAATATTTACAGCAAAGTTTAAAGGCTCTTCTTGCGGTCTTATAATACCAAAAGACTCTACATTATCTCGTATTGCTTCTTCTAAAGCACTAGCTTCAGACATCAATAGATTTGATATAGGTTGCAATTCTGTTAGTTCCTTGGGAATATTAGTTAAAACATCCAGAGCTATAGGAGCCAGAGGTACATTTTCTTTTTCTCTAATTGTAAAAATTTCTGCCATATTTTCATTTGGGATACCACTATTCCAAGTGTAAATAATTCGGAGTACAGAAGACAGAGTACGTGAAAGCGCGATTCGCTTAGCATCCAAATCTTTTCTGACATTACCTGTAAAAACAGAGCCGGGTATTTCTGTTACAACTAGATCATTATCAATATTATATTTATCGGTTTGAAATTCTTGCGCAGATGCAGTTTCGCCAAAATTTGTATACTTTCCTTCTTCATTAGCTGTTTCGTGAATTAACCTAGAGCCTGATATTAATGAAACGCGATCTTCTCCAGCATACATTTCTGTAGCGCTCCCAAATCCAGACCAAACTTCTTTTGCCAATCTTATATTATCTCTAAAAACATAATCAACATCATTGTGTTTGAATTTCAAAAAAGCCAAATTTCGAATTCTATCTTGATATTCTTCTTCACTTAATTGTGATAAAGCTTTTTGTATCATAAATATATTAACAATACGATCTTTCTCTGGTACAGCTATCCATTCGCTATAATATAGGTATCGTCTTGGAATATTTTTATCTAATTTAATTAGATCGCCACGTCCTATTAAAAATGATAATGAATCAACTTTTCCATTAATCATATCTCGATAAGGAACCATTTTAATTCCCTTTAAAGACATTGATAAGTGATTCTCTCCAAATTTAAGAGAATCGCCAATTTTAAATTTATGACCAAAAGGACAAATTAAAATAAACTCAGCCAACTGATCAAATAAATCATCACCCTTTTTAGCCATACCAAGCGAAAGTAGATCTGCCAATTTTTGAATTCTATCTCGAATCTGTTTATTAGAGACCACCGTTGGGGTTTGAACAGATATATGTGGTAATACAGCCATTATATCACGAACATCGACTCCCTCTTTGATAAAATATTCTAACAGCGATAGGAATAGTTTAATGTCCTCATTATGAATTTTACTCATCATAGCTGCAAATCCATCTACATTACGAGTATTGCGATCAAATGCCGACAAAGATGTCTGCGCTCCACAAATTAAATATCCAAACGCACCATCCGGGATATCTTGACTCTCCCCTCCTTCTGGAGTTGTTGGCAATTGCCATGCGGATTTTTCTGATGCATTATATACTCCACTATATGGTATAGCATAAGTGAAATATGCGTTCTCAACTTTATTTCCAGCTAAACCCTTTCTGGCCATTTCCGCAGAAATTCTACATGGACATCTGAAAAATGATTTAGAGAATTTATATCCACCCGCTGCTTGCGTTTTCATCAGCGCACGCATATCTGCTGGTACATCTTTTACTTTATTATCAAAACTTACCAAGGAACCATCTATAGATGCAGGAGAATATGTCGGCTGATATTGATCCTTTGTTTCTTTAAGAGTTTGAACCTCTGGCATAAGAACTCTAATAGAACGCTTTGCCATATGAATAGCAGCTTTTGTGTCTACTGTGACTTCTATAGTATCTAATAGATCAAATGCATTTTTTAAAGTATTTTGATCTAATTGAGCTATTGGCATCTTCACCAATGATTGGGCATATTCCAGCTTTTCTTCTGGAGTTGATTCCATAGTTGGAATTGGTGGAGAAAAATTATCTCCAGTAATAATTTTATTTAGTGAAATTCCGCAAGAACCTTCTCTTGGATATGGGCATCTAAACATTGTATTGGTAATATCTGTAGTTCCAACATCTTCTCCACCCAATGATTTAAGCGCCTCTGCTCGTCTAATCCAGCCTTCCCTATGACTAGTAATACTTTCTGACGCCAACAAAGCTACAATTTCATCCCATGTCTTTGGACCGCGATATTTGCTTCCAAGTGGTGGTGCGAACTTACCTGCTGCGCGTAAATCCGCCTCTGTTATTGGTGCTCGTTTATCTATGTTATAAGGAATAACAGCTGGAGCATCAAAATGCTCATGCTCTTCTTGAGTTTTAAGCTCTCCTGTGGCGCGCCATTTAATTTGCTTAAAACAGACTGGACAGTATGTTTTTGTATACCTAGCTTTATTTTCTTTAGCTGAAGCATAACCATAATCGGAGTTCCAAATCATGGAAATAAACAAACTTGGTTTTACAGCCAATGTAGAAATTGTATCTTTTCTTGTTGAATAAAACGCAGGAGAACTTATTCTAAATGTACTGAAATATTTTGCGCGCACACGCTCGTATGCAGTCTCAAGATATTTTTCTGTTAATTCATCTAAGTCTGTAGGGTCTACGTCAATTTTTGCCTTTTTAAATTCAACGATTATAGGTTTAGTTCGTTGAATATGCCCATACATAGACCTGTTAATTGCTAAAGCTAAAACACCTCTCCATATAGTATCGAATAAAGACATATCTCGACTAAGTTTTGTAGAAAGATATTGTTTATTCAATTCTCTATCAAAAGCGTCAAAGTTTTGGGCACCACCCATTTTTTGTATAAAATCATCCTTACTATCAAAAAATATACTTCTGATATTCCAATCTTGAACTTTAATTGCATGAAATATTATATTTAATTTTCTTCTAAACTTAGATGCATTTAGATTTTTATCAGAATTTCTATCTGTTTCATATTCTTTTTGAACAGATAATAAAGCTGCCTTAGCCTCATTATAAGCTGCTTCAAATTTTTCATTATTTAGAGATGGATTTCCAGATTCATCTATAACTAAAAAACCATCAGAATCTTTAAAAAGACCTGTAACTGCAAAAACCTTATCATCATCAACTTCAGATAAGGTTTTACCAGCTTCTTCCAAATCTTCATCATCTTCTGGATCTAGAGTTGTTTGGCCGGGGCTTACTATCTTTGTCTTTCTTCTTTTTAAAATCTTAACATTAGGCTTAGGTACACTTGACTCAATTGGAGCAACTATTTTGCCTGCCAAAATATCATCTAGCTCTTCGCACCACTTTTCCATATCATCAAGCATATCAGTAATATCTATACCATTAGGAATCGCATAACTACGAGCGTTTTTAATGAATGTTTTAATTCTTATTAAAGTTGCTTTAGATGTTTTTGAATGTGCTTCCGGAAAATTCGCAGCTTCAAATTTAGAAAATCTTCTTTCTATATTTTCTAATCTTATCATATCAGAACCAAGCGCTTCTACTTCAACCTCTTCATTTGTCTTCTCATCAATAGGCTTCGGTTCTTCTACTACAGGTATAACTTCTGACTTCACCTTGGGTGTATATAATGGAGTCGAATCATTAGATTCATAAACTTGATCTATTGTAGAAATAGCATCATTGGTTGTGACAGATTTAAAGTTTTCAGGTCCAATTGCCACAATAATTCTTCTAATGGTGAGTTTAACACCAAAATCAGAGATTAAACGCAAAGAAGAAACTATACTGTCTTCTGGTCCTTTTGTAGCAAAATCGGCATGAACCTGAGATAGAGCTGGTTTAATTGTTCTTTTATATTCGAACGCATTAATTGCCTGTAAAATGTTCCGTAATGAATCTTGATTATCAATTTGCATAATTAGCATCCTATTTAAAATTATAAGCTATTATCAACCGCCGTATCCAAATATAAATCACTAATTCTTCCACTAGCTATTTCCACGGCTCGCTGTAAGTAATCCTCTTCAGATCTGGTTTTGGCTACAAGTATAGTACTATTATCCCTAGATAGATCTAAAAAATTAGTACAAGTTGTGTTTATTTTTATAACGGCCGACTCTATCTTTGTGTTATTACAGAGATTTCCAATATCATAACCTATAATTTTTGTTATAATAGTATTATATTTTGCATCTCTATCTATTTTAGTAATTATTTTCCACAAAGGATGCATCATAATCGCTTTAAAATAATTTACTTCCCCAAGTGTATTAACTGCTTTTACATTTGACAAATCATTTGAAAATATAGAGGCAATATCTATTCCGTCATATATAATTTTTTTATACAATAAAGATAATTTTTCATTACCAATTCTTTCCCTAGGAAGCAAAATACCATAAACTTTATTATTTGTTTTCTTATCTCGATCTTTTTCTATAGTTTGATAAATAGCTTGTTTTATTCCATATAAAATATACCCTATTTGTGGAATATTATTATTAAAACTAGAATGTTTATAAATTGGTGATACAGATACTGGAAATTCTTCTATTAAATTAACAATAGGATGTAGCTTAGATAATTGATCATTTTCTCCCAAAGTATTAGATAATCTTGTAGGTAAAAGTTTCAATGCTTTATTATAATTTTTAAAAAGATTATCTCCTAAAGTATCTGTTATAGCCTCTATTTTACTTAAACTAAAATATACAGATTCAAAAGAATTCTTCGGCATCTCAATTTTTCTTAATGATTCCTCCAAATGTAAACCAACAGAATATAATATGCCCTGTACGCGTGCGCGCTCCTTAGCAAGACTGATTGGTTCGATTTTAAGTAAAGAAGATATATTCGCTTGTTTAATTTCAGTTCTATTCAACCCCCCACGCTGAACCTCATATTCAACCAACCGATCATAGAAATATGGATTTTGAACTACATTTAACTCTTCTATTCTACTTTTTAATAATTCATCTCTTCTGTCTAATAAAAATTCTAATTTTTTTTCAAAACTTTCTACAAGTTTATTTAAATTAGAACATCCATATTTTATATAAAATTGTCGTCTAGCTGTTCGATATAAGCTTATTGCTTCTACAACTTCCTCAATATTATTAAATTTCATTGAATGAAATGGAATACTTATAAATTCCATTTCACGTTCCAAAAGCCTTCTATTTGCTGGATTTAATTTTTTAAGCTTTTGAAGCATATGAATATGATATTGTGCGATATCATATTCATTCTTGATATACTTATCAATAGGACTCATAATATGAAACCGGTATACCTCTTATCTCACCAAAAATATCTTTAAAAGTATTTTTTTCAGCTAACTTTTTGATACGCATACTAGCTGCCCAGCCAGATAACCCAACTTTTCTGGCTGCATCTTTAATTGTATAATCTTCAAAATATACCAATCTAACGATTTTAGCAGTCTTATCATCTATCTTCTCTAATAATTTATTTAAAGAGATTTCAAAATTAATAGAATCATAATCCATTCTTTTAATACCATACAAAGAGTCATCTTCGCCAACAGAGTATTCAAATGGTATAGCTTCATTATCTGAAACTGTTGAAGTACATTGACTAAAACTTAACTCCTCTCTAATTCTAGGAATTTTACAAGGTTTTTCACTACTTCCCTCTTCATAACCAAACGCATCATTAGACATCTTGTTTTCACTTCTTAGCTTAGAAATAAATTTATGTCTTAAATGTGTTTGCAAAAACGTGCTTAATTTTACTCCTCGGTCAGGATCAAATGCATTAATTCCATCTATAGCAATAATCAAAAGCTCTTGTTTGATATCTTCAAAAGTGTATCCAGGAAGATAACTTTTTGCCGCCTGACCGCATAATAGTGGATCAATCTTTCTCAAAACCTGCTCAATACCTTCTCCTGTTTTTGTATTTACAAATATTATTTCATCATATACTTCTACATTTCTTGCGTAAGTTTTATTCATATATTATCCTTTTATCCAATCCAAGAATCTTGACAAATTGACTTATAATCACACCAATCACATAAAAATGTGGGTTTTTTATACCACACTTGATCCAAGGAAATAGAAGTACCTAATCTTAAAACGGTCTCTTGTGTTTTAACATAATCATCTTCACTAAATGTCCATTTTTTTAATTTAGATTTATGTTTAAGCATACAATATGATCCATGAATAACTTTTGCATCAGGATACATTTTTTGAACTGCCAATGCATATAATATTAACTGAAAATCAGTTAGATATTTATCAGACTTACTAGTTTTATAATCTACAACATGATATTCACCAGGATTAACTCGATCAATTCGATCAATTATTCCTCGAACTAAAAAATCTCCTACAGAATAATTAAAGGGCTTCTCTGTTGAAATAACTTGTGGCAGCCCAAAATATTTTATATAATCAAGATAATCCTGCAAAATTTCTCTTAAATATGGTAATTCTGGTTGAAGTAACTTGGCATTAAATTCCTCCAAGGCTTTTTGGAAACTTTTTCTCATAATAATTGGATACTCTTCAGGAGTATGTATATTTTGAATAAGATCTAAATGAAATAATTCTAAAACTTTATGTGCGCAACTTCCAAACTCCAAATGTATCCATTCTTTTTCCTCAATCTTTGGTTTTTCAATATATGTATAATGATATTTCTTTGGACACTTATCATAAGTGCCCATAGAAGATGCTGATAATTTTAACATGTTTGTTTACCTTAAAATATTTTTGACATCGCCCTATCTTCAATCCACTGGAAAACAAATGTGGGGACCATACGGCCTGTTAAGTTTAATCTTGGGAGACTTTCTACTTTTTGAATAGACTTTATCCACCTATTTTCTCTGCTCTCCGAATAATAAAATACAATTTTTCCAGTTGTAGGATTGTACATGCTTCTAACAAAATTTCCAGTCACTATTGGTTCTGACTGAAGATGCTCATTATAAAATGGGCTAACCACAGACATAGTTCCATGTGGGCGATTTATTATTTTTACAATTTGTGATTCTGCATTTTCTACACTAGATCCATCTATAACAATTACACTAGCATTAGGATTAAAGCTTACATTATCGTTATTTGGACTAGACCTGTACTCCTCCGTAATACTGGTTATTTCTGGTTTTATAAAATTAATAAAAGACCTACTGCTGCTGCCATCAACAATTTTCTCTCCTAATCTATTGGTACGTGAAGCGATGATGTCTAAATCTGTTACATCAATAGATGTTTCTTGTGCAGCATATCCATCGGCATCGTATGCCAAACTATCAATTATATCTCTTCCTACCGGCAAAACAGACACTCCTTCCCTACCAGTGCGACGTGATACACCTAAATCATCTTGAAGGACGGCATAGTCTTGCTCTAGTATTATAGATGCGTCATTATTTATAAGTGAAATAGCCTTTAGGGTGAATGACGGAATTAAAGTCGGAAGGTATACATTTCCAACAGCCATATCTGAGTCTTCAGTTGGATCCTCTCCATCAAACGTATAATATATAGTTGATGGCTCACTGGTAGAAAAAACTACATATTCAGGAATTCCAGTAATTAACTGATTATCACTTTCGGTCATAGTTAAGATAATGATAGCCATGGCGGTTCCTCAATAATAGTAATTAAATTACTAGATTATCAACACTACTTTGAGATAAATTTGGTGGTGCTCTCACCGTTTATTTTTGTTACATCTAAAATAAAATCAAACTTTTCTTTTAGTAAATCGTCATGAGTGATAACTAAAATTTTATATTTTTGCTCTAATGATTTAATTACATTAACAAATAAATTCTCTGTTCCGTGTCTATCCAAAGGAGAATTTATTTCATCCAATAATAAGAAGTCTAAAGATGAGCCCCCATGCTTACTGGAAATTTCGCTTAAAGCAATTCGTAAAGCCAAAGAAATTCTAAATTGTTCTCCCCCACTTAAAGATTTAAAATTCTGAATAATTCCATCCTTTTTAACCTTTAAGTCTAAAGTATCTACAATAGAAGATCCATCTGCTCCTAATCTTTGCGTCTCTAAAATTACCTGAAATGGTTCATTACAAATAGAAGATAGAATATCATTAGATACTAATTCTAAATCTTCAATTACTGCATTTAATAAAATAGTTTGGATGCCGTTTTTTCCTAATAATTTTACAAATTTTTCAAGAATAATTAATTCTTTGCCTTTCTCAATCAACTTCTTTTGAGATTTTTGCATTTTATTTATTTTTTCTGTTAAATTAATAACCCTTTGGCTATAGATCCCGACATCTCTATTTATCGATTCTAACTCAGATTGTACAGAAATTCGATTTTGCTTTAATTCTTTAATTTGTAATCTCAAACTGTTAAAATTATCATCTCGTAATGATGTTAAAATATCTTCATTACTTTTTAATTTACTTTGTATTTCATTTATATGTCTAATGACTTCAACTTTTTCATTAGAAATTCTATCCAGATGTCCGCATAACATTTTTATTTCAGATTGTAATGAACTTGTGGATGCAGTTAACGTCTGAAATCGTTGACCATCTAATGTTATTTTCTCAAGAAGGTTAATTTCTGCTTCTAATTGATTGACTCTATTTTTTCCAAATACTATCCTTCTTTTGAAATCATTAATTTTAGTTTGATACTCTTGTTTTAAGATTTCACTTAAATTTTCCGCAACTCCCTGCCCACAAACATAACAGGTTCCTTTAATGATATTAACTGATTCAAGTTCTAATAACCGCTCTTTATTACTTGAAATCTCAGCTTTGTATTTGTTCTTTTCATCTCTACAAAGCAACAACTTATTTGGAGCCTCTGGATCTAATTTTATATTTACCAATTCTTCTTGAAATTCGGATATTTTTATATTCATTACAGAAACTTGCTTTTCATAATCACAAATTTCTTTAAGCAAAGAATCTTTCTTACCCTCTATAATACTCAAAGATGTTGTTAATTTTGCATTTTCATCTGTAATTTTATCCCACTTATCTGTATCAAGACTTTGTTTTAATGATGTATATTTTTCACTTAAAGATTCTAGTCTGTGTGCCACATCTTCTCTTTCTAGACCCTTAGAATCTACTAAACGTGTTAGTTCTTTAAATTTAAACTCTGATTCTGCCAAAGATTGTCTAGTATCATTTAGCTCATTAGACTCCGCTTCTAAGATTATGCATTCTTGTTTTAATAGTTTAACATCATTTTTGGCTGTCTTTTCATATTCATCCCATTTGGATAAATCGATAATATTTTTTAAGATTTCTTTTTTTCTTCCTGCATCAGATTCTGCAAACTCAGAAATGTCATTCTGTCTAAAATAGGCTGAATTAATAAAAGTTTTATAATCAACATGTATAACTGAAATAATTTCATCATTTGTTAACCTCGCTGTAGAACCAGATTTATCAATCCAACTTCCTTGATCATCTATAAAGAATTCTACTGTAGATGTTCCAGTAGTTCTTGATCTATCTCTAATTATCTTATATCGTTCTCCATGATGAATAAATTCAAAAGATACAGAACAATTTGTTTCATTCCACATAACTACATCATCCATAGATGCAGTCCTAGCTTTATTAAATAAACACCATAAAATGGCTTCAAACAGAGCGGAATTATGAGTAATAAACCCATTTAAAGCATACAAATGTGTATCATTGTCTATCTCAATATCATAAGTTTCTTGTACACCAATATTTTCTATACTTTTGATTTTCGTCCAAACTATATCAGAATCAGACAGCAACAAAAGATCTTTGTCATTTACAATTTCAGCATATTTTTTTAATTTTTTGCGACTTAAATTTGTATTTTTTAATTGGTTATTTGATAAATCGATATTAGAATGTTTATAATTTTTCTTATATTCAATAATTTTATCACAATATAAAGCAGATGGAATAATATCTTTATTCGGATTACTATTTAATTTAATAATGAATTCATTAAATTTTTCTAATCTATATTTTTTGGGCCCATATAATTTATCATTTACAAGAGCATAGAATTTGATAAAATTATCTACATTTGTATGAATAGATAAGATCCATGAATTGTATATAAGATTTATCTTTTTAAATCTTATAGACGACTGAATTCCAAATCGCTGCAATAATACTTGTAAATCATAAATAAATTCTTTTGATCCTAATCCAATAGAAATTTCTCTTGCTCGCTCTATATCTGATATATATCCATTTCCAGAAAAAAACATTCCCAAAAAGGCCCCAACATTTTCTTTTGATTCCGAAAAGAAAACTGGTGGAAGGCATCTATTTATAGCTTTTTTATTCCATAAGCCGTGCTTGGCTTTCGCAATTATATCCTGATCTGCATTTGTAAACCGAGCGCGTCCCTCTGTCAATCCGCCCTCTGATGCATATAAACCTAATAATCTCGACTCTTCCATAGATAAGGTTTTTTGAGGATATAGAACATTCATATGCCTTGGTTGAGCGACATAACTACCAATTAATAAATCTTTGGCTAAAACACAGTTTTTATCAATAGATAAAATGGGATGTGTTGTTGAAACACATTCTTCATATCCATTCTCCAAAGTAATTTTAAGAATTTCTTTCTTACCAGATAATTGAATGGCTGTAATTTCTGATGGAGATAATTTTAAATTTTTATCAAGGCCCCAAACGCTAAAGGGTTTTTTACAATTATACAAATCCCTTATAGAGATTCTCTCTCCAGTTAACGGGCTTGTCAAAATTGTATTACCAGAGAGACACTTTCCGCTGCCATTTGAAATGTTATAATCACCTTCTACATTTCCGATTAATAAAGCAGAGTTAAATTTAGTAAAATCAATTTCAGTCTCTTTATGAGAGAAAAAGTTTTTTATTTTCAAATTAATTGGAATCAAATACCACCCCCGCTAAATTCCAGCACAACAGATATATTTGACTTGTCAATATCTAATAATCTCATAATATAAATATCATCAACAATACTTTCAAAGTAACCTAAATTTACCCACCCATGACCATTCCGATTCCGTTATTGCTATCCATCTATCACCATCTGGTTTTATCCCAATTGCAGCCAAAGAACAGCTCCCATCTTTCCACCAAACTTGATATAATTCGGGATCTAATTTATTAAACTGCTTTAAATCCATTATGCCAACCTTGATATCATCTTAATCACGGCCCTTATACCATCTGACCACGCTTGAACCTCTTCTTTGGAATAACTTACAAATGTAATACTGTCTTTATTATCATAAGTTCCTGGGTTTCCAACACAATCAAAATTTCCACCACGATACCAATAGTTGCATTTACACTCATCAAGATAGCAATTACACTCTTTTTTTGAAGGAGAATAACACTTCATTGGCGTTTTTGCATATAATCCACTTAAGTTAAATCTATTTGCATATACGAATTTTTTAGCCATTTACTTTCCTAACTCCGGGTTATGTGGTGGTGCAATCTCTGGATAATAAGCCACTACCTCGTGTTCATGATATATTCTAAGGAGGGAGTCTTTTCGATATCTATATTTCCCTCTGAAGACGTTTGCTGAAAAGTATGATCTTTTCTTGGCAGAAGCAATCTCAGAGTTATTGGCATATTACTCAGCCGCTTCCTTGGTATCAAAGGTTGCAACAACCTCTCTTACCTCTGATATTTGAGAATTGTAATCCATATGGTCATCATTATAACTACTGAGCCTATATTCAATATCACTCCTCAACCCAATCAGCTTGTGTATCATTTTGCCGCCTTTCGCTTAGTCGTCACTTCATTAATATTTTAGCCTGTCTTAATATATCTTCGGTCATTTCCTTGGGAAATTCCTGCTTCTTAAGAAACGCCTCAAACATACTAATGTCAGTTTTTTCTTGTAAAATCTCAATATCTCTGTTTATTTTTTTACTAATCGGATCCAAGAGAATTTTAGACACATAGAATGCCCCGTTATTATACAATTGTTTTGATATATCCGATTTTTTTACAGAAGCTACCAAAGTATCTTTAATAGCCAATTTAACTCTAACTACAGCATCTTTAACAATCAAACTGTCAATTTTTTCCACAATCATACTGTTTAAATTATTAAAATCTGCATCTTCTAGAATCAAGTAACTATCTATTAAAGGTCTGCTTGGTACTGTTTTAACATTAACTTTTTTAGTTTGCGTGTTGTAATCAACAAAATACTTATCTACATTTGCATCACCAAAATTAAGCCGATCCATAGAACCTATATAAAATACAATAGGATCTTTTTTATTTAAAATCCTAAAATGATGATAATGTCCCATAGTTACTAAATCACACTTCTTAAATATCTCATGACGAATAAGAACTTCGGCTCCACCATAATGGCTATAACTTCCTTCGAAAAAGAAATTATGTCCGATTGTTATAATAGGATATTTATCATCACAATCTTTAATTAATTTTTCTACTTCTAATTCACATAAAAATGAATCTTCTTCCGTAGTTTTTCCTTCGTACATTCTGCGGTCTCTATATGGCATTAAAATAAGAGATATTTTATCGCCCTTTCCATCTGCAATCTCAACTACACTTGGATTTAAAATTATCCTAGTATTAGGATAATCTTTAGCGGAAATGCTTGCTATTGCACTTGTAAAAGATTCGCCAGACTTCTTATAATCATGATTTCCCATTAACCAGATTGATGGAATTCCTGCTACAGACAACCTCTTAATACATCTGTTAATTACAGCTACATGCTCAGCTTCTGGATTACGAACATCAAATACATCTCCAGTTTGCGCAAAAACATCTGCTTTTACCTCAATTGCATAATCTATAATATAATTTAAGCTTGCCTCATAATCATCAATTCGCGAATTACCACCGTTTCCATTTGGTTTACCCAAACCAAGAATAGCTCCAATATGTGTATCTCCACAAATAATTACTCTCAAAGTGCCTCCGCTATGAGGATTGTTGGCGGCAAAAAGTTGACTGCCATTTCACAATGATCCCTTATTCATCTTCCATTTCCTTATAAACATCAAATAATATATCTTCCCAAATACGTCGATTATTATGAGTAATCTGATGTGGCTTTTGGCGTCCTATTTGTATAAATCCAATTAAATCGCCTGCTGGCGCAGTTTGCACCCAGTTTAAAATATTTCTAGTACTTATAGAATCAGAGGGATACCACAAATGAACTTCAAGTATCGGATATCTATCCATTATTTTCTCCTAAATTTATTTTTTATATCTATTTAAAATTTCATTTTCAACCTTATCAAATAAAACCTTTGCACCATCCACATCATCAGATGCTATATCAAAAATATATTGATCTATATTTTGCATCAATATATTAATCCAATATAAATCACTTGGATGATTTATCATTGTTTCTCTAAGTAAGTCAGATATTTTAAGCAATTCTCCAAAACTTGATTGTACCGGAAGACGAGAAGTACCGGTTGCTTTACTGGGATCAATTCTTTCTCGCAATATCTTTAATGCATCTGCAAATTCTAAGTCTGCACATATCATATAAAAATCAATTACATTTTTTCCAGCATTACAATTATGTACAATATAATCCTTACAAAGAAATGTATTTGTTTTCTCTACCGATATATCAAAAACAGAGGTTTTAAGCTCTTCATAACTTATAGCAATGACTTTTTGCAACATACACATGTGTCCGTCAACTTCTTCAAAAAACACATTTGAAGAATTATTCTTATAAAATCTCATAATAAACACATTCTTTTTGGTCTGACTAGTTTCTAATTTCGAAAAAGAAAATGGCTTCATTAAGTTAACAGATATTTTCTGCATTAAAGATATTAACTTATATGATGTAATTCCAAGTACACACTTATCCGATGAACCATTCCCATCCATAACACCATTCCAGAACGCATCTTGTAATCTAATAGATAATCTTGCAAAATAAGCTGGAGCAGTTTTGTTTTGACATCCCTGGCCGAAAGAATTCTTAAAGAATTGCTCCAAATCTGTATTTGAACATGTGAGTTCGGCACCATTTTTATCTTCCCACTCATGTATTGTGGAATTCAGACCCAAGTCTTCTTTTAGAATCGCAGCAACTCTATTCAACATATGTTTTTCTTTGAAATGCATTGAAAAACGAATTCCACCCCTATATGATGAGCCTTCTGCACAATAAAGACCAAATATCCACATAGTGTTCTCATTTATGGGAATTGTATCTATTCGATTATTTTTAACACCTTTTGTATATTTTTTTAAGAAAACATTTTTAATTTCATTGATTTTTAAATCTGATTGAATAACGGGATGCATAAAGTAATCACCGACGATTACATCTTTAGCTATTACCTCAATAGATCTCAACTTATTGGAATATTTTTTAGCCGTCCTTCTTTTAGCTTGAATGTTAAATTTAACTTCCTCAGTCTTGCTATGCTTCCAAAAGTAATTAAGATCCTCATGTATATTTCTACATACCAACATGGTATGATTTTCTGTAAATGACAAAACATGTTTATGTATATTTGCTAATTCAAAAGATAGAAGTCTTTCATCAACCTTTTTCTCAATATGATTAGTTACAGCCGCCTCTTGCCCGTTTTTATCAATAACAATATCACCAACTTTAATATCTTTAATTGGAACAAGACCATCATATGCAGTCCAGATCTCTTGATCTGGTGGCAAACATCCAAAACACCAAAAATTATTATCTACGGTGTCTATATATAGCGAACCAGTTCTTTCATTTCCATTCTTATGTTCTTTGGAAGGACAAATACATTTTCGATTAAAACTTCCAGATGCTGCATCTTCTAATTTGATTTCAAATTCTTCCGCTATATCTACAATATTAATGCAACGAATAATGTCATCCTTGGATATATATTTTTTCATCTGTACTCTCAATTAAATATTGACCAAAAACCGGATTTTTTTGTTTTAGCACCTAATCGTCTTAATTCTATTTCTATATTTTGAATCCAAGTTGCTCTAAACATCTTTGCTTCGTTCATGGTTTGATCTAAGTACAACCCCACACCAACGTCTTCGATCTTTTCGGCACCTTTTTGATCTAAAATAACTCGACTATCTATATTAGAAACCACTCTAAGACCAATCCTGCCGGAGAAATTTGCTTTAATTAATCCACTAATCACCCTAGAGGATGGTCTTTGCGTAGCTAATACAATACTTATTCCGGCCGCCCTTCCTTTTTGTGCCACTCTACATAAAGATTCTTGAATTTTATTATTTTGCAAAATAATATCCGCCCATTCATCGATGATGATGACAATAGGTCTTAGTTTCTTTTTTGGCACCTTTTTATTATAATCCTGAACATTACGAACTTTATTAGATTTTAATAAATTAAATCGTCTCTCCATTATTATTGAAACTGCACTAATTATACCTTCTACGCCAGCTACATCATAAACGATAGATCTTACGTTCTCTACATTCTCATAAATATTGAACTCCACCATTTTTGGGTCAACCAAATACAAACTTGCATTTGCTTTAATAAGCGACAAGATGATAGAGTGCAACAACACACTTTTTCCAGAACCTGGAATTCCCCCAATTAATAAATTTGGAAGTTGTTGCAAATCTATACAAAATTTAGAACCATCGGCGCGGACACCAAGTGCAATCGGTGCATACATATTATCCGCGGGGCAGTAAGCTTGTTCAAATCCGATTGATTTTAATTCTTGTTTTTGGACTTCAATTCTATAGACACCCTTATTAAGAATTGGATAACCTCTTGGACATGAATGAGCTTTAAGTGCTATTCCAACATCTACTAACGCCCTATCAATATGATTAGAGTGTGTTCCCGGTTCTAATGAAATATCATAAACATCAAAATAAGTCCCTTCATTTATTTCTATGTTCGCGCAATCTATTTTAAAAGCTTGTAATACTTTTTTTAATTTTAATGGTTTATCATTGCCAATGGTAACAGGAATATTCAATGAGCCCATGCATCTCCTATTTTTACATACTATTTACAGTTCTCAATCCAGATATATATGATATAAGCGCTATATAAAGCGTATCACGCTCAATATTAATTTGAAGCTTTTCTGCTTCATTCTCCATCTGTCTAATAAGCAACTGAATTCTATCAATTTCATTCCATATTTTTACAGATTTTGAGCTATTATCTGACATCAAGATCCTCTTTGTTTTTTCAGCCTATTAACTTCACGTTCTAAATCTTTTAATTTAACTTCTAATCTAACATTTTCATCTTTAATTCTTAAAATAGATCGCAAACATAAAATAATTAGACCAAAGATACCCTCTCCTGGTGTAACATTATCCATATCATCTGCCGCAGATAAAAGTCTTTGAAGCGTTTTCTGTACCCTTTTATTGTATGTTACATTTTGATTATCAGGATGAACCTTATCTTTTAATAACTCTTTATATTCATCAAAAACTGTCGATATATGACCTTTTGCTTCTTGTTTTTTTACATCCAAATATCTATTTGTTGGCATAGATAGTTCATCATTTTCTGGCATTAAAGTCCTCCTTGGTTAAAAGCGTTAAAAATAACCCGCAATCTTTATGTAATTTTATAAATCTCTGAATTTCAACAAGCCGTGTTTCATCTATTACTTCATTTTTTCTATATAACATAGTAATTACATTGACCAATTTATTATAATCATATATTGGTTTATCAAAAAGACCACAAGCTTGATCTAAAAATTTCTCCAAATTCTCATAATAATCTGAAGAAATGATTGCGAGATCTAATATTGGATTCGATATTGCCGAACATATTATGAATCCACTGGAGGTTTCATATCCCCCACACCCGAGGACCAAGAAGGCGTCTATATTTTTTTTCATATTTGCCCCTTAGTAAAACCAAGTATAATCTGCCCCAATAAAATGCGCTTCAGCTTTTCCACCTTCACCACTAAAAGCCTCTCCAGCACCAAATCCATTCAAACCTATTAATTTAAGCTGGAAAATTCCTAAAGTATTTTCATTAAGTTGCAATTCATTAATTGGAAATTCTATAATTATCAAGTTACCAGTTGCCGTAACATTTACAGAAATCTGATCTATACTTAAAGCCCAAAGTTGTGAAATCCCAGCATCTACTGGAGTATTAGTTGGTATAGTTCCAATTTGATTTGTTTCTCCAGGATCCGTTTGGTTTGAATTGGAACCATGACGCATTCTCATAGTAAAATTTTGTGTACCATTTAAATATGCTGGAAGTCCGGTATCTACACACACGTAATATGTTCTTATTTTGATTTTTCTCGGTCTTTCATTATATACATTTTGAACCATTGGAATCCAAAATTGTACACCATTTGCATCATCACTAACTACTCTATGTTGATAAAGAAAATCATTATCTGGCGTCAAACCAATAGTATTGGTAGTCGCAGCAGCCCATGCACCAAAAGTTTCTTCAGGATGAATTATCCCACTCGCAAAACTGTACATATTTGATATTGCAATTTTATCATTAACAGCATCACCAGTTAACATAATTCCATCACCAGCTACAACGCCCAAAGTATCACTAACTGTATCAGCTACAATTGGAGATGTTCCAGCAGTTACTCCGGTACCAGCAGATAATAATCCAAATGTACTAAAATATGGTTCGGTTTCAATTTTAACAGTATCGGTAATGGCATCGCCAGTTAACGTAATTCCAGGTCCAGCAACTAATCCAAGAGGATTAGTTGGTCCAGAGGCTACTACTGGACCACCAGATGCCGTACCACCAGATGCCGTTAAAACAACTTGATTAAAAATATCATCTATACCACCAACCGCTTTTATTGTTAAAGCATCATTTGTTTGGTCGGTTTCTATTTCAATTCCAGTGCCGGCATATAAAGTTAATGTATCTTGTGTTTGATCCGCTTCTATAACTCCAACGCCATCACCTGTAACTGTACCTCCATTCGCCTGTATATCAAGCACCCCAAAGCAATCTAAAATTGCAGAATAAACATCAGTCAAATCCAAATAATAATATACAGTACCATCTATAAGTTCTGATTCTGGTATAGCCTGCCCCTGAGACACAAAGGAACTAACATTTCTTTTAGTCACAGCATCATCAGCTATATTAGTGTTTCTTAATTGCCCTGTAACATGACTAACTAAATTTATCTTTTGTGCATGTCCATTTTGATGCAAACCGTCATGAGCATGACCTGCTACCAACGGATCTGTTGCTAGCTTGGTAGAACCCTCAAAAGAACCATACAATCCTCCAAACCAAGAATTAGCTACTTCTGCTGTAACAATAGTCACAGCAGATTCGTACTTAGTTAATATGGTTGTACTACCAGATGCCATCATATCTCCTATAGCGGATTGGAGTCTCCACTATAAGACTTGTTTTTTAGTAGTTTTTTAACTACATTACTGGTTTTAAACCGCAATGACCTATATGGATTTAACAATATACTTTCTTGTGTCTTTGGGTTTCTGACAGGTCTCTCTGCGTGTTCGTATGCATAAAACTTTCCAAATCCTACAACAGACACTTCGTCCCCATCTTTTATTTCTTCTAATATAATTTCAAATAACTCATTCACAATTTGTATTGCTTCTTTCTGAGTCATTAATGTTCGTCTTGATAATTCCTTAGCTAATGTTTTTTTATTCATATTTTAAACTCATTTATTTTTTTGGAAAGAGCTGACCTCAGAAATATGTTTTAAGAAATCTATTTCATCAAAAACATGCTTTAAGGTATTACAACGATAACAGCATGAGTCTACATTATCTATAACATAACCAATGTCATTATCTATTCTATCTAAACTAATAGGACGCACTTGTTGTCCACAATATCTACACGGTTTTTCTTCAAACTTTTTAAATTGAGTTAGAGTTAAATCAAAAGATAAATTTCTTCGCTTAGCAGAACGCCTATACTCCTTATATCTTGACTCCGGCTTTGATTCTAACTTTCTAGCTCTTTTATTATAACATGACTTACATACTGTGCGCCTTTTTCCCGAACCGCATTTGGAAAAATCTATTTCATCTTTAAGTTGATTGCATTTATGACATCTTTTTTGTTCCATTTAAACCCCATGTCATAAATTCATTCATCTATATCAGATGTTCGATGTTTTCGAGATATTTCCAAATCAGCATCCAAAGAACCTTTCGGGTTTTTAATATATTGATCTCTAATGCGTAAAAATTCATCCTCTGACATATCTGCAATATCTATATCATAATTTGCATATAATTTTTTTATTTTTTCAATTATGGCATCTTTTGGATATTCTATATATTGCATAGAATCATCATTCTCTTCGTCATCTTTATCTTTCATAAAATTATCCATTTTGCGCTCATTTTATAAAGAGGTATTCATAACATTTATGGAAATTCTAATCCCCTGTTTAGCTCCAGCGGCTTTAAGTACCGTCCGAAGGGCAGAAGCAATTCTGCCGCCCTTTCCAATTAACTTACCAACATCTTCTTTAGAAACAGTTATTCTATATAAAACACCCTCATCACTAATAATCTCTTCTATAAGGATATTCTCTGTATCATCTATAATAGAGCATACCAATTCTTTTACAAAATCTTTAAATTCCATATTATTCCCCACTTGATACATATTTAATTTTAATGGTGGTAGTAACATTATCTGACTCTGGAATAGAAATATGTAATTCTCCATCCTTCATCTGCGCCGTAGCATTAGTAATGCTAAAGTTATTACTTATTTGAAAATTAATTAAAAATTTTCTTCTTGCTATACCCCTTACGATATAGCCTCGCTGCACACTTGACTTTGCATTTTCCGGTGCATCTGCAAAGGATATTGATTCATCATCTTGGGCACCAAGACTACTTATTATTAACTCTGATCCAGAAGCCTCTACCTTTATATCTGAAGCAGAATATCCAGCGAGGGCAAAAACCATATGAAATCCATCAGAATCTCTCCAAGTATTATACTTTGGAAAAGCATGTTCCTTTGCTTTTTTATCTTTTAAAACATATCTATAAAATTCATCATCACAATATAACATATCTATAATTCGACCTGGTAACGAAAACCTAGAATAATTTTTTTTCATCAATCTTCCTCAACATCTTCTACAACTACAATCTTTGATAAATTTGATAATCCTTCTAATCCAATAATCAATGTATTATAAAAATGACTAGATAGACTGATTATTGCACCTGCACTAATGATATTAATTGGAAAAAATATAGAAAATAAAACTCCAATCCAAAAACCGGAACACATCATACATCCTAATAAGTATTCTATAATCTTCCCAAATGATTTGTTTATCTTATACGCATTTGAAACTATAAAACCTCTTACAAAATCAAGGATGGCTGCATTGACCACTATATTAGTGATACCGGTGCCAATTAGTACAAACAATACTAAAGTTACAATATTCATTATCACCCCTTAATATATTCAATACTTCCTTGTTTTTCTGGATCTAAATATTCCAAAGTATCTCCACCATAAAAAAGAATACGATATCTAGATGACCAGACAGGAATTGCTCCAGGGTCTCTTTCTGCAAAAGATCCATGTTTACTTGGAGATATTCTTATATATCCCGATGGCTTTCCATTTGGATGCGACAAGTGCAACTCTATAGAATCTTTTACCAAACGACAATCCGAAACTGTTTTAAAGCGTATTGTTTCTAAATCTTTAAATACTATATCTTTACTAAAGCCTTTAATTCCTAAAACCATCATTCCAATATATTCGCTCATGTACTCTTGCAATGGTTCTAAATCTATTTCTTCTGACTCGGCTTCACCCTCTATGTGCAAAGAGTCCTCTATATACGCACCAAAATCAAGATACCTGTTTAAAAACTTTTTTCCAATTTTTTTGATATTTTGTTTAAAATTCTGTTTCATTGATTGTAATAATTCTCTCATTTAATTTATCTTTCTCCAATAAATAAGAGAATTAAAATTTATTTCAGCTTACTGAAAAACTCTATCCTCTCACGTTTAGATTTGAGACCATGCTTCTCCAATAATTTTACGCGATCATCAGAAGATAAATCAAAAATCTTCACACCAGAGTTTAGCACTTCAAGCAAAATATTCATCTCACATCTAGAAAAAATTCTAGCATTTTGCTGGTAATCAACAAATGCCTTCATTGAAACGGGAAAAATGTCATTTAATATTGCAAAAATGACACCGGCATATTCTTGAATTTCTTTTTGAGCATGGCTATCCAACCTTTTTCTTAAGAAAAGCATCCAATCCCCAAGATTTGCCGTAACAAACGCCTCCGTATACTGACCCATAGGCAACACAGAACGGGCCTGCTCCCGACATACGCCCGTTCTTATAAGACGTTGATATGCAGACTCAGAACTGTGATAACTATTTGTCTGAAGTTCATCCAGATACGCTTGTGTAGGTGTATCTGGATTCATGGTAGTGGGAATATAATCTAAATCTCGCCAAACATCCGTTAAAGAAGAATCTATAAGTTTTTCTCCCGCCTGCTTATTACTAGAGCTAGGAGCACGCCAAGATGATTTGCTTAACCATTTTTCTTTTGGCATTATTGAATACCTTGCTGAAATCAGATTCCAATGAAGTCTGTCATGACGGACCCACTGGTTGTGTACAAAAATCGGCAATCTAATATGAAATTTAACCTGAGCCATAGCAAATGGGCTGTAATGCTCATATCGCATAAGATAACGAATTAATTCTTCATCCTCACTAACTATTTTTGTTCCTTGAGCATAAGAAACACGAGCAGCCCGGACAATTTCCGAATCAGATCCGAAAAAATCAACCAGGCTTACAAATCCATTATCTAATACTTGAATTTCTTCTCCTATTTTCTCACTCATCCATCCTCCAGGTTGTTTTATCTGGATAGACTACTTCTTTTCCATTAATATTAAAATTACCAAGGTAGTCTTGTATAGCATGCATTTCCGAAGATAATTCTGCGGGATCTGCATCTTTATATTTTCTATAGACTTCTGAAGTTATTATAGAAACTACCTTATTAATAATATTTTGTTGTGCTTTTGTCATTTATTTTACTCCTCCTCCTTTTTAAAAATCCATTCTCTGAGATCTATAATCTCATACCAGACATATCTTTTACCATATATTGTATAATAATCTCCAGATGAATCTCGCTCGTATCGAGAATATATATATATATTCAACTTCAGCTTCTGCATCATCTTCGGAAGCACTCATATCTATTAAATTTACTCTTTTAATTTCTTAAAAACTTGATTTAATTTTGGAAACTTTTCCTCATCAAATAAATCATACCCCGGAAGAGCTATACTCATTTCTCTAATAATGGGTTCAAAATGTTTTGTCAAATTATATTCTATCATAAGTGCAGAAATATCTTCAATTGATTTAACCAAAGTATTTTCAGTTTTACACCGTGGACATTCTGGAAATAGTTTGGCATTCCATAATGATGAAAATATTATTCCGCAACCACATTTATATAGTCCATTTCCAATATCTATGTAATTTTCCAAATAAAGTGTATGAGCTTTGAATTTAATTTCATGTTTCTTAAACATTATATATGTACCTCTAAAAATCTTTTTTTCAAATAAATGATTAATTAAAATTTACTATTCTTCTAATATATCCATATCCAAAAACCTATGATCAAACCAATTATTAATTGCAGATACAAATGTATAATGTGTTTTTATAGTTGTCTCGTCTGACCAAGAATATAATTGTATTAATTGTATTAAATTATTCTCTGAATCATTTTCTGGATTGCTTAACACTTTAATTTTCAAAATAGACCCATTATAATTATTCATCCAAAATACAGTATTTTTAGAAATATAATTCACCTTAAATCCAGTAAATACCTAAATATTTATTATCAAACCAGCTTTTAATAACCCGAGCTGGCGCTGCTTCCTTAGATACGCAATTATTTCCATTATAAACATAATATTCTTGATCATCATCAATTTTATTAATCCACCGAGAGCTAGAATAAGCATCGGTTTTTACCTCTATTTTAACAATAACTTTTGAATAAGGAGAGCGATAAAAAAAGACTGTTCCTGCTTTTACAAATTTTCTTGATTTTAAATTTTTTTTCAAAAATTCCTCTAAATTGTTTGGTCATCTTTACAAATTATCACTAATTGTTTATCTGATGTAAACATAGCTTTAGCAACACTTAAGACATCAGCTATGGTTACTTTATCAAACTCCTCCATATCCATTTTCAAAGAAGGTTGATTAAACATACTGCGTCTCAAACTATCTTGAGCCATACCCATAGTGCTATCCTGCATAGAATATACCATAGATTTAATAGAGTTTTTGGCTCGTATTAATTCTTCTTCAGTAATCTCTTCAGTGGTTATTTTATTCAATTCTTGGTTGATTACTTCAATCACTTGTTCAACTTTATCTTCTTCAGTTTGAAAATAAATTAATACATATCCAGCTTCCCTATATGATGTAGAACTAGTACTAATAGCATACACCAATCCCAACTTTTCTCTAATTTCTTCAAACAATCGACTGTCCATACCTCCTCCCAAGATATGCTCAGCAATACCTAAAGCATTATCTCTTGAATCAGATATATTAATTCCAGGCATACACACACATGCATACACGTGCTCCAAACCGTCCTTATTAACAACAACTCTATTACTTTTAATTTCAACTGGTTTATAAACTGGGGCACTCAATGCAAATTTTGTTTGTTTTCCAAAATACTTAACCAACATTTTTTTTGCGTCTCGTTTTGAACAATTAGCCGCTAAAGATACAATCATGTTAGATGGTTTATATATTTGTTTATAAAACTTTCGAAGTTCCTCAATAGAAAAACCTTCAATACTTTCTTTTGTACCAATTATTGGATTAGCCAATCTACCAGGCATTACCCTTTCACCAAGCTCTTTGAACAAGCCATTAGTCGGATCATCAGCTTGACCAATCTCTTCTTGTTTTACAACTTCCCACTCTTTAATAAACTCTTCTTCTGGCAATGTAGAATTAAAAACCTGATCTGCTAAAATTTCTATTGCACTTTCTAAATTTTCAACTGGCACGCTAACGTAATAACATACCAATTCGTGGGAAGTATAGGCATTGGCATGTCCACCAATAAAAGCAATTTGTCTATTAATTTCCTGCCAGTTTCTAGTTTTTGTTCCTTTAAAACACATATGTTCCATCATATGTGCCAATCCAAGTGAAAATGTATCACCTTCAGATCTTGCACCAGCATCTAATGCAACCGAAACAGTAGCCATCCTGCTAGAAACTCGATTAAATATGTGTATCATTAAAGGCTCCTTAAGTTATTTGTATTAATTTTTTGTACCCAAACTAGAAAAATTTTTGCATCCAAAAGTAAAAAAGCAGATATGCTTCAAAAGAATATCTGCTTTTTAAATTAGCGTCAGTCCCGTTTCTTTAAATCGATAACTACCCGCTTTCCAAAAGGTGGGTGAACAGATTCTCCGGCTGGACATAAACACCATAATGTTCTAGCCTTTGGTTTAGCTGGGAAAGGTGCATAACCATCTGTCATGATAATCAAACCATCATAAGATAATTCATCTACCAAAGTACAGATCGGACCAAATGCGGTACCACCTCGACCCATGATATCAAGCTTTTTAGCTTTTTTGTCAAATGGTTTTGGTTCGCCATATATTTGAGTATCAAAAAAGATTAAGTCACACTTAACGTGTTCAATCATTCCATTAATTTCATCTAAGAATAATGATAAATCTTTATCCGATACTGACCCTGAAGTATCTATTCCGATAAGAAGACGACTCGTAAAATCTCTCTTACTTCCCGGGTTTACATAACCATATCGTCTATTTGGACGCATTCTTGTATTATGGCGCCCAGCCAACACCAGTTTGTTTATAAAGTATCTAACTTCTTTCTTCCAATTTACTATTGGCTTATTTGCTGCAATTACTTGCTGCGCAATTTTACCAGGAATATCACCCCATCCTCGCTTCTCTTGTTCTTTAATAGCTCGATCTGCAATACCTCTAACTTTTTCTTTAATTACATCCTCTTCACAATCACCCCACTTTGAGTGATCATCAACTAAATCTCCCTTTCCAGAAGCGTTAGATTCTATCGTTCCACCATTTTTCTCAGCCTCTTTACTTAAGCTTTCATAATACCATTCTGACGATTCGAAATCAGGGAAATTAAAAGACTTAGGATAAAGCGCACCCTCTGGAAGATTTACAACATTGCAATTAATAGCCATATCTGCTGCAATATTATAACCCTTCATATTGTAGTCAAAGTGAGTCGCACGAGTAATGTGATGCAAAAGTACGTGTAAAGATTCATGAATCAATACTGCTTTTAATTCATCAGAAGTTAACTTTGCAACAAAATTTGGATTGTAATACAAAGCTAAATCCACTCTTCTGGTAACACCTACTGCCATTGTTGGCATATCAAAACATTCTACTTTATTTAAAAATAAAAATACCGTACCAAAAAGTGGTCTAAAGCATACCAGTTTAGAAATTGCGCTATCAAGGCGCTCTCTCGCTGGTCTGTCTGTAATTGTAGCCATATATAAACCCTCTTTTCAAGAAAAATTATTTTAAGTAAATCTTGTGTAGTTTCTCCGACATTTCTGGATCACTACGCCAAGTTGCTACAATACGTTTAGTTTTAGAGTCATTAAGCAATTCTACCCAAATACTAGATGCAACATCAGAAGGTAGCATAAGGAAAAACTGCTTTATTGCTTCCTTTTGAATATCCCCAATATCTTTGGCGGTTCTGCGCTTAAGCTCTTGCATTACAGCATTAGCATGAGCAGAAATTACCTCAATATCTGCACAGGCACCTTCTACTCGGTCCTTAACTTTCTCCCACTTGTCTAAGATATCAGATGCTCGAAGTCGAGAAAATTCATTCTGCACAAACTTTTGAAACATTGCCGCAATTTCAGAGCCCAGCCATCCCTTAACTACTTGTGTTAAAGTTCCATCATTAGCTCCGGCATTGTAAAGGCCCAAAGATTTGAGAGACAAATCACAAGCAACCCAGCTCCTCCGAGAAGGATAAATACGGCCAGCTTCCAGGTTTCCAATGGGCGGATCTAATGCGTTTGGATGCGAGCGAATAAATTCACATACCTCTTCACTAACTTCATTATTGGAAGCCCACTGTAACCACTCCTTGTGTGATGGATCAAAATCAATGATAAACCATCGATCAAGAAGCGCTGGGTCTAATTCAACAACATCATATTCGTCGTCAGCATTAACCGCTGTAACAACTCGCCAGCCAACCGGAAGATTTTCGCCGTCTAAGCGTTTATCAAGACAAATTTCAAAAACTGCCTGCAATACATCTTTTGACGCACGGTTAAGCTCATCAAAAAATAAAATTCCTGAAGAATCTGGATCGCGTGGCCACCAATAAGGCTTAGCGAATTCGGTTCGCTTTTCCTCTGTATTTAAAAATGGTAGACCTTTAATGTCACCGACCTCACACTGTGATAAGCGAACGTCATAAAATCCGACGCCCATTTCATCAGCAGCTTGTTTTACTACAGAAGATTTGCCAACTCCGTGTTTGGCACGCAACATAATAGAAAAACGAGTTGGAAACATCTTCAGAATGTCTTTCGTTTGCTCTGCATTCATTTATTTTTTCTCCTCATTAAAATAATATCGCTAACCAAGAAATTGTTCTCAGCGCCAACTCCACCTTACATTGCGGATTTTCTTTATATCTATATAATTATTTCGCTTCAGTGATCTTTACACCAAGCATGCGACCGTGTTGCATTACTCCGGCTTTAATTACAAGATTAATGAGTGCGGATAATTCTTCATCAGACCCAAGTAACCTTTTTAAATCCATCATATCCTTCAGAATTAAAGATGTAATCCCGGCTATTTCATTAGGCTTTAATTCACGCGATGCCGACCCCTGTTCACATGTTTTAAATTCAGCTAATTTTGCCTGAGCATCTTTAACTCTTTTCAAAAGATCTGTTAATTCGCCATTTTTAATAGACTCAATAATCGACTCAGGCGTTGAAGTTGCTTCTACTACCGTTTTTTCATCCATTTTTTCTCCTATCTTTTTACTGTTCCATAAGCATGAGATTCTGAAAGTCCAGAACCTGTAATTTCTACAAACAAAGCTGTTTCTCTAAAGTTATCAAGTGTTTTAGAGTTATTATAAGTAAGAGCAGAGCGAATACCTCCTGTAAATTCTTCAATTACTCTTTTTAAGCTACCTTGATATGGGATTAATGTCGATACACCTTCCGCACAAGTACCCTTTTTCATTCCTCCTCTTTTTTCGTTTTGCACTTCAGTACTCGCCATACCTCGATACTTCTTCCAAGCTTTTCCTTCTTTATCATAAATAACTTCGCCAGGAGATTCTTTTGTTCCGGCTAAAATACCGCCACACATTACTGCGGACGCACCAGCCGCAATTCCTTTAGCAACATCAGAAGGATATTTAATTCCACCATCAGCTATAATAGAAACACCTGTTTTTATTGCAGCATCAGCGCAATCATCAATAGAAGCCAAAGTTGGCATGCCAAATCCTGTTTGTATTCGAGTCTTACAAATGGAGTTGTGAACAATCAAATTGTTGGCTACAAAACTGTGAGTTGGACAATCTATCTCTATATCCCAAACCTCCATATCTATAGGACATTCTTCTATAGAGATAACCTCAGAATAATAATATGAAAGTCCATTCTCGACCCCATCAAATTCTATATTTCTAGGAGTTAATAAAACATCTCCCCTTTCAATTTCACCAATCGGCGCCCAACTTAATTTAAAATTAACACACTCTTCATCTGGAAAGCAATCTACATTGGATAAACTGGCTCGCCAATATTCATGTTCTGGTGTAACATAAATAGGCTCTTTCCAGTTTGCAACACAAACCTTAACAACCTTTTTGTATCCATTGTTTATCACACCCTTAACTTGTACCGGTTGACCAAATTTATTTATAACCCAATCTCCAATTATGACCTGATTTATATTTTTATAATAACCAGTAGTCATCAAGACTTTTGTATCAGCAGTGTGACATCCTCCCCCGATTCCAACTCTGACCGCATTTACCCCTAATTCTGCCAAAAACAAAAACCCCTCTTCTGTAGCAACATTTCCAGCCATAATTTGTACATCACCCTGTGTTAAATCTTGAATATATTTAACTGTATCCCGCATTAATACATGATATCCGTTTGCTACGTCAACAACCATCATATCAATTGTTTTACCAAATTCATTATATAGATATTTGGCTCTCTCCAATTCATCTTTAGTTACACCAATTGCTGGTGCGATATATGCTGAACGTCCGACCTTCATTGCATTCGGCGGTAAAAGCATGACACGAATCATTTCAGCCTGTTCTTGCGGGGTATTGAATCTATGCAATATTCCCAATCCACCAAGCCGACCTATTTCAATAGCCATTTCAGATTCGGTAACAGTATCCATTGGTGATGACACAATTGGAATTTTCAAATTTAAATTACCAACTAAAGTTGATAAATCCATATCCAATCTAGATAATCCAGTTGATAATTTATTTGGTACCAGCAATACATCATCATATGCCAAACATCTTTTAATTTTATCTAACCGCATTATATATTCTCCCAAATCTATTTAATCCATAATATTTATGAAATGCCTGCGCAAAAGTTTCTGTATTACCAGACCAATAGTCACTCCAACAATTTTTATCATAGACATAATGAGCATATTCATGAGCTAAAATTACGCTATTAATTCTTGATGTAGAATATGTTGAATTTGCCAACATAATAACAGAATAACCAGATTTCTCGTGATACGGGCTATACATAGCCCATCGATCTGAAATATCATTTAATGTTAATGGGAATCTTTTTACATCATTAATAATTTTACTATCTATCACATAATAATCGACATCAAGACTTTTACATGATTTCTCTGGCAATCGCCATTCTTTTGAAAAATCCATTAAACTATCTTTAATAAGAGATACTTCTTTAGAAATAAATTGACCTGAAAATATTGTATTTGTTGGTCTATATATTTTAGAATCATCAAACTGTTCTACTATTTCAAAAGATACATCAGCTAATGGTTTATAATTTTTAGGAATATATCCGCATAATAAAAATGGAATTAAAAAAAGAAGGATTAATGAGGTTTTATTATTCAACTCCATCATCTTCTTCGACATCTGTAAGGTTTACTTCAATAATCTCTATTTGTAAATGTGGACATGTCTGAATCCACTCTAAATCCCGTCGACTAAGTTCATCATGATAATCCACTCTTTGATTCTGACTGTTTGTTATCTTAACCTTATATGTCTTTCTTTTCTGTAGTTTCATGTGGCGCTCCATTAATGGACATTCGTTCTTCAATAATTTTCCTAATTCTATTGTTCTTTTTAAAATTTCTATTTCCTAAAATATATGGTAACTCCTTAATATCTATTTTTCTCACCAAATGTGCAACAACCTTAAATGACAAATCATCCTTCATTTCTATTAACCCAGGATACTCCATTGGAGAAATTATAACTCCAGCCTCTCGAATTTCACATCTAGAATCCTTTAACATCCTATCTAAAGCTTTATAACCCAGTCTTATTAAGGCTTCTTTTCTAACACGAATGTCTGCATCTTCTGATAACTTTAACAACTCATCTTCATTACAAAACTTGATGCCAAGAAGTCTATGTGTGGCCCGAGGGCTATATGTTAATCTATTAAAAATATCAAAATCATAATATTCCGAAAAATACACTCTACTTGCTAAAAACTCAAAATTTAAACTACTCTTTTCCCATTGTCTTATTTTATCTAAATGCTGCCGAGCTATAGAATAATAAAATTTATTAATAAGCCAATCATTAAGATTAGCAATAGCTTGAGAAATTTCAACAATATTTTGAACAAGACTTGTATCTAATTCAATTAGAATTCGAATATCTTCATATGATAAATTTATTAACTCTTCTGTATTATGCTTGACAAGCCAAGCTTGTTGCACCGCTTTTGTATATCTGTCATATAATTCATTTGATTCCATAATTCAGTTCCTGTAATTTTTTTGTACCCAGAAGATATAACATTATTTAAGTTCTTCTAATGTTCTCACAACGAACCCAGCTGAGTGAAAGTGACCTCCGCCACCTGGAAAATAACTGGCTATTTCAGATACATCTATTCCATTACAATCTGATCGTAGAGAAAAAATATAACAATCTCCATTAAAATGGTATCCGGCTGCAAATGGTTGATTTTTTGCCATAATAGAAATAATGTCATTTCTAAATAAAGGTGTATTAATAATAGGTACAAAATAACCTTTAATATTCGTTTTAAATATTTGAGAAAAAAGATCATTAAGAATATTCTTAGCATATCTCTTAATTGTTGTTCCAGCCTCAATAACTTTTAATAACTCATATTCTGAATCACATTCATTACGTAATTTATCCCAATTATCAAATGACTTATCAAAAGAATCACAACACAGAAGAATCTCTTCAGAATGTGGAATTTTCCAACTCCACAAATCTCTATCTTGTACACACTGCAACAACAGTGGGGCCGGTGTATTAAATAAATAATTCCAAGCTAAAATTGCTCCAGATGAATTCATATCAAATAAGCAAAAATCAAGATCTCCGATTTCTAATTGAGCTGACTTATGATGATCTAAGACTATTAACTCTTTTGCAACCCTTTTAAGAGCTAACATGGCTTCCCTATCAAGAGAAATATCAACCATAAAAACAGTTTTTCCACGACACGCCTCTATATCAAAATATACGCGTTTAAAATGTTCTAAAGGCACATATGATATCTGATCTTTAAACTTGCACCAAAAAGCATAAGCTGCCCCAAATCCATCAGAGCACTTTGCGTGATAAAATAAAACGATATCTTTCATAATCACCTAATCTATTGTTTCTGGAGAAAATGCGTGATGTCGCTCAACCAGAAGTGGACAATTCGTTTCTAATTCTATATCAATGAAATCTTCCATATCCAACAAACAACAAAAATCCATTAACTGTTTATTTCGAAATAATTTAAAAGCTCCTACCATCTCTAAAACATCAAATTTGCTTATTACAATATGCGTTGTTCCAGTTATATTAACGGCCTTAATTAGGCGATCAAGATCTAACCAATTGACTTTACGCCTACGACCTGTTGTTACACCATATTCTGATCCAGCATCAGCTATATTTAATAAGATTGGATCATCTAATAAAGATTCTGGAAATAATGGATCTACCCCACTTCTAGTATCATACGCTTTAGCAGCTCCCCAAATATGTCTAATCTTTTGAGGCGGAAATCCTAAACTACAAGCCGCATATGGAAGAGTAACACTGGAAGTTACATATGGATATGTACCATAATCAATATCTAGCCAAATCCCTTGAGCCCCCTCACATAATATTCTACCATGTAGAGTATCACGCCACAACAATTCTTCTGATAAAACTTGTTCAGCCAATATGCCTATTCTAGCATACTTGTCGGCATATACCGGTGCTATTCCACGAGCAGTTGTACCTAATAAATTAGATAAATTTTTCTTATCAAATTCAATATGCTTTTCCTGAACAATATGACATTTTGGTGAAACCTTTACCAAAGATGTATCAAATCCATTTTCTGACAAGTATTCCAATTCCTTATTAAAGGATTCTGGATGCAGAACACATCCCGGACCAATAACCGATGTTATTCCGTGAAACACTCCAGAGGGAACCAAATGCGTCTTATATTTTTTACCATCAACATATACTGTATGGCCCGCGTTATTTCCTCCGCCAAACCTAGCTACAATATTATAATTACCTGTAGCAGCCAAAAAACTAGTTACTTTACCTTTTGCTTCGTCACCAAAAGATACACCACATACTACATCAGCATATTCAATCATAATATTTTCTCCAGAACACACGCCAAACGCGTGAGCCACCAGGAATGTACCTGGAGAAAATATTATAGACTTATTTATTTTTAAAAGAAATTACATCACTAGGTTGACGCAAAAAGACCATCCCATCTTTAATATCTCTGATAGTTCCAGTAATTGAAACCCGCTCTCCAACTGCAAATTCAAATGCTTTTGGACAAATCATCCAATATTTCCAACCATAAAAATCTTTTGTAATTAAGGCTGGATATCCCGAAGTTTTATATTTCTTTGCTCGACGCTTAATTACAGTAACATCTTTAATATTTATTATATCTCCAATTTTTAAAGAATATTCATTTCCAAGAGACATACCTAATAATATTTTTTCACACCAACTATTTATATCTTTAATCCACTTATCTGTTAAAGATTCTGATCGTTGATCGATCATCGTATAAGCAGAGATCACAAATTCAGATAAAGGTATCTCTGTACGCTTAACGGTTAACAAACCTATTGCCATTGGATGCAATCTTGACAATTTACTCATATCAACTCCTTGAAATTAAAGATACTTATGAAGGAGTTACCATATGAAAAATTTTTATATGTAAATATTTTTAGATATAAATTATCGGGCTAATCTTCGCTGTCCCCTATTTTCTTGTTTTCTTTCTCGTCTAGCCGCTCTCTCATCTCGTCTGCTTGATTCGGGATTCTTACTTAATGCTCCCCAAGCCCTCTGAAGATACTTATAAACAATATAATTCAAATGATCTGCCCTATGTTTTGCATTATAATCCGGCATATCAGTTGCTTCATGAGTTTTTTTAGCTGTTTGAAGCTCAGCCTGCATAGCATCTCCATATCTTGAAACCATAAGATTTGCAACATTTTGAATATCGTTTCCATCTCCATCAGCAACTTTACCTAAGTGTCTAATATATCTATTAGTACGTCTATTAGAAATAACCCCGTCAAGAGATTTTACCGTCTTACCATTTCCCTCAGACATATGTGGCTCATCACTAGTAGAAAGCATTGTGAGAGCCTTTAAAACTTCATCTGAAGTTATTGCCGGTGTTTCTTCTGGTGTTACTGCTTCTGGTGTTACTGCTTCTGGTGTTACTGCTTCTGGTGTTACTGCTGGTGCTTCTGCTGATGTATTTACAATTGCTTGAGCAAATTGTAAAATACCAATGGCATCTGGAGTCAGTTTATAAAATTTTGCAACAGCGGGCCAATTATTCTTAGTAGCTTCTAGATCGGCCTCAGGAAATTCTTTTAAAATCTCGTCTTTATTATTATTTATAAATTTGTTCCACGCTTCGGATGTCTCAGGCCCCCAAATACCATCTGAAGTCACTCCAATAAGTTTTTGCAATTTAGCAACTGAATTATTTCCTCGTGTTTTAGCGGGACTAGATTCTTCTATTCGTCCAGTACTAACGGGTTCTCCTTCTGAGATGCCTTTAGAATCGGAACTAGTTTCTTCTTTAAGACCTTCAGAAATTATTTGTGTGAAACGTTTAACTAATTTATCATATTCTGAAATTAACGCTACAAGCTCCTTTTCATCTTTTCCCGGAAATTTACTAGATATTAAAGAGTTTACATTTACCCTGCCAGCAATGATTGACTCAATTTCTGGTTCTGTTAACTTATATTTAGTAATTAAAGTATTGCGAATCTCTCTAAGTCGATTAGTTACTCTCATTAGTTCTTCTTTTTGAGGTGGCCTATCATCAAGATATTTTTTTATCTTTGCCTGAATCTCTTCTCCGGTATATTTTCCGGCAATACCACCACTAAAAGCTCCAATAACAGAACCTAAAACAGTTGAAACTGGTAACAAAGGTGGAAATAATACTCCTAAAGCTGTTCCAATTGTTAATCCACCGACAGTACCAGCCGAAGCACCGGCAACAGTTCCAGCAGTCCCACCTGTAGTTATTGGCCCACCCAGATTAGCAATTCTGATTGCAGAAATGTCTTTTGCCTGCTTATATAATCCATGAGATTTAAAATATTCTTCAAGCTTTTTAAGTGGAATTTCCATATCATCTACCTCATGATATTTTCTATTGATTGGTGGCATAGATACACCGTCTTCTTCTCCAGAAAATAACTGCTTATCCATGTCATCATCTGGTATACCCTGTCTATTAGCATAATCCAAATCACCAATTGGCACATCCATAAGTCCCATAGACTTCTTACTAAGACTTGCACAAACAGTTGGGTGTGTCCATTGTGCATCTCCAGCGGGCATGTGTTGCCCCGAGGCAACATCTACATCAGTTGTGATATTTTCTATATCATCGATTTGATCTGCCCAATCCAGATACCCATTTTCATCCAACTCTGTAGCTAGCTTTGCAAGCAGCTTTGACGTTTCAAACATTTTTACCTTCCAAATGGAGTTCTACATGAAGTCCCAAATGCCACTTCCATATTAGATTTAATATCTAATGATGCAGCTTTCTTTAACTTATCACTTAAATTCTTGGCATTTGGCTGGATTTGTTCATTTTCCTTAGACTTCTTAGCAAGCCCTTCAATAGCTGAAACCATCTGTACCAAAGATTCTTTATTTTTATGCTTAAATTGTATATTCTGATTACGTATTTCAGACTTCAATACATTACCAAGTTCTTGTAATTCAAGTGGTGATTTAATTAAAATCTCTATACCTTTTGCATTTAAAAATTTATTTAAAAAATCCGCAGATGTACTTGTAATAGCAGCAGTAGACTTAAATAAATTAGTAATGTCTTCACCCCAAGCATTTTTCTCTAATGCTCGCTTAAACTGATTTAAAACACCTCTTAATGCTACCGTATTACCGTCTTCATTAATTGGTCCACTTGCTACAGGTTGATTTTCTGTTTTTGGAATGTACTGTTCCAATATCTTATAAGCTTTAGTTCCCTTCCTTAAACGTGCCCCTACGGCCTTGTAATTAGCTGGTGGAGCAGTTCTAACAATAAATGCATCTTCTTCTGGAAGATAATCATATGTATAATTTTTATCACCAGGGGGTTGAATTGATCCCTTTTGAGCATTCCTAGACTTGTCATATTGACTTAATGCTCCAGTTTGAGGTGGATTCATTTCTGGTGGTAATGCTTCCGCCGAACTCTGTGGGGGCATCTTTTCACGTCCCACCCAATCTTCATCTTCAGCTTTAACATTAAGCATACCTCTTGCTATACGATCTGCTTCGTCTGCTAATTCATATTGCTTTTTAGCATCCAAATCTGATGCCAGTTTATTAAGCTTAGATAAAATATTAATCATTAATTGTCTCCCACCATTATTAATGTGTTTGTTAAATCTATCTCGAATATTAGTAGTACCTTGTACGGAAAATTGAGAAAGTGCTTCTCGGGCCGCCTGTTCTGCTCTAGGCTCATTACCTGGAAATGGATTTTGTTTATTATTTGGATCAAAATCTTGTATATGACCAATCTCATGAGATAAAATCTCTACAAAGGCTGCAAGCATTTTGGTTAGATTTTCCGGATCATTTGTATCCCCAGTAATACCAAGGCGTCTAAACTCTTGCTCTAATCGAGGTACAACAACATGAATTTTATCAATTACACCATCCTGATTATCTCCAGATGAAACATAAGCTATAGCTTGAGGATTTTCTGTATTAGGTTGATTTTCAAAAATAATCTGACTTTGAGGCGGCAATTTAGATGAAAATCCTCCAAGATTAACGCCTTGTGGAGGAGTTTTTAATTTACTATATAATTGAGGCCAAGCAGCAACTATTTGAGAAATTTTTTTCATGATTATTTATTTTTCCTAATTCCATATGTAGAGGTATATTTAGGAGATTTCCAAGCGCTTTGAATTGTTAAAATATCAATATAAGAGCCTCGTTCTACTGAAATAAAAAACATTGTTGAGCCAACTTTATTTCTAATCTCTGCCTTAGTCCTTTCTGAGTCACCACCTTTTCCAAGTCTAAAATGATGTACAACCTTATCAGAACTTTTAACAAAATCATTAGCAATAAATTCATTTAATTGATTATTTCGCATCGCCTCTTCTTCTTGACCTCTAAAAATGTATCTATACATCTTACGAGTTGTAGTAGATACTCTAATTTTCAGACCAGTATTTGGATCTGTCATTGTTGTATCTTCTAATCCAGCCTGCTTTTGCACACGCACCTCTAGTTATAGTTTACAATCGAAATGCCATATCACAATAAAAAATATTAACAGATCATTACAAAATTACTTTATTTAAAAACAAATAAAAATAGCCGCGACTTATGATCGCGGCCGTTTCCATCCAAAATTTTATATAAATATATTAAACAGTTTCATCCAATGGAATAAATGCAGAAAGCATCTTATAAAGATCTTCTGGTTTAGAAATCAGCAGCTTATCTGGTATTTTCTTATTTCCCCATCTTACAGCATGGACATCAGAATCCGTTAGCCATTGATCTGCTATCGTACGATTAATTCCAATTATTGTACCATCTTGGGTAATAAATAAATTTTCTTCAAGATTCTGTTGAGTAATTCTCGCTGATTCTATCTCTTCCTGATACTTTACATCTTCTGAACTTATATCTTCACCAGTTTCATCACTTTTTGTGACCGAAATAGTTACATTAAATAATGCTCTGAATTTATTAATGTGAAAATTTCTACTTAAAATATAACAATCATCTAAATCAGTCATTTTTTTACATGCTCCATATTGAAATTATTTAATAATATCAGATTGCATTCGCTTTTCTAATAACTTTTTACAGCTTACATCTGTAATTCCAACAAAAAATGGAAGATATTTAACTGGCGCCTTTTCTATTAAAATTTTTATAACAGGATCATATCTGGTATCTAAAAATTGCTCTAATAATTTTTCTTTATTATCGTAATTTTCAATTTCTTTAAAAAATGATTCAATACAAATTGATGAAACATACATACTGCTATCACTTCTAATTCTTCTAGCGAGTTGCACATCAAATAATCCCGCTCCAATGATAGCAGAGTATACCTCCATTCTAATATCCTTATGAACTTTTTTAAAGTTTGCTTCCATTGCATATTCAAATATTATATCTGGAATTTTTTGTAAACACATATTAATCATCTTTCCGAAATTATCGCATGTGCGTCTATTATGCTCTACAAGCTTAGCGAAGCATGCGTAAATAATCTCCCAATCAACATCTTTTTTAATTTCATCCAAAACATCTGCCGCTAAAAGCAACATCTCACCAGAGAGTCCACCCAAAGTAGTCCAATCTATATTATCTATTATATTTTGACAAAAATTAATCCAATATGGAGAATGCAGTTTAGCAAAATTTTTATCAATTAGGGTTTTAAAAGCCAAAACCCTCTCTAACATCGGAAGTTTTAAAAAACTCTCTTCTAATATTTCTGGATGAAAAATAACTATTTCTTCACACATAGTTATGTATTTTTCAGGGCGATCACCATAATAATCGGTTCTAAATAACTGTTCTATACTTACTCGAATAATATCATTATACAATTCAGAACCTTTAAACGTTTGATCAGGCAAAATTACATATTTACCATTCATCATCTTTCTAAATTCATCAAGATGTCCTTTGCAAATTATTGAAATTATAATATCTTTATTTAAATCATTCCAATATGGACGGATTTTTTCCAATTCCAAATTACAAAAGGCTTCCTCCAAAAAGCGATAAACCCAACTACCAGATATTAAACCTGTGCCCATAATAATCAAATTTTTTTCAATTTGATCCCGCCTTTTAACATCGTCTTCATTTGGAAATATCTTAATATTCATTCTTACCTCTACACCAGAGTTACTATCAAGATTTTTTTTTAAATGAATAACTATTGCTCCGAATCAAAAATAACCACTTCTGTTGTTAAAAGAGTACCACTAGCAGATGCTGCGTGTTCGAGTGCCGCCCTCACAACTTTGACAGGATCTATGATTCCTCTCTCTATCATATCCTCAACATATTCCATTTTTAATGCATCAAATCCTGATGATTTACTTTCAGAAATCCTTTCGATATAAATTGACGAAAATTCGACTCCAGCATTTTTCATAATTTGAGAAAATGGTGCTTGAATGGATTCCATAACAATTTTTACACCTACTGCTTCTTCTGGTAATAAATCAGATGTATCCATTTTCTTTAGAACTTTTAAACATTTTAGTAAAGCTGCTCCACCACCTGGAACAATTCCCTCTTCTATAGCGGAGCGTACTGCATTTATAGCATCCTCTACTCTATCGCGTTTTTCTCTGACTTCAGCATCTGAAGTCCCACCTACCTTAAAAATTGCTGCACCACCACCAAGTCGAGATAGTCTACCTTTTAAAATATCTATTTGATGATCAAACAAATCACCATTAGATAATTGATTATTAATTGTAACAATCATTTCATCAACGGCTCCCGCCGGAGCCTTCCCATCGATAATGGAAGTAAAATTTAATCCTACAGAAACCTTTCTGGCTTCTCCTAAATCTAATATATTTATGGTATCTAATGGTCTTGCATCACTTGTAACTATACCACCTGTGACCACAGCAATATCTTCTAAAAAGGCCCGCCGATGATCTCCAAAACCCGGTGCTCTAATGACGCAAGCCTTTAAACTACCTTTCGCACAATTGTAAGCAATCTGATTAATAGTCTGAGAATCAATCTCTTTAACAACAATCAAAATCGCTCGACCGCTTTCACTGACTGTCTTAAGAAGAGGAACGATCATATGAATATTATCAATTTTACCATCATGAAGTAGAATATATGCATCTTGTAACTCAGATGTTAATTTATTTGGATTTGTAATAAAATCAGGATGCAACAAACCTCGTTCTAATTTTAATCCATCAGTATATTCCACATGAGTTGTTGTTCCAGATTCCTCTTCAACCGTTAATATTCCATCATTACCAACCATAGCCACTGCTTCTGCAATCATTTTCCCCAAAGCTTTATCGTTATTAGCCGAAATTGAAGCAACGTAAGCTAATGTATTTTCATCTGATACACCTATTGCCATTTCTTTCAAATGAGTAACTACAGTTTCAGTTGCTAACTCTATCCCTCTTTTAATTAAAACGGGATTATAACCTGCTGCAACCATCTTTAATCCGTGACTATAAATGGCTTGAGCCAATACCGTTGCTGTCGTTGTCCCATCACCAGCAGTATTATTAGCTGCTGCCGCCACAGACTTAACTAACTGTGCACCCATATTCTCACAGTGATCATCTAAAGTAATGTGTCTTGCTACTGTTACCCCATCCTTGGTAATTAAGGGTACCTGATATTTTTGTACTTCAATGGCCACATTTTTGCCGCGAGGTCCAAGTGTAACTTTGACGGCATCAGCTAAAATATTAACTCCGGCTAAAGTTTTTTGTCTTGCTTCTTGACCAGTAATAACAATTTTTCCCATATATACTCCCTAAATCTTAAGCGCATTGGTATATGCCGTTTTAATTTTGTTTGATAAATTATTATTCATCATCAACGCAGCTTTCATCGGATTAGAACCTGCAAATGGATCCGCAATGACATCATCATCTGCTGCACCATAAGTAATGATATCTCTCCAAATCTCCAGAGGCTTACACGATGCACCGATTGGATTATACCCAATAGCCAGATTTACGCTGCTTTTTGTTGGTCGCTTATAATTAAATTTATTTCCAACGCCTTTAACATACACTTTTGGCTTACCTTTACTAACATAAACAATATACTCTATTTGATTTCTCCAATGATATCCTCCGCCAAAATGCTGCTTATCCCATACTAAAATATTTCTATGTATCCAGCCTACAGATTTTAAGCGATTAATTGTTTCAATTAATCCATCTTTATTAGCAAAAATATATGCTCGACTACCTTCTGATGATGCGTCATACATTTCTTTAAAAACCAAACTTAATCCAGGCCAATCTAACCTAGTATACATATCATCATTACCATCTTTATAAGAAAAGCGTCCGGTTCCATTTTTATTATTAAACGGATATGGAGGATCTGTAATCCATAAATTTATTTTATCATTTAATTGTTGAAACCAGATATAAATATCTAATTCCGTTTCAATAATATTTGTTGTCATATATATTTCGATTCCATACTATCATGGGTTAAGTTTTTACCGCCGAGATTCACACCAATAACGCGGATATGCAATATTAAAAGAAGATTCTAATGCCTCTTTCACCTGTGAATACATTGGTGTCAGCAAACAAATATCTTTTTCATCCAGCTCCTTAAGAAAAAAATCTAAAAACTTTTCTACATCACGCTTACTGCGAAATCGCGCAAACAAATGTTCTGTGGGGCGATGTACAAGCCACCAATCCCCACTTATCTCTTTCACCTGACAAACTGCAAAAATACTATCTTTGTGATACAAATAACCATTAACTTCAGAAAATTCACAAACATTATTAATGTGCGTAATTGGTTTAATAATCGGCAATTTTATCAGAATGGCACATTTCATAAATATATGATACCATATTTACATCAAACGGCTTAGCTTGGGCTAAGGTATTCTCCTTCTTCAAACTCTGCGCTTTCCAAGGGTGATTTCAAATCTTCATCACCCACTCTGAACGATTCCGCACCTTGTATAGCTGCAATAATTTTTCTTAGAATGATATTTCTTAATACATCATCAACATCCGTTTGCTTTCCACTTGGTTTTAAAAATCTAGCAGATGCATTAACAGCATGCTGTTCTTTTAAAAGAAGCACAATTTTTGCATCAAGATTAATTACAAAATCTTTAACTAAAGAATTTAAAACTCTATAATTCTCTATTGGTTTGGAAAGTCCACGATTTAATACGGCTAAGCGATCTTGCATATCTTTTGAGACCGGAGCATTAGCTGGAGTTTGTTTATCCTCTTTTCTTCCGCCCTGTGCTTTGGTGTGGCCAAAAGTGAAGTTATCAGTTCCTGCGTTATAACTTAATCGCGTTAAAAATCCTGGTGTAAATTCGGCATCACGCATAATAAAATAAGAATCTCTAATAGCCGCTTCTTCTATATATGGTGGAAGCGTCAATATAAAATCTGATCCAGGCATTTTATTGGTAAATTTAAAATCATCTGGAACTTTTAATTTCTGAACCTGACTTAAATCACCACGATTCGCCTTTCCAGCTAGGGCTAAAAATAACAAAACAGATGAAGCTATGGTTGGAAGATATCCATATTCAGTTTTAATACCAAAATACTTCTCATGTGATGTGGGACTATCTCCAAGAATATAGAGATTTGGGATCCCTTTCTTTCTAGCTTGAGATGGTATAGTAATCCACTCTTTATTCTTAGATCTAAAAATCAATTCATTAATATCTTCTGCTGCAAAATTCAACGATGGATCTGCTGTTAAAATTTTTGGTACTGAAAAGTTTGGTTCCACTAATTCCATAGTAGAAACATCTTCCATTACAGCTTCTCTTTCTCCAATTTCTTTTTCAGAAACAGGAAAAATATCTCTTTCTTCATACTCTTCTACGTTAGGACCCAAGTTTGCAGACTCAGAAGTATAACCGCCAAAATCTGGTATAAGATAACTGGTCGATCCAATTAAAGCCTGTTCTATAGGCACAGATAATTCTACAGTTTTTCTTGACTCAAAATCTGTTAACTTTACCCGAAGGGGCTGGCTTGGATCTGTAGTTTTAAAGTCTCCAACAGAAGCAATATTAAGCTCTCCAGATTTAGACCACTTTTGCACCATCTGATTAATAGCTTCGTGAGGAGTTTGCGAGCGAATAGAACCTCGCAGGTTATATCCGGGTATTTCTACAATGTACCTTTTATCTTTAGCTGCAATAATTTTTCTAGCCGCAACAATAGCCCTAAGCCGTCTTAACCTTTGTTCTTTATCCATAAATTCTCCATACAGATCTAGATTAAATGTATTCAATCTATCTTTTGATATTAGTATGGGTAACGATTTTTATGAATTATTCTTATGAATTCTCTGGTTCTGTTTTTTTATCTTCTCTTGCTGCTTTTTCAGCTAATACTCTTTTTCTTCCACGAACAGTTTGGGTTGCCATAGCGATTTCATCACTGTCTAAATTAAGTGTGAAAAAATAGAATGCAGCTCGTTTTCCTGCGTGAAGAGTCTCTTCCATCATTTCAATTTTTTGTTTCATATTATTGATCATAGCTAAATCATTCATTAAACCTTCTGCCGCCTCCAACAACTCAGGATCAGTCATTTTATAAACAATTTCCGTAAATTTATTTAAACTATATGTATCATCAATAGACATCATTTCTCCTTTTCTAAAATTATACTCTTTAAACTCCCAATTACATCCATATTGTATATCACTGGTTTCTTCTGTTCATCGGTTAATATCTCAAATATCTCTGAGAAATCTCCAGATCCCGTAAACAACTTGATTTGATTTTCAACAGCATAATTGATCATCTGAGGAAGCAGAGATAAAATCAGGTTGAAGATGTGTTCTTCGGAAGAGGCAAGAGCTGCATAATAAACAGCATAAGCAGCATAATCAACAACAACATAAGCGGCATAAGCAGCATAAGCAGCAGCAGCATTAGCAGCAGCATTAGCAGCATAAGCAGCATAAACAGTATCAGCAGTGACATAAGCAGCATAAGCAGCAGAAGCATGAGCAGCATAAACAGCATCAACCGCATATCCATCCAAATACATCTTAGACGCTTCAACAGCTTTTCTTGGTCTTAAATCCTTCGAATGCTGCTTTTCAAATATAGGCAGAACATCTGTGGCAACTGTATAAGCAATTAATACGGATAAATATTTTGGAGGATTAATGAAGTAAACTAAATCTCTTGATGAAATCATTTCCAATTCCCAATTACATCCATATTAAATATCACCAGCTTCTTCTGCTCATCGGTTAACATCTCAAATATTCCTGAGAAATCTCCGGGTCCTGTGAATAACTTAATTTGATTTTCAACAGCATAATCGATCATCTGAGGAAGCAGAGATAAAATCAGGTTGAAGATGTGTTCTTCGGAAGAGGCTTTGGCTGCATAACAAGCAGCAGAAGCAGCATAAGAAGCAGCATAAGAAGCAGCATAAGTAGCAGCATAAGAAGCATGAGCAGCATAAGCAGCATGAGCAGCGGCATAATAAACAGCATAAACAGCGGCATTAACAACAACAACATTAGTATAAGCAGCATAAGCAGCATTAGCAGCATCATAAGCAGCATTAGCAGCATCATAAGCAGCATCAGCAGCATCATAAGCAGCAGCATCAACATCAGCAGCAACAACCGCATATCCCTCCAAATACATCTTAGCAACTTCAACAGCTTTTCTCGGTCTCAAATCCTTCGGAAAATGCTTTTCAAATATAGGCAGAACATCTGCGGCAACTGTATAAGCAATTAATACGGATAAATATTTAGGAGGATTAATGAATAAAACCAAATCTTTTGATGAAATCATTTCCAATTTCCAATTACATCCATATTATATATCACCAGCTTCTTCTGTTCATCGGTTAACATCTCAAATATCTCTGAGAAATCTCCAGGTCCGGTGAACAACTTGATTTGATTTTCAACAGCATAATTGATCATCTGAGGAAACAGAGATAGAATCAAATTGAAGATGTGTTCTTCGGAAGAGGCGAGAGCTGCATAATAAACAACATCAGCAGCATTATTAAGAGAAGCATCTATCTGATTAATAAGTATACCAGTTTTCTTAAATCTAATAGCAGAATTTAAAGTTGCAAAAACACTAACAGCTGTGTTAACAATATAAATATATTCATAACTGTCCATAGCAGGATTGTAGGACTTAAGTTCACGAGATAAGCGTTTAATATCATCATTCAGCGACCTAACATCAATTAAGATATATTTTAAATACATCTTACATACACTAATGATTTGCCTAAGTTTATCATCTGTTGGTCTCTGCGTTTCAAATATTGGCAAAACATCCATAGCTACCGTATAAGCAATTAATACAGCTAAGTATGATGAAGGTTGAATAAAATAAACCAATGAATCTGGTAACATACAAATACTCACCGTATTATAATAAAATATAAATTATGAATGCAAATACATCATCTAAATAAATTTAAATATAGAAGAATTCTCTACATTCATATTTTTGACGTACTAGAATTATTGTTAGATTCACACTCCATCATAGCCAAAACTAATTTTTCTATCTTATAATTACCTGTACCAATAAAATACGGAAGCATGCTACTTTCGAAATCCGGCTGAACAACAATTATCTCAAAAGAATCCAACAGTTTCATCTGAAAATCCTTTAACACATCTACGCTTTTATTCTGTCCATAAATCGAAATCTGATGAGCCATATGTGGCGACATTTTTGGTAATATTTTTGACAAAACTGATGAAATCCCGGTACTAACCTTGGTGATTAGACTTGTTGTTTTTACAACAGAAACTTTATATTTTTTATGAGAGAACACTTCTTGATAAACTTCAAAAATCTTATTTAAAGAGTCTTTAGAAAGTGGCCATCCCATTCTTTTGTGATACTTGAAAGCTCTAAGCGCCGTTTGTACTCTTTGAAAATGTTCTGAAGATTTCCAATTATTATCATTTATAATTATTCTTCTATTTTGGATAGACTCTAAAAACTCATCTGTAAGATGAAAAAATCCATTTTCCCAACCAATCTTACATCCGTCTAAATCAAAAGATGATAATATCTCTTCTGTAGAAGAATATGGTCGAATTATAATTTGCAATTTATCTTCATGATTATCAGAGCGGATACGCCTAGATAATGTATTTGCCCAGAGAGACTGATGCTTTACATCTTGAAAGCCTATTTTAATTGCCATCTCTTTTAAGAGATCTCGTTCTCCTTCTGCGGTTATCAAAACAGACTCTGGATTATTAATATCCCAAACATCATTTGTATTTTTAAACCAAGCATCTATATCATAATATGGATAATTAGATAAAAAATCATATTTTACTGTTGTAATAATATTTAAATTTACGCCAGCAATGGATGCCGTTTCTCTTATTTTCTTCATATTCTTATATGCAGTTATAATCTCTGGTATTTGTTCTTGACTATTAGTCTCCAATTGATATAACCAAGCTACAAACCCTCCTGCCAAAATAGGTTGTAAACCCAAAAACTCTTTTGATGTTAATTGTAAAATAAGCTGATCCACTTCTTCGCTACTTTTTACTACTTTCATAATATATCCTCTACTAATTTTAAACTAAGAAAATGAGGCAACAATGAATAAACAACTTCTTCAACTTTCTAAAATTTTAGACCACTATAATTATATAGACGCCTCTTTGGAAACGCGTCAATTAATTATTTTAGCACTAGATGCAAATCTAAATAAAGAATTTGAACAATGGCGACACACATTTTCAGAAGTTGCAAAACCTTATGAGCCAACTTTAAACACCAGAGCCATGCAATACTTTTCTGTAGGAATCGGTCAATTAGCCGATGCTGGAAATAAAATTAGAAGTGCGGATCCAAATGCCTTAAAAGAGGCTGGCAAATATGTTGATCAAATGATATCAAGTGAAACTAAAACCGCAACATTGAAACATCTATCTCAAATTGAACATAATCCAATCTTAATAAAGCAAGCTTTGGCTGGGGCTACTTTGCGCGCCATTCCTTTTATTGGTGTATTCTTCAGTATTGCTTTTGCATTAAAAAACCTATATTACGGCTCCAAAGAATTATCTAATGTTTTAGGTGTTTCTGACACTTTAGGAATTTCTTGGAAAGATGCATTAGATCCAAAAATACTAAATTCCATCACAGAACAAACTCGTGAGGACCCTGAAAAAACAATCTCTGTTGATCAGTTATCAAAAGCTTCTCGTGGTTTTATTAAAGAATTTATCGGATTAATTGCAAATTCTATAGATGCAGTAAAAGATGCTGTTTTGGCTTTTATAGAACTTGTATCTGCCGGATCTTTATTTTGGATAGATATTGGTTTATCTATCGCAATTATGGGCATCCAGTGGGCAACAGAAGGCCAGATCTTACCAGACTTTGATAAAGTTATTCACACCATTCAACAAAATGTTTCTAAAAAATATTCAGAAGTTATGAATTCTATTATAGATGAAAGAGGAATGAGTTTCTTTGATGATCTGTTTAAAACTACTGAACCCACGTCGGAAGTTTAAACTCATTTGAAATAATCCATTCTCCATTTGTTCTTCTAAGACAAAGTTCGGTTGGAATACCTGCATCATATGCTAAATAATCATATCCACATATCTCTCCATATTCATTGAAATGTGTTTTCCTGATATTATGTCGGCCAAATGTGCTATAATTTTCTAAACCATCAATATCGGTTACAACCCACCCCTTCAAATAAGATGGTAAAACCACTTTACCATCATCTAAGTATAAAGCTACTCCATGCGGATAAGCAAATTTATCATTAGAACTAAGGCAAACCAATTCTCCTGCTTCAGGATTTTTTTTCATATACTCTCCAAACATATTGTTACTTTTTCTATTTTTTTATTTAGTTAAACGTTACTTGCGATGAATAATTGTTCACATAATTTTAAAATATAATTTTGATCTTTTTCATGATTAAGTTGTATTCTTTCTGACAATGTGAGTGGGCGACTTAGTTCGCCATCCGTATACTGCGGAATATCGTATGAATCCAGTACAACATGAGCCTTATTGTTTTCTACTTTTAAATCATACATAGCCCCACGAAGTGCTCCTAAAGCCTCTTCGACTCTATTTCCAATCCAATCTCCCATTACTTTACTCCTATAATTTTATCAAATTTTTCCATTAGCCTTCTGAATAGTTGAATTATTTCCATGCACTTCAAACATAACTGTTGTCTTTTCCGTTTTACCATCCACTCGACATAATGTGCAGGTATTACAGGTAACATCTTTCTTTCCAGCGATATCATGTTTAGCCGGACATTTTACTGAAAATTCACCATTAGGAAGTTTGGTTTTTTTATCTACACCTTGTGAGACAATCAAAGTTGTTGCCCAACCCATTTCTCTAGCGATTAATACCTCTTCAACTGATTGACATGATGCTCTGAAGTAATGCTTTAAGGGTTGAGATTCTGCTGCTCTCCAATTGTGAGTATATCCTATATTAATTAATCCCGCCGAATCTAGATCCCGACATTCTTGTATTGTAGCAGCTACATCCCCGACAACATCTCCAGCCACCCTATGACGCGCTATTTTTGTTGTAGGCAAGATATTCTTAATAGCAATATCTAATGTTCTTGGAACCAGTTTTCCAGAGGATAATTTATCTCCCAACGATTTTAAATAATAAAGACCCCATGCGTAACACCCTCCTTTTTTAAGAGAACAAGTTTTTGGACAAGTTTCTTTTGGAGAATAAGAAACCAAAACCTCTCCTGTCTTTTTATCTTTTGATCTAGAAACCCAATGTACTTTTCTATCCATAACACTCCTATATAACTGATGAAAAATCCTACTACCATTAGCAAAAATTTCTACATTCTTTAATCTGCATAGAAATACTGCATCCAGTGATTATGTCATTTTTTTGTCCACCTTCTAAGAAAAAAATGACATATATTGTTATTTAGAAAGCCCGAGTAATATATCTGAATAATATAACATCTCAACACGAATATGCTTCGGTAACTTGATAAGTATTACATTTATACAATAAATCTATCACACCATTCTTCGTGATAAATATTTATTACAATTCATACAAATGATACAACAATCTTTCTCTTAATTCTAATGGAAGATAATATTCTATATCTTGATATTCTCCACATAGAGCCTTTAATAATTGGCCTTCATCATATTCCTCATATACCCATGCCGCATGATTATGCCATATATTTTTTAAACTTATATATATAAAAATGCAAATAGACATTTGGTCATTCTTATACGTATAACACTTATATTTCAAAGGTATCCTTGTGAATGTTACATTTTTAATGGATATTACTCTTTTAAATCCAAAATCAAGCAATTCCTCTTCAAGAGATTTTTCCATTTCTATCATTTTAAGGGTCCTCACAAAATCCAGACAGCTCTAAACAACTTATCCTTTGGACTTAGAGTAATCTCGCCATTTGCAACATCATCTTCATCAACAGGAGCCGTTCTTTTTTCAGAATGCTCTGTTACAAACAACTGCTCAATACAACTACCTACCAATCCATAATCATCGTCATCTTCCATGATATAGACATCCAAATTTTGATCAAGCTTTTGCAACTTCATTATTAGAGCTTTAACTTTCATTACTTCACCTTAGAGTTAAATCTGCTCATCAACACACCGCAATTAGAACACTGTTAGAAAGCTTACAATGAGAAAGATTGGGAGGCTCTAAATGAGGACGATCAAAAATCTTATTAGCCAAATCAGTCCATTTCCCCTTCCTAAGTTGATCCTCATCTGCCAGTAACTGTTTAAACTCTTCATCTGAAATCGCTACATACCAGGATTTCTCTCCGTGATGATAAGTGTCAAAAAAAGCACAAGCATTAAGGCTGGAATCCACCCATTCATCGGGAGATTTAAAAGAGAGAAGATCGATATTAAGAATGAGTTGATTTAAAGTAGAATTTTCTTCTACTATATCTTCAGATACAGCACATACTAATCCCGTTTCTTTTTCAACTGCTTGAGCTAGGTATCTTATATGTTCTATGTTATATGGAATTATATAGCGCCTATTATCCAGAAAGCAAACATAAATATATGTTCTGCTATTATCTATGGCATCCCTCAATAATTTTGGGAGTCTATTTGATATAAATTCATTTGAAAAAGAATCTAATTTTCTTTTAAGCTCTTCCGCTTTCTCCTCTTTCAGTCTCAGTCTTTCATTATTTGCTTTAACTGCTGATATTCTAGCATCATTAACTAACTTTTTTAAATCCATTATTCTCAAAACCCTCCTTTACAAGACACCGTTAAATAGTGGAGGCGGAGGGAATCGCACCCTCGTCCAAAGCAGCTTCAACATCTGGTCATTTACAAGCTTGTCTTATTTCTCTAAATAAGCAAAGTATCTCTTTTTTCCAACCATTCCTTAAATGAGCTAAGGAATTCCACCTCATACAATGAGGGTAACCATTTTGGCATTTGTTTTCTGTCAGCGTGGCCAACCGCTTATCTAACCTTGGAAACCAGGTGGTTAGAAACCTGGACTTAATCTTAAAGATTAAGCTGCGAGTTTTAATTCAGCAATTGATTTTTTTATAACAACTTTAACGTCTATTGTTATCGTAGACGACTTGCACCATTAATTTAATCCACCCTGTCGAAATCTATTTCGCCCCCTAAATATTTATTCTTTCTTAAGAAATTTGAATATCTAAAATCAATATTTTTAATCCCTAAATAACGTAATGTTAAAAATAAACAACATCTTTAATTCATATGGCAATTCTTTTAAAACTTGATCAATAGATATTGGACGTACCAATCTATCTCTCCCACGTTTCCACCATTTATATTGAGATACAGTCCATATATTTTTTCGATTATACATCGACCGTCCCTGTGGATAATATTCAATACTTGTACCTACCAATTTAAACCTTCCATCGCCTTTTTGCTTAAAGATACCAAGCTCCAAAAGATGCTTATCGTTCATAGCCTACAATAATTACCTTTTAATTTGAGCAAAGCCAAATATTGTTCTACATCATCAATATTAGTATATCTTGTATTACGAACCTCTATATCTCTACCCCAACAACCTTTGGCATCTATCTCGCAAGCCTTAGATCCCGGATAACCTCCTCCAATATTTTTAGAAAACTTCCCATCAATATAGAGATCCACAGTAAATAGACTATGATTATCATATCTTATGACAGCCACTTCATTATTCATTTTAAACCTCACAATATCATTTAACTCATCAACATATTAATGAAACTTTACTTGTGACAACTTATGCTTTAAAACACCTGCGGTTAATTTATCTTTATCAACTAAATTTAAATAATAAACTATTTCTTTTGGATCCATTTTTGATAATAAACTTCTAAGAATCTGATCATCTATCCAATTTCGGGTGTTCTTCTCCATTAAACTACCAAGTATAGAATTATAATCAATATCCTTTAACGATGCGACCAAAATCGCTTCTGCTTTTATTTTACGATTAGGATCATTTAAATGTTGCTTATAACAATAATTAACACCTATCCTTCTGATAGCTGCCGCCCTAACTATTCCAATTGGATCATTTTGCAATTTTTTCGCGATGCATATTGATCCTATCTTAGCAGCCGTCAATCTAACTCTAGGATCCTTTGACTTCAAAGCTCTCTGACACCCAATTCTAATTGGCTCTCCATAAGAATTCCTTAATAAGACATTAAGTATCAAACCAGAAGCATGCTTAGCTAAAAAAAGAGAAAAATCATTATCTAAACAAATCAACTGTTTGATGACTCGCGAAATTAATGATCCATACCAAGTTTTGTAAACTGATTCATTATTAATAATGTCTTTATATATATTATCATCATATTTACACAAATATCTATAACTTTTATAGTCGTTCCAAATGGGATCAGAAACTAATCTCTTTAACTGTATTAAACTCAAACTATTAATATAATTTATTGCACATCGAAACAACGGATCACTGACCTTAACATATCCATTAGATTTTTTTAAATCATTCTTATACAAGATTGATAAAAAATCATTCGTCTCCTTCCGTTTGCTTAAGTTCTTCAATTGACTCTCCTGTTTGTGACATGGCTCGAATCACAAGGGTCACATATAATCCAGATAATATCATTGCCCACCCCAGGCATCCAATGATAACATCACAACCACTAATAGCAGCTTTCTGAATTTTACACTTACCTTGCTTAATTTTCTGTGTTAACTTCATATCTATATCACCTGTGAAAATTCTTTTTTAAGTATAGGACGATGCATAAATAGCTGTCGACTATATTCAGCGGCAAAAACAGTACCACTCTGACTGGCGTTAAGACAATATCCAGGTCCAGGCATCGGAATAAAAACCTCATCACTATTGATTGAAATTTCAACAGGGATTCCGGTTGTCTCGTTTCCAATCACAATGGACGTATGAATATCAAATTTAAACTTATACTCATATAAACTATCAGCTGACGGTGATAAATCTGCGGATACCAAATAAATCTTTTCTGCTCGCACCATCTCCATAAAAGCGTGGGGATTTGGATATTGTCGTATCTCTATAAAATCAAAAAGACTACCAGACTTGGCATCTATTTTGCTTCTAGCTGGAATAGACCCGATCACATTAATGTGACTAAACCCAAAACACGCAGCCGTACGGAGTAAAAAAGCAAGATTATCATCAAAGTTAAAACAAACCGTAGTAAAGCTTGCTGGCAAAAGAATTTTATCACCCAACTTTCTACGGTATCTTTGCCTCCGAGTCTCTGCTCTTACCATTTTAAAGCCTTAAATGCATGTAAGTACTAATCATTTCAAGTGCAACATCTTTAATTGCTTTGACAAAACCCAATCTAAGTTTATCACCAAAACTGCGATGCGGAATATACTGGATATGTAAAACCTCCTTCTTGGAAAGAGCCTGAATAATAAAATCATCACTAGGAAGAATCTGATCAACTAGTCCACGCTCTTTTGCATCTAAACCGTACCAATACTCTCCGGTTGCAATTTCATCTATATCCAAACTATTTCGAAATTTTTTAACATGATCCTTGAACAACCGATGTACACGATCTAAGTCGCTATTAAACTTTGCTTCAGCCTCAACGGTAATTGGACCTAAAGGACCCACTGTTCGCTTATATTTTCCAGCAGTATACTGTTTGTAATTGATTCCAATTGATTCCAACAAGGTATTAAAATTCATAAACTCCGACACCACACCTATAGAACCAACGATAGCATATGGTGCAGAAATAATATTATGTGCGATACAAGCCATCATATATCCGCCTGATGCCGCAACTTTATCTACAGCCACTGTCATGTCATATCCCGCATTTCTAATCCTCTGCAATTGAGAAGAGGCATATCCATATACATGGACCGCTCCACCGGGACTTTCAAGTCTAATTAGAACCTGATCTAAATTTGGATTTCCAGCGGCCAGTATCGCATTCACTTCTTGCGATAAAGCCTCAGCTTGGGATGCCATAACATCACCAACAAAATCCAAAACAAATAATCTACCATTGTTACTATGTGCCAGCCTCTTAATATTCTTAAGATTGATTATCTTAGTTTTATCGGCTTGATCAATTATAACTCCATTAGCAACATAAACATCATTTAAATTGGTGACACGAATAGCGCTTTTTGGCTTAAAGAATAAGGTACCAAACATGGCGGGCATTTCCTTGTGTTAGTGGTAATAGCTCTAAGCATATACCTGTTAGAATATAAATATACCGAAACATTTCAAAATTTTAACCCCCTAGATCATTTTTTTTGAAAATAATTTAGCGTGGGCTGTACTTCAATTTGTTGTCGAGACCAATGAACATCGGTTGTAACATGATTTTTACGAACCATTTTGCCAAGACCAAGAATTTTTTTATCTGCATCATAAAGCTCGGAGGTATGTCGAACCACCAACCCTTCCCGATCTGGTCCATAAAATGAAGAAAGTTTTGAAAAATCCACAATTATTTTTTCAAAAACTTCTTTGTCTGGAAACATACCGCGCAGTATAACTGGAACCGTGGGAAGTTCGAGTTTTGATTTTGCAAACAAAGATACTTCATCCCATGGCCACCAAAAATTTAATTCATCATCTCTAATTCCTATGATAAATATATGAGATGGCAAAAGAGTGTATCGTATTGAGTGCACGGCATAAGTCCACTCTGCAAAGACTGAAATATTGGGTGGTATTAAGCTTTGCTTTTGTTTGTGCAATAATTTTAACGTATCAAAAGATTTATGAGAAGGAGGCCCGCTGTGAGAGCGTGAAAATACCTCGTCTTTTGTAAAGCACACATTTGAACCATCCATTTTTTCAGTCAATAACACTTCCTGACTAATCAAAAAAGCTAAGTCGTCTTCGTTCATAATGCGATCATCTGATGTGGTCCCAGGGGAAAATGGGAGGTGCATGGATCTTGGATATTTGTCTGACATTGAATCTCCGATGTAAATGCAGCTGAAGTAGCTTTTTATTTCTTCTCCAGCTAATTTTAAATAAAGTGAGATTAGACTGGATTATGACGCCACATTTTCTTTGAGTTTATCATAATCATTTCTAATGCTTCAACAAATCTTTCGATTTTTATTTTATTTGCTTAATTTTAAGCAGCCGGGTCAACTGCTTGATGTATCAGACGTTACTCAGCGGATTCTCCAAGATTCTTATCTAGAAAGTCGCGAAGTGCCCTCGCCTGACGAATCGTTAACCGCATAGAAACATCGGTGCGCTCGCCTTCCATAGTAATTTTTAGATGATTACTTAATCGCTGTTTGCGTCGACTTCCCTTGGTAAGTCGTACCTTTAATCCTGTATATTCTTGTCGTACCGTTTCTGCATTTGAAATCATTCTTCCTCCATTTTTTTTAAATTAATTTTAATTGAGATTCCGTTTTTCTTTTTACGCATTCGATGTATATTTGTCTCAACCGGAACTTGTTTTATGAGTTTAGGTAAAACAGATTTTAACTTCTTTTGCAATGCGTCATCAGTTATATTAGATGCTTGTGTTATCAATGTATTTGATAATTTTGCATCTGCTATTTGATTTCTAGAATCAACCCAAAGCAGCTTTCCACTTCGAGTTATTAACGTATATTCTGCGCCTTCATGTTCTATTATAATCAATTATACTCCTGTATTATCGATATAACCACCCCCGCTCCGGAGCTTGAAGAAAGGTCACATTATTCAGCTTAACCGTATGGGTTTCTCCACTCTTATCCTCAAACACAACAGATGCCGGCCGGTTATTTGTTGATACAACAATCCCCTTAATCCTCTCTCTGGTTCTTGGATTAGTTACGATGATATTATCACCGGGTTCAAAATCGCTAATGTCAAAGCACCCATATTCATCAGTAATGCCAACTTGTTTCTGTTCCATATTAAATCCTTGCTTGATGGTTTATCGAATAGGCTACTATTCTGTTACCTGGTTAATTTTATTTTTATCTTAATTATTTAAGATTCCGTATTAAGTTTTTTTTCCAATATTTTCTGTATCTCTTCGTGAGGCGAATTAATTAAATATATAAGATCTTCTTTGGGGAGCAATTCTACAAGAACTTGTTGAATCCCTTTTGCTGAAGATTTTGTAAACAATCTAAGTAGATCAAACTTATTTGATTTTGCTAATTTTCGCATATAGAGCGTCTTTGCCGAATAATAGTCTGAATCAAAATAAGATAAGCAAACCATTTTTACAAAATCTTCTTCTAGATATTCTTGATCTGCCCAATATTTTACTAAGTAACCTTTATCATTTTTTGTTAATTGATAATATTTTTTAAGCTCAAGTAATTCTAAAATAACTTGTAAATATATATTCTTTCCGTATTTGATTTCGATCTCTTCAAGAAAAGAATGCCAATGCCTATTTGTGACCGCCAAAGCTACAATAAGCATTGCTGCCAATTTACAGTTTATTGTGTTATCACTTTTAAGTGGAATATTTGGCGTTTTATTAATTAGAAAATCTTCTTTTAAAGATTTGATGTCCTCAGAAAAGCTACTCATTCCAAGGGCTAAAGAGTGTTTTTTTGCTATAGTCCATTTTATGTTACCAATCATTATAGCATCACACATAAACATTGTGGCCAAAGATTCCAATTCTATCTCTAATTGTATTTTTTTGTCCAAATCTTATCGAGCCTCCATAGTGGGCTTCAACCAGATTCCTGTATTGCCAAAAATTATATTTTTTAGCTCAGCAGAGCAATGTGAACATAAAAATTCCATACTTCTAACTGTATCAAATACAAAACATTTAAACACTTCTTCTCTTATTCTTTCTGAAGAAACTGTCAAAAGTTTCTCCGCCCAATCCGGATTTGATAAAATATTTAGAATTTCATCTGAAATAAAGAATCCCTTGGTAATTGCAAACCTAATAGCGCGCAACATTCGTAACGGGTCTTCTTCAAACCTATCGCTAGCACGCCCCACGGTTCTTATGAGGCGTTGTTTTAAATCAGACGCCCCACCGTGAGGATCGATTAGCTGACCAGTTTTAAGGTCTATTGCCATGGCTCCAATCGTAAAGTCCCGTCGAGATAAATCATCCAGAATAGAACCAGCACTCACTTCATCCGGATGTCGTCCATCACTGTAAGCTCCATCTTTTCGACACAAGACATAATCTCGTGCATCACCTTTTTTATATAAGGCTCGAATAGTTAAGAACTCAGGATTAGATAAGAAAACTTTACTATGAGTTTTTTCTACCCAATCGGACATTTCTGTAAAGCTTTTTGCTTCGCAAGCAATGTCTATATCTTTTGATGCAATATGCAAAAGAGAATCTCGAACGAATCCACCCGTCACAAATAAATTAAAATCCGGAACAATATTAAAAGTTGGCAAATTATCTATTTTTAGACCTATGGACATTGATAACTCTCTGTAGATTATATATTTTAATTAAATAAATTTAAATGAAAAAGAATTGGTTTAACTCTAAAATCACAAATTACATCCAGCAATCTTTCGACTGTAATAATATTGCAAACTAACAAAACATCTATAGGATCTTGAATTTCCACAATAGACACCTCATCCGTTTTGCGTCTTTCAAATAATTTTCCAATAATTGATTCTTCACTACATAATAAGAAGATATAAAAATCAGAATCATTAATTTTAAAAGTTACACATTCTTTCGTACCATTATTTGTGATGCGACTTCCAACTAAAGTTAAACCGGGTTCATCTGTTAAGTTCTTTACTATACTTTCAAACATTGAATCTATCATTTTTAAACCTAAAGGTATTTTGTATCTTTCTTATAAGTGCTGGAGAAGAAATAAAGCAAACAATGAAGCCAATAATCAGAATAAATATAGAACCACTGATTCCTCCAAAAAAACAAATACATACTCCAGATGCTAAAGATATCCAGGTTGTCATCAAAATACTTTTTTGTTTTCCGAAAAAGTATTCTATTACAGCTCCAAATACTCTACTGCCATCTAACGGATAAGCTGGTAACATATTGAAACCAAACATAATTAGGTTGATCGCCATAGCGTAACATATTGTTAAACCTAAAAACGTATTAATTAAAATTATAGCAGGAATAAAAAGTATTATTACGCAAAACAAGTTAAATGTTGGACCCGCTATTGACATTAAAAAATTTTCTTTAGCTGACATTTTAGATGCGCGAGCTATTTGCGCTACACCGCCTAAAGCCATAATGGTTATATCTTTGGTATCATAATTAAATTCACGAGCAACCAAACAGTGTGCCAGCTCATGCCCTATTAAGGAAAACAAAACCATTATCGCAATTACACATCCATAAATAATACTAAAATTAGAAGTACAAAAAATCATCAGCAATAAAAAAACAGATGACCAATGAAATTTAATGGGAATGTTAAATAACTTCACTCCAAACCTAACTTCGCCATATCAGGCGGATTCTAATATTCATGAAATAATGTAATTAAATATGCTCTGTCACCCATATCTCATAATGATGATCGCACAATACTCCACCCCAAGGAATTTGAGTTCTAAATATTCCAGAGTCTCCACATTTTGTGCATGTCCGATGACACTTCTTTTCAGCTAAATCTATAATTCTACTAACATCTGGATGGCCTTCTGACATCATATATATTCTTAATGTGCCGTATTTTTGTTTTATTTGAACCACTTGCGGTGGAGAAGAAGTGGTATTTGTTGCTATCTCTTCTATAGCGGAAATTGCACATTCTACAATTTTACGCCAGCCAACAGGACATTCACACCCAATCTCTATATCTCGACACGTAATGGGATAAAACTGATGAAGTGTGACTTCAAATCTTATATCATCTAGAGTTTTATCATTTGGATTAGCCTCTATAAGAAGTATATATTTTTGAATTTTGGCTTCATATTTCTCTTGGCTCATTAAACCTCCGTAAATATATAATCTTATTACTATCTTTATTTTATTTATATGATAAAATTTATTCTATCGTTAAAACAAAAAATTAATTACAACTATTCTTTGAGACTTAGTCCAAGTCTCAAAATGCATCCTATGGATATATTAACTGATTCCATATCTTCACCACCTAATATATCTTCCCACGGACTAGCACCATTATACATCATTGTGTTTTATCTCTATCTATCCATTACCAAGGCTTGATAGTATATCATAATTAATTTTAAACCTAATATACAGTAATATTTTTATATTTTTCTTTAAAAGCTTTATCTAATTTAGCCAATTCTTTTTTATTTGGAATTGAAATATATTGTTCCAAATCTAATGCTTCCCCAAACTTATAATTCATTGGCAAGATATTTTTCCAATGAATTTTTCTATAAAAACTGTAACCAGGTCCTTTTTCTGCATTAAACTCTTGAACATCTCCATGAGACTTACCTTTAATTGACTCCACATTTTCAAATAAATTAGCAATTACTTTTGAATTTAAACTATAAAGAGGATTATGCAGAATTACAATAGAATTGTCTATTCCCGCATAAGTCTGATGATTACAATTGTGCCATTCAGATTGGGAAACTAAATGAATAGAATATCCTTTTCCATGAGGAACAAGACATGATACTACCCCGACAAGCAGATTCCTTTGCCCACGACTACCCTTACTATAAGCTATCACCTGTCCTCGGATAATTTCATTACCCAAAATATCACAAACAGGATCTTTTGCTTTAACGAGTTCAAATAATGGAATATTTAAAGAAGGATTCATTGTTCTCCAAGTAAATTAATTTTCATATTAAGTCATACTAATTATACGCATTACATTATAATAACGAGGAAATCAGCATGAAAGATTATCTTAAAATTTTGCAGACAATACTTAATGATTTACATCTGACTGTTGAATCTCAAGCAGTTTCTGAATTACACCAATCTTTCGAAGATAGATATAAAGAAGATGCTGAAGAGTTTGGTGAAAAATCCATATCTGATGAAGAATATTTAGAAAAGATAATTCCTTCGGCACAAAAATCAGATAAGTACCAAACCGTTATCATTAGTTTGGCTGCAAAAATACTAAAAGAAAATGGATTGCAAATGGTGCCTCAAAATGCAAAGGAGCATCTTGGCTCCGGTGCATTTGGTAGCGTATTTTCCGCGATTTATAAGGGTCAACAAGTTGCAGCAAAAATCACTATCAGCTATTTAGCAAATGACTTTCCAATATGGGGTGCTCTGCAAAAACGCATAGAACAAATGCCAAAACAATATGCAGACTATTTTCCAAAAATATATTTAATTAAACGTGGAACAATTATGCCAGAAAATGAATTATATGATTTAATTGTTATGGAACAATTAAAACCACTTCCAGCCGAAGTTGCTAGCGAATTTTCTGCGGCAAAAGTATACAGAAAAGATATTTGGCGTAAAATACTTACACCACTTTTTATTACCCAAATAGAAATAGAAATTCAAAAGAGAATTAAAGAGGATGTTGATATTTCAACAATAGAACAAATATTAAAAGATTTTCCAAAAACAAACACTTTGAGTTTAACACAAGTTGTTAATATAATTGAAAAACACACCAGTAATCCGAATTATTATAATATCAAAGATATTATATATGATCTTCTATCAGAAGAACTTTTTAAAATAGCATTTCCGTATTCAGAAGAAATATTTAATAAAAGACCTAATAATGATGTTGCTGAAAATATACAAGGTCTACTTGACACATTACGATTTATATCAGGCAGTTATAATATTCATTGGAAAGATGTTCACGCTGAAAACATTATGATGTCCACAAAAGATAATCATTTAAAAATTGTTGACGTAGGTTTGTTTTCATTCAAATAATCTTTTATAAGAGCAATGTAGGATTCGAACCCACTTTTATACTTTACATATTCTTACTTTTCTTTACGCTGCGGCCACAACGTAACTTTACATAAGTTAGTAGAAGATAATAATCTAATAACAACATGCATACTGTTATTAGCTTCATAATCTTTATATATATGCTTTATCCAGTTATAAGCTAATTGCCCCAAAACGTATCCTCACCTACTATAAAAACATAGATAGATAGGATACACCGCCTTCAATCATAACACAAAACAATCAAAATTTATTTGTCGACATCACTGTTCGGCATATCAAAGATCCTCACGCATCTTAACTGCGATATACCAGATATAGCCTCAAACACCGCCATTTAAAAAAAGAAAATATCACATTGTATTGCCCCCCCTATTATATATATTAATTAGTGGTGATATTTCCATTCAATATATCTATAATCAAAATATTATTTATACTCATTATTTTATGGTTTATTCAGATTTTCTAACTATTTCAACTTCAGATACCAACTCTTTTAATTCTTCTTCTAATTCTTCTTCTTCTAATGGTAAATCTTTTATTTCACGATTTGCTAAATAAGATATAATTGGATCATATTCTTGAACTCCAAAGCCTAAAACATCTTCTTTCATATTTCCAAATATTATTGCAAAGATAGAATAAATGATAGAAGCGAATATAATCATTGGAAAGGCTATTACAAATAACCCACCTAATATTGGAGTTAAAAACATTAATAATATAATAGGAATTTTATAATACTTATTTCCACACCCATTAACTTTTCTTGATTCTTCAACAATTTCAAATGGATTAAAACAAATATATAGATTATGTCTTACTTCAACATACTGCATCATTTTACCTCCTACAATATACTTATACCGATGATATTATAATAATATTGTAGTGACAATTACTTAAAAAGTAATTTATTATTACTTAAATAAAACATATCCATATTGTATATCACCGATTTCTTCTGTTCATCAGTTAACATCTCAAATATTTCCGAGAAGTCTCCAGAACCGGTGAACAACTTGATTTGATTTTCAACAGCATAATCGATCATCTGAGGAAGCAGAGATAGAATAAGATTAAAGATGTGTTCTTCGGAAGAGGCTTTGGCTGCATAATAAACGGCACTAGCAGCATAATAAGCAGCATTAGCAGCATTAACAGCATAAACAGCATAATAAGCAACATAAGCAGCAGCAGCATTAGCAGCATAATAAGCAACATAAGCAGCAGCATTAGCAGCATCATAAGCAGCATAAGCAGCATTAGCAGCATCATAAGCAGCATTAGCAGCATCATAAGCAGCATTAGCATCAGCAGCATATCCATTTAAATACATCTTAGACGCTTCAACAGCTTTTCTCGGTCTTAAATCCTTTGGATACTGTTTTTCAAATATAGGCAGAACATCTTCGGCAACTGTATAAGCAATCAATACGGATAAATATTTAGGAGGATTAATGAAGAGAACCAAATCTTTTGATGAAATCATTTCCAATTCCCGATTACATCCATATTGTATATCACCGATTTCTTCTGTTCATCGGTTAACTTCTCAAATATTTCCGAGAAGTCTCCAGATCCGGTGAACAACTTGATTTGATTTTCAACAGCATAATCGATCATCTGAGGAATCAGAGATAAAATAAGATTGAAGATGTGTTCTTCGGAAGAGGCAGAAACTGCATAATAAACGGCATAAGCAGTATTAACAGCAACAGCATTAGCGGTGGCATTAGCAGCGTTAACAACAGCAGCAGCAGCATTAGCAGCAGCAGCAGCATAAGTAGCATAAACAATATGAGCAGCATTAGCAGCGACAGCAACATCATAAGCAGCAGCATAAGCAGAATAAGCAGCATAAGCAGCATCATAAGCATCAGCAGAATCAACCGCATATCCATCTAAATACATCTTAGACGCTTCAACAGCTTTTCTTGGTCTTAAATCCTTCGGAAAATGCTTTTCAAATATAGGCAGAACATCTGCGGCAACTGTATAAGCAATCGATACAGATAAATATTCAGGAGGATTAATGAAGTAAACCAAATCTCTTGATGAAATCATTTCCAACCTCCAATTACATCCATATTAAATATCACCGATTTCTTCTGTTCATCGGTTAACATCTCAAATATCTCCGAGAAATCTCCAGATCCGGTGAATAATTTGATTTGATTTTCAACAGCATAATCAATCATCTGAGGAAGCAGAGATAGAATTAGATTAAAGACATGTTCTTCGGAAGAGGCTCTAGCCGCATAATAAACAGCATAAGCAGCATTAGCAGCAACATCAGTAGCATCAACATAATAAACAGCATAAGCAGCAGCATAAGCAGCAGCATAAGCAGCAGCATTAGCAGCAGCATTAGCAGCAGTATTAACAGCAGCATAAGCAGCATTAGCAGCATCAAAAGCGGCAGAAGCAGTATAAACGACAGAAGCATAAGCAGCATAACGAGCAGCATTAGCAGCATTAGCAGCATCAGCATCATATCCATCCAAATACATCTTAACAACTTCAACAGCTTTTCTCGGTCTTAAATCATTCGGATACTTCTCTTCAAATATAAGCAGAACATCTGCGGCAACTGTATAAGCAATCAATACGCATAAATATTTAGGAGGATTAATGAATTTAACCAAATCTCTTGATGAAATCATTTCCAACCTCCAATTACATCCATGTTGTATATCACCGATTTCTTCTGTTCATCGGTTAACATCTCAAATATCTCTGAGAAATCTCCAGGTCCGGTGAACAACTTGATTTGATTTTCAACAGCATAATTGATCATCTGAGGAAGCAGAGATAAAATCAGGTTGAAGATGTGTTCTTCAGAAGAGGCTTTAGCTGCATAATAAACAGCATTAGCAGCAGAAGTAGTAGAGACAGTAGAAACAGCATCAGCAGCATAAGCAGCGGCATTAGCAACATAAGCAGCGGCATAAGCAGCATAATAAGCAGCATTAGCAGCATTAGCAGCATCAACCGCATATCCATCCAAATACATCTTGGTAATTTCAACAGCTTTTCTCGGTCTCAAATCCTTTGGAAAATGCTTTTCAAATATAAGCAGAACATCTGCGGCAACTGTATAAGCAATTAATACGTATAAATATTTAGGAGGGTTAATGAAATAAACTAAATCTTTTATTTTAAATTTATTCATTTTTTTATAACGAAAATCCCAATACTCTATTGGTTGAAATTTCTCACTTTGAAGAAAACTTCTACCAACATTAGATTTATCATAATTTGCACCCGGAAAGATCTGTTTCCACAATTATCATTCATTCTAAATCTCCATCTTTCTTTCTTTTTCTTCCTTTATATTTTCGATCAAAACTATCTAGTTTGATCAAATCAACATTGGCAGGAGAACTTCTCATTTTTCCTTGAGTCAAAAACAACTCTAAAGTTTTCTCTTTAGAAAGAATAGAAGTAGACTTATCATCCTTTGTTGGACCCCATCCCAACCGCAATAAAAAATTAAGCATTGCATCTGGATCTACTCCGCTTTCTAAATATCCAATCATAGAAGCTGCACCATCTCGTTTGCTTAACTTCTTTTTATCTTTAAACAATAGTCCCAGGTGAGCATAGTCAGGAATTAAAATTTTCTGAGAGAAGAGATCCTTTCTGAATGATTGTAAGAATATAAAAAGATAATATAATTGAATTTGCTTGGAAGTATTCTTTTGATGATCTATGCCTCGAACAATATAATTAATTTCAAAATCAATGTCATCAATTACACTCGCAAAATTATATGTAGGAGAACCATTAGATTTAATAATAGGCATTGTAGCTACATAATCATAATCATCATTTTTGATGTTGATATTTCCTACAATTTTATCTGTCCAATATGAATTATATGCAGATCTATATCCTTCATTTAATTGTAAAAGTACAGCGCCATCATCCAATCTAATTGCTGTCTCCATTTTAATTAAGGCTTCTGCAATTTCTTGATATCGATCAAATCGATCACTTTGCCTAATTAAAAAATTATAATCCAAACCCATCCAATCTATTACCTTTATAATATCAGTAACTTTATTTTCATCATTTCTATTAAGATCTGTATCATCAATTCTTACAATAAATTCTCCACCTGTGGAGCGCGCTATTAACCAATTAAAATATGCCGTTCTTGCTGTCCCCATATGCATATCACCAGTAGGGCTTGGTGCTATTCTCGTATTATACATTTTGACACTCATAACAATAATTAATTATGGACATTACTTTGTATAAAGTTTCTTTAGATTTAAGATTCATTTCTACAGATGTAGCATTAGCTACACTTTTATCTTTATATGGCCCAGCACAAATACTATATTCATTTTTATATGGACTTCCAGAGTAAATGACTACTAACCAAGTATTGTATAGATTAAAATCTGGTTCAGGTATATTTGCCATCCTCACTCCTTTGGAGTTAACTTTCTAAAAATTCAGTACATAATTTATTATGTGTTCCATTTTACTACGAATTCCTTCTTCCTCTGAAGCTTGTTCGTATGACTCTTCAAATTTCTTCCTGACCTTAACCCAAGAATGATTATACTTTTAGATATTGAATATCTTAATATTGGAAGATCTAATTTGAAATCCAATGATACCGGTGTAAAATACAATCTCAATCAGGTCTGTTGGTACCATAAAAATCTTGAATCGTATGGATACAACGCGTGACACTTTGAAATAAACATAATTTACTTCCAACAAGCCTCTTTAATTTTGCGTTTTTGTATTTCAAATTCTTGTCTTAATTCTTCTACTTCTTTATCAAAGGCATCCTTATCAACTTTACTGCACCAGGCTGCATCACAACACTTTCTTTTGGCCACCTTAACTGGTGTTCGTCCATAATCATCACAAACCAGTTCATAATGAATTGAGGCTGTTAATTCTTCTCCCAGCTGAAGAGAGCTATATATATGTATATTTTCTTTTGTAACATACCTATGTTCAATGCTTAAGATTCTCCAAAAACCCTTGTGATATGTTCTGATTATATCACCAACTTTGAGATCGTTTATATTATTATTCATAATTTCATTTACCTTTTTATTGAGTATTCTCTAAATAATCTTCTCCAAACGAATTCCAATCTAATCCGTTTCTTAAACTATACAAAAAGACCCACTCATTATGAGTAGAGTCATCAATATATTCGTTATACCAATTATTCAACTTTGTTATCTCATTGCAATCTTTTCTTTCAGAGTAGTACTCCCATTCAGAATTTAAAACCGCTGAACCATCATAAAAGATAATTCTAATTCTCTTTGCATTATCTTCTTTGGCAGATAAGAAAAAATATAAATTCAGATACTTTTTCGAAGCAGATATATAAAACTGTTTGCCAAAATCATTTTGAGTATGAAATTTGTAAGTAATTCGACAAAAATTATGTTTTTTTATATTATTCGTACAAGCACCACATTTTACGCCCCATATGGCTAACTCTTCTGATATTCCAATTGAGTCATATGGTTCATTTAAAATATTCTTTGGAATAGGTACAATTTGATTAAAAGAAAAAGCAAAAATTGTCGGCTCTGAAAGAGGTTCCCAATTTCCAAATGTATATACTGGTTGTGGACCAATTGCATCTGCACAAAACCTCTGAACAAATTCTGCTGGTCCAACAACAGATAAGACATTTTTAACCCAAGTAGACATAACCAACGTTACTCCAGAATCTTTTATTCTACAAATTAAAGATTTTTTTATTTTAATCAAGTATTTTTGATAAATAATTGCACCAAGATTTACTGACATACCAACCAAAATGCGCAACAGAAATCATCCGGGTCGTCCCAAATTAATAACAACATCAGAATCTATATCTTCATAATTGCTATCATCTTCATAGTATTTTAGATCCTCATCTGGCATGTCAATAAATCCCATTCCAATCTCACTTTTATCTACCAGACCAATAAAAGCATTATCACCGCACCACTGACATACTCGCTCTTGACCCCTATAATGAGAGCCGATACTCCTTTGACAGGTTTCACAAGTTTCGCTGTAAGCCAAAATCTTACCAGCAAATACATCTTCATGCTCAACGTGATTTATTGGTTTATCTGGTTCATCAGGTTTTGATGTAATCTTTAAAGGAGACTGGAAGGAAGGAGTTGTGGACCACTTAGCACGATTTCGATCAGCAATAATAGTTCTAATCTGATATAAGGTTTTATCTGAACGATCTTTAATCATCCAATAATTAAAACTCGAACTACCTTCGTATTCGGCATATTCAGGAAGCTTCAGTTCTTTTAAATATGATATATTTTGTAGTCTATCAAATTTAATAGACATATGCCATCCGACTGCTTCTAATCTTGCTCGTGGTCCGAAGTAATTCGCGCCACCATTATGACCAACACTATCCATTCCAAATTGGCGCATACTAACCGTACCCTTTGGGGGATCATCACTACATTCAAAACGCCACATGGCAAACATTATTTCACGCATCTCATTTCGTTTGTTTTCATCTGGAAACATCTTCAACAATGCTTCTTCATTAGTTGTATTGCCATCAACCAAGAAGAAGGGATTACATCCTAATGCCGCAATAAATGGATGATATCCCTCAAAACGCCTAGCATTTCTTGGAACAACAATATGACTGATTCCGACCCCATAGGGCTCTACCAATTGTTGTAAAACAATAAATGAATTATTTTGCGGCAAACCATCTGAAGTACACATATAATGTAGTTTATACCAATCCTTATCGTCATTATCTAGGCTAAAACCAAGCCAATGCTGCATATACTCATTGGTCGCATTATAGGCACACAAAGCAACATTACGATTCTTAGAAATAGATTTTGGAATATCCGCAATATCAATTTTGATAGCTGGAACATAATCCTTTCCCTGGGCATATTTCCATTTATCATCATCATCACTCAATGATACCTTCCAGGGTTCAAAGTTGCCTTCTTCTAAGACTTCTCCCATTTGATATTCGTCTAAGATAAGAATATCCTCATATTCTGTATCAGTACGATCTTCTAAAATTAAAGCAGCATATGCCGTGCATTTGTGTGGAACAAACTTATATTCGGAGCTATTTCTTAATTTTAAATTTTGACTTACACCAATAGGGATAACATCCTCATCGTCATCGATATTGTTCCAAATAGTATCTCGCGAACGAAGAGACTTGTGTGTACCTTTCATTTATTACCTCTTAAATAAACCGGGAAGAACTCATCTTTTAAAAACATATCATCTATGTGAAGTTGGCATCCATTAATATTTGTATCCCAACAGGTCATCGCTCCCGGCTCCTCTGTGCCATCCAACATACCCCATGGATCTAATCCTAAATAAAATGCCGTAGCTTTAGCGATGCCTTGTACTAAGATTACACCAGCCGTGCGATATTTGTACATCTCACAAGGAGGCTCTTTATAATCTTGATTCTTTAATTTTCTACCCGCAACACTATCTGGTCGGAAAGGAAAAGTGTCGAATACCGGCGAAGACCAGTTAATCATTCCTTGACCTTCTCGTGATATTCCGGTATGCATACAGGGTCCTGAAACACCAGATAAAGCATAACCCCAAATAATTTGTCTGGTAGGAATGTTATCTACGCAATCAATAATTAAATCAGCATCACTTAAAAATTTTGATACATTACTGGCATCAAGCTTCTCCGTAATTGCTTCAGCAGTAATACCCGGATAACTACTTGCGTAGTTAACACAAGTGTATGCTTTATAAGCATTTTGGCCAGCATCTCTTCCTGAGACATTTTGATTTGCCGCATTCCTATCTTCCCAAGTATCAAAATCTATAAATACAAAATGAGCGTGATGATCTTGAGAATAAAATAACTTTGGTAATTCATCAGCTACATGGCTTCCAATGAATCCACAACCTATGACCATAATATTCATTATTACTCCAAAATCAATTTAATGATGCTTGAATGTCACGCATTTTCTGAAGAAAATGCTTCTTTTTATCAACCTTCGCAGACTTATTTCCAAAAAACACAATCGGAGCCTCTTGTATCCTCAAATTATTCTTTTCAGCAAATGGTCCACTCAGCCAATCATCGATATACCAATCAGTATTCTTTTGATCAATATTGTATCGCTTGGTCCACTTAGAAACCCTTTGACACCAAGCAGACTGTACCATTTTAACATCTCCAGATTCATCTGCCTCCATAATCACCCAACTCCCCGAATTAACTCCTCCTCCAATAATTAATTTATTTTTATATGACAGCGAAACACAGAACCTTGGTGCAAATGCACCTTCATAATGAACATGATTACCATCTTTCCAATTGTGGACTTCTGCTGCATCACGAAAATAAATTGGTATAACTGAATTAATCTTAAAATTAATGAACCCACGAGATGCCATATATTTATAGAATCGATCCTCAAATTCCGTACCAGATTCGTTAGAAAGAATTGCATTTATATCTTCAGAATAAATTGTCGGATCTTTTTGACTTTTTACCCTCATTAAATCATGCACTTCTCTACTTAATTGTCGCGACCGAATAATAGAATTAGTTTCGATGTCAAAAGCTAAGATATCCAAAACTGTTCTATACCATCCTGTATAATACGTAGTATCATATGTTGGTACTCCTGCCGAAAGCAGTAAAGTATTATTTGATAGAATCGTCCACAATTCATCTGCATAATTTTCACCAGACTCAGATACACCAGGAAGCACTCCTAACTCCACTGGTTTAAAGTGTCCCTCCTTATCTAGATAAGCTTTATCCGACTTATTTTTTTGATAATAGTTGCCGGTATATCGTGTAATTACTAGAGGTATATAACGTTCGTGAAGAATTAAGTATTCATTATATTTATCTATGGTTGTAGGTAAATCAATTTGTATTGCTACTTCCGGAATATTAGTAGAATCATATAAAAATGAAATTTTCTTAACCAGATTCTGCATTTCTATAAATACAGAATTATTAGCCAGTCCTTTTTCCGTTATAAAATCATACGGAAGCGTCTGCATCAATTCTTGCTCGACAATATATGCAAGTTCTTTATTCTCAATAGTCTTGATTGGACATTCATCTGTTAGTGGCTTAGACAAAAAATCAGCCATTTGATCTACAATCATACCCTTTTGTTCCCAGGAGATCCCTTCTGCACTCCGCATAAATTTATAAATCTTCACTAAAGAATATCTTCCAATCTCAGAGAAGAAAATTCTTCTAAACTTTCCATCAGAATTCTTAGACAGATGTGGCAACATATAAATACCGGGCTTATTTACTATTACACTCATCTTATCTAGTATAACATCAGCAGCCATAGTATGGAATACATTTCGGATGGCAGTTGGCATGCGATCTTCATAACCTTGTAAAACAAGATAATATAAAGATTTATAATCATTTTGATATCTGTATGTATTTGATTTCTTTTGGATATTTACTCTTTCGTTAAGATCTTCCAAGGTTACTTTTTGTGATGCTACAACATCTACTAAATGCATAGAATTCTCCTGTTATAATGTGTTCTTATTCATCTCACAAATGTAGCGGTGAAATCTAATCAAAGATCGCACCGCTAAAATTCTTTAAGTTGGCTAATTAAACCAGAAAGCTTAGCAGCCCCAGGTTCCAACGGCGGTTACTCGCCAAAGACGTTCGTCGCCAACTAACACGGGACCGACGATGTTGATCGCATCTTCGGAAATCACGTAACCATCAGATGTATCACTGGTTGTATATACGTGTCCCTGTGGACGTGAGCTAAGAACCCACTGAACAACAGCCGAAGCCAAATCATCAGAAGACGTTGTCTGACCTGAAGCCAGATAATCAGCAGTCGCATCGGCAAACTCAGCCTGCATTCTCATTGCCTCTTCAGGATCGACCTGAATGACTTTCGAGAAAGTTACAACGTCAAAAGTTGGGGGCTCAACACCACCACCAGCCTTAAGACCGAGGTCTGCAACGGATACGGTCTCATTTAGAGTTACAGTCGAAGCTGAATCTCGGCCGCGAAGGGTTAGGCGGACTAAAACAACATCAGTATCTTGAATAGAATTTTCGTTCATTTTTTTATTTATCTCCTTGTTTGTTTTGTTTTGTTACTTCTTTGGGGAAGTGGTTTTGTTGCGTGAAATGGTCTTTTCTACTCGTTCAAATGCAATAAGTTTGTTCATGTAATGAACTCCAATCAAATTAGTCCACGCTGTACTAATCTGACTGATTAATGATAATGGTAGACTTTCATCTACCCTTAACTTTCGTGATTTATACATCCAATTATCGATACACATTTTATCAAAAAGATTCAAAGGAATTTCGGTGCAAACTACATTTAGTCCTTCTGATTTTAAATTTTCTGATTTACGCATCCAATTTTCAATATGTGCAAGATCACGAGATGTTAGAGTTTTAGAACTCTCAGGCGCATATGTTTTATAAAACTCAAGTGTATGCTCTGGTCCATCACCTAATTTATCTGCCTTTGCATTAATCTTTTGTTCAAAAGTTGGCCCGTAGAATACATCAAAAAGACCAACGAAATTATCCCATAGGCTCTTATCTTGCTGCGTATCCATTATTCTCTCTCCGTGATTAACTGTTCATCCCTAAGTTACTCTGGTCTATATTTTTATATCCCAAGGTTTACTCGACTACAAAATGTAATATCAAATTAGTTACAGATACATTCTGTATTAAATTTACATATTATTTTGGAGATAGAGTGAAAATCATCCATTTGCCATTCATTTTAGGTGGTGACTCTACCGTTCCTATGTCATGTATTAATTTTATAAAATCATTACATCGCACTAAACCTATATCTGGATGACGCATATCTGGACCTTTAAATTTCATAGCAACTTTAACAGAGTGTCCTTTCCCTAAGAAGTTTCGGGCTTGGATTACTCTAACCTGCAAATCTGCTTCTGCAATTTTTGGACTTAATCTAATTTCTTTTTGTTTAATTTTAGATGAAGCAGCATTATCAGCCTTTAATTGCTTTCTGTAATTATATATTAGTTTATTATGATCCATTAACCTACAAAATGGAACAATAGCTTCTGATACTTGAACTAAATCTAATCCACGTTCAGTAGCTAATTTTAAAGCATCATGCTTTAAAAATTCTCCAATTTTACTTCCATTCTCGTCAATGACGAAAACTCTACGCGCACTAATATCATTATTAATCTGCTTTGTTTCGGGACTAGTAGTCAAACGGGATTCTCCTTTAGAATAGTACAAATAGTAATGGCATACTTTATGCCAGAGGCGATTGGATACATACAATAGTTTGGACCCATAGAATATCCTTCTGTACAATCTTGTACAATGATATCCCCAGAATTTACTTCCTCTAATTTACCATCAATTCTGTAATTACAACCTGTAAAATTTCCTAATATTATTGAAATGGATTTGCCGACTCTATTTCTGAAATCAATCTGTAAATCAATACTATCACCCATTTCAAACTTCTTTATAATAATTGTATTAAAGTCTTGCTTAACTTCTATCATTTTTACAACTGAGGAAATAGCTTTTAAAAGCATATCTTCTATGGCAGTTTGCTCTTCATTATAAATATATATCCAATATTTTTCACTCCATTTTTCACGTATATATGGAATATTTATAATCTTAGAAAACAAATATTCTTGTTGCTGTTTGTTTAATTTTTGTTTATAAATAATATATTTCATTTTTTCTTATCTCAATTACATCCATATTAAATATCACCGATTCCTTCTGTTCATCGGTTAACATCTCAAATATTTCTGAGAAATCTCCGGATCCGGTAAACAACTTGATTTGATTTTCAACGGCATAATCGATCATCTGAGGAAGCAGAGATAAAATAAGATTAAAGATGTGTTCTTCGGAAGAAGCTTTGACTGCATAATAAACAGCAGCAGCAGCATTAGCAGCAACATAAATAGCAGCGTCAACAGTATAAGCAGCATTAGCAGCGGCATAAGCAGCGTCAACAGTATAAGCAGCGTTATAAGCAGCATCAACAACGTAAACAGCATCAATCGCATAAACATCATTAGCGGCATAAATAGCATCAACTGTATATCCATCCAGATACATCTTAGACGCTTCAACAGCTTTTCTTGGTCTTAAATCCTTCGGAAAATGCTTTTCAAATATAGGCAGAACATCTGTGGCAACTGTATAAGCAATTAATACGGATAAGTATTTAGGAGGATTAATGAATAAAACCAAATCTCTTGATGAAATCACTTCCAACTCCCAATTACATCCATATTAAATATCACCGATTTCTTCTGTTCATCAGTTAACATCTCAAATATTCCCGAGAAATCTCCAAATTCTGTGAATAACTTAATTTGATTTTCAACAGCATAATTGATCATCTGAGGAAGCAGAGATAAAATCAGGTTGAAGATGTGTTCTTCAGAAGAGGCTCTAGCCGCATAATCAGCGGCATCATAAGCAGCAACAGTAACATCAGTAGCATCAACATAATAAGCAACATAAGCAGCATTAGCAGCATTAGCAGCAGCATACGCAGCATAATAAGCAACCAAATCAGCAGTATCATCATCATAAGCAGGAGCAGCAGCATAAGCAGCATAAGCAGCAGCATAAGCAGCGACATTAGCAGCATAAGCAGCGACATTAGCAGCATCAGCGGCATAAATAGCATGCGCAGCAGCATATCCATCATATCCATCCAAATACATCTTAGCAACTTCAGCAGCTTTTCTCGGTCTCAAATCATTCGGAAAACGCTTTTCAAATATAAGCAGAACATCTGCGGCAACCGTATAAGCAATTAATACGGATAAATATTTAGGAGGATTAATGAAGTAAACTAAATCTCTTGATAAAATCATTTCCAATTCCCAATTACATCCATATTATATATCACCGATTTCTTCTGTTCATCGGTTAACATCTCAAATATTCCTGAGAAATCTCCGGGTCCTGTGAATAACTTAATTTGATTTTCAACAGCATAATCGATCATCTGAGGAAACAGAGATAAAATAAGATTAAAGATGTGTTCTCCGGAAGAAGCTCCAGCCGCATAATCAGCGGCATCATAAGCAGCAACAGTAACATCAGTAGCATCAACATAATAAGCAACATAAGCAGCATTAGCAGCATTAGCAGCAGCATACGCAGCATAATAAGCAACCAAATCAGCAGTATCATCATCATAAGCAGCATCAGCAGCATCAGCAGCATCAGCAGCATCAGCAGCATCAACCGCATATCCATCTAAATACATCTTAGACGCTTCAACAGCTTTTCTTGGTCTTAAATCCTTCGGATATTTCTTTTCAAATATAGGCAGAACATCTGCGGCAACTGTATAAGCAATTAATACGGATAAATATTTAGGAGGATTAATTAAGGTTATCAGAGTTTCATGTGTCATGAAACCCTACCATTTCCATTTATATCTAAGAAAAGTTTTATCATATCCATAATAATCATAATGATGATTATTTCCCAGCATAATCAAATCTTGAAAAGATCTTCTATCACAAGGATGGTCTTTATACAATTCAATAAATAATTTGATAAGGTATAATAAATTTGGATGATGGTCTGGATTTACAAGAGATTTCTGACTATAACAATTTCTGTATATAGAATATTTCTGTACGTTATAATGAAATTCATCACCACCCATATATTCTGTTGTAGGCTTCTTATAATAATTAATAAAACCCGGAATACATGAAGAATTAAAAAGAACAGTTATCTTTGGATATTTTCGCACTGACTCATATACTGTCTCAATATAACTTTGGCCATCAGTATCTATTTTTTCTATCTCTTTTTTGATATACCAAAATACTGGTGTACAGTACTCTTTAATTAATTCATTTAACTTTCTATGAGCCCAAGGATCTTCTGTAATTTTACGTAAAAGTTCACTTATATCTCGTAAAGTTAAACTTGGTCGAGAATCCGAGCATACAAAGAATTTAATCGGTCTATTATCGAAAGCACTCACCCATCTTAATCTATCTCTGGCAATATCAAAATTTTTTCCATTTCCAGAAATAATTCCCTTAATGTATCCTACTTTTTCAAACTGAGGAATATCTTTAGCTTTCCTCTCAGACCAATGAATAAACGATCTCGGCCAAGAATAAGACCTAAATCTATCCTGATATAAACTTGGAAGTATTAATTCAGTATTCAATGCATATTCGAAACAATCATCTCTGTGTAAAATATCACCTAAAATCATTCTTACTTTTCTTCTATTGCTTCTTGTATTTTTAAAATGCGAAATCTTATGACCACGAGTTGCACTTCTAGCCATATGATTTATCTTCTCTTGGCCATAAATCATTACAAGCCTCACAATTATAAATAATTAAATTGATATTTTGTTTAATAAAACTTTAATCACATTGAAACTGGAGATTCTATAAAATAGTGTGCAGGTTTGAGAATTTCTTCCGATACTAACGCTCTTAACACAACACCTAATCGTAACACTCCGCTATCTTTATTCAAAAGGGTCTGTAAACACGATGCAACATCGGGATCATTTGGTATAATCTTTGTACAATCAAACAACATAATTTCTTCTCTAGTCTTATTAAAAATATAATCATATTCGAAATTAAAATGTTGTTTAATTAAAGATTGAATATCAGTTATATCAGTATAGTATACTTCTAATCGTTTCATTAGCTCATTTCCTCTAATTTACCTCGGACATAATCTTTATAAGATAAGGTTTTTTCGTTGATATGATTATAAACCAGCCCCTCTTGAATTCGAATGGTTCTAATCTTCTCTTCTCCTCTGCCTCCAACTCCAACTTGTTCTTTTCTTTGATTTGCTCTAAATAAATAAGCGCTTTCCTTTTCTTTTGCTAACAATTTAGCAGCTAATATTCTAATGGCTTCTGCTTTATTCTGCGTTTGACTTCTTTCACCCTCACAACGAACTATAATTCCTGTAGCCAAATGTTTAATTTGTACAGCTGAATCAGTTACATTTCTATGCTGCCCGCCAGGGCCTGAGCCTCGGGCGGTTTTAATCTCTATTTCATCTTTAGTAAAAGTAGGAATTTGAAATTCTTGTGGTTCAGGCAATACAGCAACCGTAATTGTTGATGTATGAACTCTTCCCCTTTTTTCAGTTGGAGGCACCCTTTGCCATTTTAATATTCCAGCTTCTTTAGAAAAAAATCTATCAGCCTGATTACCTTCAGCTCGAAAAGTTATAATACTTGGAAGCTTTGATAATAGTATTATATTGATTTTATTTCTTTTTGCATATTTGCAGTATATTCCAAATTGTAACTCTATCAAATCTTTTGAATCACTCCCGCCTTCTCCGGCTCGTATTTCTATAATTAATGACATAATCTCTCCATAATTTAAATATTTATTTTATAATAAAAAGAAATATTTATTGTCACTAATATGAAAATTGTGATTTCAAAATCGATCGCAAGAAGATAATAAGGGGTAGTCTTGATGATCTTAGTTTATCTTCTTGCTTAATGATAACATATCTTTTCAGCTCAAATGAGCTTCTCTCAAAGTCCCCTCCGGTATGATAAGTTAAGTATTAATAACTTTGAGCTTTGCACTAAACCGCCATATGCTACCCACATAATTATCATTAAATTCATTTTATATTCCTGCATTTAATTGGTTGGGGAAACAGGATTCGAACCTGCGACCATCTGGTCCCAAACCAGATGCGCTACCAGACTGCGCCATTCCCCAATATTTTACTCTTTCTTTTTCTTTTTGGGATACTTATATTTTCCATCAGAAGCATTTACAGCAAACAATGCCATTTTAGCAGCATGTCCGCCTGCTTTAGAGGCGTCGTTAATACATGATTGACAAACGCCTTTATGACCCTTTGTTTTACACCAGTCCTTAAACTTTCCTTTCTCTTTGGGTTCTACAACCTTCTGCATCCATTTTTCTTTTTTCTTGGCTATTGATAATATTATTTCATCAACAATATCTGCTTCTTTTTGTAAACCTGCTTCTTCTAATTTGCCAGCTAATTTAGTAAGACTATCTATCATAAATTCCTCCACACATATAAAGAATGGTAGGAATTAGTATATTTATTTTTGCTCTAATCTACTTTCAATTATTTTTAACAAATACAAATCTTTTGTGTCTAAATGAAAGGGTAAGTCTTTAATTGGAGCATTCTCAATTAACAATTTACGAACAACTATTGATTTAGATTTCCAAAATACCTCTAACAATGCCATTTCATTATCCGCAATCAATGCCTTTATGATTTGAATTTTTTCATCACCAGAGAAATACCCAGCAAGAAACAACTTAACAATTTCTGAATCTTTATGATGATCATTCTCTACAAGCCATCCTATAACTCCGGCTTTACAAACACCATTTAATTTTCCGATAGTTTTTGCAGATGTTATTATATAATCCAATAACTCGACTAATTTGCCATGTTTATAAGCAGTATTTAAAGTTGAATCAAATATGATAAGTCGTTTGTATTCCCAGCCCACGTTTTTTTAAGGTGTATTCCCCAACCATTTCTACCTCTATAATAATTATCCTGTGCACCAATATGAGATGCCATAACAATCATTCTTCGTCCCGCTCTATCAAATCGAAATTTACCATCAGTTACTAAAAATTCATCTAATCCTTCCACATCCTTGTGGCTATATAATTGAACAAGCTGTATAAAATCTTCTGGCAAACCAGCCATAAAATCTTTTGGCAAACCAGTCAAATAATTTGCATGCAATTTGCTTGATAAAATTGCTACATGTTCTTCATTTAATTCAATCATTCTTACTCTCTTAATAAGTCTATTAATTTATCTATCATTTCCTTTTGACCACGAATTAAACGATATTTTGCAATCTCAGCAGATACAAATTCTATTCGATCAATTTCTGGAATATTTATAGTATTACCAGAACCACGAGGCCACTCCAAGATTGTCCAATTAGAATTCGCTATCGGTTCTTTATCTAATAAGTACTGTGCAGCATATACATGCACATCTTTTCTGCTTTGTTTAGCTACACCAATGTATATTGGAGAAGAATACTGAGTATCTGTTATTCCAGTTTCCTCCAAAACCTCTCGTTTGGCAGCATCTAATGATTCTTCTCCAATTTCTATTTTTCCTTTTGGAATTGACCACCGATCTTGATCAGTTCCCTTTCCGTATGGTCCTCCGGTATGACACACAAGAAATTCTATTAGATTATTACGAATCCTATACAAAATAATTCCAGCACTTTTATCTCTCATTAAACCTATCCATGTTAAATATAATTGTATCTAATAATTTTGAGTTTGTAGAACTAGATAACATTTCTTCTGAATCCGTTAAATAGCACATATAATATATTTGTTCATTAACCAGTATCAAATCTGGTTTCTCAACATATTCTGTTTTTTCATCTTGAAATTCAAAACCAGATTGCAATTTTTGTATTTTTTTTCTTGCATTTTTACTTTTTTTGGATTTTAAAGATTTAGATTTTTCTTTACTACGTTCTATCCAGGTATTAAATGAATCTAAATTGCGAAAAATCTTTTTCTCTACTCGATATAACTCAAACCGAGGCTTCTTCCAACCTACAAATGTAATTCCATGATTGAAAAAAAAATCAGATTCCTCACTTAAAGGAGGTAACCACAAATAAATGCGATTTGAATATGTAAGTGTAGATAAAACCCTGGGCGCCCATCCATATTCTTTTAACATCTGCTGCATTTCTTCAACACAACTCATTTTTTCCCTCTATTTAAAATTATATCAGCTTTTCCTTCCGATAAACTTTTTACTTTCTTTAGCGATTTTCTTTTTAAAGAGATCTTTCTTCAATCGACTTGCATACTTTAATAGGGTTATTCCATTTAAATGATCAATTTCATGTTGTACAATTCCAGCTAGAAATCCTGTAAAACGCTCTTCTATAATTTCTCCAGCTATAGTTTGATACCTAACTAAGATATTATTTGGTCTAGCGATATTTATATTTAATGTAGGCAAAGATAAGCAGCTCTCTTCAACTTCCAATATTTCCTTTGAAAATTCTATAATCTCCGGATTAATTAAAGTTAAACTACCAACAGCATATCCTCCGCCATAAGGTGACTCTTCCGTATGTTGTCCAGCATGGCCGGTGTCAAGTACAATTGCACGCAAAGATATTCCAATCTGTGGAGCAGCCAACCCTACACCATTATTAGCATACATTGTTTTAAGCATCATTTCTGATAAAACTGCCATCGCTTCTGGCTCATTAACAAAAACATCTTCTGTAATGTGAGATGCAACACTACTTAACACATCGCTACCTGGAAGTCCATAGATAATTATTGGAATTGCAGACATTTACCTCTCCTTGTTTTATTTTTAACTCTATTTATTTTTTTGCTACCGCCCCTTTTATAGATAACAAAATGACAAATCTTTAATTGGTACCAATCTAAAAATCACTTCATCAATCCTTTTGGATATGCCAAAATCTTATATGCATCTTCATGGTTGCAAAGGTTATATTATCAACATCTTGATTTGAAATTTCAATCATGAATATTTTCTAATTTTAAGTTTTTTCATGATATTGTATATCATTTCTTACTTGAGTTAATATCTCACCAAGCCAATTTTTCCCAAGCCACGTGTCTCTAATTTTAGCCCGCTTATCGTCAGCGGCCAAACCAATGCCCCAAACTTTGTCATATGGACTAGCTTCTACAAGAAGCTTATCACCTGTTGATATTAAAATTTCTTTCAAATTTTCATTTTGAGTAAACTTTGCCAAATTACCTTTATATACGATTTCTTTTGCATGCAAAATCCACTTATCTAAATCAAAGTTTCTAACCTGCCTTCCAAGTTTTTTTTGCTCTTTTGGACTTATCGCTTCCATAATCTTCTCGAAAATGTTTACATCTTCAAATAGCTTAGCTTTTTCCGCCATCATATATTGTTCAGCACAATTATATTTTATTTCATCAATTATAAAAATACTTGGATACCACTGACTAAATGGTCCCGCCCAAAAGAATTCAAATTCTTCCATATGTTTCCCTTTAATAATTCAATAAAATATCTAGATGATTCCACATTGCATTAGAAGATCCAATCTGTTCTTTAAAAGCTACCACAAACTCAGCCCACTCCTTCTGATACATTTTTAATAAACCAGCATTTTGTGCTTTACAATTTTCTACATTTGCAATTCTATCTGCTAATTTGAGAATTATAGCATATTTTGTTCTAATTATTTTTGGATAAGTTTTAAGATGACGTTCTTTTCTATTTTTACCATCTTCATTAGTTACTGCAAATACCAATCCCTCAACTTCAGTACCAAAAACTTTTCTAATATCTGCTCTTGTGACATCAGTATCTTCTAAAACATCATGCAGTATAGCAGCCAACAATAACGATTTTGCTAAAAGTTTTTCATCAGTTGTGCCTGCATCCGGATGATATCCATATCTAATCAAAATCATAGCTACTTGAACCAGATGAGTAATATACGGCACTCGACCATACATTTGATCACCGTGCGCATCTCTTGCAAACACTATTGCAGATTGAAAATCTAAATTAAACTTATCATCATTAAAAAACATAAATTTTTCTCACCAAGATTATTTAACATCAGCAATTATATCTGCTTTCATTTGTGCTGCCATTGTTTCTAATCTCATTAATTCAGACAACCTGTCATGAAGGTATTTTAAACCAGCCAATCTCTCTATATGTAGTAGGTATGGCTCTTTTTGATTAATTAATATATCTTCCAATGCCATCAAGATTTCTTGAGCCCTATCAAACTCTTTTTTAGCTTCCATTAATAATTACTCCGATTGAGAGAAGATAATTCTCGCTCTCAATTGTACTATGCGCAATAATCTTGAACAATTTATTTGTTATTAAACTTTATTCATAAGCATTCATGCTGCCAGATTCAATTTTCTTAGTTTCTTTCTCAAGCTTCTGCTGCATTGGTGCACTTAAAACATCACACTTCCGCGGACGCTTTGCCCAATCAACATTCAGTCTTGCTCGCATCTGATCAAATGTTTCAAAAACATAATCTACCGGACCACAATCCCAAATTACTTCTAGTAGATCTGTTTCAATCCTATAGTCTTCCCATCCAGCCCCTCTTGCCGGATAAATCTTCAATTCAGAGCCAACATTATTGACAACCATTAACCCAGGAAGGCTTGTTTTGCTGATATCAGCACTAGGCTTTTTCATTACATCGCGAACCGTACCATCAGCGTAAACAATTTGACAAAGCTTTGTTGCTGCCTTCAGCGTGTCTCTGTTCTGTCGCTGAAGCAATCCTCCACCCATTCCAAAGGCTACATTCTGCGCGCTATATCCTGCATTCAAAACCGCCCTAATAATAGCTTCCAACATCCGAGCATCGATACCGTCGCCCTGAAGGACGGCGGCCCCATTAAGAACTTTAAAACCTTTCTTATTTATTGTCGCTCCAAAGGCAGCTTCACATGCCTTTAACCCATCCAACACGCATTCAATTGGATTTCCTGAATCCGGACGCACAACAAAAATAATCCCTTGCTTCTGTGCAAGTGGAGCAATCTGAGGCAATATGGTCCATAAGAAAGATTCTCTGCTTGGATTAGAATAATTATAACTGTCAGCCACACAACTTAAAATTGCTCCTTGTGGAGTAATTCCAATGAGATGCTCTACTGCATCCATTTCTTTTGGCCAAGCGGTCATTACACTATGCTCCGATGCCATAACAGATTCTCCGACAGGCCGCCCATTATTCCATCTGCTGGCAAGCCAGCCGGCAGTCATTGTGTCTGTTCCTTCAAAACTAAGAAGATGTGCTACGCCAGTAGTCATCGCCGTTTCTGCGCTAGACACACCACGAGAACCAAAATCATGAAGCCTGCTTGCGAGCAAAAAGTCAAATTCAGAATCTACTGATGTGTCAAACGCTCCTCGCAGTAGCTTCCATACGTGTCGGCTCTTACTAGCCGTTACACTTGGTGACCACATTCTTGTAAGCGCCGTCTCAAGCCATGTCACCAAATAAACAAACTCATCGCCAGTCAAGTCATCATTACTCACGGTGATTGTAAAGCAAGGAATCTGTGGGTAAACAACTGTCCCATCTCGCAAAGCTTTTACTTTGATTGGAATATTTCCGCCATTGTCCACAACCTTTTGCCAAAGATGTTGAGGCCACTTCATTGGAGACTTTGCAATTCCATGCGTTTTTAAATATGTTGCAGCTTCATCAATTTCAAACTGTTCTACCTTGTGAGACAAAACAGTTTCAAACAGATATCGCATTCCGAAAAATACAATCCTATGATCATCATCATCTAAAGGACCACGGAATGTAAAATACGCAGTCATGCTGCGGGCATCTGGATACATTTGCCAATGTGAAATTTTGTACGAATCTGTATCTAATAGAAACGGCACTCGACGTGAGTCGCTCTGTACGATATTCAGACGAAGATCAGATAGAATTGATCTGGCTATCTCCTTATCAATATCTACTTCTTCCATTAACCTTGTTAATGCGTCCTCTACATATACATTAGTCATGAGTCTATTCTCCTATTTTATTATGTTTGAAAGTTATTTTTCAAACAAGAGGTCTATCCTCTATTTTAATAATTCGCGCGAAAATCAATTCTTTTAGTATGCGAGGCTCTCAATTATATCAAGATGATCCTCAAATAATTGGTCTGCCATATCTGTGATTACTTCGCTAAGAGGAAACCACTGTACCTTTGTGACTTCTCGCTCAAATCCCTTTTCAGGATTTAATTGAGGTACATTACGCCAAGCTGGAATTTCCCACTTAAAAGCATGCGTGAGTGTGCGCCCACGCAGACTTCGATTTGGATGATCAAAACGCCCCTCTCCAGTTAACCATTCATCGTTTACTCGAAGCCTAGTTTCCTCTTGAAGTTCACGTTTAGCTCCAGATATTGCGGTTTCATAAGATTCTAAAAATCCTCCAGGCAAAGCCCATAAACCTTTGCCGGGGTGAGAACGACGACGCACCAATAAAATATTCCCTTTGTATAGAACAACATTGTCTACTGTCAAAAATTGAATCTTGTGGCCAGCTTGTGCTTCTAAATCATCATACTTCTGTCGATACTTTTTAATATGTTCAAATCCCTCCACAATATCTTTCGCTAATGATGTTCGCATCCAATCTTCAATTTGATTGTGTAGAGATGAAGCTACCATTTTTTTCCATTCCATCCCTCCGGTATATACATCTTTCATAATTTCTGCGTAACAGTTTTGAATCTGATTATCTATGATAACCCGGTTATTCCACGTTGGAAAGTTGTTAAGATAATCCGAAGCTTCTTCTTCTCGGTCTATTCCATAAAGAGATATAACGCAATCACTTAATTTAATGTCATCTCCGAAAAAATCTTTAATCGAATCAGATACGGCATCTTGAACCGTCTTAATCCAGCGGGTCTTATTATACCAATAATCTCGAACAGGCTGATACACAACTTGCTGAGTCCAATGCTTTAAAAAATCACTCTGCATTACATTTAGCATGGAACTTGTTATTTGCAATTCCCTTTCTTCTGTTGTAAATGGATCTCGACAATCCCTGGCTTTATCTGATGAACCAAGGATGACTACAACGAGTTTATTTTCTGTAACTGCCGGCACAAATAATGCATTAACTTGTTCTAACGTAACTGGCTGAAATCGTCCAATAACTACACCAACTGTTTTTTCATTTATCATGGAGTCTTTCTCCTTAATTTATTATTTTAATTTACCAAGACACACAGATGTCATCCCCACCATCTCCACGTGGATCACTCCAGGAGCTACGCTTAACCTTAAATCCTTCTCCTTCGAGGATAACTTTTATAAATCCAAAAACCCGGTCACGATACCCCCAATCAATATTTAACAATGATACCGAAACATTAGTTTTTCCCCGTGTTGCTGCATTTTGAATTTTAGTATAAATAGAGGCAACATCCAATTGCTGCCGCGCAGCATATGCATCGTTTAAAGCTCTGGCTTCTGTAGCTTTCATATTTTCTCCTACTTTGTAATAAACGTCTATCGTTCGGTTATATATATTACGATAATTTTCTTAAAACATCTAAATAAAAAAACAAACCAAAATCATTTTCTATTTGTACTTAAGATGTAAATAATCTCCTAAATGCATCATAACAAAGATAAGCCACCGGTAATCTTATCAACATCTTCTATAAATGCTGGGCCAATTGCTATTGCAGTTTTAGTAGGCACACCGTGAAACTCTGTAAATCCGGCATCTGTAATAATCGAACATAACAATCCGGCGGCTCTTGCCTTATCATAAAGAGAATCCAACTCTTCTTCGCTATTAACATAGCAACATACTTTTGCGAACCTACCAGATAACCAAGCACAAATACCTTTAATTTTTTTAATTTCATCTTCAGATGTATTCGTATCCCAAGTTAAATTTAAGGCTCCAGAGAAACCATGCTTTTCCCAAGAATGTATATCTTCATCAAAAGTAATTAGATCTAATAATACAGCCATAGAAGCATGAGACCCTTGGGCTACACACTTTCCCTTTCGCATGTTTAAATCTTTTCGAATTACAATAACCTGCTTTGAAAGATAGCTTTCTTTGTTCATTTTTTTCCATAGTCTCCTCTTCAGGGTTACTTTTGGCATTCTATTTATAGTTTAAGATTGAAATGGCGCCAGAAACGCGGTTCGAACGCGTGACCACAGATCTTTAGAGGATCCGGCTCTACCCACTGAGCTATTCTGGCTTACAATTTTCTTACTGTTTTGTATATGAGGCAGCCTTTGCAGAATATATAGCATTAGATGCAGCCCAACTGAACATCCAATCCCATTCATTCATCACATAAGCAGAAAATTGTGACTCAGTCAATACAATTTCTTCTTCTTTTGACATACTTAACATGTTAATGACTCTATCAAATGCTTTTAATTGATGTTCCGGTTTTGACAAACTAAAATACATATTCGGCATTTTTCCATCTTCAATATCCCTAAGCCTGTTTGCTAAAAAAGTTTTAATACCCTTAATATAACCTTCTATAGCTTCTTTATAAATATCTTGATGCTCGGCTCTATTTTTTCTTAGTGCTATTAAAACATCAAGTCTATTTACTTTGACCGTCATCTCTTCTCTAGTACTCATCATAATATAACTCCATTAATGTGATAATAAACCATTAAACGGATGCATTACCGGTTCGGTTATTTTATCCAAAGCATATAATAATTCTTCTATAATCCAAGCTTCTCGCTGCACATCTTCTAAATAATTTTGAATAGTCGAATAAACAATTTTTAATTTATTATTTTTTGCTACTATAAATCCAAAATCATAATCATTTTCGCCAAAAAATTTAACTACACCACTAATATTTAAATCCCATCTGGTTAAAAAGTTATCTATTATATATTGTAACCATTCATTATAATGAGCAACATTTCCATTACAAACTTCTAAATGTTTCCCATCCAAAGAGGGGAACCAATAACAAAATAATCCGGGTTGAGATATTGGAGGACAGTAATAATACATTACGCGCCCACCATCTGGTGGAACAAAATTCTTTACTGAAGAAACAAAATACTCACCATCTATACCCAATGGAAGACCAACAGCCTCTCTTATCGGATCAGGAATTAAATTAAATATATTACAATCTCGTTTTATTCTGTTGGTATATGAAAATTCTAAAAGATATGCATATTCAGCCTCTGTAAGTTGCCTGTTTAACTCAAATCGCCCTACAAAGTTTGTGCAATACGCCATTATATTTTTTCATCTTCAATTATATCAAATAATTCACCTGGCCAAATTCCATATCCTGATTTAATACCCGGAATTAATCTTGATAACATCTCTGCTTCTTTACTATTAACTGGTCTAGACCAAAATTTATTTAGAAAATCATCAGCAGAGTCATAATCAATTTCTTGATTAGTACCAAATCTAAATGATAGGTACTCCTTCATCCTTGCACCTCTCTGCATATCATTCCATTTTTTTAGATCCACCAATAACATTCCTTTAATATAAAATTCATCTGCCCAATTATCTTTGAAATGTACCAGTATCATTATCAATCTCCTTCATAGCCAAAGGAAGAGAGCTACATATCCGCCTTCCTTTGTCTCCGGGTTCAATAGCTATTGCAGTTATTTGATTATCTAAATCAGGCTCTCTAAAAGCAGAGAATCGAATTCCCTTACTTTCTGCTCGTTCAATTAAATTACACAACTCTTGTTCGTTACGAACAGCAAGAATAGCAATATAATTTGATGTTCTATACCAAGTATCTTGCACAACCAAATGTTCTTTTTGAAACTGTATTGAAGCATGACAAGCTTGCGCGATTTGAATTCCTGGTTTTAAATCACCACGAATAACAATATAAAGCTTATCAGTATTATTTATACCCTAAGTCTTTTCCATCCTATTTTCTCCTTGACTTGTATATTAAAACTTAATAATGCTCGGCGGCAAAAACTTTGCACCCATAATACTTGTGCGTTGTTTATCAGCAATAATATTAATCAGAGCATTTGTTATAGGCTCACTTCTTAACAACGGAATCTTAGTAGAAACAAGCCTATAATATCGACTGATTTATTCTGCTGTTATTAAAGATGTTACTCTTTCAATAGTCCATTTCTTACGTTCCTGATACATTATATGATTCAGGATAATATTTAAGATTTCTTGAAAATTTGGAGCAGTTACACATTTAAATTCAACTTTTTTATATGGCATGCCCTTGATAAGACCGTTTGCAATATTCAAACTCCTAGCATAAGATGCTTGACTCTTTTTAAGCTTCATTGCAGCATAACTTAAAGAAGAGGATCTTTCATAATCAGAAGAGTTAGATAATTTTTGATTATCTACTTGCTCTTGTGCCATCCTTAATAAGTTTCTGGCTCGGGCTTTAACTGTGCGCCGATGATATGCTGTTGATTTAATTTCTGCTCTTAATAATTCACGATGATAAACTGTATTCATTTTAATGTCCCTATGATTTTAAAGTTAATTTGTACAAAGTATTTCAATGTAATCAACAAATCACTGGGCGGGCCTCTAGCATATACCTAACGAAAATCTCGCATAATTATCTCCATATTTTAATATTACCAAATCGGTTTTTAGCATTCAAATAAAAGTTTAATTATTTTTAATCACGATAAACCTCGACAAGTTGATCTTCATAAGTTTTAAGCAAATCAATATGCCAAAAGATTTTCAATATAATTCCGATCTTCTGTAAAGATCGGAGTGCTCCAATCAATAACCCACTTTTTTCGATTGACTATAGCTTGTTGTTCAACTCCATTACGAGAATAAGTGAGCGTCTCCTCAAAAGTTTTATTTACAATAGCTGCACCACGTTGGCAATAAATATCTATATCTTTCCATACAATGCCCTTATTTTGTAGCATGTCCTTTAACTGTATTACTGATTTATTACAACAATCCTTGTGAGAAAAGTGATGTCTTGCTAACATCTGAACTGAATTTCTTACAGCATCTTGTTGTCTATATATAAAATAATTGACAATTTCATCAGTTGATAGATTCCAAAATCTTGCATCAAACTTTGGACGAGCCTCAATCATACCTGGAATTTTAGAAACCAAAGCGCCAAAAAACTCAACCGTCACCGTGCTAGCCACAATACTATCCATCTTTCGCATCTTATAACCATGATAAGCCTCAGAGTTGACAGACGATGTATCAGTAATCAAGAAAGATATTTCATCTGATTGCACATATGCCATCTTGCAACCTTGAATTTCTTTGCAAGCTGCTGTGGCCGCTGTTGTCATGGCGTAAATAAATTCAGATGACCAAGGAGAATCAGCGGACTTTTTTAAACTCTTAGTAAATTTACTAAAACATTTACCATCAACCCTGCCAATTACCGGAACCTTCTTGTTTAAAACAATATTTGTCTCTCGTTCATATGATTTCATTCGATCTTCAAGTGTTAAATATATCATCTACAGTTACTCCATTTTTAGTAATTTGATGCTCAACGGCAATCCCAGCCAGCTTATCGACCATCTCATTATAATGATCGCCATTATGTCCCTTCACCCATTTAATATCTAAATTTGGAAATTGTTCTAATGTTTTTTTAACTTTAGCTACCAGGTCCTGGTTTTTGCTGGCTTTCCAATTTTTTGTAAAGAGTCCAACGCAGTAACCAGAATCTGTATATATAACCGTTTCTTCCCAACTTTTACCTACATATTCTAAATAATCCAAAGCGTATTCTATACCTTTAATTTCCGCTACATTGTTGGTTTGATTTCCAATGAACGCAGAACAAAAATGTATTAAAACATTATTCTCTATAATCACAACTCCATACCCAGCGGGTCCTGGATTGGTTGGTTTGCATGAGCCATCTGTATATATTTTGATCATATAATTTTACCTTATAATTTTTAAAGAACCCACCTATCTAAATTGATATCGAAATATTCTATTACTCTTTCTAATTTGAGTTCATCGAGACTATATTCATCATCAATCATTTTGAGATTTTGTTCAATATATTCCAGATCCCATGAAGATCTTGCTTGATCTTTAAATTCTTTAAGTTCTAAATATTGTTCCCTTTTAAGGACATACCTACTCTGCTCTAACATAATTAATGGTGCCGCATCTGGATGCGTCATTAATAAAGCAGGAAGCCTTTCTCTTTCCCAATTAAACCAAAAGTTATTTAACTTTTGTTTTTTAGATTTAGCAGCGTCCAATAAACTTATGGGTTTTAATTCTCGAAATAAATTTTTAGACTTCACAAAATTATTTACCAAAACTACATAACTATATCCGGCATAATGCTCTCCTCCCGCGCCCGTTCGTAAATCTACACCCGGCAACAAATATTGAATTATATCCGACCAATATAATGACTTGTGTGGTCCAACCTTAAAAAATTTTTTACAACTTTGTGCAAATGAAATATCAAAACTACCCCTCCAGCCTGGCTCATTATGCATTGAACAATTAATAAAACTTCCAAAACTTCTTTCAAATGTTATATAATTATTATTAAAATGATCTGAGCCACCTAGTATTGAGGCCCCTGCCCCATAAAAATTTAGAATTCCAACAATATATGAAATCATATTTTTGGGATGATCAACATTAGAGTGAAGAGATTTTGGATCATATCCATCAAATTTATTTTTGACCTTATCATATAATATATAATCATATATTCTATTATCATATGACATCATCATGATAAAGCCTCATATAATTTGTCATCTGTTCCACATTTTTTACGTAAAGCTTGTCGCCAAGCCTGACTCTTTACCTTAAACATTAAAACTCCAGGCTTCTTAGGATGCTTAGCTTTACAAACCACACCTTCAAAAGTCATGCCGGGCAAAGAACCTTCATTAACTTGATTAAGAAAATCTGTATTCGGTTTTCCTAGATACAACAATTTTGCAATATCTAATTTTCCAAATAAATTTAAAAATTCTTTTGGAGGCAGCAAACCCTTTTTAAAAACATCAACATCAAATAAAACCACATCATGTAATTCATTATTATCATGCAATCCAAATGCCGAATGTTCCCCTGAAAATTCAAAAAAGCAAACAGCACTTTCGATTCGTTCTACCTTCATTATATTAGAAATATCATTATCATATTTATTAATAACTAATTCAATTGCAGACCCTAACATCGGATCGTCAGATCCAAGCATACGATGTCTAGTGCCGAATTTATAAAATCCACGCTTCTTAGACCATTCAGCACGAATTGAACTACCATCAATCTTGTCGAATGCATAAATATCAATATTAACAACCTGAGTATCGATACTTGGATAACATTTCATTTTATAATCCATATTTTAAAATTTAAGAAAGAAAAAAATCAAGAGCGTGATCTAAATCGCGAAGCCAAACTTTCCACCAACGTGATTTCTTAATTGGGGCATTCAAATCTCGATAAGATTTACCATTATATGATTCTAATTTAAATATATCTAGAGAATCTCCGGCAATATCTGACAGAATTGGTTCTGGATTTAATATATTCTTTGGCTTTAATGGTTCGTTTAATAACCACCATGGAGAGGTTTTAGATTCCGAAGATAATAGTTCAAGATGAAGCATAACCATCGGTCTACCTTTAAAACTTTTAAGAACAGCTACGTCTACTATAGCAATTACTTGTCCTGCTTTAACAGATTCACCAACCTTAACTAATGGAGTTACTTCTGCATAATTAAACACACCAGATTCTCCTAAAATCAAAAGAGCCTGTGTATCGTTCCACCAACCACAGGCAGCCTTTTCTCCAGTAAATGGTTCTATTGTGATAACCACACCATCTTCAATTGCTACAACCTCTTGTCCTAATTCACAATATAGATCTAGACCGGTGTGATAATCAAAATTTCTTTCGGTACCAAATCGCCCAGGAGCATCTGGAAACATCGGAGTTTTATCTTTTAATGGCCAATACATTATGATATCATAAACTTCTGATTAAAGTCTGCTATCGTTTTTCTAATCTCGTCATCTACTCTGACAATAGTTTCTTTTATAATCTTATCAGAAATAATATAGAGCGGTTCAGCCATACTACCAGCTATTGCTGCGAGTGTATCAGCATCACCGCCAAGAGAAATTGCATTTCGAATTACATCTTCAAAGTTTTGGCCTTCGAGCAGACACCTAATCGCCTGAGGAACCGTACCTTTACAAGATACATTAAAATGATATTTGGGACGAATCTCGTTCAAAGTTAAAGAGGTTGTATAAGAATAATATCCGTTATCATCAAAATCTTTTAAAACTTTTGCAATCGCATCTTCTTTGTTACTACCATTACGAATTAAATAAATAATTCCCGCAACAACTTTTGCGCCTTTAAGGCTCTCTGGATGGCCATGAGTAAAAATCGAAGCTTCTTCTGCCATCTCATATGCTTCATTTAAAGAGGAAGCAGCCCAACCGCACGGAGAAACTCTCATAGCAGAACCATTACCCCAGCTATTATACGGTTTTGAGTCAGGGGTTGATATCCAATGTGAAAAATTCTTTCCATATCCTTTCCGCGGATATTTATTACAGGTTTCTCTCATATGAGATTCAACAGTTTTACTGCGATCCAACAACCACCGAGCTATTGCAACAGTACAAACAGTATCATCCGTAAAATGTGAACCTTCGATTCCCTTTCCGCCTTCTACAAACAACTCTCCAAAATCTTTAGATTTTGTTGGAGATACTGCAAATTCATGTATTGATCCAATAATATCGCCAATTATTGCTCCTAACATTTATACTCCATTATATAATGATTTCTTTATTAAAGCCTAATCTAAGACTTTCTCCGTCAAAAATTATGTTAGAATCATTTGTAGACAACAAAACTTGTCTCGCATAAAAATAAATATATTTTGTTTCGTCTATAAAATATGTAAAGTTATAACATTCACAGCGATTGTTATCTTTCCAGGTATGGATTCTAAAAAATCTATTATCATTTAAAATACCAGTATTTTTAAATTCAATTCTATTATCTGAACTAAAACCACCAATATCCATTAGTGTCACAAATCCTACATCATAAATTCCAAGATTTGCAGCATGGTGTAAATATGCAATTATCTGATCTACGTTATCAATGTATCCTTTAATCAGATTGCAACTCAAATGAATCTTTTCTAAGGCAGGAAATCCTATAATTCTATCCATAGAAATTGTTTCTTTTCCAAATAATATATCATTTTGTTTATTTTCATAGTGATGACGTGATAACGCAATACTATCAAATAGTTTGTGATTTATCTTTTCTAATGCGAATCCATTTGTATTGATTACAACAAAGGTATTGGGACTAACCGTCTTAACAAAGAGGGCTAATTCATTTAATAAATCCACAAAAAGAGTTGGCTCTCCACCGGTAAAAGATATTTTTTGTAAATCAACAGTTTTGATTATTTCTAAAATAACTTTTTTAAACTTATCAACATTAAAAGAAACATAAGTATTATTAACTGCGCAACAAAAGTTGCAACGCATATTACAAGCATTAGTTATCTGCACATATAAATTAATATAAGGCTTCTTAACCTCGTCTCCACGTTTTGCGTTATTATGAGCACAATATCTATCTCGTATTTTAATCTTTTTATTAAAAATATTGATGTACATTTAACATCGACCACCTGACGCCGATGAAACACAAGGATCTTCGCGTGACCTCAAAAAATTATGAAGATCTTCATGTATCACAGATGCCTCCCTAACTTTCTTTGGCATAGAGATATCTAATGCCTTAATAGCATCGCCTAAATCTTTGGAAGTAATTATACCATCATCAATCATCTTTTGAGTACGGATTAGAAACTTTTCCTCAACCCGTTTCTTCACATCTTTCGTTTCTTTATCCATTATTCGTTTGAAATATTCAATCAAAAAATTAACACTAGTTTGATTCATAATAATTACTCCTAATAAAACCAGATAATGACAACCTGTTTTAAAACAGGTTGTCACCAATGAATATTTTTATCAATTATTTTTCGTCAGCTTCCTGATTTTCAATAATAATACTTAATTGACCACAAGCTGCACCGGCATCAATCTCTGCCTGAGTTGCTACTGCAACTGCGTAATCATATCCTGCACTTTCAAGTTGATTCTTAATATCTTCCATAATTCACTCCTTTATTTATATGAGGTACTCCCCATGATTACACTAAATTAATTCCGTCCACTACACCAGTTCCCATATGATTTTTTTCAGAAATAGCATTAACATTAATTGGAGACAACTTAATAAAGAAAAACTCCGGATCAAAATAACGTCGGAGAGTTTCGATATCAAAATCTGCATAATCTACTAAAGTCATATTTACAGTTGTTTTTAAATGACTCTGTGTTCTAATTGCTCCAAGCTCCGCAATAGACATCTTTCGACCATAAGGAATTAATTCATCTCGTCGATTTTCATCTAAAGAATGTAAAGAAATTTGAAGTGTAACATTATCTTTAATCCAATTAAAATCAGATCCCTTAATGCCGATAGTAGAAATAAAAATATGAATGTTAGGAAATCTAGCAATTAAAATATTAACTGCTTTACGCAGTTCTTTAATATTCAAAAAACCATCTCCCATCCTGGTAACATTAATCTTAAACTCTTTGGCATTAGCAGGGTCACAATCTGGATTTTTTGCCAATACAAAATCTACCTGCCCTACCATCTCCTCTGATGTTAGCAGTTTAATCTTTTTAAGTTGACCAGTTGCGCAGAACTTACACCCAACTGGACAACCCGACATACACGAAATCCCAATCATCCAGCGTTCAGTTCTATCACCGATTTCATTATCATCAAGTTTATTTTGATGACGCCCAACGGCATCTTTGGTATAAAATGGAAGAAAAGTATCCGTTGTTTCAATCGGATACCTGTCTTCAGTATAAAGAGCATATACCGAACCGTTCTTAAAATGTTTAGAACAAATCTCTTTCATTTCCATTCCCCATTCTATATGGCTATTTTATTTTAATCAGATCTCTTTGATCTTATTTTTATTTTACTGTAATATATTTTTTTATAACTACGATATTACTTTAATTATTAACTTTCTATTCATTAATCTTATCATCTACTCCCCAAGAAATATTTACATCAAAATCTTTTGGCAGATGTTTACCGTCAGCAAGCTTGTTTATTAAATTTAATGCCATTCTTACGGCATTTGATCCCAAGTTATAAACCGGATCTCGTATCAAAAACGTGTCGTGAATTTGTGAAATTGAATAACTAGAATCTGAATCTGGAATCGCAACAGATGATGAAAACTTCCCTCTCTTTAAGAAAATTCCCAATCGTAAACGCTATTTACTTTTACCACAAACAACTAAGTTACCCGCTATAATCTTGTTTCCTAATATATCTTGAGTTTCATAGCATGGAAATTCACTCTTCATCACTATACTCTAAAGAATTAGTTACTCCAGCTTTGAAATCAGCAGGAAGGGTTCCGTTTGATTTTAATGACTCAATCAATTCCAATGCTTTTCTAATCTTTCCATTTTCTAAAGAAAACAATGGATTAGAAACAATAATTACAGACTGCATTAGATTTGAATTCTTTCCAATAGCAGATTTTTTAATAGCAGAATCGATTGTTTTAGTTTTTCTATTAAACTTAACTCCATACTTGGCAATTGTCAAAGTATTCTTATTTTCTTTAATAAAGACTCCACAAGAAAATGGCTCACCACATGTTTGGCCTCTATAACCATAAACAACAATATCTCCCGGTTTTAATGGAAATCCAAAATAATCAACGATTGCGCCTTTTGGATTTTTATATGTTTGCTCGCTCAATAAGACTCCTTACAATGCTTTCGGTAACTGGTTTGGCTAAATCTAAATCAAATGCTACCTTTGGAGATATAATCTTATACTCAGAATGCTCATGTGATAGTTGAACTTTAATATCTGATGATACAGTTATTTCAAAAATTTTTATTTTATATACTCTATTTCTTCTTGGAAGAGGAGACTCCATTTCTCCTCTAAGGAAGATATCAATAATTTCAGTCTCTTTGATTCCTGTCTCCTCATATAATTCCCTTACAACCGCATCTATTGCGGATTCTCCTGGATCAATTTTTCCCCCCGGAAAACACCATAAACTTGGATAAGAAAAATCTTCTACATCACGCTTTAAAAATAAAAATAATTTTTTGGTAGTTTTAACTACCGCAATAACAGCTTCTATCTCAATCATTTATATCACCAAATAAAATTGTAAATATCTCATTTGATAAGAAACCAAGCCAACATTGTTATACAGAGTGATGTCAAAGGATCCATTCCGCAACATATTAAAATCAGCCAAAAAAACAAATATTTAATCATTATTCAAAAACTCCTTAAGTTTTAAAATCCTGGTATCAATCGCAAACTATTCGCAATTTCGGTAACATTATCTGGATCTACATCGATATCAAACAAACTATAAACGATACTATATTTTGCTAATGCCATTTTAACCGATTCCTCAGTGTGTTTTCCCCACCATCCATCTATTTCTCCGACTGGCAATCTTAAACGAGCACAATGAGATTGTACAGCCTTTATCCTACTTTGTCTATTAAAGTCAACATTCAAAAGATCTGGCGCCTCTATTGCTGCTTTTATATTTATATATTCAGATAGCTTTCTCCATGGAAAAGCAGGACCTGGATCAGATTTTCTACCCGGAGAGATATGCTCATGACCAATTACATTTTCAGGAAGAATTTTATAAATCTTCATCCAATCTAAAACTTGCTTACAAGTTGCCTCAACCTGCATTTCTGGATAAGTTGCCCAATATGTGTTTTTCCATGCGGCGCGATGATCTGCGCATTTAACACATTTTTGTTTTGTAACTACTCTAACTTTCCCATTTTTAAATTTTTCATCACGATACCATTCAGAATCACCTTGTAATAATTCAGGATAATTAGCTGACTTATAACGATAAATATTGTGTGGAGATTTCTCAGGCAATAATCCAGTAGCCCATCCGAAGTTTACAATCTCTATTCCAAGAGAGTGATTATTAATTTCTGATAGCCCTCCCCATTGGCTTACTCCTGCGTGCCAACCCCTATTACCATCATCCAAAAATCTACATAACGTTCCATCTCTTTCCGCTGTAATATGTACAGAGAAGTTTTGTTTTTCTAAAGCATTGTAACATTGGTCCCAAGAAAATCCCGCTGTATAATGCAAGACTATTACCCACGGAGTCCTATTCCAACCTGATGAATATCCATGAGTAAGTAATTTTTCTATAGTAGTCATAGCTACCTCCGTACAAATATTATACGTTAATAGCATAATCTAATCTAGATCGCTTCACCCATGTTTACTTTTATATTCCACCAATTATGTGATAATCATAATATGCACATTATACTTTAATGTCTTTTGTTGAGTATTTTGCTGACCAATCTATCAGTAAAATTATGTCCATAAAAATATCCTAAACGAAGTTGTTTATTTCCATATTGAATTTGTGCACATTTTACATCATCATATGTTCTTCCATCTGCTACAAACCGAACAGGTCTATACTCAACATCTTCGGCTTTAATATCAATCTTAGAAGATCCAGGCAACACCATTGGTGTAAAACTTAAACTATGTGCATTACTTGGTGTCACAATTAAATTTTTATTTAGAGGATGCACAACTGGCCCCCCGGCAGATAAATTATATCCAGTAGAGCCCAAAGCTGTAGATATAATCACTCCATCACAGACCATCTTTTCTACCAATATTGAGCCATCAATCTTAATTGATACCCTTACAGTTTGTCCCGATGACCTTTCTATATAGGCATCATTAACTGCTGATTCAACAATCCCATTATCCATTGTCATTGTTAAAATTGGAAACTCTTGTACCATCCAACTTCTACTTTGGAGAATATTTACATAACGATCTTGCAATCGATCCAAGGAATGTTGTTTAACTTTTACATCATTTAAAAGAAATCCAAAATTACCAGCATTAATTGGAATATAAGTTTTATCTAATCCGTATTCTTTAATGACACCAAGTAAACATCCATCTCCTCCAACTACCACAATGGTATCTGGATCTTCCACCAAAGTCGAATCAGCTGCTGCAATCACAGAGCGATAAAGAGATTCAACCATTATATTCTTACTTTTAATAATCATTTTAAAACTCCGTCAAGCTGCTTTACCCCCAGCTTTTCTTCAACAGGTTTTTCATCACTCATAATCAATCATCTATCAAACCATAGTGGGGCACCATCCTCTCTGTCTTTAACCGCCTTAATTGCCGTTCTTAACAAAGGAATATCTTCTGGTCCGTGATAAATAATCACATTTGGGTGAAGGTAATCTTTATTCCACGGACAAGAAACCATAATGCCCAAACCTCGTTGTCTAGATTTCAACCACTCATCCATAAATTGAGGCCAATCATCAACTAAAATTTTTCCATAGTGAGCTGATTTATTTCTGGTAATTGTAATTGGAACATCTGGAAGGTGCTCCGCACACCATTCTACTTTTTCAGACCAAGCACGAGGCTTGTTAACTGGTCCTTGACTTAAAACTTCAAAAGTAAATCCATATTCACGAATTACTTCCATAATTTCAAATCCTGACTTTACCTTGGGTAAATTCCGCCACCAACCCGGGATCCGAGTAATTAATTGACGCCTAGCCTCAATGTGCCTTGGCAAAGACTCTCTTTTTTGCACCAAATCTTTAATCTGCAACCACTCTTCTTTCGAAGAAAGTGGCTCCAAATCTCTCATAAAAGCCGAATCATAGTCAGCCATTGTACCATCTAAATCCAATAAAGCTCTCAGCATTTATTGCTCCTAAAATTAAGATAACTACGAAAGTTATTGCTTCTTGAAAATATTATTTACTACAACAGATTTTTATATAGTTTATAAATGATAAACCAAATCTGTTGAATTATATCTTCTCGATTCATTTTCTTTCCGAAGCTTCTGCATAATTCACTGAAACAGATCCATATTAAAAAGTATAAAAGATTTTATACTTTCAGTAGCAGTATCTAATACCTCTTCTGTAGAAAGAATTATAGAATGTTCAAATTCTGGCAGAGGGTGTTGGATCGGAATATCAAATAACAATCGCTCCTTACCAATATGACGCTTTAATTCACTAATTTCAGGTGCATAAAGTAGGCGTCTCTTAGAGTGAATCCATTCTGGTGGATTTTTGCCTCTATCGCATACTAGTATAAAATTACATTCAACTGCTTGAGCGTAAAAATTATGAGGCAAATTATGTTTTTTCTTGCCATAAATTTTTAACCAATTAAAACGCGATGATACAGTCATCATATTACATGGCGTCATATTATAAAACAAATTAGATAATTTCACTTCTTTATATAAAGCTTTTATTTTTTCAGATTCCATTTGGATTATTCCTTTAAATCTGTAATTTCTTGTCTAGCAGCTACTATTAATTCTATTAAATCAATTTGCCCCTTTAAAGCGTGTTTTATATTTTCATATGCCAATTCTTGATCTGGAAACAAATTTCTTGCAGTTTTTAACATGGGAAGAATATATTTTGTGCATTCCTCCATATACTCAATTTGCTTATCAATGGAAAATACCTGAGGCATAGTCTGAAAATTATGCACTCTATCACATCCTTTGACGATCGACGAAATAGGATTGGAAGCCATATTAAGATAATACTGTCGAACATCTTGTTCGTCATCATGAAATTCTCTGGTTAATAACATTACAGATTCAGATACAATTGTGCCGAATTTAGAACGAATGGTTTCAACAGGGACTTTATAATCCTCTATGATATCATGTAATAAACATACAACAAAGACCGCCTCTTCATTTCGTAATTTTGGCAAAGTTCTCGCGTAATGTGTAAGAGAAATTTGATGATGAAATTCTGGAGTCACCCCATCTTTTCTTATACCATTATGATAAAGTGACGCAAACTCTAATGCTTCGACAGCTTTATAATATTCTTTTCCCAACAAAAAGGCTCTAATTCGTTCACGATGGATCAAGTATCTAGACTCTTCCATTATCACTCCTTCTGTTAAGTGATGGAGCAGGCGACTGGACTTGAACCAGCAACATCCGACTTGGAAAGACGGTACTCTACCAATTGAGTTACACCTGCATATAAGTTATGTTACTATCATTAACTCTGAATTACAAAATATATTATTAATTTGAATAATTATGAGGATTTAATTTTATGAATATTAATGATCATCTTACAATCTTATCTAAATCTCTATTAATTATGAAACAATCAGACGCTTCAGATACAATCCACAATCTAATTGTAGAATACGCTTCTGAATCAGATCATGGCAAAGACCCCTGGGTTGTAAACATTCAAAAATTAACCTTAAAAAACAAAAATTTTAGAACTACCGAATGGACAGGTGATCATCTTCAAATGACTTTAATGTCTATTAAACCTGGTAATGATGTTGGCTTAGAAAAACACACAAAGGCAGATCAGTTTTTAAGAATCGAAAGTGGAAAAGCCAAAATTGTAATGGGTTCATCCAAAAATTCTTTAGATCAAGAATGGGAAGCTGAAGATGATTTTGCAATTTTTGTTCCATCTGGAACATGGCATAACATTATAAATATAGGAGATGAAGATCTAAAGCTGTATTCAATATATTCTCCATCAGAACACCCTCCTGGCACCATACACAAAACTCAACAAGATGCAGAAAAAGAAGATGACTGAGAATTAAATATATTTAAATTATGTAAAAAATCATCTTCATCTTGACCATAAATTTCATCTAAAACCTGCTCCGCAGATATAACGACTAATAAATTATAGTACAGCCTCCATTCCTCATCCGGCATAACTGGTGGCTCAGAGCATATTACTGCTCTGAAAAAAACAACACCATCTCCTGATACATTTGGAGCTAAAGCTATTTGAGATTTTCCAAACTGAAAAAGTAACGGATTATCACTAATAATTGTCAAAAAATTTAATTTGAAAAGTTGTTCTATTAGTTTAGAATACTCATTCGTTGTTGCCCTAATGCTGCCTAAACGATTATACAAAAATGAATCAAGTGATCTATTTTTAAGACTTGGATGAATTTTGCAAACATTCGGAGTATTCAACATTCAATCCTCGACAAATCATCTGGTTAGGGCATTAGGAATCAAACCTAAAATAATGGAGCCAAAATCCATTGTGATATCAATTTCACTATACCCCAATATTTATTTCACAATCCAACTCCATCGCTTTCGGTTAAATAAATAAGATATATCTTCTTGATGCTCATACGCTTCTTTCTCTGCTCGAATTTTATAATAAGATTCTTCACCATTACAACCTTTAATTAGTCCAACTAAATAGTCCCAAAAATATAAAAAAACAAATCCAAAAATTAATGTTTCTAAATATTGCTGAAAGTGAATCATTTCATGATTTTTCATTTCAACCGTTAACTTCTCACTAGCAAATATGAATGGAAACAATGTTATTGCACTTATATTTAATGGTAAAATATAACTTAAATATACTGGAACTCTACTATCCTCTATAAAAATAGGCTGCATCATAATCTCCTTATATTAACCAGGATTAATAATATGTTTGGATAACTAGGTTTATACTAATAATGTCAATGTCAAAACCGAAGCGATATCATTTTATCATATCCTAGTGGCTTATAAAAGTTCTATTTCAAATATCAATCTTTCTTTAATAAGATTAGGCAACTTATCAAAGATCTCAGGCATATATCCTTGATTTAATATTTTATTGATTTTTGAATCTACTACTGTATAAAGTGTTCTCTTATCAAGATTATATTTATCTGGGCCTCTGATCCAGAACTTAATATCACCTAGATTATAGCAACATTTAGAGTCGTCTTTATATACTATCGGCCAATCTTTTTCAAGACGTTCCGATAGCCACACAAATTTTAATTCCCGCTCTAGTTGATCTGAAAATGCTTTCATTTACTGTGGTCCTACTTAATTAGATGTAAATTAAACAATAAAATATCTACAACATCTTTTGGAAAATTCACTATTGCATCTTCAATATTCATTATTATTGTTCCAAATTCATTAGTAACATAATTAGATACATCATAACTTACACATAATGGGCGACATCTGATACCTGTATCACGACCACAGCAAAACAACATCTTACCATTATTATTTACCACCAAAAAAGATAAAATATATTCTTCTATTTTAAATGAATAGTTGCATTTAACATGGTTTTTTATTACCATCTGTTGCTTTTTGAGCATGGGAGACTATAGGTTTCCCATCTGCATAAAACAAACCATCGGATTTCCAAAGAAAGCCCTTACGGTTTATCTGCTGCTGTCGCACCCAATAGGGGACTAAAAATAGGTCAAGTTTAAGATTGGAAGCTGCATTTAAATCTGCATCCATTGTGTTTCCACATCGATTGCAGCAAAACGTCTTTCCTTTTCTATTTGCTTTGCGAACCCAGCCACAGAAACTACAGCGTTGAGAACGGAATTCATTCGGAATCTCGGAGAGTTGAAAACCTTTCTCTTCTCCGAGGCGAACCAATTTATCTTTGATTAACGTGTATTTCCAGTGACTTAAGTATCTTGTATTTTTATTTTTGAAGCGGATATTCTTTATCTTTTCTAAACGAACCTCTTTAATTCCTGCGAAGCTAAGCTGATTAAGGCTCCAGTTTATGTAGTTCTTCCGATGCTCCTGCGCTTCCGCAAAACCATTAGAACCCTTTTTTCTTAAGGATAATTTATGCTGAATCTGTTTTAGAGTATGACCATGATTGCAAGGTTTTGTTATGGAGCCATTACTTAAGGTTAACGTAGTTAGGATACCTTGGTCTGCACCAACTGTTTCGGTGCCTGACTGCTTCGTCTCTTTAACGTCGAACATTAACCAGAGGTTGTCCTTAGAGAGTCGAACGCTATTCTTTAAGGTGCCTCGGCTGCTCCATTTCTTGAAAGGCTTCGTATGCTTTATGGGCATCTTGATACTGCGTTTATCCCCAATGGAAGAAATCCTAATGAAATCAAATGTTTTCGCTGTATCGGAGAGGTCAACGAACCTGCTGTCTAATTCAAGATTTGCATTGATTGCGTTCGGCTTAATCAACGCTTGTCTGTCAATTTTTGATTGCAGCTTACCAGTTAGCTCACCCTTTCTCTGGAGCTTATTAAGCATCCATAACTGCTTCTGCCTTTTCTTGCAGGCTGCTTTTAACATCATAATTGCTTGCTTTCCAGCGGATTGCTTAAGCCTTGCGGAAAGATTTGTGTCAATCTGTTTTAAAAAGGTTGTCGGAAGCAGAGATTTCATATCAAGCTTATTCTTACTTTGGTCAAAATCAAACTCTGGAATGCCGTGAAGCCAAGCATAATTTATAATGCTTTGAAGAAGTTGCCTATATTCATCGACAAACAGAGAAATCTCCTTGCGCTTCTCTGCATTGGAAAATTTAAGACTGTGTGATGTGGATCGAATCATTATTTAATTCTGTTATAAGCTTTTCCGTATTTTGTTTTGAACGTCGCTTTCCATATATTCTTGCGCAGAATGACGTAACCAAAGAAACAAAGTCTTGCATTAAATCATCTTCTGCCTCGACAACTTCATTGATAATAACGATTTCACCAGGAAATAATGTTTTGATATACTCAAATCCGAAGCGTGTCAGCCTATCTTTGTGTTCCACAACGATTCTGGTTGCTCTGTTTTGAGCTAAGATCTGCTGTAACTTTGGTCTGCTATCATTTAGTCCACTTGCAGTTTCTTTTACAACTTCATTTACAATCCAGCCATTTGCAGCACAAAACTGAGACACTCTTTCTGCCTGCGAATCAAGATTGCTTTTATTTTCTGAAGATGAAACTCTTGCATAAACTACTGTATGCGGTTTTTGCTGTCTGGATTTTTCATCTGGAATAACAATTGTTCCTGTTGAAAGCTGATATGCTCTATCTATTCCCCCACTCTTAAATATTTTCCAAGCAGACTTATATTGGATTCCCTGTAATTTTGCCCATGTTGAAAGTTTCATAACTTATAAGAATATAATAATAATAGTAGAAAATAACTATAAAATGCAATAAAAGATAAATTCAGTTACGATACTTATCCATAATATTAGATAAAAATATCTTTTAAATTTCTTTATTTTATAAGATCATATGCCTCAGCATGGCCATATCTAAGTCCATCTTCTCCATTAGAAATTTGTCGCCTTGCCTCAATATATTTTTCTTTAATTTTAATAACAAGCAAATTATCTGCACCATACTTATCATAAAGCTGCTTAAATAACTTAGCTAAAATCAAACTTTTTTGATGATAAAAAATATCCTTCTGTTCCATATTTAACACCTCTTTTCCTTATTACTATACATTATTACTTCTTTGATTTCCAACCAGGAGGCGCCTTACATGCAGGCTTATTTCTGGGAAAGGGATTAGGCTGCTTTAATTCCTCAACAATCACTCCCCATTTAATGAGAGTGGATCGAGACGCATACCTAAAAGTCATCACACATTCTGGGGAAGTATTGCGCCTATTGAAACTAGCCCTGATTACTTTCATAGAAACCTCTTCTCCAAATCCTGTACCTATATCATACTGACCACTAACTGGTTGATCAAAAAAATTTCTTGTTTGTGAAAATTCTTTTGTCGAGGTTGATGTCAAGGTTGAATGAGGATTGTTTGTAGAGCATAAAACTTCTGATATAGAATCGTATTGCGACTCATCTGTCCGAATTTTTTGAATATATGGTTCAGTATATTTTATTGGTAATGGAAAATTATTTGGCCACGCCCAAGGATAACTTGGCGCAGGATTTAAAGGATAACTTGGCGCAGGATTTACATACCAATAATTATATTTACGCTCTTCATCATAAACTGCAACACCTATCACACCAACATTTTCTATATCTTTACCCATTTTAGATGAATAAGACTCTTCTTTTTTACAAAAATTAAAACACGCTACATCCTCATCCGTTCTGCGCCATCCCTTGATATCAATAGATTCATTTCCATTCAAAATATATCCACGAATTTCTAATCCAGCCTCTTCCCCGTTCATAACAGAAAGTCCATCTACCGAAACCACCACTTCTTTTCTAAGATATGAAAGATTTTTAATACGTAAAATATAATTTCCGTCCTCTGGAGTTTCAAAATATTGAACGTTATTATGAGTATATTTGACCAATGATTCTGCTAAAGCTTTTCCTAAATAAATTATTTCTACTGAAACTGAGTCCATATCATTCTCCTTGATTTCATGATATCCTAACGATACCACAGCTTGTTTAACAGCAGAGTCAATCACGGGAGATGTTTTAGATTCTATTTGATATTCTTTTAATAGATCAATAGCTTCCATTGCCGCTGGCGTCATCGATATAGTTAAAATCTTATTGTTTCTGGTTTGTTTCATACTTTGCAATCTCTCCTCAGCATGACTGATGCTGGTACAATAGTAATACTATATCATTTTAATAAAAGCAAGACTAAAGTAAAATAATTTTATTTAGGATACCATTCGCCACGGCTATAGATAAATTTATGTCCTTCCACCAGATTTTTCATAAAATTATCCATTTCATTTCCGCCTAATAAGTATCGCTCACTTACAGATTGATTTCCTCTGATAATAATATAATTATCATCAATTGCCTCAATAATGCAATCACGTCGATATTTTACACCAAGATCACATCCAACTATGATATCTCCAACTCGTGGGGAGCAAATTTTAAATAATCTCCTAATCCTTAAACCTACTATGTACAAGATACGATATTCATAATTTTGGTTAACTCTCTTACTTATTCTCTTATTTATAATAAACATTATATTCCCTTAAATAAAAATTTACTTCGACCAAGCCGTGGCATAAATCTCTTCAACTAGTTTTTCAATCTTATCCTTATCTGGTTCTTTTGGTAATACAGATCTTCCGCTCCGCACAATATCATCTAATTCTTTTCTATGTTGTTCTGCCCAAATAATTAACTCATCATAACTTAAAGCACCGCCTCTAATTGCTTTAAGTTCTTCTCGATCTGGTCTATATACTCGCACTACACCTTCTTCTAAGATTTCTTTACCCATTCGAAGTAAACGTACTAAATGCATAGCATGCTTAGTATCGAATTTGTATTTCATTTCTAATTCTGCTCTAGCGGGATTTCTATCTTTAATCCATCTTTCATATGACTTCCATTCTTTCTTGGCTGTAGCATATCGTTTCTCCTTTCTTAACTCTTCCATAAAATCACTACCAAACCCAAGCTCAGAACCCATGACTAATAGTGCATTCTCTTTAATATCCAACCAACTATCAGCTTCTACGTCATAAACTATTCCCGCACTTTTAGCTAATATACATAGTAAATTTGCAACTCCCTCCCAAAATACCTCCTGGTATTGATTTCCGGATTCTAAAAGCCAAGGAGCAAACGCCTCGATATTAACCTCTGAAAAACGGAGCACTGCATTCATCTGATCTGTACTAATCAATCTAGCTTCTGTTAATCCAAATTCAGCGCGAGTAGGTGGCGCTTTTGGCGGGTCATCCAAATATCGCTTATGAGTTTTGATTCTCTTAAGCTGAGACATAGCATAACCACCAAAACGAGCGGAGGCATAATTAGAAAGAAATAAATCTCTATTATCTCTTAATAGCTTACCCTCTACCGTTTGAATTTGAATATGCCTATCATCAACAAAAAGTAATTCAATTACATTTGGATTAGACTGAGAGGCCAAAGAAACAAACTTTCTTAACCCAAAAATAATTCCCTCCTCATCTGCTTCTGGTATCTCATCTACTTCACTCACCCGACCAGTCAGTCCATCACCGGTCCACACCGCCTGTTGGAAGTTTTTAAATGGAGAAAGCAACTCACTCTTCGGCTCAACTAAAATGCCTTTATAATCAAAATCAGATTCAGATGTATCGGTTCCATAAGATCTAGAACCCGCTAATGATAATAGGATTGTAGAAGATTTAATATCAAATCTTTGATTAGAAAATGTTGGAAATTTAAAATCCATATAAAATCTTAGCCTCTAAAATATGAAAAGGAGCTGCACCCCTTGTATCTTGACATAATAAAAATGCAATCATCGGATTTCGTATAGAATCTGGAAACCAGATATCGACAATAGTATATATACCTTCTGCTCTTCTTTTTATTTCTGTTTCTGTATAATACATACTGCTAGAAGGACTAATTCCTCGTGGAAACAATTTATTATTTTTAGGATGTGGCAAACAATAAACCTTCATACCTATTTTATAGGGTTCCGCTATTGTCCCTATTGGTTTCCATTCAACTTCCGTTTCATTCACCATTACATTATCAAGAATAGGATTAATCATTTAATGAAATTTCAGGCCAACATTCAGAACAATATGCTCCCACATATACTACTGGCCACCGGCTCTTTTCTCTACCGCTCTTGTACATAGCATCTTCACTGTATAATTTCCCGCATTCCACACACGTTCCATGTGTTCTTAAGTTAACCTTTCGACCATCTTCTCGTATATAAAATAACTCAACACCTGTAATGGCACAAACCTGAATTTCACCATCTGTATCTTTACGTTCATCTCGAATCATTTCTAAGTTATAATCTTTACTTCCATGCTTAAATCGCCTCACAGGTTCTGGAGTTATTGTCTCAACAGTAATTGTACCCATATCTTGCTCCTTATCATTTAAGTTAATATCCGTCTCTCTCCAAGAGGTTGCCTTTGGAATTCCTGGAATTACAATTAAATCATTTACCCACAATGCGTTCGCAAACTCCACTACATGATGAACCATCACACCAGATTGCATAGCAATAATTTGATGCGTTCCAATTTCAATACTAGATAATAATTCATCATGTGATATGGTTCCGCGATAAATTGCTTCTATAATCATAGAATCTTTCTTATAAAGTTTTTGAAGATCTGGAGGAAGTAAAAAAGTCATCATAAATGTCTCACCAACATCATAAACCATTCTCTGTGGGGTATTCATTCTTCATCTCCTAAATAGAGTTTCGCTTCATGTTCGGCATATACCAGAGCATTAATGGGAATTTGTAATATCTTGGCGGCAATCCATTTTGATATCGCATGCGAGTCGTTATTTAAAATCTTAAATCCAAGGGCCGCCAAAGTCTTATCATGTAAAGATAAATGTTTAATGGCATCTGCTTGTCTTCCTTTAGTTGGCAGCGAATCAATTTTATTCTCAAATATTAATTTTTGTAACGATACAAATTCTTGTTCTACTTGCGCTTTATCTACAAAATACTTTTCCATTAAAGGAATAACAAAATTTATCGTTTCCCAATCTAAACCTCGCTTATAAAAGTGTTTTTTCATATCCTCAATAGAGGTCCAATTTCCAAACCAAGCCATTTTACGAACTCGATCTTCGGTCATTTGATATTTTAATCGATGAATTTTAAGATACTCTTCTGCTTTAATCTTAACCAAAAAAGCTCCGTTATCACACCAAGCAACAACCCCTTCTCTTCCACGCCAACCAGAAACCTCATCTTTAAGAGAATTAATTTCATATGATAGATCTGAGAAGCTAACGGCTTCTACTCCAGTTAAACTTGAAATCTCTTGCGAAGCAGAAATGGTTCCTTCGAAGTCTGGAAGTTTATCATCATAAAGATTCATCCAACCTAATGAAGTAAGTTTCGCTTCACTATATTCTAATACAATACGATTGTCCGGTGAAGTGTATTCAAAAAGAAGAGACTTACCAGTAAATAGATTTGAATCTAATAACGCCGGATACTTTTCTTTAACTAAAGACATTACCGGTACTTCAAAACCGTCTGCTAAAATATGTGATCCACGAGTTCTAAAGTTTACGCATCCTTTGATTATAGAACGAATGATTAAAGATCCGTCCATTTTTTCTGGAAATTTTACATTCCCTGATTTTAAATAATTATGAAACTTTTGAATATCACTCGGTCTTTCCGAGTAATTAAAAAATTTGGGAAAAGATGAACTTACAATTTGGCCGGACTCATCTAAAAGTAAACTTCTTAGATGTAATTCATTATCCACCCACTCATGTTTAGATTTCTTTGGACCAACTAAATAATATAGATGATTATTCCAGATTCTTTCTGAAATATTAAAATCATCTTTATTGATTTCTTCAATATTAATATACATAAAAGAATCCTAATGAATAAATTTTTTAAAATTAATCTAAGTAACCAAGAACTAGATGATCTTTTTTAAGAATTGTTTTTACAATCTTCGTCAATCACTCCAAATTTTATAACCAACTATTGCAATGATAATAGATAATACGATAGAATACCAAAGAGGCATTCCTCCGATAAAAAACATAAGATAAAACATCCAAAAAGGCATAATATATGATCGAGTGATGAATGACGAAATTACAGAAATTAAATAAATTGTTTTTCTAACATATGGATTATAATACCACTCATCTTCTTTGTTAAATTGATCACTCATAATCCCTACCTTGCACCTGAATAATACAACTTGTATACACCCCTCTTCCATTGAATGGAGACATTCTCCTGATTTTAATCCATTATAATAAGTAAAATACTCCCACTTTATGGATTTTCCTTATTGTCGTGCATCTTGCCAACGAGCTATCATTTTTTTGATATGCTCTTCCGAAACGCCATGAGTATTTCTTTTAGCAGCTTCTTTGGGATCTGGATGCGGCAAAGTGACATGAGCCACAATATACCCCGCTTCTTCTGCCTCACGAGCATACTTGCCCCACTCTTTTCGAGTTGTATTAGTATTATCACAGATAACAATCGGAATACCATCTAACAATGACTTTCGAAAGGCTTTATAATTTGCATTATGATAGATTCCAAGCTTACTTAGATTGTATTTGTATTCACCTTCTTTTATAAAATATTCATCAGTAGAATGAATCGCGGCACAAATTTCCGGCTCAATATCATTATCATCGTCATCGTCAAGATGTTCAGAATAATAACCATAATATACAACTGAATTTTCTACCCAAAATCTTCCCTCTCCTCCTATAAAGATTCCGGAAAATGGTGCTGATTGAGCAATAATACGAGCAATAGTGGATTTCCCCGAACCAGGAACTCCTCCAATAATAAAGCAAACATTCATGGAATGCATCTCCTTCATCAAAGATGTCACTCTGATGATTATTTTTTTAAATTAATAAATTGATCAAAAACTAATGCAACATTTTTATGATGATATTTCAGAATCTAACAATACTTTAGATGCACCTAAAGATTCTAATTTTTTAATCACATCATCAAGATTACCAATAAACTCATAACACGATTCCATTAATGAAAATCCACCAGTTATCTTTTCAATAAACAGATCTTTTCCTTGAGAATCAGATATGCAATGTTCATTATCCCAAATACTTCTCTCCCAAATGTAAACATACTTATCTTCCAATAATGGATAGAAAACATATCCAGAAAGTGGTCCACCAGAAATCCAGGGTCTAATTGAATTTTTTAAATCCGCTTTGCTTGGGATCTTTTCAACTATAACGGAATCTGTTATCTCCCAATCTTCACCAGTATTAGTGGTAATCACAATCAATCTATCCTTGCTTTCAAACACATGATGTGTATATCTCAAACTATCTATGACTTTAGAACGCCTTTTGAAGATTTCACCTGGATAGAGATCTTTCAAATACTTTTTAATATCATCAGTCATATCAGCTCTCACATTATTAATTGCAATTCTAATTTTACCACAATCATCGCTATATTTTTCATAACCTATGTTAACAAGATACGCATATAATATTGGAAAACTTTTATTAGAACAATCAATAACTATAATTGTTTCTCTAATATCATTACATTTGAATAATTCTTCCTTCACTTCTTTTGGCAAGTTGCAACCTTCAACATATGGAATCATAATTACTTATCAACAAAAATATAAAAAGGTTGTATTTTAAATTTATTCATTTATTCTCCATTATACATTTGATATGCAGCTTTTAATTCTGGTTGATATTTATCTATATTCTCTTTATTAGATAAATAAATATCCATCGCAGTAGAAGTATAATCTCCTTGAGACCCATATCGCGCAATCAAGCTTCCTCCCAAAATTCTGCCAGGGCAGTAATATAGATCGTATTTATCTTGATAATTTCCGAGGAAAATACAGCTGTCGCAATCGTGCTCATGATATTTAGGCATTTAAGCTCCTATAAATTTTCTACGTTTATAAATGTTCTAACAGAAATCTTGATTTTCTTAAGTTTATATATTCTTTTATCTGGTGGTGGATAAAATGAATTATGTCTTGGATTTGAAGAAGAAAAATGATCTGCTAGGTCTGCTCGTTCTACATCTAGCCATCTATCGCCAAAAAAAGAAGTTGTGAAATCCGGGTCATTCACAACCCAACGGGCGTATCTATTTGTTTTTGCATTGTAATAAACCCAACACACTCTCTCTATTTTGATTTCCATTTTATACCTCATCATATTTAAAGAGTTATAATCTATATCAATTCCAATCTTATCTGAGGTCCTTTCCAATTACATCCATATTGTATATCACCGATTTCTTCTGTTCATCGGTTAACATCTCAAATATCTCCGAGAAGTCTCCGGATCCAGTAAATAATTTGATTTGATTTTCAACAGCATAATCGATCATCTGAGGAAACAGAGACAGAATAAGATTGAAGATGTGTTCTTCGGAAGAGGCTCTAGCCGCATAGTCAGCAGCATAAGCGACATAAGCGGCAATATCATAAACGGCATAATCAGCATCAACACAAGCAGTATCAGCAGCATAATAAGCAGCGGCAGCAGCAGCATTAGCAGCGGCAGCAGCATTAGCAGCGGCAGCATCAGCAGCATAAGCAGCATCAACCGCATATCCATCCAAATACATCTTAGCAACTTCAACAGCTTTTCTTGGTCTTAAATCTTTCGGATATTTCTTTTCAAATATAGGCAGAACATCTGCGGCAACTGTATAAGCAATCAATACGCATAAATATTTAGGAGGATTAATGAAGTAAACCAAATTCTTTGATAAAATCATTTCCAACTCCCAATTACATCCATATTGTATATCACCGGCTGCTTCTGTTCATCGGTTAACATCTCAAATATCTCTGAGAAATCTCCAGGTCCGGTGAACAACTTGATTTGATTTTCAACAGCATAATTGATCATCTGAGGAAGCAGAGATAGAATAAGATTAAAGATGTGTTCTTCGGAAGAGGCAAGAGCTGCATAATCAGAGGCATAAGCAGCAGAAGCAGCAGAAACAGCAGAAATGACATTAGCAGTATAATAAGTAGCATCAGCGGCATTAGCAGCAGCATAAGCATAAGCAGCATAAGCAACATGAGCAGCATTAGCAGCATCAGCAGCACAATAAACAGCATCAGCAGCATAATAAACAGCATCAGCAGCATCAACCGCATATCCATCCAAATACATCTTAGCAACTTCAACAGCTTTTCTTGGTCTTAAATCTTTCGGATATTTCTTTTCAAATATAGGCAGAACATCTGCGGCAACTGTATAAGCAGTTAATACGCATAAATATTTAGGAGGATTAATGAAGTAAACTAAATCTCTTGATGAAATCATTTCCAACTCCCAATTACATCCATATTGAATATCACCGATTCCTTCTGTTCATCGGTTAACATCTCAAATATTCCTGAGAAATCTCCGGGTCCTGTGAATAACTTAATTTGATTTTCAACAGCATAATTGATCATCTGAGGAAGCAGAGATAGAATAAGATTAAAGATGTGTTCTTCGGAAGAGGCAAGAGCTGCATAATAAGCGACATAAGCAATTTTAACAACAGCACAAGTAGCCACAGCATCAGCAGCAGCATAAGAAGCATAATAAGCAACATAAGCAACATAAGCAGCATAAGCAGCATTAGTATCAGCAGAATCAGCAGCATAATAAGCAGCATAAGCAGCATCATAAGCATCAGCAGCATTAATCGCATATCCCTCCAGATACATCTTAGCAACTTCAACAGCTTTTCTCGGTCTTAAATCATCTGGATACTTCTCTTCAAAGATATGCAGAACATCTGCGGCAACTGTATAAGCAGTTAATACGCATAAATATTTAGGAGGATTAATGAAGTAAACCAAATTCTTTGATAAAATCATTTCCAACTCCCAATTACATCCATATTGTATATCACCGATTTCTTCTGTTCATCGGTTAACATCTCAAATATATCTGAGAAGTCTCCAGGTCCGGTGAATAATTTAATTTGATTTTCAACAGCATAATTGATCATCTGAGGAAGCAGAGATAGAATAAGATTAAAGATGTGTTCTCCGGAAGAGGCTTTGGCTGCATAATAAACGGCACTAGCAGCAGCATTAGCAGCAGCATAAGCATCAGCAGCATTAACAGCAACAGCAGCATAATGAGCAATATAAGCAGCAGCAGCATTAGCAGCATAATAAGCAGCATAAGCAGCATTAACAGCATCATAAGCAGCATTAGCAGCATCATAAGCAGCATTAGCATCAGCAGCATATCCATTTAAATACATCTTAGACGCTTCAACAGCTTTTCTTGGTCTTAAATCCTTCGGAAAATGCTTTTCAAATATAGGCAGAACATCTGCGGCAACTGTATAAGTAATCAATACAGATAAATATTTAGGAGGATTAATGAAGTAAACCAAATTCTTTGATAAAATCATTTCCAACTCCCAATTACATCCATATTGTATATCACCAATTTCTTTTGTTCATCAGTTAACATCTCAAATATTTCTGAGAAGTCTCCGGATCCGGTGAACAACTTGATTTGATTTTCAACAGCATAATCGATCATCTGAGGAAGCAGAGATAAAATCAGGTTGAAGATGTGTTCTTCAGAAGAGGCAAAAACTGCATGATCAGCAACATAAGAAGCAGCGTAAGAAGCGGCATAAGCAGCGGCATTAGAAGCATAAGCAGCGGCATAAGCAGCATAAGCAGCATTAGCAGCAGCATTAGCAGCATTAGCAGCAGCATTAGCAGCAGCATTAGCAGCATTAGCAGCATTAGCAGCATTAGCATCAGCATCAACCGCATATCCATCCAAATACATCTTAGACGCTTCAACAGCTTTTCTTGGTCTTAAATCATTCGGATGCTGCTTTTCAAATATAGGCAGAACATCTGCGGCAACCGTATAAGCAATTAATACAGATAAATGTTTAGGAGGATTAATGAATTTAACTAACGATTTAAATGAAAATACTTTTTGCATACTAATCCTCATTTTTACCAAATACACTCCATATCAATAGAATATCAATGGACCTGGTTTTATATTATCCCAGCTGATGAAATTCCACCTCCCCATCAATACTAACTACAAACTCTTCACCTTCTCCAGATGCCCAACCATAGTCAAAATGACTATCTTGTAAGTGCTTAATTATATTTTCAGAAACAGTTTTGTTTTTAATTAAATATTGTAAAATTGCCTCTTTTAACTCTTCTTCTGTTAATTTAATTGACATAATTGACATCACATTCATATTATTTTTCTCCAATATTATATTTTTCAACTACCATTTTGCGAATTAATTCTGGAACTAAATCTATCTCTCCATCTCTCACTCTACTTGAACTCACAGTCAAATCGCACTCAGGATTATAAACCGACCAATTAACATTGCTTGCCCGCGGAGTTGTTTCAATATTAAATCCAAATCTCGGAATCACTAAAAAAGATGATAAACCACCTTTGCGATAAAATGATTGCATAAAATGTTCTGTAGGATTAAACCGATCTGATATCACAAGATTAAAAATATCTGTTCCAATAATATATTGATATCCTTTACCACCAAGTCTAACCAATAAAGAGTTTAACTCTACAAAATAAGGTAAATTATCTGTAATTAAAACTGGAACGTTTAGAGTATCCAACATTATTAATCTTTGTGCAACATCCGAAGAGGATATATGTCCCTTTATATTGTTGTACATTGAAATTTCAAACAAGGCATTATCTCCAATAAAAATATGTGCTTTAGTTGGAGGATTGAACGAACCCCTAAAAATAGATTTATATTTTCTCAAATAATCTATTGGCCTTTGGAAACTGCCATTGTGATACACAAGTAGCGTTTTTGAATTTACCAACATTAGATGTTCAGCAATTTCAATATCTTTAGAATTAATTACATCAATTTCAATTATCTGACTATTAGGTTTGGCTGCAATAGCCTCTTTCCATGTTGCCCACTTCTTAAGTAAAATTTTGCTCATAAACCATTCGATAAATTTACAAAGTTCAGAACCCACTTCTTCGCGAGATACTTCAACCATATTAGTTCCTTTTAAAATCTCTTTGTGGTTAAAGAAATGAAACGAATGGCCCTCGTATCCCTCAGTTGTAATGGTAGATAGACTTACCCAACCATGACTATCACCTTTGCAATCCACACCCGATTGCGATCCACTTACAACTAAAGAAAACAGATTGGGAATATTTCGAAAATAGACACCAGCGCCGTCCATTTCACGAATAATAATTTGATAAACTGATAATATTTTTTCTTGTGAAATCTTCTCAGCCATTTCTCGACTAACAGAACGGACTCTGTCCCCATGAGTGTCAAAAACAATTGGCTGCAAAATCTTATGATAATTGCAGCCTGTCTTTAGAATTGTTTTGCTCGCACCAGGAATGTTTAAATAATTAGCCTGGAATGGAATCCCAAATCCGGCTTCATAAATAACTCCCATCCAGGATGATGCATTTAATTGTTCAGCAAACAAACCAGAAACCGATCCCATATTAACACCATAAAGATAAATTGTTATCAACTATTCTGAGATTAAACTTTTTTTCTTAATTACTATATAAATATCCTTATAAGCCTAATATTTTGAAGACCTAGTATGTTCATTATATTGTTGATGCTCCTCAATTCTTTCTGTGACTATGCGTTCGGCAATTTCTATAACATCAAGCTTAAAATAAGAAAAAATCGCATCAGCTAAATGTTCTCCATCAGAAGTTAAAATGTATTTTTCCCATCACAGTTACGACATTGACCGTTATAATTAATATTATTACAAGGGCATATAGTTATTAAATCACTTAATTCCATTATTAAATTCCATAATTGTTAATGGCGTTCGTCGTTCAATCTCTATATATCCTAATTTTTTATAAAAATCAATAGCCTCGCAATTATCATGCACAGCAATAATCAACTTTTTATCAGTCAACATAGTGCCAATTATTTTGCCATAACCTTTACCTCTATATATATCCTTTAAATACACAGAATGCCAGTCATTAGATTTACAAACAAAACCAATAGGTTTTGAACCTACAAAAATAGGAGTTACTGAAGAGTCAATAAGACGAGCACATTCGCCTACATCAGCCCAATGTTGCCTTAACTCAATCATTAATGATTCTAAGTCTTTCCATAATAAATCATTTATTTCATTAAATTGTAATAAAATAAATCCATGATCTCTTAATTCGATCATTATAGAAGATTCTTCTTCTTTTCTCTGGCGCACAGTTTTTAAGATTTCTTCAGCCTCTTCTATTGTGCCACAAGGATATTGTTTATCGGTTATTTTATTAGGAATAACATATCCGCCGTGAAAATGTAAAATACTTTTTAAAGCTGGCAAAGCTTCATACAATCTGGCGTGTACCGCACAATCAATGGATGGTTTAACATCTCCAATATAATAAGTAGCATATGCCGTGATATCTGGTATCACATAAATTAAGTCTTTTTCAATTACACTTTTCTTATCAACTTGTCTTGGTGTAGCCCAAAAATGATTACTTCCCTCTACTCTAAATGTTATATTTCCACTGATATCATGTAGAAGACCAAACGTCTGTGCTAAATTTAATAAACTTATCATAGATGCTTTAGATTCTTGCACCAATTTGGAACAAAGTCTTTCCGAATCTTGTTGAATTGAAATACTTTTACTCCATTTTACATTTGCCCTTAACATTGAAAATTCTGCTATCTCTTTTGCGATCACTTCTTTAGATCCATCCTTTTTAATAAACCCACCTTCTGGAGTTGCAAAATAACATGGATGAAAATATCCTCCAAATTTTCCAATCTCTTTCCAATCATTAGCCACAGTCATATTTAATCTACAAACAGTCATCTGATGAATGGCAGCATCTTTTAACTCAAACTTAGTAACCCCACTCAGAAGTTTAAAACCTATAATAAAAGGACGAAACTCTTTATACCAATCACGCATCTTAGAAAGAATTTTAGGAAGCTTCTTTAAAGAAACTGTCATTGTCTGATTATCAGAGCTAATTTTACCTTTTACTTTATCAAAACCATAATCACTGATTGCTGCCGCCATGACAATGATATCAAAAGGATCATTTTTCAAATCAAACAGAATTTCAAAAAGATCATCATATGTTCTAAATGAACGACGATCGAAAATATTTTTTCGTAACCAATCTTTAGTCTGAACAGACTCAGCATGAATTACTGTGACATCACAACCATTATCAAAGTACGCATTGGCAATTTGACAACCAAGAGTTCCCTTAGACCTATTAGTTAGCGTCCGCATATCATCCCAATCTACTTGTGTACCTCCAGTAACTACAACAACTCTCATTTTTCCTCCCGAGATTTAAATCCATCACAATTATTTAACCAAATTGGATCAAAATTTGCAGGCCACATAAACCACCCTTTCTCAATCCCATGAGTATCTCCTCTGATATTGAGAGTATTCGCCTGTTTTCCGATAATCATATTTAGAAATATTTCTATTTGTTCATTTCCAAGCGATGGATGCTTACATATAGAGTGTGTATCCCCAGGGAGAGAACCACGATATTTGCATTTATAACAATTTGGTTTATTCATTTTAGTACCCGGTTCGAGTTATAATTCTTGCTTTACATCCAGGACACTCAATGGTATAGTTATAATGACTAAATCCTCCACCACCATATCCGGGATCATACTCTGCATCTTTCTTCTCATCACTTTTTGTATAAAGTAATGTCCGCCCACATTCGAGGCAAACAATCTTTATTCGTTTTTGTGGCACACTTTTATCAATTTCTACTGCCATAATTATTTCTCCTAATTTTTAATTATCATGTTGCATGATTAGTGTCTTTGCCATGATGATCAATTTGTCGATATTGTTTATTTTTAAGGAAATCCCATACTTCGCTCAGTGACCATGGATAATAATTATGTCCATCTAATCCAACATCTAATCTGGTTGTTCCGGTATCTATGTTACTTTTTTCAGTATGAGAATGACCACAAAGACAAATTGAAGATGGATATTCGGTACCGTTTTTATTGCCTATAACCTTACCAGCATGATTCCATGTGAAAAGTGGATAATGACACATCACAATCATTAAAACTTTTTTACGTCCACCCTCAGGATGTTGAACTTTTAACTCATAGAGTGGCGGCAAAACATTGATTTCCTTTAACCCGGCATCATTATTAAAGATATGATCATCATGATTGCCAGCAATAAAATATATACGAGATTCATCTGAAAGTCCCGCAATCACTCTGGATTCTCTTGAACCATTGAGTCTCTTTAAAAGATTCGTCACCTGTTCTGATTTTGACTTACCACCCATATGTAAATCACCCAAAACATAAATATCGTCATCTAACCCAATGACACTATTCCAACGTTTAATGATGCCTTCATTCATTTCATCAACATCATTCCAAATCTTGTGACGATTTGTATATCCAAGCAAATTTGTATGAAAGAAATGAAAATCCGATGTAAAGAAAATGCCCATTTAATTACTCTTTTTCTTGTTTGTTGTTATCAAATATTTAATTAGAATATCAATTATACCTCAACGCCTTCTTCTATTTCAACCAAACGATAATCATAATTATCCATTCTAATTTCTTCACCCAATAAAAGTTTTCCAATTTCTTTGTTTAAAATTTCTTGATTGCTATGATAAAGAACTTTCGTTATATCTTGCGCAGTTGGACTATTAAACCAAAACGCATATAAATTACATAATGGTTGATTATATTCATTTTTAACTGAAAAAAGACAGAAGATTGTTTTTTTCATTTACCACCATAACCATGGAAAAACTTTTGGCAAAATTGTTTGAATTATACTGGTGGCTTCTTCATCCCAAGTATCATCTATATATCTCTTACAAGCTTTAGATAATGATTTAAGATCATCAAAGTATTCTTCATAAGGAGGTTCAATAAATTCTGATTGAATTTCAATCAGCCTATCTAACCTTGGCGAAATATATTTAGCAATTGCAGTATTTAAATTCCAAGTTTCTGTATCATCAAATCCGCGATCTTTTCTTTGCTGAGCATAATTCTTTAGTCGCTTATCATTTCTCAACATATCCATAGAATGTCCGCAATAACCTTTTTTATTAATTTTCATAAAAATCTCTCCGGTTTCCAAATTTTCTTTGTCATATCTTTATTAACAGCAACAAATACGATTTCTAATGCAGCAACTTCAATTTCAACATTAGAACCCATCATTTGTTTTGTTGCAGTTGCTTGTACAGTAAGAGATGTTTTACCCTCTTTAACTATCTTTATATAAATATTAATTACTCTATTTAACTCTGTTGGTACTTTAAATTCTAAACTACCAAAATTCTTTGTAACAATTAAATCTTCTTCCATATACTGCGAGGCGAAAATGGCAGCAGTTTCATCTAACCAAGCTAATAATTGCCCTCCAAACAAATTTTCTGTAGCATTACAATTTGGATACTTAACCAAATGTCTTGTGACAACTTCTCCATAACTATTATCTTGTTTCATTTTATTACATCCATATTGTATATCACCGATTTCTTCTGTTCATCGGTTAACATCTCAAATATCTCCGAGAAGTCTCCGGATCCAGTAAATAATTTGATTTGATTTTCAACAGCATAATCGATCATCTGAGGAAGCAGAGATAGAATAAGATTGAAGATGTGTTCTTCGGAAGAGGCTTTAGCTGCATAATAAGCGGCATAAGCAGCATAATCAGCATAAGCAGCAGAAGTAGTAGAGACAGCCTTAACAGCAGCATAAACAGCATAAGCAGCATTAGCAGCGGCAGCAGCATAAGCAGCGACAGCAACATCATAAGCAGCAGCATAAGCAGCATAAGCAGCATAAGCAGCATCATAAGCATCAGCAGAATCAACCGCATATCCATCTAAATACATCTTAGACGCTTCAACAGCTTTTCTTGGTCTTAAATCCTTCGGAAAATGCTTTTCAAATATAGGCAGAACATCTGCGGCAACTGTATAAGCAATCGATACAGATAAATATTCAGGAGGATTAATGAAGTAAACTAAATTCTTTGATGAAATCATTTCCAATTCCTAAATACATCCATATTAAATATCACCAGCTTCTTCTGTTCATCAATTAACATCTCAAATATCTCCGAGAAGTCTCCGGATCCAGTAAATAATTTGATTTGATTTTCAACAGCATAATCGATCATCTGAGGAATCAGAGATAGAATCAAATTGAAGATGTGTTCTTCGGAAGAAACAGAAACTGCATAATCAGCAGCATAAGTAGCATAAGCAACGGTATAAGAAACATCAGCAACAGCGGCATAATAAGCAACATAAGCAGCAGCATAAGCAGCATTAGCAACATTAGCGACAGCAACATAAGCATAATAAGCAGCATTAGCAGCATTAGCAGCATAAGCAGCATCAGCAGCATCAGCAGCGGCATAAATAGCAGCATCAACATCAGCAGCAACAACCGCATATCCCTCCAAATACATCTTAGCAACTTCAACAGCTTTTCTCGGTCTTAAATCCTTCGGATACTTCTCTTCAAATATAGGCAGAACATCTGCGGCAACTGTATAAGCAATCAATACGCATAAATATTCTGGAGGATTAATGAATTTAACCAAATTTCTTGATGAAATCATTTCCAACCTCCAATTACATCCATATTGTATATCACCGATTTCTTCTGTTCATCGGTTAACATCTCAAATATATCTGAGAAGTCTCCAGGTCCGGTGAATAATTTAATTTGATTTTCAACGGCATAATCGATCATCTGAGGAAGCAGAGATAAAATAAGATTAAAGACATGTTCTTTAGAAGAGACTCTAACCGCATAACGAGCGACATAATCAGTATTAGCAATAGCGACAGCGGTAGCATAAACATAAGCAGCAGCGGCAGCATAATAAGCAGCATAAGCAGCATAAGCAGCATTAGCATCATAAGTAGCATTAGCAGCATAAGCATCATAAGCAGCATAAGCGGCATAAGCAGCAGTATAAGCATCAGCAGCAACAACCGCATATCCATCTAAATACATCTTAGACGCTTCAACAGCTTTTCTTGGTCTTAAATCCTTCGGAAAATGCTTTTCAAATATAGGCAGAACATCTGCGGCAACTGTATAAGCAATTAATACGCATAAATATTTAGGAGGATTAATGAATTTAACCAAATCTCCTGATGAAATCATTTCCAACTCCCAATTACATTCATATTATATATGACCAGCTTCTTCTGCTCATCGGTTAACATCTCAAATATCTCTGAGAAATCTCCGGATCCGGTAAACAACTTGATTTGATTTTCAACAGCATAATCGATCATCTGAGGAAGCAGAGATAAAATAAGATTTAAGATGTGTTCTTCGGAAGAGGCAAGAGCTGCATAATAAACAGCATAAGCAGTATAATCAGCGATGTCATTAACAGTAGCATAAGCAGCACAATAAGCGACATTAGCAGCATAATAAGCGACATTAGCAGCATAAGCAGCATAAGCAGTATCAGCAGCGACATAAGCAGCATAAACAGCAACATAAGCAGCATAAGCAGCATAAGCAACATAAGCAGCATCAGCATCAACCGCATATCCATCTAAATACATCTTAGACGCTTCAACAGCTTTTCTTGGTCTTAAATCCTTCGGAAAATGCTTTTCAAATATAGGCAGAACATCTGCGGCAACTGTATAAGTAATCAATACAGATAAATATTTAGGAGGATTGATGAAGAAAACCAAATTCTTTGATGAAATCATTTCTTTTCTTTAAGAATTTCTTCCACCTCTCCCAAGTTAAATATAATTGCTTCTGTCATTTCAGCATTACCTTCTGCAATAATTTGTTTGGAAACTTCAATTAAATTCACAAACTGTTGATTAATGTATTTTACAATACAATCCGAACAGACCCAATGGTCATTGGAGTATAACGCAAACTCTCCTTTATTAATAGTATAAGTTCTCCGTCCATTTATCCTTCCCTTGGGATAACGTATACACTCGAAATCATAAACACATTTTGCGCCCGTATTGGATTCAATCTTTCTATATATCATTTAATCCCCTTTAATCCAACAACTTTAATATAACGCTTAATTGCAATAATAAAATCATCAATAGATTCTATCATTTGAAATCCATACCTAAGAGAAATAATATCCACATTTCCTTTCCGCCAAAAATCATTTGGGCAGCATACTATAGCTTTCTTTCCCAAACCCGCCACCAAACCTAATTCAGCAAGTGAAACAGGTGACTTAGTTTTTGGATCAAAATAAAAAATCACAAGTCCAGCTGATTCAATTCCATCCATCTCCCAAGTTACTTGGTCTGTAAATTGAGAATTATCTATAGATTGCACCCATTCACTATTCCAATTAGAACGTCTTGGATTTAATAAAACACAATCTATTCCGTCTAATTCGGTTTCTATAATCTTTTGCCAATCTTGTGCCGCACCCATCTCAATGCTTCCAGCTAAAAATATTACCAAGCATTCTACATCATTTGAGATTTTATTTGGCGGGCGTATTATAAACATTTTAAATTCCTATAGATTGATTACCATATTAAATTTATTTTTATAACAAATCTTACTGCTTTCTTTTTGGAGGAGAATCTATATCTTTACCAATTGTCAAATGAAATTGCGCAGGACAACGCATAACAAGTCCTTGATCATTAAAATATTCCGAAATATAACTAGATGATACTTTTGGTAATCCAAGTTCGCTACGAATATCATCCAAGTCTTTTGATACTACTGGAAGCCACCAATGAGCACCATTACTCTGAAGAATAGGTGAATACTCAAACTCTATTCTTTCTCCTTGATATTTCTTCCAAGCATTTTGATTAAGTGGAGTCTCTCCGCGAACAACAGAAATATGAGCATTCCAAGCTGACTCTGCTACTTTAATTCCCTTTTGAGTAACCTGCCAATTATAATCACCTTGAAAGAATTTGCTTGCTTTAACAGATTTTATACCCTCTCTTTCGAGTAACCATTTATATGTTAAAACCAACCCGCGACTACACTCAGCCACCAACCACCAATCTTCTTGCCGAGTCTTACTATGTCGCGGATCATATTTAAGAATGCCGTATGACATGTAGATTTGAAACATAATATCGCTTCTCCATATGATCATAAATCTTTTGAGCCAACTCTGTTAACATCACTACCTGCTCTAATCCAAGTTCATCAGCAATATAAGCAAGCTCGATAGCATCGTATTCTTCCGACGTATCAGAATCACTGTAATTAATACAGCCATATGTTTCCTCCATTTTCTGAAGAAACTTATCTATATAATAAATGTATGATTCTAATTCTGAATCACAATCACATTCAAAAGTTGCCATAAAATCTTGTGAACTAATCCGTACCTCAATCATATGTTTCTCCCATATAGTAATATTTGGAATCTTAACAGGAGCTTTCATGCTACAAGAACTAAAAGCATTGTCTAAGCAACTAAATTGGATCGGCCTTTCTGTGCGAGCTAACTATGTCGATCTAATGATTCGAAGTATTGCCGGAGACACTCGGATAGATAGTGAAATCGAATTAGCCATTAGTGAGTTAATCAGGACTGCGAACTTACAAGAATTACAAAAGATTCAAGAAGAAATCGCTAATCTGCTTATGCTTCATGGTGACTACACTAAGTTCTTAAACAATTACACTGTTGATGGCTCCGAAGATAACTTCTACATTAGAAATTCTAATTACTTAAAACTAACTGAATCAACTGATTCACCAGAAAAAGCAGTAGCCCTGCTATTAATAAAGCAAGGCATACAATAAATTATTCTATAATTTTGATCACGCCATTGTTTAATTGCGTCCTCAACCATGTTAATCTTGAACAAAACTCTGCCTCAGTCAATACAGTATCTTGAGTTTTACTTTTACCAATAGAATGTCTCAACACTGCATCACCAGATTGTAATAATGCTCGCTGAAAACCCTTATTCTGCATAGCTAAAGAAAAAAAAGCTGCATCCAAAAGATCCTGATACTCTTTTGAATCTCGCTTATAAACCTCTTCCTTCCACCATAAATTTTGTTTAGATTTCCATGCCTTATTTCTTTTTTGTCCTTTACGCTTTGCGCGCAATCCAACCAAAGAGCAAACATGCTCTTGAATATGAGGTTTATCAAATTTAAAAGATTGAAGAAGACCTTCCATGGAAGCACATTCTATTCCGTCAAAAATAAAAACTCTTGGACGGAAATTTGATAAACCGCCAGATGAACCTATTTTTCCGGAGCCGATATCCATGCTTCACCTATTTTTCACTCTTCTTGAATAATTTTTCTATATAATGCATCTACTTGTTTTCTTAATGTAGTAACAGAACCATTGTTAACAACTAAAAAATCCGCATGCTTCTCCTTCTCTTCCAAGGGCATTTGTTGGTTAATCATTGCTATAGCATCTTCTTTGCTTTGGTTATCCCTTTCCATAACCCGAGCCAATTGAATTTCTGGATCACATGTTACAACTACAATCTTATCATAGAGTTTTTGATTTCCAAATTCAATTAACATTGCGTTTTCTATGCAAACCGTATGATAACCAGCACGCTCAAAGTTGTTCATCATATGATTAACTCGTCTAGAAATTGCAGGCCACATTATTTGGGTTAAAATCTTCATCTTATCTGAATCATGAATCGTTAATTGCCTCACCTTTGATCTGTCCATTTCTCCAGACACAGTTAGAATATCTAACCCAAATGCTTCTACCAATTTCTTAAGAGTATCGGAACCAGGCTCAACAACAATCCTTGCCGCTTGATCTGTATAAATTACAGGTACTCCATAATACTCCTGTAACATTTTAGAAACAGATGATTTTCCAGTGGCAATCCCACCGGTAATTCCAACAAGTCGCATTACAATTCTCCAAATCTTCCGGACCAGATTATTTCAGACTCTGAATCCCTAATTTCTACTATACCATCTTCATAATCTATAACATTAAATATTACATGATCTCCATCAATTTTGGCGGCAAGCAGATAAGAATCACAATCATCGTATTCATTTACTCTAACCTCCAAAATTTCTCCCTTGATCACTGAATCAAAAATCGAATGAAGTTTCGTTGGTAACATTTAAAGTCCTCTTGATTATGCTAAAAATAAATATCTCTTCCATTAATCTTATTTATAAACTTGTGCCGCCCTAGCAACACTCCCATTAGGAGTTAACTTTATCGGCTCAAGACACTCCTCAAACTGTCTTTCCGAATTCCAACGATCATAATTAAGACGCATAGTGTTTCCAAGAACAAATCCGTCCATTCCATTATCTTTTGTTAGAATGACTCTAGTACCCATATACTCATAAATAAAAACCTCTTTAACTGGATCTATACCAACCAAATTACTTTCAATATAAGTAACATAAATTTCTTTACACTCTTCCTCATCATCACTTAATTTTTTACCAGTATAAATATATTTAACAAAAGCTCCTCCACCACCAATAGGAGAACCTCGAAATATCTCCTCTTGCTTTGTTAAAGAATATTCTCGCTCATTTGTCATATCAAAAGCTTGAACTTTATATCGCGCGTTAATTATTTCATATGGATTCTGAATATTTAAATATTTTACTGCATCTGATGCCAGCTCTTTATATCTATTCATCTCTTCTACCAATGCTTGTAACATATCGAAATTAAAACTTAAAAACATGGTAGCCACAGACAACACGCCGATAATTCCATCTTGATTATCAAGTCGATCCTCACAATAATCTTGTATAAACTTCTTATCTAGTCCTCGATATTCCAACGAATAATATAGACGACCGGGGCGGTTTAACAGCGGTCCGACTAATCCAGTCCGTTCATTTACAATCACAAACATTAATGCCTGAACATTAAACACGCCATCAAAAAGAGTTAATAACGCATTCTGCTTGTCTGCATCAGAATAAACTTTTTCAAATTCATCAAAAATAACAACACACTCTCCGAGTCCAGCAATTAATTCTTTAAACGAATCATCATAAAAAGCTTGATTAATAACAATTGCAGGAAGATCACTATCATTTGCCACCTTCTTTGCTAAGAGCGTTTTCCCAGCTCCCTTATCTCCATGCAACAAAACTCCAGTTGAATGTCCTCCACTAAGTCTATGTTTATAAGTTTTTAAAATTCTATCCGCCTGATTTGATAAATCACCATATAGTTTTAAAGGCAAATTAAAATCATCAATTCGCTCAAATACCCATCCTACAAAAGGATAAGATGCTAAACGATAAATTCCAACGGGGAGTTTTGTATGTATTTCCGTTGCATCATCAGATGTAACGGAAAAATCTCTACCATTTCGCATATAAAGTTGTGTTTTAATAGACATGGTTATATCCTCTGATTTAATCGTGATGGCACTGCGAACGAGACTCGAACTCGTATTCTACAGCTTGAAGGGCTGTTTTCCTACCATTAGAAGACCGCAGCAAAACAGGATGTATATTTACTTATTTTGAGAATGAATCAAAGAGTTTTTAACTTGCTGTTAACATCCATATTCAACTTACTTTTTAACAAATTCTTATAATTATAAGATAATAAAGGTTAGATTGTGACTAACCATCTTTCAGGTTAATTTCCTGGCTAAAAAGCCATGCTTTTACTCTGAGAACATTTAAATTTATTATGGCTCCCACTCACAGACTTGAACTGTGGACCCTCTGATTAACAGTCAGATGTTCTAACCAACTGAACTAAGTGGGAATAATCAATTTGCGCACACATATATGTATATATGTGCTATTACTTGACAAGTGGCATATCAATAACAGTTAACGATTCAGGATTAAATCTAATTTTAATATTCAATGTATTCAATTTCTCACACCAATCTTCAAGAAGATGCTCTAATTCTTCTACAATATATTCTACATCAACAGATTCATGATCTTCTAATTTAAACGTCACCCTGTAAGGAATCACAACTTCTCCTATTATTTATAGAAATTTAAAATTAATCTGATTAATATCAGAAAGTTTCGCCCAAAATCGTACACGAATTTCTTTTGTCTTATCAGACGAATAAGATTTCTGTGTTGTCACTCCTTGCATGATAAAAGAAATGGAGCTAAATTCACTACGACCTTTTCTAATATAAATTCGATCTATTCTAAAAATAGAACCAGCAGGAAGACTCGCTGATATATATACCATTTTAAAATTTGGTTCCCAATATTTCCCGATTTGTTTTGGAAAACTCTCTTCACTTAATCCTAAATAAGAAATCAAAGATTCATTACGAGACTCTAAATAAAGATTAAAATTCCAATCTTCAGTAAGCTGAATCTCATCACCAATTTCTGGAATAAACATTTTTCATTAATAACTTTTACGCTCCTTATCATGGTTATCTTTTACATCCAAACATAATCCATTGATACATTTACTCCTTATATTCCAAGATAGTTCCAGAAACCAATACATTTCTTGTTCGACCAATCACTGTAGCCTCTGACCATGAGGTATATTTGATATCCGTAACAGATACCAAATAACTTATTCGCTTCTCATGTTTCACATAATATCTTTTAAAGTCCTCTAATACTGAAAATAAATTGCCAATATTCTTCTCACCATTAATTTCAACAACCTCACCCATTGGACATGGAATATCAAGATAAAGAATTGTTCTATCCTTCTTCTTTCTAGTCTCAAACCTTCTTCCATCATTAATCCAAGGACTGATACTAAAAATATAAACCTCTCCTGTTTCTAAAGATGATTCCAATTCTTTAATCATTTCTTGACGCATAGCTTTCCATTCGCCAGAATTAGAAATGATCCAACTTCGTTTATTCACTTAATTATCTCCAATAAATGGTAGGCCCACCAAGATTCGAACTTGGAACTAGAAATTAGAAGTTTCTTGTGATATCCCTTTCACTATGAGCCCATATAAAACAAAGACAGCTAATAAAATGCAGACAATAACTATTTCTACAATCTTCTTACCTTGGATCTTTTTTTATTAAGATAGGAACTCTTCGTGTCGTTCTGTATCGGAAACATCTATCTTGTCTTCCTCTACTACCATTTCCTCTTCCTCTACTACTTCCTTACGGAATAAATCAACAAAGTATCTAAAAAAGCGTCGTGTGGGTGAGATTTTTGCCGCCGAGGAATTTCGAAAATATTCTCCCGCCTCTTCAAATGTATAATACCAGTGCATTTTAAACTGAGCTAAGCCGATTGAAATAGACCAAAAAATGCCTAAATCTTCTTCTGAATCTTCTTCAGCGAATTTATTTTTAATCCACATACTTAGCGTATGATATGGAATCCCCAAATAGTATCGGCGTCGATAAATCTTTTCTAGAATCCCACAGTCTTGGTATCTTTTTATAGAATCAGTCTTCATCATTATTTCTCCGATACTTTATTACATATTTAATAATATCTTCATCGTTGGCGAATAAAAGTTTTATTGAGATATCATAACATAACCTCTTTACCAACAACTTCATCACCACATCTACATCGATTGCCATATGTAATTAAAATAATTATTTGGCTTATAGAAGCTGCTTTATCAAAGCTAACCTATTGAAAAAGAAAATGGTGGCCGAGGAGGGAATCGAACCCTCACTCCCTTTTGAGAACCAGATTTTGAGTCTGGCGCGTCTACCTACTCCGCCACTCGGCCATTTTATTTTGTTTCATAATCCAAGCTTATATTACGTTATATTATTTTTTTATATCTTACCCATTTGTTCCAGCTTTAATAGAACTTTATTTTGCTTTCGATACTCAAAATAATCATTTTATTTATCCAAATAAATTAATATTGTAAACTACTTTATCTTTTAACTCTGGAGATAAAGTGTCAAAAAATTTAGAAAAATCTCCTATCCCAGAAAACATCCTCACTTCATTTTTAATAGCGTAATCAATAATTTCAGGAATTAAATATGCAATCATTGATTCCGTATCAATAAGATCTGTAGCCAATTGCACAGTATACGCGACATAATAAGAACATGCATTATACAAATAAATATTCGGCTTCGTAACCAGATACTCACTAGCATAGCAGGAAACAGAACAAACTGATGTAATAACCTTAGCTGCTTGTGCTGCTTGAACGCTTATTGTATCAAATGGATGATCTTCTGCAAATTGCACCGCATTATGTTCTGTTAATTCCATTTCATATAATTGGCCATACATATTAATATGCTTACTACTTAATATATCTTGACATTGTTTCATCAATTGTTTGGGAAGTTGATTGTGTGGATATCTAATGTAATAAAAATCAATTACACCTTCCGCCATCATCATAGATATCCTTAAAGATAAGGATGGATCAGGATTAACAAACCGTATAAATTCTTCTGGCGTCAATTTTTTAAGCATCTCCGCTAATAGCGCCCTCTATCATTGAGTTTTTAATGCTTTTGTGGTAGGGTTACCACAACAAACCCGTTGCTAATAAAATTAGCGGTAACATTTAGAACCTTAAAATAACTTTTAGAATCAGCCGTAGGATCCTCTACCCTACAAATAACTTTATCATGCTTGTCAAAACATGGACGCCAAATATACGGCTGTTGATACTTAACTCCCAAACCAGGTGCAGTTTCATGGTAAAAGTTTAGATCATCCTTACATTTCACACAAATGTTTTTCTTATTTGCCGTTCCCCACCCAACATCCCAAGCTTCTTGAGTCGCACATCGATATTTAATTGGACCATTATTATTTACAATAATTGTTCCATCCGGAAGATCCCTAAGCGAACTTTTAACAAGTTTATCACCAACAGAGTACTGCTTTACTTTGCGTGGCTTCGGTAAAGCTTTTGTTTTCAAAGGAGCGGGAGCAGTCATGCCCAAAGACTTCAACATTGAACGAAGCTCTGCAATAAAATTCAAATCTTTCTCTGCCCTCATAAGGGCAAACATATTAACTCCCTTTTCCCACATAGCATCTAATTCTTCTGCTGTGCATGTGTAATTAAACTCACTATAATTCCCGATATATTCCGGATCATAACAAGGCGCCCCAAAATCTCCACTAAAAAAAATGTCAGTTAGCCTAGATACTTCACTGTTTTTCCAACCAGTATCAGCGGACATAATACCAACGCCAGGACTCTTTATCTTTGCCTGCTTACCATTTCCTCGTAGATATCTGATAGCAGCACTCATAGCATAATTAAGAGGCATATTGGCCACAGCTTCTAGAAACTTATCCGTCCACCATCGTCCCTCCGGAGTATTCCATGTCGTTACATCATTAACGTCATATTCACTGTATGCCAACTCAAGCTTTACTTGACCCCTTGTAACCCTTGAAGAAATCAACACAATTAGATTTGCAAGATATTCGTGCGGTCTTTCTTTAGCAAGTTCAATCAATCTAGCGCGATACATAGATCGCACAATTTTAGCCGCCTTATATGGTTCCTCACATATAAGTTGTGAAGGTGCCTTAATGCGATATTTCCATTCAGAAGTCTCCAGAGCAGTCATCAACGGAATAAAAGACATTTTAAATATCCTTTGTTGGAGTTATACTGAATCTTACTTCAACTGGCGAACATATCCCGGCATAGTATTCGCTGCCGGACGCTTCAATCTTCTTTAGGTCATCCAACCACTTAGGTTTACTTGTATACATTTCTGTATGTAAATATTCTTCGATGCTGTTATGCGCTGGCATCGGACCCCATGACTCGCCATAATCTCTCTCTTCATGATGAACCGTTCTGCTCTTTAATGTAATAATTATATAACATTCTTGATCGAAATTTGGCAAAGACATTTTAGCTTCTCCTCTTACACGATTGATAACGGAATCATCAAATATGACGCTTTCCTATATTTCTTGCTTGAAAATATTTTTAAGTTGGTGGCTCCGGCGTCACATAATTCAGCCTCCTCTTCCATGATCTTATCTCTTAAGATATTTGGCTGATTAAATAAGTTAGATGATCATTCAACATATAATTTTTATGTTTATTCCACCAAGGCTTTTCCATTGGCCTTCCCGTTGCCTCTCTAAGAGTCATAATAGCATTATAAAGCTCACCACTAGAGGATTTTGGTGGCAACTCAATTGTATAAAGTTCCTGTATGATAGGCTTATATTTATTATTTTCATAATTATAATTTTGCTGAATCTTGGATACTCTTGTACGTTCAGCCACTACAATGTTGCCACCGGCAACAAGTCCCTCATCGTATGCTATCTTTCGGTCTAGAGCTATTTTACGAACAGGTATAACCACTCTAATATTTGGCCCACACCATCTAGACTTTTTATTATACTGTAATAGTCTTAACCTAGTACTCCACTCAACATATCCTTGCTCCGCCCACTTATCTTTTGTCATATCAATATAGTTATAAGAACTGGTTTGCGAGTTTAAAACTCGCACTAATCTAATAAGACTTGGAGCATATAACACGCTGCTATTCATAAGATTTCTCCAATATTTGAAACAAAAGAATTTAGCTAACCTCGGAAGGCTTGGTCACTCTTTACTTTTCCTTCTTGCAATCACTAATGACCGACGTTTAATTTCTTTCTTAATATCAGCTAAAGTTACATCATGTAAAGAAAGATAAGTCATCATAAAATATATCAGATCTGCCGCCTCATGAATAACCTCACTATTACTATGGGCGTCACATAATTCAGCCGCCTCTTCCATGATCTTATTTCTTAAGATATTTGATTGCTCAAATAAGTTATATGTATAAGATTCTAAATCATTAGAATGTTTCTTGCGCTCTAATGTTTGTTCAAGTTCAAATAGTGCATCCATTGAATTAAAACATTGATAAGAACCGGTATGACAGAATCCCTCACCATGCTGCTTTACTGTAAAAAGCAAAGCATCTCGATCACAATCTACTTTAATATTTACTATTGATTGTGTATTGCCAGAAAAGTTTCCCTTCTTCCATAAACCGGTTCTTCTTGACCAATATACACCTTCACCAGATTCAATTGATGTATGAAGACTTTCTTGATTTGAATATACTAAACCTAATACTCCAGATTCATCTTGAACAACTGTTGGCCAAAGTCCATCGCTTCGATCACTTTTCAAAACAGAAGCGAACCCTTCCGATAATAAAAGCTTTCCAGTGTAAAGAGCCATTCCGACCTGCGAATCGGCACCAATAGAATCTAGATATGCTATATCATTAGCAGTTGTAATTCCTCCTGCAAAAGTGATGCGCGCACCATTTGCGGCATCAACTAAAAACTTAGTCCTGTCTAAGTTTGTGCCATCTAACCTTCCTTCTTTCTCTACAAAAGTAATTAAGAATCCAGATGTATATGGTAAAACATCTTGCATAGCTTGGGCAACATTACGTCCAGTTCTTGTAGTCCAACCATTTATAACAACATCGTCATTATAAGAATCTAAAGCTACAATAATTCGATCACGAGGAAGTTGTGAAATAAAATTTGGAACAGCGGCGGTTCCAATAATAATCTTTGACGCCCCGGCATTTAACCAATATAATGCATCTGATATATTCCTAATACCACCACCAACTCTAACTGGATATTTTCTTACTAAAGATTCTACAATCTCTCGATTATTACCCAAACCCATAGCAGCGTCTAAATCTATAACAGCAAACTCTCCAACGCGAGAAAACTTTTCAGCTAAAGCGTATGGAACATCTACAGTTAATGCTAACTCCCTGCCCTCAATAAGCTGAACTACTTTGCCGCCCTGAATATCAATACTTGGTATAATCATATTTCACAAACCTTCTGTCATTATTCTTGTAACATAACAGTTAGCATCTGCCATTTTTCTAAAACATCTCCAATGGAGCCTCCTGCTCTCCAGACATCCTTATCCAACATTCCATAATCTAAATGTCTAAATCGTCCAGAGTCTTGATTGATTTCACCATATACAGTTTTACCATCTGATGTAATAAACAAACACATATCATATATAACGATATTTCTTTCACCCATATAATTTTGTAAAACTGCATATGTCCATAGAGCAGTTTTCCTAGCTTGCTTTGTATCAATTAGCTCGGAAGCAAAATCCTCTCCCAAGACTTCATCACGCATCATAATGCCTTGACGCAATTCATCAGGCCACTTATAAACTTCCGCTGGAAGTAACGGATTAGTCTTACGAAGCTTCATTACTAATTCTGGAATCCAGAATGGATTCCTCCAGTCAAACCTAATCTTTGGTCCACGATATGGCTCATACTTTCCAACAACTTCCCCGGGCCATAACTTATGAGATCCCCTCGTTGGCTTAGCCGCCATTCCATAATAACGATGATAAGATGTGCCACTATTAAATCTCTTTACGATTACCTCTACATTTGGGTCTTCTGACGGATGGATTTTTCTGGCCGAAATCAAACCAGTTACATCGGAAATATCTTGATAAGCATGATCTATTCCTTTACTTTGCAATAAAGGAACAATGATTTTCATAGCTCTTGCTCTCAAAAGATTTGATCCTTCGACCCAAGCACAACGATTTTCTGTGAAGCTATAGATTGTGGGCTTTAACCAAATTAATACTTTTTCTGGATCTTCTGGATGCTCTCTAATTTCTTTGCTTTCACCTTCTACTACTAATGGTTGTTGGCGAAATGTATCCATCGTCATAGAATCTAGTTCAATCATGGCTTACTCTTAACAATACAGCATGTATGAAGTTGTCCGAAATCCATTAAAATTTCCAATCCATTATCTCTTAATGTTTCTCCAGTCTCAACAATATCAAATACGGCATCAGCCAAACCATGAGCAACCAAACCCTCTGATCCGCCCGTTACTGCGTAAATCGTATGAGGAATTCCTAGCTCGCCAATGACCTTCTGAGCCCATTCTGGAAATGGGGTAACTACTCGGAGCAGCTTACCCTTAGAGATTTGTGTAGAGCCAGCCAGGACTACTCTTACGCCTTGCTGTAGCTCTGACCAAACAACATTACACTGTTGAGCATAAGGACCAGCCTCTAAGGCGTCCGACCCAACAAAGGCCACATCAAGATCATTCATGGCAACCATTTGTGGATAAACTTTTGTTCTAGAATAAAAATAAACAAATCGCCCACTTGCAAGAAACAATTCACGCCCAATTCTCTTAGGTGGTTCGACGCCAAGCACAGAAATTATATCTGGCACACGGAGCCTACCTGTTGGCATTCCAATCTTAATTGAATTTATAACCGAATCAAAATGCAAAAGTATTGATTCCATCATTAAAACCGAGTTACTACGACATTAATTGTAAACTGAATACTCATGAAATAACCTCAGATGTAGAGCAGATCCAAGCCAAGAAATCCCAAATAGCTTTAGATCGATGACTGATTAAAGACTTTCTAGCCTTATCAATTTCTGCCCATGTTTTGCCAAAGCTATTATCTGAAATGAAAAGAGGATCATATCCAAATCCATTTTTCCCACGAAGTTCTTTGGAAATATAACCATACGCTCTGCGTTCTACTTGGAAAGAAACTTTTCCATCTGGATTTAAAACAGTAATACAAGCCACAAAGTAAGCTCCACGATTATCGTGAGGAATATTACTAAGTAACTCTAATACACGATTGTTATTTTTTAAATCAATTACTTCTCGATCATCTCCACTTGATACAATCATTAACGTATCAAGATCAAGATCACTAAATCGCGCGCTAAATGGGCCTGGCAAATTATTTAAAGCTGGAATTACTAATCCAGAATCATCTGCCAATAACCATTCTCCAGAATAATGCTTGGCATAACCCAGAATTTTTTCTCGCGAGTTATCTGCAAAAGTTATACCGGTTTCTGGAATATCGTAATCTCCAGACACATCTAGGTTAATATCTAGAGGTGCGAGAAGCCCTCCAAACTCAGATACCTTGCCGGGATTTGAGGTGCAAATTCGCATTAATTCCTCTATATAAAAATATTAAAATCAGGATACATAGACATCTATTTATTTTTTTAATGAGTGGCGTCATGCCTTCCCGCCGCCACTCATATTAATTCCGATCCGAAGACCTAATTAATTGCATCATGTAGTCTTTTGTTTTGCTGTTAATGTATCCTTAAAACTTATTCAATAAACATCAATCCCTTATCAAAGAGTTACCGCATCATATCGTCCACTATGAATTGCCCTATTCAAAACTGCCATGGGCGATACTTCTCCACCCAGGATTGCAGTAAGAATACTTGGGCTAAACCCGGACACTAAAGCTACTCCATCATCAGTTATTTTTACCGGAACACCACCCTTAGAATTCAAATTCCAAAAAACAATCTGAGGAAGTTGATAACCAGATGCACGGTACTGATCTCGAATCGTTTCAAAATTAGTCTTTCCACTAATTTCGCTGCAATCAAATTGCATATCTGAAAGAATCAATAAAGTTTCTTGCATGTCGGCCTGTGAAACAGAGTGCTGCTTTGCGCGACTCAACAATACCGCAAAAGCACGATTAATATCAGTGTTATATCCAACATTTTTATTGTTGATATTAATAACTTTTTCGTAAATATTACTTCCTTGAACCTTTACAAATTCTGGATTTCCAGAAAAACTCATGTAAAAATTCTTAAAAGGCCCCTTACATCGTTCGGCACAATACAGCGCCAAAGAAACGGAAGCCTGAATTGGAGCTAAACTGGGATTTAAACCAGAATACATAGAACCCGAAACATCGGCCATAACCAATACCTTTCCAGAATTCTCACCCATATAATCAGGCAAAGCATTCCACTGTGCTTCGGCTGCGCGAATCTCTTGACGATCTGGAGATGTAACCCTATAATAACCGACTGAACCAGCAACCCACTGTTTGATAATGTCATGTGGGAAAATAGCGCTTGCATTAATCTTAACAGCCGGGTCGCCCTTTTCTAAAGCAGCAAGATACTGTTCCCACTCGTTGGGAGTATGTCTCGCAAATGACTTGCGATAATTTTTCATTGCTACCGAAGGGACCTGACTAAAGTTAATATCTTCCCACTGATTAGCGCACATTGGAGTTTCAACAACCTTGGTAAGTCTCGCAAGCGTTTGACGATATTGCTTCGGAGTCATTCCAAGATATGCACACAGTTTTGCTGCTAAAATCTTTTTAGAAGACTTCAAACGAGGACACCACTTTGCGGCTAAACCGTTTTGCTCATGCAATGCAGTGCGAATTAAAGCAAAAGCATCATTCTCCAATCCGGTTCCAACAAACACAAACATATCATCCCACCGACCGTATTCCGGAATCAAATGCATATTCTTTCGAATAAGCTCCGGATGATACTGAGCAAGATAAGACATAATATAACGAAAAGTTTGCCGCTCTCCTTGTCCACCACGAATATCGCGGTTATAAAACAAGATCTTCATTGCCGTTAAAGGATCTTCTCCAAGAGCCTTAGTAAATAAAGAAATTACATCTTCACCACTATGGCCACGCATACCACCGATCTGGAAAAACATATCCATAATTGCTTTTCCTGAGGTGCTGTGAGTAACGGCACCATTTTCTGTAAGCATATCATTAGAAGTCATTGCGTCTACAAAACTCATATTTCACCTCTACTGGATAGTTTGTGATTTAATTGCTGCATATATCCAAAATATAATTATTTATCCTTCAAAATTTCTTAAAATCTTCTTTAAGATTACTTTATATAATCCTGGATTAACAACTAAAGCTGAAGGAAGAATTTCTTTTCTAATAAAATTTCTCATATATCTTGTATCATCATTACTTGGGTCCGTTAAATACGGAACCCCATTTCGCTCACACCAATCAATCATATTCTGCTTAGAAGTTACAATGAAAGGACGGATAACGTTCCTTCTGTTATAAGGAATAAGTTTTGGCAATCCATTCAAAGAAGTAAATACCCAACTCATCACCTGATCATCAAGATTATGTGCCATGACAATTGGCTTATCTGAATACTGATCAAGAAACTGATATCGCATATCACGCCAATATTCTTCCATAGACTCGTTAGAGTCTCGCTCTCTAATCTCATTTCCAATAATCAGTTTAATATCTCTCGACTGACAATACTCCCTAATAAACTCTCTAGCATCTTCTCCATGTTTAGTCCCATGATCAAAATGTAAAACTGTAATTTTACGACCACCACGAATAAGAAAATCCAAGACAGCCATGCTGTCTGGTCCACCAGAAGCCGCCACATAAATATCCATAGGAATTTTGGGCCCAACCATCCTTAACATGGCATACCTCCTGGTATGTTTTTAATTTCATAGGATAGTTACTTCTGATTATATATTTATAAGTAAAAATTAAAAGCTGGGTGCAATTTAGAATAGTAGCCTGAATTATTTAGTTTGCTGGTTGCACCCAAACAAAAACAAATTAACAATATTCATAAGAAGATTACTTTAAATTATATATTTTACACAATCACAAATGAATCAGTAACATCAGAACCTGAAACAGCCTTTGTAGTACCAATCATCATTCCTTGAGACAGAACCCCACGCACCTTCCGGGATTTGATAACCATACCATCATATGCATGACCAATTAAACAAACAGCTACAACATTACCAACACTATAAACATTGGTTAGATTAGCACACACCTGAAGAATTGGCTCATCATAACTTGCACGTAGAGTATAGACTTTTAATCTATCCGCATTAGGATGCGGTTCTGCTGTCAATACAGTCATAGCTTGAATCATATTATCACCTTAATGCTACTACTAATAATAAACAGGATACAATTAAACGTTTTTCAAAAACAAGTTGAATGTTTATTTGCTGTTTGTATCCTAAAAAAATCAGGGTGCGATTTGTTTTTACATAAAGAAAAATTTAATTGCTGATTGCATCCCTTAAAAATTTAAACTATAGACCTAAAAATATTTCAATTTAAAGTGAGTAACCACCGTGAAAGAGTGTGTTCCGTGAACCTATAGTTTAAATAGTATTTGAAATAGGAATCTAACCTATGACTTTTACGGCTTTTGAATCCGAAGAAGTAGGCCGCAAACGCTTTGACACTAAGCTATTCAAATATAAATGACATCTATATAAAATGATTGTAGTAGGCTACTCTATCTCACGATAGAATACTTACGTTAAGGACTATCTCTTCGCGTTCCCCTCAAACCTGTATGGTGCCTCCGGTTAAGACTTTAACCTAACGACCCTCCCAGCGAAACGCCAGGCACTCTCAATCCTGAGCTACAGAGGCATAAATTTAATTGATTGCTACATTTAGCATACGCTACGTTTTAAAAATAATCAAAAGATTTTTATATTATTTTTACTTACTTGATCGGCTTTGCATAAGTTGGCTCATAAAGCTCAAACCCAAAAAGCCAAATCGGAACAACCACAGTCTCAACCAAAATAACTCCCCAGATGACATTTCCAATGTTAGCTTCATAACGAATAGAAGGATCCTTACAGTCTGAGTCATCCAGCAATCCACATGGCTCATACTCCACACCATTAATCACCTTAGATTCTGCACATCCAAAAGCAAACAGTGCTGCCAAAATAATCATAAAATTCTTCATTTAATTATCTCCTTTTGTTAAGTGTTATGTCTTCTCAAATAGTTGCAGAAATAGGACTCGAACCTATACTTCGTCCACCCAATGGATTTGTTTGATTGCTGTATACATCTTTATCAAGATACATTATACGCGTGCTCCCTACTACACTATTCCGCAAAAAATAGTTGCCATGGCTGGACTCGAACCAGCGCGTCATTATTCGTCGGGCTAAATAATAACAATGGGTTTCACCATGATCCCGGAACTTGTTCTCTCGATTACAAGACCATCCATATTGGCTTAGTCCACACTTGCATTTACCTACTTTGCTACATGGCATCAAAACAAAAACTATTCTCTATCATATCTAGTTGATTCACAATCTTCAAAAAATCGCCATAGTTCATCAAATAATAGATATGTTTCACTTTGCCTTAAAAACTCTTCTTGAACCATCTCCTCTTCGGCACTTTCGAGCCATGGTTTAGATAAAATCAGCACTGGCTCAATCTTATCCCAAGCCACGGCAATAATCCTCTCATCAAGATCAAAAGCCTTTTGAATTACATTCGGCACAGACATTTAAATCCCCTCAGGTAACAAATAATATACTTCTATTTCCGACTGAATTTAAGATTTCTCCAGTTAAAATTACTTACTCTTGTACTTCCTCGATATTCTTCGTATAAAGAACCCCAATCAATTTTGACGGGACAAGTACAAGAACCAACTCGATACAACCACCACTCAGTGTGGTCATCAAGAGCCTGAAGTTTTGCTAAATGTGAACGAGCATTATCTACAGCACTCTTATTTGGATGTTCTTTTTCAGAAAGAGGATTTGGACGAAAAACTAAAACCCGTTCTAAACTGCGTCCCATTGAAAAAGAATTTTCAATGTAACCAACATAATCTCCGTTTCGTTTTAAACCAATAATAATCCAACCCTTTTGCTTTTTCATAATAATAAGCCTCCTAGGATTCGAACCTAACCGTCTCTTGGATTTACTAACTGTCATGGGGAGTGTCAATTAAGAACCATGACTTTCGCATTCAATCAAGTCTGAAGCTTTCAGATCAGATACTTTTGACACAAGCATCATCAAATTCAGCAAAGCGACTTTCAGCCTAGTCATTGATTTAATAAATTAAATCTCCGACACTGCTTACTCATGAAAAACAGAACTCCAACTGTTAAGGCTTAAAGATGTTGGGACTAGGACAATCACCCAACTGTATGCTTTTTATTCCAGTGCAGCACTTTAAGAAGTTTACCAGGGTAAGTCGACCTTGCCTACCGGATTTCTTTCCGATCCTACTTCTAAAGGTTATGAGAATATATTAGCATGACCCGCTTGCGGTTGCTTAATCCTGACCCGACCTGGTTGGTTACAGATGGCTAAACTCACAGGATTTTACGAAACTTTGTAGGTGTTTCGACCGGAACCTATATTCGTGCAAGCATTGGGAGCGGAAATGGGATTCGAACCCATGAAGCTATAGCAAAGCGTTATGAGCGCCTCTACTTTGACCACTTGTATACTCCGCACCGATGCCAACTGACACAATCATTGGCTCATTCATTTGTGAATAATAAGAAATCTCTTCTTAAAATTATGAACTGTTTAAGGTTTGCTTAAATATAGTTATCAACCCAAAACTAAACTTACCTATGACGGCGTACTTAAAGGCGACCGTGATGCCTATTCCCTATTTACTCAGTTGCAACTGGAACATTTTCTACAACATCAGCAGTAACATCATTTTCATCAACTACCGGAGTAGTAACAGTCGCATCAACTGCTGCATCAGACTGAACTACCGGAGTCTCAACTACTACTGCATCATCCACTACTGCTGCATCATCAGAAACTGATTCAACAGTAGGGCAACCCATAAGCATTAGCATAACCAAAATATTCTTCCACATTAAACACCTCATTAAATGGCAAAAGCCAGGATTAAATCACTGGGTACGATTTGTTTTTATATGGTAAAAAAAATTTATGCTGAATGTACCCAAACTATGAATATGAAATTGGGGGCTCAAAGTAGGATTTGAACCTACATCTTCTCGCGACGATATTCTCCCACTTGAACTATTTGGCCCATTAATATGTAATGAATAGGATGATCACTATGTTATTTTACCTCTATCGAATCAATACCAATCCACAAGCAACATCTGAAACATCCCAATTCATCTTCATCAGTCTGCCGATCAGGACAATTACATATCTCTTCAAAAGTATTTTTCATAAAAGTCTTGGCATCCTCTTTATTATAAAAGGCTGACATAATTATGTCCTTTGGACACTCACGATTGTAATCTTTTACAACAAGAAATACAGTCATATTACTCCTCGCGATTTTAAGATTAATATAAAAAATCAAAGCAGGACTCGAACCCACACCTTTCGTCAATGTTCTCCCAATTAAACTATTTGTTCCAGGAATGTAGTGAATAGGACCATCACACTACTATGAGAACTTAATCCGGCTCCCAGCCGGGGGAAACCCGGGCAGGCATTCTCTTTGACTCGTACCTACTCCAGAGCGAGGAGCTGGGAAGCTGGGAAGCCAACCCAGATTTTAGCGACTCAACAAGGCTTTATTATTTAAGATTAAAATGGTAGGGCCACTGAGACTCGAACTCAGAACATTCGCTTTATGAGAGCGACACTCTAACCAATTGAGTTATGGCCCTAAAATTTACTAAAGAATCTACTAATTTATAAGCATAAATTATACGGAGGATTTATGCTTACCAAAGAATGTAATGTATGTCACGAAACCCTATTACTTACTGATTTCCCATTTGAAAACAAATCTTTAAACAAGCGTCATAATCGATGTCGAGAGTGCAATAAGATTATGAGTAAAGCTCATTATCAATCTAACAAAGATGCTTATCGAAAGAGGAAAAGTATTAGAGAACAATCTATACTAGATGTAATTGCAAAGGCAAAAGACGCTCCATGTACTGATTGTGGTATCACATACCCAACTTATGTGATGGATTTTGACCACCTTAAAAATAAGGAATTTAATATTAGTATTGCTCGAAACAAAGGAGTATCTTTAGCAAGACTGTCAAACGAAATTTCAAAATGCGAATTAGTTTGCGCTAACTGCCACAGAATAAGAACATTCAATTCTAGGAAAATAGTTTCAGAAGATTCTTAATAGTTAAGGCGAACGCTCTAACCAACTGAGCTAAGGGTCCATATCGTATCTTCAGGAGACAGCCACATGCCAAAACTTTGCAAAAAAATGCAACAAACTCTTTCCATTTTCAATTAACATCGATGGAAAGACTAAAAACCTCCAATCGCGGAAATATTGTTTAGAATGTTCACCATTTGGTGGCCACAATACCAAAGTGTTAAAAGAACCAGGTAACACCAGATATTGTACAAAATGTGAACAGGTACTTCTCATTAAGGATTTCTATATAAAAAGTGACGGTCGCTCCTATTCCTATTGTAGGAGTTGTTGGAACAACATTAGAATCGATTGTTTTGGAAAATTAAAACATGAAGCTATTGAATATCTTGGTGGTAATTGTCAAGAATGCGGATACAATACTTGCGATGCCGCCTTAGAATTTCACCATAGAAATCCAATTCAAAAAGACTTCTCCATATCTAATTATAAAGGCACCAAACTTGATAAGATCAAAACTGAACTTGATAAATGTATCTTACTGTGCGCTAATTGTCACAGACAAACCCATTTCAATTTACATTTAAAATGATTTATCAAATATCATTTAATGGTAGGGACAAATAAGATTTAAACTCATATACTATGAAGGCACCAGCTTATCAAACTAACTACTTAACCATTTGCATACCACCCTACACCATCTTACTACTTTAGATTTTTTTTTACAATAAATTTTACTCTACATCTTCGAGCCTTACAATATTTCCATCCCAATCAGAATATTCCACCTCTCTAATCCCCGCTGCCTTAATATGTTTTTGACATTCAATACAGGGCCTCCCCATGGAAAGTGATCCGTCTGCTTTAAATCTCAACACCAATATTTTATCTCCAGGCTGGGCAAATCTTAGAACAGCCATTTCTGCATGAAGATGATAAACCAGTTTTGGACCAGTTCTATAATACCTCGGGTATTTTGGATGAGTCTTGTACGAATTCGTACCGACTCTTATAATCTGTTTCCTTCTCTGCAAGATTGCAACCAAATGATAGTCATGCCCATTAGACAAGGCAAGGGTTTTTGCTTTCGTAAAAAGTCTCGGCGTCATGATTATCTCTTTGGTTAAAGCAAATGTTCATCTCCATAACGCATTCTTACTTTGAAATATATTTAAATAAGTTAAAACTTTATCGTATGGATAAATTGGTTATCAAGTTTTTGCCGCCATCAAACTGTAAATTCTATTTTAGAATCAAAAACAGCTGTTTAATATATACATATTGTCATACATTGAATTCTCAAATTCATTATCAACCAGCGCTTGACCACCTTTGAGTATCATTATTAATGTAATTAAACTTGGACAGTCATCATCTGTTAATGATAAATATGGATATTTAAAATCCATATTATCATATGTATCATCATCGCTAAAAAAAGAACCCATAGTTCTGATATAAAAATGTGCAAATACATTTTCATTTTTATGATCTTCTAATACTATTACAAAATTACTTGTCCTAATGCAAAACTTCTTAACTGATTTCCAGTGTGTTATAGCAGTCTTAGCTAAAGACTTTCGTTCTTTATTAAGTTGCTTTGTAAGCACACGACTTTGTTTCTTCAACTTACCACTACATGTTTGAAATTCAGATATTTTATCAAGATTCTTATTAGAGAAAAATCTACCGTCTCTATTTGAGCCAACATGATCTAGACTGATACTTGTCATTTCAACTTTATCTTTAACGGCTCCAATTCTGGCATATGTTCTTTCGACATCTTGTTTCTTTCGATAAAAAGCGAACCTATGCCATTTAATTTTACCATCCATTGTCAAAGATAAAATCATCTCCAAATCTTTAATACAAGAGTCAAATTCTATACTAGCACCTTGTGCCCTTATTTTTGAATAAGAAGATGGAATATAGCATCTAGACTTATTGGATGACTTCATGTAATTTTTCTCTGCTTATTAAGTAAAATTTTGTATGATGCATTTGATGGATCATACGGAATGACTCCCCAATTTTTGAGTTGCCCACTTGAAACAAATGAGCCACTCTCATTAGGCCATAGCTGTCCAGCATTCGCTTTAAGTGTTCCGCCCATATCCAAAGATACATCATCAGATGCATTATGCAAAATCACTTTATATTCTTTAACACAACAATTATCCGTCTTTC